>TARA_R110001606_G_scaffold56018_6_pt1 | contig 47297 bp, 44 predicted proteins | sample TARA_R110001606 | Tara Oceans TARA_R110001606 (sample SAMEA4398315) | marine metagenome | biome: Polar Biome; feature: [SRF] surface water layer (ENVO:00010504); material: water (ENVO:00002006), including particulate matter (ENVO:01000060) such as... | depth 5 m
ATATGGCGAAGACAGAATTACGCCCGCCAAAAAAGTAGCAATGGCTTTGGCTGAATTAATTACCACTCGGTATCCAAAAGATACTTTAGATATTATTGTTTTTGGAAACGATTCTTGGGTGATAAAAATTAAAGATTTACCATATTTACAAGTAGGTCCTTATCACACAAATACAGTTGCTGGGTTACAATTAGCGATGGATTTATTAAGAAGAAAAAGAAATACCAACAAACAAATTTTTATGATTACAGATGGAAAACCAAGTTGTTTGCGTTTGCCGGATGGTCAATATTACAAAAATAGTAATGGTTTAGACAAATACATTGTAAATAAATGTTATGCAATGGCGCAACAGGCTAGAAAATTGCACATCCCCATTACTACTTTTATGATTGCACAAGATCCGTATTTAATGCAATTTGTTAGGGCGTTTACACAAGCAAATCAAGGAAAAGCATTTTACACAGGTTTAAAAGGTTTGGGGGAAATGATTTTTGAAGATTATGAGACGAATAGAAAAAAGAGAATTAAGTAAAAGCCCATCTAAATCTTCCCAAAGGGAAGACTTTTAGCAAGTTTGAGATTAGAAATAAATAGAATATTAAAATAAACACAACAGTTTCCTTTCCTTTGGAAAGGATTAAGGATAGGAATATAGGCTTATGAATATAGAAAATATAAATACACTAGGACAATTAAAAGAATCAGGTTACAAATCAAAATCGATAAAAGATGAATTGAGAGAGAATTTGATTTCTAAAATCAAGAATAAAGAATCTGCATTTTTAGGAATTCACGGGTATGAAAATACCGTAATTCCTGAATTAGAAAGAGCTATTTTAAGTAAACACAATATCAATTTATTAGGATTAAGAGGTCAGGCAAAAACGCGTTTAGCAAGATTGATGTTAAATTTGTTGGATGAATATATTCCGGTTGTTGAAGGCTCAGAAATTAATGACGATCCGTTAAAACCAATTTCTAGATTTGCTATAGAGTTGATTAAAGAAAAAGGAGATGCAACCCCAATTTATTGGTTACATAGAAGTGAGCGTTTTGCAGAAAAATTAGCAACGCCAGATGTAACTGTTGCAGATATTATTGGTGATATCGACCCTATAAAAGCGGCCAATTTAAAATTAAGTTATGCGGATGACAGAGTAATTCATTATGGAATGATTCCCAGAGCAAACCGTTGTATTTTTGTAATTAACGAATTGCCAGATTTACAAGCTAGAATTCAGGTTGCATTGTTTAATATTTTACAAGAAGGCGATATACAAATTAGAGGTTTTAAATTGCGTTTGCCTTTAGATATGCAGTTTTTATTTACTGCAAATCCAGAAGATTATACCAATAGAGGAAGCATTGTTACGCCTTTAAAAGACAGAATAGGTTCGCAGATTTTGACGCATTATCCAGATGATATTGAAACAGCAAAAATAATTACACAACAAGAAGCGAAGTTAGATAAACGTCAAACAGAAACTATTTTTGTGCCAGAATTGGCAAAAGATCTATTAGAGCAAATTGTATTTGAAGCCAGAGAAAGTGAATTTGTAGATGCAAAAAGTGGCGTAAGTGCACGTTTAAGTATTACGGCTTTTGAAAACTTATTAAGTACAGCAGAAAGAAGATTGTTAATTTCTGGGGATGAAAATACCACGTTAAGATTAAGTGATTTTGACGGAATTATCCCAGCAATTACAGGTAAAGTAGAGTTGGTATATGAAGGAGAGCAAGAAGGCGCCGCTTTTGTTGCAAAAAGTTTAATTGGGAATGCTATAAAAAGTTTATTTCCAATTTATTTTCCTGAAATTAAAAAACTAGAGAAGCAAACAGCAGAATCTCCTTATGATGATGTAATTTCTTGGTTTTTTAATACAGATTCAGATTTTGAAATTTTAGATGATTTAAAAGAAGAAGCATACAAAAGTCTGCTGGATAAAATTGCTCCTTTAGAAATTTTATTGAATGAATATCAGCCAAAAACAAAAAAACAAGAAAGTTATTTTGTAAAAGAATTTGTGTTATGGGCGCTGGTAGAATATAAAAAACTAAGTAAATACAGATTTGCAGAAGGCACACAATTTAAAGATCCTTATGGTAATTTTATGAGTGGATTGTAAGGTTTTAAAAAAATAAATAAGCAGACCTCACAGGTTTTTAAAACCTGTGAGGTCTTTTATTAAAACTACCAGTTTCCTCTAGATTTTTTATTTTCTACACATAACTGAATAATTTCAGTAATTCTTTTTGTTCTTGTAGCTTCTCTTTTTGCTTGATTCACCCAGTATAAATAACTCTTTCTATAGCTTGGTGCAAAATTTTTATAATTAGCAAATGCAATTTCATTTTCATCAAATGCAATTTGTAAATCTTCTGGAATAATCCCTTTTTCAACATCATCTAAAGCAGCCCAAGAACCATTTTGTTTTGCTGTTTCAATAATTTCAAAACCTTTTGGATGCATTAATTTATCAGTAATTAAAGCCTTGATATGTTTTTTATTCACTGCGCTCCAAACACTTTTTTCGTTTCTTGGGCAAAAATATTGTCTTCGTTTTCCGTTTCCTAAACTTTTAACGGTGGCATCTATCCAACCAAAACAAAGCGCTACTTTTACGGCTTCTTCCCAACGCATCGATTCGTTCTCGTGATCTACTTTATAAAAAAATAAGGTAAATACCTTCTGACACTAAGTGATTATCTAACAGCCAAGACCTCCATTCTGTATCATTTTTAAAATAGTATTCTGGTTTTTTTTGCATTTCATAAAGGTACAGATTTAAAATAAAAATTGACACCTTAAAATGTAAGGTGCCAATTATCAACCAATCAAATTAAAAAAAAACAACCCTTAATTATAAAAATTAATAGTTAATTACAAAAAGGTTTAAACTGTTTTGTAATGTTTTGTCAATATCTGTTTTTAGCATCTTATTCATGTAGCTATATAGATCTTTTCCTACTTGTAATTCAGTTTTATCATAAAGTTTATGCGTAATAATTAAGTTGTTAATCTCAGTAACATAATTATGAATAGATTCTATAGTACTGTTCTTAGAAACTTCTATATTTTTTTTGTCATCAATAATTGCAACATTTTTATCCTGTAAAATCTTTACAATTACGTTGTGTATAAAATCATTGCTATTTTTATTTATTTTGACAGTGGTAAGCTCTATGATGTTTAAGGGTTTTACATACGCTGTTACTTCAAATAAATTTGGTGTTTTTTGGCTATATAATGGAAACTTTCCTTCGGAATTATTTATAGCTTTTATCGAATTTAATTCATGTATTTCTTCCTGTTTTTCTAAAGCGAAAAAATTATGAGTATTTAAAATGTAATTATTTTCTTCACTAATAGTATAAAATATCTTTTTTGAAGTTAGATTCAGATCTTCTTGTGCAAAAGATAAATTGATAATTAATACGCAACAAATTAATAGTATATTTTTCATAATTAGTGTATTTATATTCAAATATAATAGTTTTACTATTATAACGGAAAATAAAACTATTGTTTTGTCTTATTGAATCATAATGATACCTTATAATAAGTTGTTTTGTAGTTAATTAGTGGGATTTCAATATCGTTTTTAAAATGAACTTTTTCGATTTCTTTCATAATTTAGGATGCTAACAGAAACTCGTTTTAAAGATGTTTATCTTTTAATTTTGGTGGGAAGGTAAATTGACAAAATAATTTTTATCATTCTCTATTTGGTATATTTTCATACTCAAAATTATCACTATCATAAAAATGAGGTTACAATTTGTGATACAGTACCTAAGTTTTGGCTGCTCTTTAATTTTTGATTAAATTCAGTGTTATTAATGATTTTATCTTAAAAATATAATAAAATGACCATGAATAGCTTAAAAAATGAAAATAAAATAAAATTAGTATCATTTGATATTGATAATACTTTAATAGACTTTCATACATTTAAAAGTAACTTTAAAAAAATATGGGAAAAGTATCAGGACCATAACGAGGTAATTTTAACATATAATACAGGTCGTTTAATTGATGATGTTTTACATTTAATTGATACAAAAGTTTTACCTAAACCAGATTATATTATTTCAGGAGTTGGTACGCATATCTACAATTATAAAAAAGGCGCCATAGAAAAAGAGTTTAACGATGTTTTAGATGATGGTTGGAATCTTGAATCTGTAGAAAATATTATCCAGAAAATAGAACATCCAATAAGTGATCAACCAAGTAAATTTCAACATTCTTATAAGAGAAGTTATTTTTTTCATAATGCAAGTATCGAACTTATAGAAAATATAGAGCAAAAATTCTTTGATGCAGATATGGATGTAAACATTGTTTATTCTGGTGATAAGTTTTTAGATGTTTTACCAAAATGGGCAAATAAAGGAAATGCGTTACGATGGTTGTTAAAAAGGTTAGATTTAAAATCAAATCAGGTTTTAGTTGCAGGTGATAGTGGTAATGATTCTGCCATGTTCGATTTAAAAGATATTTCAGGAATTGTGGTTGCCAATGCGCATGAGGAATTGTATTTATATACAAAACATAAAAAAGTGTATCATTCAGAAAAAGAAAAAGGAGACGGAATTATAGAAGGTCTTATTTTTTATGGAATTTTACCAAAAGAAGCACTTAAAGACACGAATATAGATCATTCAGAAGATTTTTTTATCAAAAAAGAATTAGACAATATTGCATTAGAAGACGATAATGAAAAAATTGCATTAATCGAAGAAGGATATCTAAAAGCTATTGAAGCACTAAGGAAAAATATTACGCCACTTGGTTTTTCTGCTTGTTCTATAAAAGATAACATTCCCAATGGAACAGATGAAAATTATCATAGTGTTTGGGCTAGAGATGGCGCAATTACGGTAATTGGTTCGCTGTCTTTAATTGATGATGAAGAAATACATCAGTGCCAAAGACAAACCTTAATAACACTATTAGAAAATATTTCTAGAAATGGTCAAATTCCTGCAAATGTAAGGTTAAAAGACGGTGAACCAGATTATTCTGGAGTTGGTGGAATTTGCTCTATTGATAGTGGTATTTGGGTGGTCATTGCATTCTACGAATATATTAATGTAACTGAAGATATACAGTTTTTAAGAAAATATATTGGTGATATTAAAGAAACGATGAGATGGTTAGGAGCGCATGATAGTAATAATGATGCGCTTTTAGAAATTCCGGAAGCCGGAGATTGGACAGATTTATTTGGTAGAAGTTACAATATTTTATACGATGAAATTCTTTGGTATCGATCTAATGTTTGTTTCGGTCGCATGTTAGAAATGTTAGGAAACCATGAAGATGCAGGTGAACATATTAGATGGTCTCAAGTTATTAAAAAAGAGATTGTACAAAACTTTTGGCCATCAACGCAACAAAAATTGTTTCAATCGGTTTCGTTTGCGGAAAAACAATTTACTTTAGGAGATACATCTTACTTAATTGCACAAACTACGCCTTTCGATTTTAGCTGGCGTTGTGATGTTTTAGGGAATATTTTAGCCTTTTTACATGGAACGATAGATGCAGAAAAGGCACATCAAACCTTTAAATTTATGTTAGGTGTTGGTGCAAATGATCCTTTTCCTGTCGCAAATGTGTATCCAGTTGTAAGTCCTGGAGATCCAGATTGGAAACCTTATTATACTGTAAATCTACTAAACCTGCCTAATCATTATCACAATGGAGGAATTTGGCCTTTTGTTGGTGGTTTTTGGGTAAAATTTGTAAATAAATTAGGTTTTAGAGATGTGGCTATTGCAGAATTACACAAACTAGCTTTATTAAATAAAGAGGGAATTAATGAGGAGTGGGAATTTACAGAATGGGCGCATGGCGTTACTGGGAAACCTATGGGTAAAGCGTATCAAGCATGGTCTGCAGCTCAGTATATTTCTGCTTATAACGATTTAAAAATAACAAAAACTAAAAAGTAAAACTAAAAAATAAAACGATGAAATCAATTTTAATGATCTCTTTACATGGATATGTAGGTGCACATGCAGAATTAGGAAAACCAGATACAGGTGGTCAAGTAGTATATGTTTTAGAATTAGCAGAAAGATTTAGCAGGCTTGGTAAAAGAGTCGATTTAGTTACACGTCAGTTTGAAGATCAACCAGAATATGATGAAGTAAATGAGAACTATAATGTGTGGAGAATCCCTTTTGGAGGAAAAAAATTCATCCGAAAAGAAGACATGCACGATCATTTAAAAAAGTTTGTAACCAATACGTTGGCGGCAATAAAAAAAGAAAATAAAAAATATGATGTTGTCTATTCTCATTATTGGGATGCAGGTTGGGCAGGTCAAAAAATTGCAGAAGAACTTGGTATTTGTCACGTGCATACACCACATTCTTTAGGTTGGTGGAAACAACATTCTATGGGAAGTGATATGGATGAAAAGGAAATGGAAAAAACGTATCGATTTAAAGAACGTATCAGAAAAGAATATTTTGTGTATCAGATGTGTAATTTTGTAATTGCAACAACCCTTCCTCAAGTAGATTTATTGGTACAACAATATGATGTACTTTCCAAAAATTGTAGCATGATTCCTCCGGGAATTGATGAAAATAGATTTTTTCCTGTGCCATCAAAAGAAAATGATAAGATTCGATTAAAATATGACATAAAACCTACAGATATTTTAGCTTTAGGAAGAATGGCACATAATAAAGGGTACGATTTGTTAATACATGCGTTACCAACTGTTTTTAATTTATGTCCGGAAGCTAGATTAGTAGCTTGTATTGGTGGAGATTCTCAACAAGATAAAGACGGAATCGAAACATTGAAAAAATTAGCATCAGAACTTGGAGTGATGGATAAAATAAAATGGAAAAATTATATTGCTGATGAAGATTTAGCAAATGTATATAGATCTGCAAATGTTTTTGCAATGCCTTCTAGATATGAACCTTTTGGTATGGTAGCTATTGAAGCAATGGCATGTGGAACGCCAAGTGTAATAACGGTTCATGGAGGTTTATGTGATTTAATTGATTTTGGAAATCAAGGTTTATTTGCAGATCCACACAGACCAACTGAATTTGGAGCTATGATAGCAATGCCTCTTTTATATCCAAAATTAAGAAACGAAATGTCTGTAGAAGGAGCGCGTTTTGCACGCCGTAATTTTGGTTGGACAGGTATTGCAAAAAGAATGCTAGCTATTTTTTCTAGTTCTATTAGTCAAAGAACTTCTGAATCTAATATTTATTAAAATTTATGTATGTCTAAAATTGTATGTTTTGGTGAAGTTTTGTGGGATGTTTTTCCTACTCATAAAAAAATAGGAGGAGCCCCTTTAAATGTAGCAACGCGTTCAAAATCTTTTAACAATGAAGTTGCAATAATTAGTGCCATTGGTAATGACGAATTGGGGAAATTGATTTTAGAATATTTAGAAGAACACCAAATAAATAAAGAATATGTTCAAGTTTTAAACGATTTTGAAACGGGTTCTGTAACCGTAACTTTAAATGAAAAAGGAGCAGCCTCTTATAAGATTGATCATCCAAAAGCTTGGGACAAAATACAGTTTACAAAATCAGCATCAGATGTGGTAAAACACTCTGATGCTTTTGTTTTTGGAAGTTTAATTACTAGAGATCAGGTTTCTAAAAACACACTTTATCAGTTATTGGAGTTTGGGAATTATAATGTTTTTGATGTTAATTTACGCAAACCTTTTTATGATAAAGATGTTTTAATTCAATCGATGGAGAAAGCAGATTTTATCAAATTTAACGATGAAGAATTGTATGAAATTGCCGTTTTTTTAGGTTCTAATTTTAATAATTTAGAGCAAAATATGTACTTTATATCAGAAAAAACAAACACAAAACATATTTGCGTTACCAAAGGTGAACATGGCGCTGTTTTATTATATGATACTCAATTGTTTTATAATAGTGGATACAAAATTAAGGTTGCTGATACTGTTGGTTCTGGCGATTCTTTTTTAGGTTCTTTAATTAGTAAATTAATCAAAGGAGAAAATCCACAAAAAGCAATAGATTTTGCTTGTGCAGTAGGAGCATTAGTCGCCAGTAAAAGCGGGGCAAATCCTATTATTTCCAATGAAGAAATTCAGCGTTTTATCAATCCGTAAGAAGCGTATCGGATTATTTATGATAAGCAAATTTTCCTTTCCTATATTTTTTACCAGGAATTGAGTCTAAGAGTATAGGAATAGATTCCAAACCATTTTTTGTAGGTTTGTAAACTGCAAAATGTAAATGTGGTTGTGTGCTCATTCCCGTATTTCCAGATTTCCCAATTACTTGCCCTTTTTGTATAGAATCCCCTTTTTTTACAATGGCTCCATTCTTTTTTAAATGTACATATTGTGAAAATGTATCATCTTTATGAGCAATTATAATATAATTGGCATCATCAAAGTGTTTTTCATTTTTCCCTCCAGTATCAGAATCTTCTTTAACATTTACAACTACACCATCTCTTATAGCACAAACTGTTTGCCCTACATTCATTTTAAAATCAATTGCATATTTAGAAAAACTACCTTTGTGTGTAAAATTGGTATTTTGTCCTTGTAAAATTTTGTAACGTTTCCCTTTTAAAAAAGGTAAATTATAGTTGTATAAAGTATCGTATTTTTTAATGGAGGAAACTCCGTAAAACAATTTAAAGTCATAGTTATTTAATATAGAAATAGTGTCAATTTTTGACGAGTGAAATTGTAAAACTCTTACTGTGTCTGGTTTTTGAAAGTCTAAAAAATGTACTGTTTTTAATTTTTTATCTGTAATTTTTAAAAAGGTTTTTCCTAAAACTGGGTTTTTACAAACAACATTTATGGAATCATTTTTAGTTTCAAAAGAAATGAAGCTCGGTTTTTTTGGTTTTTCTTGACAAGAAAAGAACATCATAAAAAGAATAAAAAACCTAAGAAACATTTACCTCATAATTTTATTGGGAAAAACAACCGCGCTTTCATGTCCGTTTTCTCCAATAGCAGCAACTCCAAAAAAGAAATTATCAATTACAATTCCTTCTAATGTAAACTCTGTAGTTTCTATATATCTAGAGTAGTCCCAAGTTGGTGAAGTAGTATCTCTCCAGTAAATCTTATATCCTTTTGCGCCTTCAACTTTTGTCCATTTTAGTTTTACTGATGCTTCAACAATTCCGCCAATTGCAACTTCTTTTGGTGCTTCTGGTGCCCAAGCTAAACTTGCCAAGTTGATAGCATTTACGGTTGTTAATTTTTTAGCATATTCAAAATTAACATGCTCAAAAGTATCTCCATAATCTATACCATTTTCGGTTCTAATATCTTGATGTTGTTGTGTGTAGTTTTCATGCGCTTCCATAATTCTAATTCCGGCAAAACCTAGATCATTAAAAGGTCTGTGATGTCCACCACGTCCAAAACGATCTAATCTATAAATCATCATCGGGTTCATTTCTGGCATATATGTTTTAGTTGTTTTATGAATATATCTAGCTAATTGTCTAGAAATTCCGTCTACTTCACCACCATAAAAACGACGCATTTTTCTTTCGTTATCAGTTTCATTTGCAGGCACAGGTTCAGAGAAAATTCTAAAAGAACGATTGTCAATAACACCATCAACGCCCGTAATATTACCAATCATGTCATTATTTAAAATACCAATGATATCCCAACCTTTTTCTTTGGCATATTTTGCAAAACCAGCTCCGCCAAACAAACCTTGTTCCTCGCCCGATAAACCTATATAAATAATGCTGCTTTCAAATTTGTATTTAGATAAAACTCTCGCGGCTTCAATGGTTCCGGCCATTCCAGATGCGTTGTCATTTGCGCCAGGAGCATCCGTAGTAAAATCCATGGTATCACTTGCTCTAGAGTCGATATCTCCACTCATAATTATAAATCTGTTCGGATATTTTGTTCCTTTTTGTATGGCAACAACGTTTACAACCCAAGCATCATGAGGCACTCTTTTATTGTCTTTTTTTGATACAAAATCCTTCTGATAAAAAACATCAAAACAAGAATTACAAGCATTAGAAATTGCGGTGAATTCATTTTTTATCCATCTTCTTGCAGCTCCAATTCCTCGTGTATCAGAAATGGTATCAGAAAAGGTGTTTCTTGTGCCAAATTCTGTCAATGTTTTTACATCTGCTTTAATTCTATCGGCAGAAACAGTATTTATAATATCATAAATTTTTGCATCAGTTTGAGCTGAAATTGATACCGAAACTAAAAGTAGAAAAAGAGTTATTTTATGCATTTTAAAATATTTTTTTAAAGATACATACTTTTTAAAAAATAAAAAACCACTTCGTTAAAAATGAAGTGGGTGTGAAAAATAAATTATGCTTTTTTGTTTTAAAGCTATTTGAATTAAAATGATGTTTTAAAACTCTAAATACATTATATGATTAGGATTGTAATGCGTTTCAGAAATTTTGAAATCAAATTTGCCTACTTTTACAAAACCCATTTTTTCGTAAAAGCGAATAGCTCTAAAATTTTCTACCCAAACGAATAACCACATCCCTTTTTGATTGTTTTCTTTGGATATATGAATATTAAAATCGAACAATTCTTTGCCTAAATTGAATCCATAGAACTCTTTTAATAAATACAATCTACTTAAGTTGGTGCTATTTTTTGAAGAAATATTGTCGTTTGTAGCATTCAAGACAATTTTAGAATATCCTGCAATTGTATCATTAAAATAAATGGTATGATACAAATTAGTTGCATTTTCTAATTCTTTTTTAAAGTTTTCTTCATTAAAATTATTGATCACATAATTATCAATATCATTTTTAGGAGCAGAATGGCCATGCGCTTCTAAAAAAGCAGTTTTGCCTACTATTGATAAAATAAGAGCATCTTTACTAGTTGCTTTTTCAATTTTAAACATACTATAAAATTATAAAGAATTGGTGTTAAATGTATCACCTTGATTGATATCGCCAGTATCAAAACCTTTTTTAAACCAACGCATTCTTTGTGCAGAGGTTCCGTGTGTAAAAGAATCAGGCACAACGCTACCAGAAGATTTTTTTTGTAAACGATCATCTCCAATTTCAAAAGCAGCTTTTAAAGCTTCCTCTAGATCGCCTTCCTCTAAAATAAGGTCTTTCTTTTTAGCATGATATGCCCAAACACCCGCTAAGAAATCAGCTTGCAATTCTAATTTTACAGAAAATTGATTGTATTCTTTTTGACTAACTTTACCACGAAGTTGTTGCATTTTATCTGTAGTTCCCATTAAATTCTGAATGTGATGGCCAACTTCATGCGCAATTACATACGCTTGTGCAAAATCTCCAGGCGCATTTAATATGGTTGCCATTTCTTCAAAAAAACTTAAATCGATATACAATTTTTGATCTCCAGGACAATAAAAAGGACCCGTTGCACTAGATGCAGAACCACAAGCAGAAGAAACAGAATTTGTAAACAGCACTAAAGTTGGTTCTTTATAATTTGGTAAAATTTGATTCCAAATATCTTCTGTACTTGTTAAAACTCTATTGCTAAATGCTGCCAATTCGTTTTCTTTTGCAGAACCTTTATAGTTTGTGTTTTGTATCTGATTGCCAGAACTACCGGTTAAAAATTGCAACGGATTTGTGCCCGTAAAGTACATCACTCCAAAAACAATTGCAATGATCATTAGCCCTTTTTTAGAAGTAACTAATTTTAATAAGAGACTAATTAACATTGGATTTAAGCCTCCTCCAGAAGAACCTCCAGAAGACATTCCTCTTCGATCATCAACATTTTTACTAGTGCGATTACTTTTCCATTTCATGAATATAATTTTTAAAAGATGGTGCTAAATTTAATGTTTATTTTTGGGTATTAAAAATGACGAATTAGAACAAGTTTGTTTACTCTTTTAATTGTAGTTCTTTCAACGGAAAAGAATATTCAATTCTTTGATTGTCTTTTATATCCCACGTTTCCATTTTAACGGTTGTTCCTTTGGTTTTCCAATCAATCGTTATCAATCCAAAATGATTATCCATCACAGGGCCTTCTATTCTGTTTTTGTTTGGCGTTGCAAATTCCCACGTAGAAGAAAGTCCGCTTGATGTGAAATCATAAATAGGATAGGTGTTTTTAGTTTTTAGTTTAGAGATTTCAGAATAATGAACATCGCCAGAAATAAAGAAAACACCATTTGCGCTTGTTTTTTGAATGATTTGCAGCATTTTTTGCTGTTCATGCGGAAAATTCGCCCAGCTTTCATAGCCATTCCATTCGATTCCGAATTGAGTTCCGGTACCAATTATTCTAAGATCTGCCGGTTTTTTAAGTTGCTGTTCTAACCAATTCCATTGCTCTTTTCCTAAAATAGTTGTTGTAGTATCTGTATGTGCTGCATAGCTTTTGTAGTAAAAAGAATATCTTTCGTCTTTATCAAATTCGCCTTTGTAAGGCGCCAAATCATCTCTAAAAGTTCTTGTATCTAATAGAATTATTTGTAATTTATAACCAGTATAATCATATTCATAAGAATGATAAATACCTGGATGATTTCTTCTTTCAGAATGGATAGATTCCTCAAAAAAATCTAAAAAGATTTCTTTAGATTGCTCTTTGAATTTATAATTTTTACCAGCATCATTTTTACCATAATCATGATCATCCCAAGTAGCTATTATAGGCACATTTTTTTTTAAATTGATATAGGATTCTTTAGATGCTAATCGTTTGTATTTTGATTCTAGCATTGTCATATCATCTGTATCACCATAAATATTATCGCCTAAAAAAATAAATAAATCTGGATGATGATGTACGATGTTATTAAAAATAGGAAGCGAATAACTTTGATTACTACAAGAACCAAAAGCAATTTTTGTAATGTTAGATTTCTTATTCTGCGATTGACTAACTATTTGATTACTAACTAAACATGAAAATAATAAGATTTTTATTGTTGATATTTTTTGCATGTTAGGTTATTTTTAAGTCAATAAAAGATATTAAAAAAAAAGTATAAAAATTAATACCAGCGCTTTTTATTCTTTTTAGAAGCATCAGATTTTCTGCCTTTTTTGTTTTTGCTGATGGTATTTGGTTGTAATTTTTTATGTTTTGGTTTGTTGATAATATAAGGATGATCGGTAATTACTTTTATTGGTTTTTCAATTAAAGCTTCAATCGTTTTTATGTAGCTATTTTCATCCTGAGAACAAAAAGAAAATGCAATTCCAGATTTACCAGCTCTACCCGTTCTACCAATTCTGTGTACATAGGTTTCGGGTACATTTGGGATGTCGAAATTTATAATGGCATCTACATTGCTAATGTCAATTCCTCTTGCAGCAACATCCGTAGCAATTAAAATATTCGATTTTTTAGTTTTAAAATCTTCAATAGCTTGGTTTCTAATTGCTTGAGATTTATCACCATGAATACTTGTTACTTTGTATTCGTTTTTTAGCAACGATTGTTCTAGTTTGTCAACGCCCAATTTTGTGCGTCTAAAAATTAAAATTCGTCCGTTAATGGTGGTTCTTAATAAGAGTAAACATAAATCTGTTTTGTTCTTTTTAGGAAGATAATATAATAACTGACCAATGTTTTTTGCCGTAGTTTCCTCCGGATTTATCTCAACCTTTACCGCATTTTTTACGATGGATTTTGCTAACTCATCTATTTTTTCTGGAATTGTAGCAGAAAAAAGTAAGGTTTGTTTTTTCTTTGGACACAATTTTTCAATCTTAGTAATATCAGTAATAAAACCCATGTCTAACATTAAGTCGGCTTCATCTAATACAAAGATTTCAATACCACTTAAGTCGATATTTCCTTGCAGTTGCAAGTCAATTAATCTTCCGGGTGTTGCAACTAAAATATCCACTCCGTTTGCCAATTCTTCTTTTTGAGGTTCTAAAGAAACACCTCCAAAAACTGCAGAAATTGTTAAATTAGTGTATTTGCTATAGCTTTTAAAGTTTTCTAAAATCTGAATAGCCAATTCACGAGTTGGAGTTACAATTAAAGATTTTATCTTTTTTAGTTCGTTTTCTTCAACAGGTTTATCAGATAAAAGCTGAATAATAGGCAACGCAAAAGCAGCCGTTTTTCCGGTTCCTGTTTGTGCAGAAACAATTACATTTTTTTTATCTAAAACTAACGGAATTGCTTTTTGTTGAACTAAAGTTGGTATATGGTATCTTTCTTCGGCAACTGCTTTTAAGATAGATTTATGGAAAGGAAAATCAGAAAACTGCATTGGTTATTTTTTAATACAAAGGTAGTTTAAATAAGAGAATAGTTTTTTTAAACTTTTACTCAATTATTTTTAAAGCTTAGTTCGATTCTACATACTTTTTAAAGTTTTCTAGAATTGCTTGCCAACCTCCTTTTTGTACTTCGATAGGGTTTTCGTTTTCTGGGTCAAATACTATATTTATTTCGGTGTTATTAGCATTTGATATAAATTTAACTGTGGCAAATCTGTCATCAAATTGATATGTAAACTGTTCTTGGTCTTTGATTTCTGTATACATAGCTTCAAAATTAAAACCAAAGCTACCATCTTTTGCTTCCATTCTAGCGCAATATTTTCCACCAATTTTTAGGTCGTTTTCTGCGCTAGGACAATGCCAACTAGGGTGTGCAAAGTTCCAATGAATGATATGTTTTGGATTCGTGTAAAAATCCCAAACTTTTGTTTTATCAGCATTTATAGTTGTTTTAACCTCTATTCTTTTAGCTTTCATATTCTAAGACTATCCTCCAGAAAAATACTCAGAGATTTTCCACTTATCGTCTATTTTTACAATTTCTATATTGTAATCCCAAGCACAACCGTCTCCACAAATAAAATCATAATGCAAATAACCTTTTGTATAATCTTCATTAAAAATTATTCTAGAAATAAATAAATATCCGAATTCATTTTCATTGGTGTCAAAATCTTCAATTTCTTCAGCATCAAAATATTTAATATTTAATTTAGTGCTTTTAAAAGGATAGTTAAGAGGTCGCTTCTTTATTTTATCATTTTTAAGGTCTAAGAATAATTTTTTTTCGCGTTCATATTTTATTGAATCTTGAATAAAATTTAATTTGATTTGTTCAATTTCTTCTTTTGATAATTCATCAGCTTCAATTTCTGTAAAATTTTCTTCTGGTTTAAATGTATATGCTGTTGTGGTGTCTAAAACAGATTCTACATATAAAATATGTTTTTTATCATTAGGGTTAAATTTGTCTTTCATTTCATCAAACTTGGTCATTTCAAGAATGATGTCATTAATGGCTTCGTTTTCTATTTTAATATACTTAGTGCTGTTATTTTTTTGACAGCTTAAAAAAGTAATTACTATTAACGATACTATGGTAATTTTGTTCACTTTCAGTGTTTTATGTTATTTTTTGATGTCTCTTTTACAACGTTTAATAGCTCTCTTTTACGTCTTAAAAGTTACACAAAATTAGCTAATTATTTGATATCGCCAAATAAAAAACCTCTCTGTTTTCACAAAGAGGTTTAGTTATTTTTTTGTTGCTTTCTTAGTATAGAAAGAAGGTAATTTTGTTGTGTTATTTTAAATCTGTTACATCAATTTTAAATAATTTTGCAGCGTTTTCCCAAAGTATTAATTCTTTTTTATCTTCTGCTAAATCTAATTGATTCATAAATTTTAAATACGATTTCATATTCGATATTGGCCAATCTGTCCCGTACAATAAATATTTAGGATCACCAGCATACGTAATCATCTCTTCGATTTCCTTTTTCATGTAGCGCTCAAATTTTTCATTAAAATCGCCTAAAACCAAACCAGAAATATCTGCATAAACGTTTTCGTTTTTATACACCACTTCCATACAATCTTTTATCCAAGGATTACCTACATGACAAATTACAATCTTTAAATCTGGATAATCAACAGCTAAATCATCAATATGTAAAGGATGAGAATATTTTACTTTTCCTGTTGGTGCATACGTATCTCCAGAATGAAACATTACAGGAACATCGTATTCTATTGCCATTTCATACATCAACTTAAAACGAATATCATTAGGATAAAAAGGTTCATAACCAGGATAAAATTTTAAACCTTTAATATGGCCTTCTTGTAAATATTTACTAATTTCTATAACGTCTTTATAATTATAATGTAAGTAACTTATACCAGCAACAACACCTATGTTTTTATACCCTTTTACAGCCTCTACAACTTGTTTTGTGCTTGGTCTATGTTCGTTTACTTTGTAAGAAGATAACACTAAAGAATAATCTACATTGTTTTCTTTCATTGTTTTAGAAAGTAAATCTAAACTGTCTGTAATCGAAGTTACTCTGTCTTCGTGGTAATTGTTAAGGTGTGTGTGTACGTCTATAATCATTTTATGAAGTATGTTTTTTATTTAATGAAACAAAGTTACAAAATTAAAATAAAAAACCTCTTTGTGAGATCAAAGAGGTTTGTAATTGTGATTGCGAAAGTAATGAAGAAATCTTTTAAGTACTAACAGATTGCTTCGAACATACGTAATGACGTTTTTATTTATTTAATCAACTCGTAACTTCTTTTAATAAAGCTGGTTAACTCTTTACCATGTAAAAGGTTTTGAGATAATTTAGCTAAATCGAAAGCCTGAGAAATTAAGTGTTTTTGAGCATCTGCATCTTTACTGTTTAAGATGTTAGAAATTAACGGACTATTTGTATTTACCACTAAATTGTACATGTCAGGGAAATTGCCCATTCCCATCATTCCACCACCACCAGAAGCTTGCATTTCTTTCATTCTACGCATAAATTCTGGAACTGTAATTATAAACGGAGAAGCATCAGAATCCATCGCTTCTAACTGAACTGTATAAGCTTCAGAAGCAATTGCAGTTTCTATAATTGGCTTTAACGTTGTTTTTTCTTCTTCGGATAATTTAGAAATTGCAGCATCGTCTTTTTTGATTAAATTATCAATAAAATCAGCATCCACTCTTGTAAACTTCACTTTAGCATCGCCTCCTTCTAATTTTTGCATTAAATGCGAAATAATAGGAGAATCTAAAACTAAAACTTCATAACCTTTTGCCGTTGCAGATTCAATATAACTGTGCTGCGCATCTTTGTTTGATGCATATAAAATTACATGATTACCGTCTTTATCTGTTTGATTGTCTTTTGTTTTTTCAATCAACTCATCAAACGTAAAATACGTATCTGCTACTGTTGGATACAACGCAAACTTTTTAGCTTTGTCAAAGAATTTATCTTCAGACAACATTCCGTATTCGATAATTACTTTAATATCGTTCCATTTTTTCTCAAAATCTTCACGATTATTTTTGAATAAAGAAGTTAATTTATCTGCTACTTTTTTAGTAATGTACCCAGATATTTTTTTAACCGCTCCGTCTGCTTGTAAATAAGAACGAGAAACGTTTAAAGGAATGTCTGGAGAATCGATAACACCTTTTAACATTTGTAAAAAGTCTGGTACAATTCCCTCTACATTATCAGTTACATACACTTGATTTTGATACAACTGGATTTTATCCTTTTGCATATCCATAGAAGAACTTAACTTCGGAAAGAATAGAATTCCGGTTAAATTAAAAGGATAATCAACATTTAAATGGATGTGAAATAAAGATTCTTCGAACTGCATTGGATACAATTCTCTGTAGAAATTCTCATAATCTTCATCACTTAAATCAGCAGGCGCTTTTGTCCAAGCAGGATTTGTGTTGTTGATAATATTATCTACATCAATCTTTTTATGAGGTTCTGTAGTTTCTTTTCCGTCTTTATCAGTAGTAGTTTGAGGCGTAAAATCTGGATCGTTTACTTTTTTAGTTCCAAATTTAATTGGCACTTGGTTAAAACGATTGTATTTATTTAATAAACCTTTAATTTTATCCTCTTTTAAAAATTCTAAAGAATCTTCTGCAATATGTAAAACAATTTCTGTTCCTCTGTCTTGTTTGTCATTTTCTACCAAAGTATATTCTGGAGAACCATCACAAGTCCAATGAGCAGCAGGTTCATCTTTAAAAGATTTTGTAAAGATTTCTACCTTTTCTGCTACCATAAAAGCAGAGTAAAAACCTAAACCAAAATGACCAATTACGCCCGTTTCGTTTTTATCATCTTTATACTTTTCTAAAAACTCTTCGGCACCAGAAAAGGCAATTTGGTTGATGTATTTTTCCACTTCATCCATTGTCATTCCTAAACCTTGATCTTTAATAGTTAGGGTTTTAGCTTCTTTATTAATGCTGATTTCAATTTTCGCATCACCCAATTCTGTTTTAGCTTCACCAATAGAAATAAGGTGTTTTAGTTTGGTTGTTGCATCTGTTCCGTTAGAAATCAATTCACGTAAAAAGATTTCGTGATCAGAATACAAGAATTTTTTAATTAACGGAAAAATATTTTCTACCGATACATTAATGTTTCCTTTAGCCATTTTTATTTATGTTTTGTTTGACTTTATTAATTATGATAGTTCAATAGTCAAATAAAATACCAAAAGAAGTTTTGTGACAAGATGACAGTTTTTGTTTTCATATCTCAAATTTTGTTACCTTTAATAGCAAGCAATTATGAAGTTATGGATTTAGAATTCGATAATACGATTAATAGAAAGCTTTTTTGAAGGATTTGTTAAGGATTTGCATTTATCAAATAAAGGATTTAGTTTGCAATAGTTCTTATAAATTTTGCAAGCATCGGCGAAAATCAGTATTTTAAATTTAAGAAATTTCTAAATATAAAATGCGTAAAATTCTTCCTACAGAAATAAATGGCTTTTAATTTCTTATAGATTTCAAAAGTTAGTTTATTGCGAGGATATTTATTTATCACTATTTTTGTTAGTAACAAAAATCAAATAACTAAAAAATACACCCATAAAGTATGTATAATTCAAAAATTACCGGACTAGGCTATTATGTTCCAGACAATATTGTTACCAACAATGATTTAAAGGAGTTTATGGAAACTTCTGATGAATGGATTCAGGAAAGAACAGGAATAGAAGAAAGAAGATGGATTGATCCAAAAACAGAAGATACTACAGCCGTTATGGGAGCAAAAGCTGCTAGAATTGCCATTGAAAGAGCTGGTTTAACAAAAGATGAAATCGATTTTATTGTGTTTGCAACGTTAAGTCCAGATATGTATTTTCCTGGAGGTGGAGTGCAAGTGCAAGATATGTTAGATATGCCAACCATTGGAGCTTTAGATGTGCGTAACCAATGTTCTGGATTTATTTATGCCATGTCTGTGGCTGATCAATTTATTAAAACCGGAATGTATAAAAACATTTTGGTGATTGGAGCAGAAAATCATTCTGGAGGCTTAGAGAGATCAACTAGAGGTAGAAATGTTTCGGTTATTTTTGGTGATGGAGCAGGGGCAGCAATTTTATCAAGAAGTGAAGAAAAAGGAAGAGGAATTTTATCAACTCATTTACATTCTGAAGGGAAGCATGCTAAAGAATTGGTTTTAGAAGGACCGTCTACACAAAGATGGGTTCCAGAAATTTTAGAAGCTAATGACCCAGATGATGTTTCTTATTTTCCTTATATGAATGGTCAGTTTGTTTTTAAACATGCTATTACTCGTTTTTCTGAAGCGATTGTTGAAGGTTTAGAGGCAAATAATTTAGACAAAGAAGATATAGATATGTTAATTCCGCATCAAGCAAATTTACGTATTGCACAATTTATTCAAAAGAAATTTAAATTGGCAGATGAAAATATCTACAACAACATTATGAAATACGGAAATACAACTGCAGCATCTGTAATTATTGCGCTAACAGAAGCTTGGGAATTGGGTAAAATAAAAGACAATGATTTAGTAGTTTTGGCTGCTTTTGGTAGCGGATTTACATGGGGTTCTGTAATTATTAGATGGTAATTTAAGTGCATACAAAAGTAGATACGTATCTAGAAAATCTTGATAATTGGCAAGCCGAATTAAAACAACTTTGCAGTATTTTAATTTCTTGCGGATTAACAGAAGCGTTTAAATGGAGAAATCCTTGTTATACTTTTCAAGATAAAAACGTGCTTATTTTATTCGGATTTAAAGAGTATTGTGGAGTGTCATTTTTAAAAGGAGTTTTGTTAAAAGACGAATTAAATATTTTGGTGCAACCAACAGAAAACATGCAAGCTGTTCGTCAATTAAGATTTACAAATGTTGCTGATATTTTAAAGCTTACGGATGTAATTAAAACGTATGTTTTTGAAGCAATCGAGGTAGAAAAATCAGCGGTTAAAGTACCTTCAAAAAAAGTTTCTGAGTTTGATGTTCCAAAAGAATTAGAGATTATTTTTAAAGAGGAAAAAGATTTTAAAGAGGCATTTTATGCTTTAACACCCGGAAGACAAAAAGGATATTTATTATATTTTTCTGCAGCAAAACAACCAAAAACAAGAATTTCTAGGATTAAAAAATATCAAACAAGAATATTTAAAGGTCAGGGAATTAACGATTGTGTTTGCGGTTTGTCTAAAAAGAAACCTAGTTGCGATGGTTCTCACAAACAACTAGAAGCATAAAAAAATATAAAAAACCCGAAACAGTAAAATGTTTCGGGTTTTTTATGAATTCAAATATATACTTTTTATGATGGTTTATTAAAATCCTGCTCCACCTTCTTTAATATTATCATCGCGCTGTCTACGTTGTTTTGCTTTGTTTTTTCCGTTTCCAAATCGGTAATTAAAACCTAGATAAGCAGTTCTGCTTTCCCAATTAAATTGCCCATTTTGCACAAACGGACTTGATGAATTAAAGGCGAATTTCATCCCTTGAAAAATATCATTTACCCTAAAATTAATACTTCCTTTTCCATCAAAAACGGTTAAACTAGCACCTGTATTTACCATCCACATGTTTTCTGTTTTCCATTGTATGTCTTCTTGCGGACCTCTATACATCGCAAATAATTGCAAATTAAATCGATCAGAAACTTTAAAACTGTTGCTTATTCTTGTATTAAAAACTTCATTGGTCACTTCAATTCTTTGTGCGTTTGCTGTTGTTAAATCTACCGTTCCAAATTGTTTTTGAGAATAAAAATCCATACTAGAATTTATTCTCCACCAATCAGCAATTTTATAATTTAAAGAAAATTCAAGTCCGTAAGAGCTCGTATCATCAAAGTTTGTATACGATAAAATTTGTCTAACATCCGTTGGGTCTGCAGGATCTTTATAAGTAACACGAGAAATATTATCGTTAATAACTCTGTAAAAAGTACCAAATGTGTAAGATCCGTTTTTAATTTGTCTCGTATAATTTATTTCGTAAGAATTCGTAAATTGAGGAAGTAATTGCGCATTACCAATAGACGTTATTAACGGCGTACTCCATTCTCTAATTGGGTTTACTTGTCCTATTCCAGGTCTGTCAACTCTTCTGCTGTAGCTTAATTGAAATTGATTTTTATCCGAAGGAGAATACGTAAAAAATGCTGACGGATAAACACTAAAAATTTCGTCAGTTACTTTTTGCGATGTTTGCCCTACTTGATTAAAGTTTCCTTCCACCTCAAATTGTTCCAGTCTTGCACCTAATTGCATGGTTACTTTTCCAAATTCCTGACCATAATTTACATATCCAGAATATATTTTTCTATCATATTCAAAATCAGAATTTCCTAATAAAGAAAACCCTTCACTTGTTCCGTTTACATCAAAAGTCTCTATTTCTTGATCTGTTATGTTTGTGTTTGAAGTATTGTCTGCTCTATATTCTAATCCTAGTTCTAGTTTGCCTTTTTCAGAAATAGGATTTGTATAATCTAAGTTCACTAAGGTGTTGTTTTGGTCTCTTAAAATAGCATTTGTAAAATTTAAAACTTTATAATTTGCATCTGTGTTGTCGCTTAGAAGATTGTAATTCCCTGCATCTTCTGGAGACGATGTGTCAGAATAAGTTGCTTCAAATTCTAAGTTATGTCCTTCTTTTTCAAATTCTCTTTTAAAGTTGATATTATATGCGCCTGTTTTGTTCTCTTGATTTTGAAAATTAGGAGAATTTGCTATGATCACATTATTTTCAGTAATAATTGTACTTCCGTTACCACCGCCGTTAAACCAGTTTTGAGTCGTGTAAAAAGACAAGGTATTTTTATCATTTAAATAAATATCTGCACCTAATTTTAATAAGTTAGAGGTATTATCATTGTTAAAAATAAAATTTTGATTTCTATTTACATCCGTTCTATTTACAAAACCATAATTGTAATTTTCGCCAGCATTGTAGCCATAATTTCCAAAAAAGTTTACTTTTCCTGTTTTGTAATTTAGGTTTGTAGAAGCATTGTAGCGAACATAGTGTCCTGCATTTACACCTGCATCAACAGAGCCATTAAAACCCATATTAGCTTCTTTATTTAGAATTATATTTATAATTCCGCTCATTCCTTCTGGGTTGTATTTTGCTGATGGATTTGTAATTAGCTCAATACTTTTAATAGAAGTAGATGGAATTTGTTTTAACAATTGTGCTGCAGAAATATTAGTTGGTTTACCATCAACCAAAACTCTTACGTTTTCATTGCCTCTTAAACTAATATTTCCTGTTTGGCTATCTACACTTACAGATTGTACGTTGTTTAGTAATTCGGACGCAGTAGTTCCTGTAGCCGTTAAGTCTTTCCCAACATTAATTACTTTTCTATCCACTTTTTGAACAACCGTAGAAGTTTCAGATCTCACTACAACTTCATCTAAACTAGCACTGTCCTCGCTTAAAGAAATGATGCCTAAATCTATGTTTTTAGTTTTAGTAGATATGGTAATTTGTTTGATGTATTTTTTAAAACCAATAAATTGTACTTCTATAGTGCTTTTTCCTTCAGGAATATCTTTAATAAAGAACATCCCTTTTTCATCAGTAATACCACCTGTTATTATTTTTTTTGTCATATCGTAGATAACAATATTAACATAAGGAAGTACAATTTTTGTAGTTTCGTCTATTACTTTTCCAGAGATTGTGCCTGGTTTTTGAACTTTATTTTTATCCGATTGAGAAAATGAATTTCCCGCGATAATAAGCATTAAAAACAGTAGGGTTTTTTTCATTATTTGGTTAATTTTTTGTTAATTGGTTTCTTAATAGACGCATGAATGATTATATTTGTTACGATTGCAAACATTCTTTAACTTAACCTTAACATATGAAAAATGTAACTTTAGTACTTGGCGCATCTTCAAATCCAAACAGATATTCTAACATAGCAATTAAACGATTGTTAGATAAAGAATTACCAGTTGTTGCCTTAGGGAAAAAGAAAGGTAAAGTTTTAAGTATAAATATTGATGATAAAAAACAAGACTATAAAAATATAGATACGGTTACTTTGTATTTAAATCCAAATAGACAAGAAGAATATTATAAATATATTATTGATTTGCAACCTAGAAGAGTAATTTTTAATCCTGGTGCAGAAAATGATGAGTTTGTAAAGCTTTTAGAAGAAAATAATATAGAAGCTTTAGTTGCCTGTACTTTGGTGATGATTTCTATTAATGAGTATTAAGCATCTTTAAAAATGTAAATTGAATTGGTTAATTGAATGTTATTTTTAGAAACTCTTTTCTATATTAAATATCAGAATAAACTCAATTCAATTTACATTCATATGTTTTAAAACAAGCATTGAGTTTTGGCTTTAAAACTGTTATATTTTAAATAAGCTTTGGATTGTTCTTAAAGTAACTCATTAACTCAAAAGTAGAATCTATATTTAGTTTCTTTAAAATGTTTCTTCTGTGTGTATTTACAGTATGCTTACTAATGTATAAGTCCTTAGCAATTTCTTCGCTAGTTTTTTTTGTAATTAATAAACGAATTATATCTCTTTCTCTATTGCTTATTATATTTAAAGTATTTGATGTAGATTGATTCTTGTAAAATAAGGTTTCGTACTCATTATTTTCATTTAAATATTTTGCAGTAGCGCAAATATCCATTTTTAAATTGCCATCTAAAACCGTATAATGCGCCATACCAATAATTGGCTTATTGGTTTTGTCAAATTGAAGAGGTGTAGTATTCTGAATTATATTTACATATTTATCATCATTTACTTTTATCCTATAATTCCATGTATAACTCATTCTCTTACGTTGCGTATCATCTAGCTCTGTCATTGTAAAAGTCATTAAATCCGTTAAACTTTTAAGCCAGTGTTTTATATCTTCTGGATGAAAAAGAGACCAAAAATAATCCATACCGCCGGATATCATTTTATCAACAGGCAAACCTGTACAAGCTGTAAAATTTTTGCTGATGTATTCAAAATTTTGATGAACCGTATTTGTAATGCAATAAAAAGTAGAATTAAAAGGATAATAATAATCTAATTCAATAAGTTTTTTTATGTGTTCTTCAATTTCCACCTTGGGATAGGTTTCAAAAATTTCATTGTAAATAGCGTTTATTTTAGTAGTTTTCATAACGGTTTTCTCTAAGGTTCGTAGCTTTTGTTAAGCACTAAAATAAGAAAATTAATTACAATTGAAAGTGTACAAATAATTTTGTAACTAAAAGATAAAGAATAAATTAGTTGATAAATGTTTTAAATTTTTTTTTACAATCAATTTATAAAGTGAGACTTAATAATTTCTGTAAAGCAATAAAGATTTTTTTACCAGATAGCTTAAACGCTAAAAACCTTACCAGGTTCTGCTAATTCTGTGTTTTCAAAAATTGCTGCAGCTTCATTTTTAAACAGAGTAATATCTTTATATCTGCCAGAATAATGGCCAACAATAAGTTGTTTTACGGCTGCATCTTTAGCAATTTGAGCAGCTTGTGCAGAGGTAGAATGTTTTGTTTTTTTAGCTAAATCTTCTCTATCTGCTAAAAAAGTTGCTTCGTGATACAATAAATCTACATTTTTAATAATGGGAATAATATCTGGTTTATAACAAGTATCACTGCAAAATGCAAAACTTAAAGGTTTTGATGCAGGTATTGTTAATTCTGTATTAGAAACAATTTCACCATTTGATAAAACAATATCTTTGCCTGCCTTAATATTTAAATAGTCAGCTTTATCAATTTCTGGATATCCGCTAATATTTAGCATGTTTAATTTTCTTGGCTTTTCTTTTTCGGTAAATAAATAGCCATTGGTATACACTCTATGGTTTAAAGGAATGGTTCTAACAGATACTTTATCATTTTCAAAAATAAGTTCACTTTCTTGGGATGTTAATTCGTGAAATATAATTGGATATTTTGCATGTGATTGAGAAATCTTCAACTGTAAAAGAGTAACTTTTTTGATGCCTTTTGGACCATAAACATGTAACTCTTTTTCTCTACTTAAAATACCATAGGTAGCTAGTAAACCAACTAATCCATAAAAATGATCTCCATGTAAATGAGAAATAAAAACATGATCAATTTTAGAAAAACCAATTTTATATTTTCGCATTTGACGTTGTGTACCTTCGCCACAATCAATTAAAAAATGTTGATTATTTATTTCTAAATATTGCGCTGTTGGAAAAGCGTTTACACGTGGAGTTGCAGAATGACAACCTAAAATAGTTAGGTTTATACTCATTTAATTACCAGTCGTTTAGAAATAATGTTTTCTTTATCTTGTAAAGTGTAAATATAAATACCAGCAAGTAAGTTTCCTTTTTCGAAAGAAAAAGAATTATCGCCAATCGTTGCTTTTAAATTTTCTTTATACACGGTTTTTCCTAAAACATTTAAAACAGTAAATATAATCGTAGAATTAGTGTTCGAGTTAAAGGTTATTTTGGTATTATTTGTAAAAGGATTAGGAGCTGCAGATAAACTCTCAATAGATTTTTCTTGCGAAAAACCAATTGTAGATAAACTTAAACATAAAATAAAAAGTAGTTTTTTTATCATATTATTGAGGGTTAAAATCCTAATTCTCTTTCTATAGCTTCCATTTCTATAATATCTTCTGCTTCTGTTAAAGTAGGAACAATGTTAAAATTTTCTGGTACATCATCACTATTTACATTGTTACTAACAATTACAAATGATGTGTTTTTTTTCTTTTTGAAACTTTTCAAAAATAAAGAAAATTCTTCTTTTTTGATGTTAATTTCATCAGAAATTAGTAGCACTAAATGCACCTTTTTAAATTCTTTTTCTCTTTTTAAAAAGGATAAAATAAACTCTGAAAACGAATTTTCATCCGAAGAAATAAGTGTGTAATTTTCTTTTTTTTCAATAATCATACATTTATCTTTTTATCTGTTGCGCCAATAAATAAATAACAGCCATTCTTACCGCAACTCCGTTTTCTACTTGATTCAGAATAATAGATTGATCAGAATCTGCCACTTCACTGGTAATTTCTACACCTCTATTTATGGGTCCTGGATGCATAATAACAATTTTCTTGCCAAGATTGTCTAAAATTTCTTTATTGATGCCAAAAAGCTGTGTATATTCTCTTGTTGATGGAAAATATTTAATATCCATTCTTTCATGTTGCACTCTTAAAACATTCGCAACATCACACCATTCCAACGCTTTTTTAAGATTGTTTTCAACTTCTACACCCAAACTTGTAATATATTTTGGAATTAAAGTAGTTGGGCCACAAACTTTTACTTGAGCGCCTTGCAATTGTAGTGCAAAAATATTTGATAAAGCAACTCTAGAATGTAGAATATCGCCTACAATTAAAATTTTTTTCCCTTTTACAGATCCTAATTTTTCTCTTATAGAATATGAATCTAATAATGCCTGTGTTGGATGTTCGTGTGTACCATCACCAGCATTTATTATTTTTGCATTTACATGTTTTGATAAGAAAACACCTGCACCTACATTACCATGTCTCATTACAACAATATCTACTTTCATAGATAAAATATTGTTTACTGTATCTATTAAAGTTTCTCCTTTTTTTACAGATGATTGACTTGCAGAAAAATTAATTACATCTGCAGAAAGTCTTTTTTCGGCTAATTCAAAAGATAGTTTTGTTCTGGTACTATTTTCAAAAAATAAATTAGCAATTGTAATATCTCTAAGAGAAGGAACCTTTTTTATGGGTCTATTAATTACTTCTTTAAAATGATCTGCAGTTTTAAAAATAAGATCTATATCTGTGGTTTTTAGATATTTTATGCCTAATAAATGTTCTACGCTTAATTGATCCATATTATTTTTGTTCTATATAAACTGCATCTTTTTTATGCGTTTCTTTCCAAGATACTAACACTTTTTCTTCATTTATAGCGTCTACTTGTCTTCCTTTATAATTTGGCTGAATTGGCAAATGTCTACTAAAACGTCTATCAATTAAAACCAGTAATTCAATATTTTCTGGTCTTCCAAAAGATTGTATGGCTGTTAAAGCGGCTCTAATACTTCTTCCAGAAAATAAAACATCGTCTATTATTACCACTTTTTTATCTTCAATTAAAAAGTCTATTTTTGTTGATGTTGCTGCTAAAGGAGAATCTCTTCTTCTAAAATCATCTCTGTAAAAAGTAATATCTAGCAGCCCTAATTTTAGATCTTTAATGCCGTATTCGTTTTTTAACAAAGCAGTTAATCTGTTCGCCAAAAAAGTTCCTCTTGGCTGTAAACCAATTAAAACAGTATTCGAAAAATCATTATGATTTTCAATCAGCTCACATGCTAATCTGTGAAGAATAATTTCAATATCTTTTGAGTTAAGTAAGGTTTTTTTGCTCATAAGAAACCTATCAAATTTTAGTTGATAGTTGTTGAAAATCAAAATTAATGTAAATAAACGTATGAGCAAAATAAAATAAGGTTGTAATTCGTAAAAAACAGAATTCGATATGTATATTTAAGTATTTTTACCTCTTTTTTAAGTGTTCGTTTTTTTTATAATTAACTAATTTTTGATGTTAATTAAATTGTTGAAAACAAAACCGTGTACTTTTAAAGTAGGGTATGAGTTGTTGTACCTTTAAATAAAAATTCAAAGAGCCTAAGTGATGTCTTTAACGAAGTTTGAATCTATGCTAAAAACCAACAATATCTTTTTTTTTGATTTGGTTGAGTTCGAGGAAATTATTATCCATTATTTAGATGTGGGTAAGCTGGCACTTGCAAAAAAAGCAGTAAAGCTTGGTTTAGAACAACATCCACAGTCTGTAGATTTAAAACTATTGCAAGTAGAAATTTATGTATTTGAAGATGAGTTAGATAAGGCCTCTGTTTTATTGAAAAAAATAGAGCAAATAGAGCCAACTAATGATGAGGTTTTTATACAAAAAGCAACTATAAATTCTAAATTAGGTCATCATAAAGAAGCAATTATCAACTTAGAAAAGGCATTAACTTTTACAGACGATAAATTAGATGTTTTGTCTTTAATGGGCATGGAATATCTGTACTTAGATCAGTTTGAAGATGCGCGCATAAGTTTTGAACAATGTATAATAGAAGATTTTGAAGATTATTCTGCACTTTATAACATTGTGTATTGTTTTGATATGGAAAAAAAGCACGAACAAGCTATTACCTATTTAGACAATTATATTAATAAAGATCCTTATTGTGAAGTTGCTTGGCATCAACTAGGTCGTCAATATTATATATTAAGATTGTTTGAAAAAGCCTTAACTGCTTTTGATTATGCTGTTTTAATTGATGAATCTTTTGTTGGTGGATATTTAGAAAAAGCAAAAACCTTAGAAGAATTAGAACGTTATCAAGAAGCAATAGATAATTATTTAATATCGTTAGAATTAGATGATCCAACGGCTTTTGCGTATGTTAGAATAGGGGAGTGCTATGAAAGATTACACAAATTTGCAGCTGCAATTTCATACTATAAAAAAGCAATACACGAAGACCCGTTATTAGATAGAGGATGGTTTTTATTAACCAATTTATATTATAACGATGAAAATTACCAAAAAGCAGCCTATTATATTTCTAAAGCTTTAAATATAGATGATGATAATTCTTTGTATTGGAGAAAATATGCCGAGATTCAATTAAAACTCAATTTTTTTGAAGAAGCTGTAACAGGTTTTAAAAACTGTCTAGACTTAAATGATGATGCTTTTGAAATATATATTGGTTTAACAGATGTTTTATCTTTTTTAGGTGAGTTTGAAGATGCCATTGCAGTGTTATTTAAAGCACAAAAAATATATAAAAATATTGCAGAAATAGAGTACAGACTAGCAGGATTGTTTTTTGTGTTAAACAAAGAAAAATATAGTTTTCATCATTTAATAGAAGGATTTAAAATAGATTATGAGTATCATATCATTTTAAAAGAGGTGTTCCCAACGGTTTTTGAAAACGAAAAAGTGCAAAAACGCATTAATAATTATAAAAACGCAACAGAATAGTCTGTGAATTAAAAATATTTTAAAAAGTCTGAGCTTTAAGTTCAGACTTTTTTTTATGGTTAAAAGTAAAAAAAATAAGTTGTTTTTTTAAATGAATGAATATTTATTCATAAATTTGTATCCTAAAATAAAAAGGTATGGCTCGCAAAATAGACGAAGATAAAATAGCACGAATTAAAGAAGCTACAATGCAAACTATTGTAGAAAAAGGAATGGAGTCTACAACTATTGCAATGATTGCAAAAAATGCAAATGTAAGTGGAGGTTATTTATACAGAATTTATGCAGGCAAACAAGATTTAATAAATGAATTGTATCATGATAAGGTAAATTCTTTGTACAAAGAATTAGAATCTTTAGTACTATTAAATCAAACAAGTATAAAACCATTAATTAAATCGTTCATTAAAAACCGAATTACCTATTTCTTAAATGAGCCTAATGCATCAAAGTTTTTTTATCAATTATTGCACAATGAAAACTTTTTTGCTTCGGATGAGATTAAACATAAAAGTGCTGACTTAATTCTAAAAATTAAAAATATCGGAGTTACATCTGGTGAAATTTCAAAAGATACAACTGTTTATCAATTGCATTATCACATTTTAGTCTATGCGGTAGATTATATCAATTTTACACGAAAAAATATTTTTGAAGAACAAGAAGTAACCATTAATGATGTAGATAAGTTAACAGAAAATATTTTAAATATTTTAAAATAAATGAGTATCAATTTAAAATTTAAATCAATGAAATTGAGTAGAATAGGAGTGTTTTTCTCCTTTGTATTATGTTTTATAACGACGTTTATAAACGCACAAGATATTTCTTTAAAACAAGCGTATGATTTAATGTTGTCTAAAAATGGCGAGGTAAAAGCTTCTAGTTTTGAAGTAAAAGCGATGGAAGAAGAACACAAAGCCACAAAAGGATTGAGATTGCCAACTGTTGGTGTTTCTGGCACGTATCTTCATTTAGATAAAGACATAACTGCTGATTTAAATGATCAAAGAAACATGGTTGGCGGTTTATTAGGAATGACAAACCCAGCCGAAGTTTTAGGAAACTGGGATTTTACCTTGTTAGAGAAAAACCTAGGTTTTGCAACAGCAGATGTGTCTATGCCTATTTATGCTGGAGGTAAAATTAATGCAGCTAATAAAGCCTCTGAAATAAAATTAGCATTGTCTGAAACCAAGCATAAAATTAAGGAAGATGAATTAACGATACAGTTAATCGATTACTTTTTTAAATTAAAATTAGCACAAGAAGCTGTGCAATTAAGGCAAGAAGTGTATAACGTAATTTTGTTGCACAACGACCAAGCAAATAAGTTTTTCGAAAACGGAATCATTCCAGAAGTAGAAACTTTAAACGCCAAGGTGGCTTTGTCTAACGCAAAGAGAGAATTGTTAGCTGCTAAAAAAGATGTTGATTTAGCTACAACAGCCGTTCAAAATTTAATAGGGATAAATTCAATTTCTGGACTTACCAGCGAATTTAAAATTCCAACCTTTGTAAAACCTTTACAAGAATTTACAAATGATATGTTAACTGAAAATGAACAGTTAAAAATCATAGAAAAAAACCATGAGTTAGCAAAAGTGGGTGTAAAAGTAGAAAATAGCGATTATTTTCCTAAAGTAGGAGTTTCTGGAAAATACATCCTATGGACAGATAATTTGCCTTTAGTAGATACAAAATGGTTTGTTGGTCTTGGTGTAGAGTGGGAGTTGTTTAACGGCTTTCAAAGAGAACATAAAATAAAAGCATCAAAATATAAAATATTGCAAGTAGAAGAAATTGATAAACAAGCACGATTAAATTTAACTACGTATACAGAAAAATTGTACAATACTATGCAAAAGGAATTGGAACAATATGAAAGTTTAAATGCCGATGAAGCATTGGCCAATAGATTAAAGTTTATGAGAACACGCGCATTTGAAGAAGGAACGGGAACTTCTTTGGAAGTAGTGGATGCTACTTTAAAATTATCAGAAATTAAAATACATAAAATTATAGCCTTATACCAGTACAATGTAACTTACGGTGAGTTAATGGTACTTACAGGAAAAACAGCTTCTTTCTTAAATCAAAATTAATATAAAAATGAGAAATCCAAAATTTATAAAATCATTAATAGGTGTCGTAATTTTTTCAATTATAGTACTTATTGGAGTGTGGTTCTTAACCAAACCTAAATCAGTTATTTTACAAGGTAGAATAGAATCAAAAGAAATTTATTTATCAGCTAAAATACCTACACGTATCAATTCTTTTGAAGTTAAAGAAGGCGAAAGTGTAAAAAAAGGGCAATTATTAGCAACACTTTTAAGTCCAGAAATTATGGCAAAAGAGCAACAAGCGCTCGCTTTAAGAGAAGCAGCAAATGCGCAAAAAAACAAAGCAACAAACGGCGCAAGAGTAGAAGAAATAAGGGGGGCAAAAAGCGTGTATGAAAAAGCAACTGCAGCTGCAAATGTGATGAAAAAAACGTACGCAAGAATGGCGAATTTATTTAAAGATGGTGTTATTTCTGAACAACAACGAGATGAAATTTTTGCTAAAAAAGAAGTAGCTATAAAAGATCAAGAAGCAGCATTAAGTGTCTATCAAATGGCAATGAAAGGTGCACGAAATGAAGATATAGAAGCAGCAACAGCTTTGGTTAAACAAGCAGATGGAGCATTAACAGAATTAGAAGGGTATAAAAATGAACGAAATATTATAGCACCTATAGATGCAGAAGTTCTTAATTTTTTACCAGAAGAAGGAGAATTAATTGGTGCTGGTTATCCGGTAGTTCATTTGGTAGATTTAGCAAATAGTTATGCCATTTTAAATATTAAAGAAACGAATCTTTTTAACTTTAAAAAAGGAGGTGTTTTTGAAGCTACAATTCCTGCTTTAAAAAATAAAAAGGTACAATTTAAAATTTATTATGTGGCTGCTTTGGGCGATTATGCTACTTGGAGTGCAACAAAAGCAACTGGAGATTTTGATGTTAGAACCTTCGAGATTAAAGCTTCACCAGTTACAAAAGAAGAAGATTTAAGACCTGGAATGAGTATTTTAATTGATTATTCTCAATTTAATGAGTAAAATGAACCCCTTTTTACGGATTGCAAAAAGAGAAATTGCATTATTATTTAATAGTAAGTCGTCTATAGCGCTTGCAATATTATTGCCTTTTATTTCTATTTTGTTTTTCAATACGCTTTTAAGTGAAGGTGTTGCAAGAGATTTGCCTGTTGCTGTGGTAGATTTAGATCATACTGCAACTTCTAGAAATGTAATTGCGCAATTAGATGCAGCTCCAGAGATTAAAATTGGTTTTTATCCTATCAATCAGCAAAAAGGAGAAGAATTAATTCGTTTAGGAAAAGCGTATGGTGTAATCACGATTCCTCAAAATTTTGAAGCCGATTTAAAAAGTGGTAAACAAGTAAATATTATCAACCAATACAATAGTAATTTACTATTAGCTGGTGGTCTAGAATATAAAGCATTTCGAAAAGTTATCGGAACAATTTCGGCAGGAATAAACATAGAAAAGCAACGAAAAAAAGGAGTTTCATTACAACAGGCTTTGATAAATTATCAGCCAATTGTGGCAGAAAACCATGTGTTGTCAAATCCGTATACAAATTATTCTTATTATTTAAATACCGGATTTTTAACGATGTTTTTTCAATTATTTGTGATGTTAACTACTATTTATTGTTTCGGAGCAGATTTAAAATATAGCAAAGGAAATAAGTTGTTAATTATTGCAAATGGTAGTTTATTGGCAATTATTTTAGGAAAAGTTTTACCATATACAATCTGGTTTCTATTAGTAGGCATTATTACATTATTAAGTATGTATGTTTGGCAAGATTTCCCGTTTTCTGGAAGTAAAATAATGGTCCTTGTTGGGTTACTTTTATTGATTTTAGCCAATCAATCATTGGCGTTATTTTTTATTTCGGTAAGTAGTAGTTTTAGAGAAGCTTTAACAATTGGTTCTGGTTTTGGTGCAGTAAGTCTTTCTTTTTCGGGAATTACATTTCCTATTTTTGGAATGCCGATACTATTGCAATGGTTAAGTCAGATTTTTCCTTTTACACATTTTTTCGAGCTATTATTAGATCAATCTCAACGTGGTTTTCCAGCATTCTATTCTGTACGCTCAATCGTTATCTTAGTCATTTTATGTATCGTGCCAATTACATTAAGTTGGTTTAAATTAAAAAGATTGTTTTTAAAAGGTAAGTTTCATCACAACATTTAAAATGAAGAATTTATATAGATCATATTACAAAGGAAAAATCTCATTTTGGAATACTTTTAGAACAGAATGGAATTCAATTAAATCAGACAAGGCGGTTGTAAGTACTTTTTTATCTGTAGCATTTATTATTTTAGTGGTGTACACCTATATCTACTCAAATCAAATAATTAAAGAAGTTCCGGTTGCGGTTATAAACCAAGATGGTACAAAAATGAGTAGAGATTTCATTGCGATGTTAGAGTCTACCGAAGGAACAAAAACAATCACCAAATTTACAGATTTAGAAGCCGCCAAAGTAGCTTACTATTCAAGAAAAGTACAAGGAATTGTGATGATTCCAAAGAATTTTGAGAAAGATATTAGAAGTGGTAAACAAACCACAATTACTACTTTTTCTGATGCTGCTAATATGTTGTTTTATAAACGTGTTTTAGGTGATGTAACTACGATTAACGGATATTTTAGTGCACAAATATCAATAAAAAAAGTAATGGCTAAAGGCGTTTCTTTGGATGAAGCTCAGAAAAATTATACGCCAATAAAAGCAATATCTACTAGTTTGTTTAATACAAATTCGGGGTATGCAACGTATTTAATACCAATGTTAACGGCATTAATTATTCAATTAGTATTGTTGATGGGAATTGGGCTTTTAAGTGGTTCTAGACGAGAAACAATAACAACGCACACACAATTTCCAAGAATATTACATAAAAGAGGAGTAATCGTTATTTTATTAGCAAAAGCTTGTTTATATACTTTAATTTATATGGTAATTATTCCAATTCAAGTAGGAATTGTTTATTCAATTTTCGGAATTCCTGTTCGTTCTTCGTTGTTATCAATTTATGTATTTATCATTCCGTATATATTTTCTGTGGTGTTTTTAGGAATATCTATCAGTTCATTTTTTAAGAGAAGAGAAGATTCTATTGTGTTTTTAGTGTTGCTTTCTATTCCGTCATTAATGTTAAGCGGATTGTCTTTTCCTGTAGAAGGATTTTCTCCGTTTTATAAATTTATTTCAGACATCATTCCGTCTACACCTGGTATGAATGGCTTTGTTAAATTAACACAAATGGAAGCTTCGTTTTTAGATGTATTAAAAGAATGGAATCGTTTATGGTTTTTAACTGGATTTTATTTTGTGATTGCCGCCATTTCTTTAAAAGTAAGGGCAAAAAAAGAGGTGATTTTAAAAAGGACATACTAAAAAGAGACTACTTTCAATCAGAATTTATTTTTGTAAATCATTATGATCAGAAAATTAGTTTAGAAACAAACCAAATTAAAATCCCTTTTCTTATTTTTTCTTAAATTTCTAGTATCTTCGTTTTTCAAAAATAAATAAAACTTTAAATGGAGAGAAAAGTTAAAGATTATGTAATTATTGGTTTAAAAGGGATTGCAATGGGGGCTGCAGATGTTGTTCCTGGTGTTTCTGGAGGAACAATTGCATTTATTTCTGGAATTTACGAAGAATTATTAGGATCTATTAGTAATGTGAACCTTAGCTTACTTAAAACTTTAAAAAAAGAAGGGTTTAAAGCAGCCTGGAAACAAGTAAATGGTAATTTTCTATTATCTCTTTTTGTTGGTATTTTTATCAGTATTATATCTTTAGCAAAAGTTATAAAATATTTATTAGAAAACGAACCTATTTTATTGTGGTCTTTCTTTTTTGGTTTGGTGCTGGCAAGTATCATTTATATAGCTAAACAAATTACAAAATGGAATGTTATTTCATTTGTATTTTTAATTTTAGGTGCATTTTTAGCCTATTATATAACAACTTTAAATCCTCTGGTAACAGAAAATTCTAGTTTATTATTTATGTTTTTTGCTGGTGCAATTGCAATATGTGCCATGATTTTGCCAGGCATTTCAGGAGCATTTATTTTAGTATTATTGGGTGCATATCAACCTGTTTTATCCGCAGTAAACGATAGAGATATTAAAACAATAGCAGCTGTTGGTCTAGGGGCAATTGTGGGCCTTTTAAGTTTTTCTAAAATTTTAAATTGGTTGTTTGTACATTATAAAAATTACACTTTAGCGGCGTTAACCGGTTTTATTATTGGCTCATTAAACAAAATTTGGCCTTGGAAAGAAACTTTAACTTGGCGCATAGATTCTCACGGAATCGAGGTGCCGTTTAACGAACAAAGTGTTTCTCCTCTTTCTTTTAATGGTGATGCACAATTAATGTTGTCAATTATTTTAGCTATTGTAGGATTTGCATTAATTTTATTGATGGAAAAATTAGCCGATAATAGACAGTAAATGCAGGTAGAGAGAACCTTTAAACAAAAATTTAACCTTTTTTTGAAAGGTTTATTAATGGGTGTTGCAAACAAAGTACCTGGTGTTTCTGGAGGTACTGTTTCGTTTGTTTTAGGTTTTTATGAAGAGTTAATTTTCTCTTTTAGAAGAGTAAATTTAATTGCCTTAAAATTTCTCTTAAATGGTAGGTTTAAAAGTTTTTTTCAATACACAAATGCACAATTTGTAACCTTAATAATGTTTGGAAGCATCTTTAGTTATTTTAGTGCTTCCTTAATTCTAGACTATTTTTTAGATCATTACGAGTTGTATGTTTGGAGCTGGTTTTTTGGGATGATTATTGGTTCTATCTATTATATTGGGAAAGATTTTGGCAAATGGACTAGAAGAAATTTTATTTTTCTAATTTTGGGGATTACGCTAGGTCTTGGTATTAGCTTTTTAACACCAGCAAAAGAAAATGATAATTTATGGTTTGTGTTTGTATGCGGAATTATAGGTGTTTCTGGAATGACGCTACCTGGACTCTCTGGCTCTTTTATTTTAATTTTATTAGGCAACTACGTACTACTTTTAATAGATTCTGTAAACATTTTATTACACGTAGTTACAAGTCTTGTTTCAGGTGATTTTGAGGTTTTATCAGACCCTATTAAAATAAGATATTTAAAAATAATTGCTGTTTTTACAGGAGGTTCTGCCTTTGGATTGATTTCTATTTCACATGTTTTAGGCTATGTTTTAAAACGTTGGAATAAAATTGTAAACGCCATTATTATTGGTTTTATAACAGGTTCTTTAGGGATTGTTTGGCCATGGAAAGATAAAATATACGCAATAAATAATGGTAACTTTTTGGTAGATCAAGAAGGGAATAAAGTAATTGAAAACTACCAAAGATATATTCCAGATATTTATAGCATAGAAACATTTTTTGCTATCTTTTTTATCTTTTTTGGTATTGGATTAATATTGGCAATAGATTATTATGAAAGAAGAAAACAATAAGATTTTTGGTTTATTAGGTAAAAACATTTCGTATTCTTTTTCTAGAGGATATTTTACAGAAAAGTTTGAAAAATTAAACTTAATAAATCATAAATATGTAAATTTTGATATTCAAAAAATACAAGATTTCCCTGCTATTACTAAAGAAAATCAAAATTTAGGAGGCATTAATGTAACCATCCCTTATAAAGAAGAAGTAATTCCTTTTTTAGATAAACTAGATGAAACTGCAAAAAATATTGGGGCAGTAAATACTATTAAATTCACAAAAAGAGGAAATTTAAAAGGGTATAATTCTGATGTAGTTGGTTTTGAAAATTCTATAAAACCATTGCTAAAAAAACATCATAAAAATGCATTGATTTTAGGTACAGGAGGTGCTTCTAAAGCAATAGCATACGCCTTAAATAAAAACAATATTAAGTTTAAATTTGTTTCTAGAAAACCAGAAGGAAATACAGAAATTTCTTATGAAAGTTTAACGCAAGAAAAGCTTCAAAAATATACGGTAATTATTAATTGTACACCTCTGGGAACTTTTCCAGCAATTGAAAAACATCCAAATATTCCGTATCAATTTATTACAGAAAATCATTTATTATTCGATTTAATTTATAATCCAGAAGTTTCAACCTTTTTATCCAAAGGAAAGGAAAAAGGTGCAATCATTAAAAATGGGTATGAAATGTTGCAATTACAAGCAGAAGAATCATGGAGAATTTGGAACGATTAATTAATAATACTTACAAACTTAACTTGTAGATTTTGTAAGTTTCTGTATCTTTATACATTATGTAAATAGTATTTTATAAACGACCTTAAACATTGTAGATATGTTAGATGAAAATGAAAAAAACGAATTAGAAGCATCAGTAAAAGTAATTGAAACTAGTTCTAAGCCAACAGAAAAAATAGAAGTAGCGCAAACGGTAAAAGCAGATAATACCAATGAAGCTGTAGATGAAATTGAAAAATCTGTTGCAGAAGATGCAGAAAATGATGAATCTAAAGAAGACGATTCGCCTGTGGTAGATTATGATACGTTTACAATCGAGGAATTAGTGTTAACTTTAAAACAAACCTTAGCAGATAACCCTGTTCAAAAGATAAAATCGAAAGTAGACGCTATTAAAACTGCTTTTAATCAAAAGTTTGGGGCAATGTTGGCAGAGAAAAAGGCAGCCTTTTTAGCGGAAGGTGGTAATTCTATTGATTTTCAGTTTTCAAGTCCTATAAAATCAGATTATAATCAACTATTATCAGATTATAAAAAGGAAAGAGATGGTTTTTATAAAAATTTAGAAAATAAATTAAATGAAAACTTTGTAAAACGTGAGCAAGTTATAGAAAATCTTAAAAGTTTAATTGAAGAAGCAGATACTTCTACAATGTATAAAAAATTTAAAGAAATTCAAGATACTTGGCGTACAATTGGTGCTGTTCCTAAATCTCATTATAATGATACTTGGAAAACGTATCATCATCATGTAGAGCGTTTTTACGATTTATTACATTTAAGTAATGATTTTAGAGATTTAGAATTTAAACACAATCTAGAGAGAAAATTAGAAATTATAGCACAAGCAGAGGCTTTATCTAAAGAAACAGATATTAATGTTGCTTTTAAAGAATTACAAGATTTACATAAAAAGTGGAAAGAAGATGTTGGGCCAGTAGCTCAAGAAATGCGTGAAGAGGTTTGGCATAAATTTAGTGCAGCAACAAAAAATATTCATGATAAAAGACATGATTATTATAAAGAAATGCGCACTAAATATGATGAAATCATCGAAAAAAAATTAGTGGTTATTAACGCTATTAATGCTTATGATCCCTCTAAAAACAAATCTCATAGCGATTGGCAAAAAAGTATTAATGAAATAGAAAGATTACGCAAAGAATATTTTGACGCTGGTAAGTTGCCATATTCTAAAAGTGAAGAGGTTTGGCAAAAATTTAAAAAAGCAACAAAGAAATTTAATGCTGCTAAAAATGTTTTTTACAAACAAGAAAAGAACGGACAGCAAGAAAATTTAGAACAAAAAATTGCACTAATCGAATATGCAGAATCTATAAAAGATAGCGATGATTGGGAAATGGCTACCAATGGCATGAAAAAAGTACAGGCTGATTGGAAAAAAATTGGTCATGTGCCACGTAAATTTTCTGATGACATTTGGAAACGTTTTAAAGCAGCGTGTAATCATTATTTTGATAGATTACACGAACAAAAAAATGCTGTAAGTAAAGAAGAGCAGTTAATTGTAGATGCTAAGAAAGAGTTTTTAGATAAACTAAAAGAAACCAATGAAACAACAAAAGAAGCGGTTTTAGAAGCTATAAATTCTTGGAAAGAATTAGGAAGGTTGCCAAGAGAAATGCGTCATTTAGATGGTAAATTTAACAAGCAAATAGATAAAATGCTAGAAAGTTTATCTTTAGATAAAAATGAGGTTTCTATGTTAAAATTTACAAATCTTATAGATTCTTTAGCAGATGACAATGATGTTAGAAAATTAGATTCTGAACAAATATTTGTTAGAAAAAAGATTGATGAGGTTTTTAAAGAAATTCAACAATTAGAAAACAATATGGGCTTTTTCTCTAATGTAGATGAAAACAACCCGCTTTTTCTAAATGTTAAAAATAGAGTTGAAGCGTTTAAAGAAGATTTAGCAATCTGGAACGAAAAATTAAGCTACCTTAAAAAGTTAGATTATTAAACATAATAAATCCTTTAGGCTTTTTGTCTAGAGGATTTTGGTTTAAATATTTCATAAAAAAAACTCGAAGTTTATACTTCGAGTTTTTTTATAAATATTAAATGTGATTAAGCAAATAATTGATCAATTTTTTCTTTTTCTTCTTCCGCTAAAGCAGCATCTACTAATATACGACCACTATGTTCATCTATAGTAATTTTCTTTCTATTTGCGATCTCTAATTGAACTTGTGGTGGAATTGTAAAATAAGATCCTCCAGAAGCTCCACGCTCAATAGCAACAACAGCCAAACCATTTTTTACTTTAGTTCTAATTCTGTTATAAGCAGAAAGTAAATGATCGTCTATAGATTCAGAAAACTCAATAGATTTTTCAGACAAAAGCTTTTCTTCTTTTTCTGTTTCTTTTAAGATCGCATTTAGTTCAGATTTTTTATGATCTAAATGTTTTTCTTGCTTCGCCATTTTTTCTTTAGTAGCGTCAATTACTTCATTCTTTTGTGCAATCTTAGCTCTGTATTCTAAAATTCTTTTTTCTGCTAATTGAATTTCTAGATCTTGATATTCAATTTCTTTAGATAATGAATCAAACTCTCTGTTATTTCTAACTTTCTTTTGCTGTTCATCATATTTTTTCATTAAACTTTTAGATTCGTCTATCGCTAACTTTTTGTTATTGATATCAGTTTCTAAACTAGTAAGGTCTTTAGATAAATTAGAAATTCTAGTGTTTAATCCAGCAACTTCATCTTCTAAATCTTCAACTTCTAAAGGTAATTCTCCTCTAACGTTTCTAATTTCGTCAATTCTAGAGTCAATTAATTGTAAATCATATAATGCTCTTAATTTTTCTTCAATCGAAACTTCTTTCTTCTTTGCCATGATTATATATAATATATAGGATTTGTACTTTTTTCTGATAAAATGACTGCAAAATTACTAAATTTTTTCTTAAGATAATCTACTAAAAGGTTTTTTGTAAACTGTTCGCTTTCATAATGTCCAATATCTGCCAAAAGTATACTATTTTCTGCAGTAAAAAACTCATGATATTTAAAATCTGAACTTACATAAGCATCTGCACCCGCTTTTTTAGCATCAGAAATTGCAAAACTTCCAGATCCGCCTAAGACTGCTACTTTTTTTATTTTTTTGTTGATAAAGTTAGAATGACGCACACAATTGGTTTTCATGGTTTTCTTTAAGAATAAAAGAAACTCTTTTTCATCCATTTCAGATGAAAGCTCACCAATCATTCCCATGCCAATATTCTGATGTACATTTTCTGTGGTTACAATTTCATAGGCAATTTCTTCGTAAGGATGATTCTCTTGTAGGGCTTTTAAAATTGCAGTTTCATTTTTGCGTTCATAAACTATAGAAATATTAGCTTCTTTTTCTGTATGAACTTCTCCTTTTTTACCAATAACAGGATTCGAATTTTCATTTCCTCTAAAAGTTCCATCACCTAAAACCGTAAAAGAGCAATTGTCATAATTACCAATATTTCCTGCTCCAACGTTAAACAGAGCTGTTTTTAAAGCCTCTGCATCTTTAATTGTCACATACGTAGTTAGCCTTTTTATGATCCCTTTTTTAGGGATTAAAATACGTGTGTTCTCTAAACCTAATACTTCACACATTTTTGCAGAAACTCCGTTTTTTGAATTGTCTAAAGCTGTATGAGTTGCATAAATAGCAATGTCATTTTTAATCGCTTTTAACACAACTCTTTCTACGTAATTAGTACCGTTTAATTTTTTTAATCCGCTAAAAATTATAGGATGAAAACTAATAATTAAGTTGCAATTTTTAGCGATAGCCTCGTCTATAGTTTCCTCTAAAGTATCTAAAGTTACTAAAACATCCGTAACTTTTGTACTGTAATTGCCTACTAATAAACCAACATTGTCAAAATCTTCGGCATAATTTAAAGGTGCTAATTCTTCAATATAATTTGTGATGTCTTTAATGGTCATTTTAGAATGTATTGAAATTCAAAGTTAACATTTTTAATGTATTTTTACGCTAATGAAATTAGTTAGATTTTTATTGTTTCCGTTGGCTGTTTTATACGATTTGATTACAACAATTCGTAATATTTTATTTGATGTTAGTGTCTTAAAATCAACGTCATTTAAAATACCTATTATCGTTGTAGGTAATTTAAGTGTTGGTGGTACGGGGAAAACCCCACAAATAGAATATTTAATTAGGTTGTTAAAAGAGCATCATAAAGTGGCTGTTTTAAGCAGAGGTTATAAGCGTAAAACTAAAGGTTTTATTCTTTTAAATGAAAGTCATACTGCGATGGATGTTGGAGATGAGCCATTGCAATATTTTAAAAAGTTTTCAAATATTGATGTTGCTGTAAATGAAAATAGGGTGGAAGGCATCAATAATTTAATTGTTCAAAAATCGCCCAAAGTAGTTTTATTAGATGATGCATTTCAACATAGAAAAGTAAAAGGTAGTTTTTATATTTTATTAACGAAATATGATGATTTATTTACAGCTGATTTTTTATTACCAACAGGAAATTTAAGAGAGAGTAGAAAAGGGGCAAAAAGAGCAGATGTAATTGTGGTTACAAAATGTCCTACTGAAATAAATACAATTGAAAAAGACTTCATAAAAAGTAAATTGAAGAAGTTTAATAAGAAAGTGTTTTTTACAACAATTTCTTATGCTGATAAAATTTCTGGAGATAAAGAAATTAGTTTAGAAGACTTAAAGGAATTTGAGGTTTTATTACTAACGGGAATCGCAAATCCTGATCCTTTATTGAAATTTTTAAGTTTTCAAAATATACAGTATAGACATGTAAAGTATGGAGATCATCATCATTTTTCATCTAAGGATGTGGCCGATATTCAGCAAACTTTTACTAATTTAGCATCAGATAAAAAGTTAATCTTAACCACAGAAAAAGATTACACAAGACTAAAAAATAGGTTAGAAGAACTTTTTTATTTAGAAATTGAAACTCAATTTTTAGAAAATAAAAATATTTTTGACACTATTATAAAATCTCAGATACAATAAAACCGATGTTAAAACACCGATTTTTTTTTGATTTTTGTTAGAAGTATTCTTTTTAAGAATACAATCTATAAGTAAGACACAATAAAGAGTAATAAGTCACTGTTTATATATTTTTAGTATTGGTATTATTTTTGATACTTTTGGATTAAGATTTTTAATTATGAAAAAAATAGTTTTCTCGTTTATAGTTTGCTTTTTATCATCACAACTTTATATTGCACAAATTAAAGTTTCTGAAGATAAAGAACCTATAAAAGATACTGAGGTAAAATTAAATTGGATGCCAAGTTATAAAGAGGCATTAAAAACTTCTAAAAAAGAAAAAAAACCTGTTTTGATATATTTCACAGGATCTGATTGGTGTGCTCCCTGTAAAACTTTGGATGAAAAGTTATTTCATACTTCTAAATTTAAAGCTTTAGCAGATAAAGATTTAATTCTCTTAGAAGTAGATATTCCAAGAAGGGTAGATATTATTTCTGCAGACAAAATGAGAGATAATAAATCTATTCAAAAAAAATACAATGTTACATCTTTTCCAACTTTAATGATTGTAAATCATAGAGGGAAAAAATTAGCAGAAAAAAAAGGATACATATTAGTTGAATATTATTATCCTTTTCTTCAATCAGAAATTGATGCTTATTAAGCATATTTAAATTTAAGAAAACGTATATTTATTTTTCAACTCTAAAGAATCAACTCGAAGAAAATTATTTGAGGTAAAACCTATTTTTTGATTTTTTAAGTGGCTTTAGTTGACTTTAAGTAAATATGTTGGATAGATCTTAAAGTTGGTTTTTGACCCTAAAAATGTTTCTCTATTACGCTTATTTACGTATTAATTTATGCGATAATTCTACTTCTTAAAGGGAAATTAATTCTCAATTTTTTCAAGTATCTTAATTGTTTAAACATTTAAATTCATTTTAAGCCAAAAAAAAACGAAGCACTTAGGCTTCGTTTTATATATTTTGTAAAATTATTTTATTTTTGATTTACTACTCTAAAAGTTGTTCTTCTATTTACAGAATGTTCAGCTTCAGAACATACCACACCGTCAGAACATTTGTTTAATAATTTAGTTTCACCAAAACCTTTTGCATATAATTGACTTACATTGATTCCTTTAGAAATTAAATAATCTGTAACTGCTTTAGCTCTGTCATCAGATAATTTTTGATTATCACTTTTTGTACCTCTCATATCTGTATGAGACTCAATAAATACAGCAACACCATCATTTAATATAGGTAGTAATCTAGCATCAATAATTGCCTTAGCACCATCGTTTAATTCAGCGCTTGAGAAATCCCAATTTATTGGTAATGGAGTATTGTCTATTAATTTACAGTCTACTGATTTCCAAGAAGTTAATCCTCCTTTTTTAACTAAAATTTGCTTAGTAATTGATCTAAATACTGCTGGTTCTATAATTTCTTCTGACCATGCATCTTTAACTAATATCGTTTTTGTGATCGTTTCATAAACTGGTTCCGTTTGTACAACTGTGGTTGTAGGTTTGTTAACCATAACTTTTCTCTTGTACGTTTTTCTTACTCCAGGAATAGCTGTTTTAACAATAGAAGCATCATTTACTAATTTTTCTACTGGCATTGTTTTAAATTCAGCCGGTAATGGTTTGTAGCACCAATATCTACAGTCGTTTGGATCATCAGATTGACAGTCAGGCAACTTTTCACTCATTGACCAAGTTGCAGAAGCCGCTTTTATTTCTACAGTTTCAAATCCTTGATTAAAAGTTGCTTTTTGAACGTCTATTTTAGAACCATCTTCTTTTTCGTAATAAGTTACTTCTTGTGTACCCCAAACTGCTGGAACTAGTAAAATTTCTTCACCAGCTTCTTTAATCAATACTTTTTCTTGAATTGTTCTGTATTCTGCGGGATGTGCAATTATTGTTTTATATTCTGGAGCTACGGGAACGCTAATCGCTTCGTTTTTCCAAATATCAGGAGTTTTACATCGAACATAACATTTTCCTGGTTCTGGATTTTCTGGTAAATCTTGACCAAAAATTACAGTACTAAACGCTAAAAAAGCGAAACTAAATAGAATTTTTTTCATACTAGTAAACATTAACAAATACCTTTGTTTTAAGTAATTAACAATGTGCCAAATGTACTAAAAACATTTATAAAATTTAGAGAATTAAATATAAATTATAACTTATTATAATACAAGCTTTTAATAATACCATCCGAAAGACCAATTTTTGGAACGTATATTTTTGATGCCCCGCTCCATTTCATAGCAGAAATATATATTTTTATTGCCGGTATAATAACATCTGCTCTATCAGGATTTAAACTTAACTCAGATATTCTATCTTGATAACTCATTTGTTTTAGAAACTGATACTGAGCATTTAAGTATATAAAAGAAATTGGTTTTCCTTCTAACCTTCCAGACATTTTAAATAGTTTATTAATATTTCCTCCAGAGCCTATTAAAGAAAGGTTTTTTAAACCGAGTGTATTTTTTTTAATCCATTTCTCAACATTTGAGAAAATCTCTTTATTTACAGCTTTTTTATTATTTAATAAACGAACTGTTCCCATTTTAAATGATTTCGAAGTTATTATTTTACCTTCAGAAAAAATAGTGAACTCTGTACTACCACCACCAACATCTACATACAAATAAGAATTATTACCTTCAATTAATTGATTTAAATCTGTTGAAGATATTATTGCAGCTTCTTCTTTACCACCAATTATATCAATCTTAACCCCTGTTTCCGTTAATATTTTATCAACTACTTCTAGTCCATTTTTGGCTTCTCTCATTGCTGATGTAGCACAAGCTTTGTAACGTTCTACATTGTGAACTTTCATTAATAATTTAAATGCTTCCATAGCATCAATCATTCTAGTAATATTTTGTTCACTAATAATTCCGCTAACAAAAGCATCTGCTCCTAAACGAATAGGTACGCGAACTAATGCAGATTTTTTAAATTGAGGTTCTTTTCCTTCGGCAACAATTATATTAGAAACTAACAGTCTAATTGCATTTGATCCAATATCTATTGCACCGTATTTTTTTATTTCTAACAAACCTTTTTATTTATGATTTTTTGGAAATTCAGTTAAAATTGTTTTACCTTTTTTAATATTTTTCCAATGTTTTTCTTCAAATTGTATACCTACAACTCCGCATGTTGGCACGTGTGCAAGAGGCTTATGGCCATATTTATTTACAAAAGTATTTATACCATGGTCATGACTAAAAATAATAGCAGTACTAAAACCATCATCTAATGCTTTTACTGTTTTTACCAAATAGCCATCACTAAAACTATAAAGTTGGCGTCTAATTTTTAAATTTGATAAGGCATACTCAAAATTTTCACAGAAAATAACAGCAGTATGCAAAGCTCTATTAGCGCTACTAGACATAAACACATCTGGTCTAGTAATTAGTTTAGACAGTGTTTTTGACATTAAATGTGCATCTTTAATACCGCGTTTCTTTAAAGGCCTATCAATATCTTCAATTCCTTCATATTCCCATGAAGATTTAGCATGTCTAACTATATATAGTGTTTTCATTCAATTATATTTGATTTTGTAAATATAAAAATTAAGGTGACAAACGGTCTATTTTCCAAGAAAAATCTTTCTCTAAATTGTATCTTATTCTGTCGTGCATTCTATTTGGTCTGCCTTGCCAAAATTCAATTGAAATAGGTTTTACTAAATATCCACCCCAATTTTTAGGTCTTGTAATCTCTTTTCCTTCAAATTTTTTTTCAAAGGATAAAAGGTTTTCATCCAATTCTTTTCTTGATGAAACTACCGAGCTTTGGTTTGAAGCCCATGCGCCTAATTTACTTCCGTCTGGTCTAGATTCAAAATATCCATCGGATAAGTTTTCTGCTAGTATTTCTGCTTTCCCTTTGATGATAATTTGTTGTTCTAAAGCTGGCCAAAAAAAAGATAAACAAATATGATTGTTTTTAGCAATCGCTTTTCCTTTTTCTGAATCATAATTGGTATAAAAAATAAATCCTTCCCAAGTATATTTTTTTAAGAGTACCACTCTGTTTTTTGGGAATCCATCTAAACCAATAGTAGAAATAGTCATTGCGTTACTTTCATCTACTAAATCTGAATTATCTGCATTTAAAAACCAAGTTTGGAAGAGTTGCATCGGGTTTTCTGGACAAGTACTTTCTAGAAGCTCTTGTTTTTCATACGTTTTTCTATAATTACTTAAATCTTTTTGCATCTGTAGTATTATAAGTAGTAAAAATACGAATGTTTATTATTTATTTTACACAAAAAAAGAGGGAAGCTTTTAAACTTTCCTCTTTTAATCTTTATAAATTAAGTGTTGATTATCTAAAAATAATTTTAGATGTTCCGTAATTCACTTGTTTGCTATTTACTTTTAAGAATAAAACGCCTGGTTTTACTTTTACATTAAAATCAATTTCATTTTTACCAGTTGTTAATTGAACATCAGAAACGTAGATTTCTTTTCCAGTAACATCGAATAAAGAAACAGTTGCTTTTGCATCTACTTTGCTGTACAATAACACATTTACATTTCCTTTAGAAGGATTTGGATATGCCAT
>TARA_R110001606_G_scaffold74778_10_pt1 | contig 47185 bp, 42 predicted proteins | sample TARA_R110001606 | Tara Oceans TARA_R110001606 (sample SAMEA4398315) | marine metagenome | biome: Polar Biome; feature: [SRF] surface water layer (ENVO:00010504); material: water (ENVO:00002006), including particulate matter (ENVO:01000060) such as... | depth 5 m
TCCAGGTTTTGCACGCGCGCCGTCACCGTGGTCTGGGTAACATGCAGCCGTTCGGCGGCGGCCATGAAACTGCCGGTGCGAACGATTTCCAGGAAAGTGCGAGCCAGATCGATATCCATTTCAGTTCAACATCTTCGATAATAAACTGCATTCTATTTCATTATTCACCATGAAAGCAGCCCGCCATACTGCCCGGCACTGGATTCACCATGGAGCCGGCTCTATGACGGCGCACGCTCTGGCGCACCCTTTTTCCGCCCCTCAGTGGAAACAGATTCATCAACTTCTCGACGGTCTCGATGACCGGCAAGCGTTCTGGTTAAGCGGTTACCTCGCGGCCCGCGCGCCGGCGGACAACCCAACCCTCACCCCCAGCGCCGGCAACCCGGTGCTGATCGGCTTCGGCACCGAAACCGACAACTGCCGCGCCCTGGCACACCGCCTGGCCGAGCAGTGCCGGGCGGCGGGCATCGACGCGCAAGCCCAGGATCTGGCTCAGGTTCGTGTTCGCCAGCTCGCCAAGCGTGAGTATCTGGTCGTCATCACCGCCACTCATGGCGACGGCGACCCGCCCGAGCCGATCGCCGATTTTTACCAGACGCTGATGAGCGAGCAGGCCCCGACCCTGGAAGGCATCAAATTCGCGGTGCTGGCCCTCGGCGACAGCAGTTACGAGCGTTTTTGTGTCACAGGCCAGGAGATCGACGCGCGCCTGGAAGCCCTGGGCGGGCAACGGCTGATCGAGCGCCAGGACTGCGACGTGGATTTCCAAAATCCCGCGCGGAACTGGATGGCGCGGCTGCTGGAGCGCTTGCCCAAGGCGCGTCAAACCGCCCCGGCCAGCGCCACGCCGGCGGCGCCGGCCGTGGCGGACGGCTACAGCAAAACCCGCCCTCTCACCACCGAGGTGCTGGTGAATCAGAACCTCAGTGGCGCGCACCGCCAGGCGCCGATTCATCATCTCGAACTGGCGCTCGATGACCCCGCCTTTACCGTCGCACCCGGTGACGCGGTCGGTATTCTCGCCGACAACCCGCCGCGGCAAGTGGCGGCGGTGCTCGACGCCCTCGAGCTCTCCGGCGAGGAGCCGGTGACGGTGCAAGAACAAGCCCTGCCCCTGGTACAAGCGCTGCGCCAATATTGCGATCTGACCATTCCTGGCAGTGCCTTTCTGAAGAGCTGGGCCGAACTCACCGGTGATGCGGCGTTGACCACGGTGGTGGAAGCCGGCACCGCCGAGCAGCGGGCTTTTCTGAAACGGCATCAGGTGCTCGACCTGCTGCGCCGCTATCCCGCCCACCCCGACGCGCAGACCCTGGTCGACACCCTTCGCCCCTTGCAGCCCAGGCTCTATGACGTGGCCAACAGCCTGGCCGCCATCGACGACGAACTGCACCTGACCGTGAAACGGTTTCAGTACGATTTCGAAGGCCGCCGCGAAACCGGCGTGGCGTCGCGCTACTTGCTCGATCTGCAGCCCGGCGACAGCGTACGGCTCTATCCGCATGCCAATACCCGTTTTCGTTTGCCCGACGATGCCAACCTGCCAGTGATTCTGATCGCCGAGGGCACCGGTATCGCCCCCTACCGGGCCTTCTTTCAAGCGCTGGCCGCCGAGAGCCGCGCCACGCCGTGCTGGCTGGTGTTTGCCGAACAGCACTTCGAAGACGACTTTCTCTATCAGTTGGAGCTGCAACAGGCTCGCGCCGATGGCCATCTGCAACGCATCGATACCGTCTTCCAGGACCAGCGGCCAGGCCGAACGCTCGCCGACCCACTGCTGGAACAAAGCGAAGAGCTGCTGGGGTGGCTGGATCGTGGCGCCCATCTCTACCTGTGCGGCGACAAAGCACGGCTCACCGACGTCGAGAAGGCATTGCAAGAACGCGTGGATACCCAAGCAGGCCGAGGCCACTGGAAACAACTGTCCAAGGCCAAGCGCCTTCACCGTAATCTGTACTAGGAGGCGATCATGATCGACCGACAATCCGATCTCACCCAGCCCCTGGCAACGCTGAACGACAACGAACAGCTCAAGGCCCGCAGCCGTCACCTGCGCGGCGACATCGCCACGGGTCTGGCGGACCCGCTGACCGGCGCGGTGCCCGGTGACGACCCGCTGCTGATGAAGTTTCACGGCATCTATCAACAAGATGATCGCGATGTTCGCGCGGACCGGCGCCAGCGGCATTTGGAGCCGATCCATCAATTCATGGTTCGCATGCGCATTCCCGGCGGCGTGCTCACGAAAGCGCAATGGTGGGGCATCGACGCTCTCTCTCGGCGCTACGCCGAGCGCGGCATCCGCATTACCACCCGCCAGACCGTGCAGTTGCACGGTATTCGCAAGCGCAAACTGCGAGCCCTGATGCAGGGCCTTCGCGATATCGGCCTGGACACCATCGCCGCCTGCGGCGACGACAGCCGGGGCGTGGTCTGTGGCGCCAACCCGTCTCTCTCCAACGCTCACCGCCGGGTCGCGGAACTGGCCCGGGCCACCAGCGACCGGTTGATTCCGAAAACCCGTGCTTACCCGGAAATCTGGTATCAACAAACTCCGTCGGGCAATGATGCCGCCAGTGAGGAACCGGTTTACGGCGAGTTGTATCTGCCACGCAAATTCAAAGTTGGCTACGCCCTGCCGCCGATCAACGACATCGACGTCTATGGCCAGGATCTGGGCCTGATCGCGGTGGTCGACAACGGTGAGCTGCACGGCTTCAACGTTTGCGTGGGCGGCGGCATGGGCCAGTTGGATACCCGCGAGGACAGCTACCCACGCCTGGCCGAGGAAATCGGCTTTATTGATGCCGATCATGCGCCCGAATTCGCCGAAACGGTAATGACCATTCAACGTGACTTCGGCGACCGCAAGGATCGTCACCGCGCCCGCTTCAAATACACCCTGGACCGACTTGGCCTGAACTGGTTTCTCGATGAACTGGCCCGGCGCCGGGGCGTACCGCTGGAGCCGGCCCGCCCGCAACGCTTCCAACACAACGGCGACCGGCTCGGTTGGCAGCAAGGCGATGACGGCCTCTGGCACGCCACCCTTTACGTGGAAAGCGGCCGCGTCGACGACGCCTTGCGCAGCCAGATCAGCGGTCTGTTGCAGCAATACGGTGGCCGCCTGCGGCTGACCACCAACCAAAATGTGCAACTGACCCACGTCGAAGACCATGAGCGCGAACAGGTTCAATGGCGGCTCGATGATCTTGGTCTTTCCTGGCGGCTGCGCCCCGACAGCCAGGCGGCCCACACGCTCAGTTGCGTGGCCCTGCCCACCTGCGGTTTGGCGATGGCCGAAGCCGAGAGATATACGCCCCGATTGCTGGACGTGTTGCAACGCCTCAAGACGCAATACCACGTCGCGGACACGCCCATTACCCTGCGCCTCACCGGCTGCCCGAACGGTTGTGCCCGCCCCTATCTGGCCGAAATCGCACTCACCGGGCGTGCCCCGGGCCTTTATAACCTTTATCTCGGCGGCAGCTTTCACGGCGACCGCCTTGCCCGGCTCTATGCCGGCAACGTGGACGAAGAACAATTCCTCGGGCTGTTGGCACCGATGCTCGAGGATTTCGCCGCCGCGCGGCACAGCGGCGAACACTTCGGGGATTTCCTGATGCGCCGACACTGGCTGGACACCACCCCGGTGGCCCTGACCCATTTATAAATCGCGGGAGTCGATCATGTCCCATTATCTGTTCATACAAAGCCAGGACCCGTTCACGGAGACCCGGGCAGCCCAACAATACGAACTGGTTGGCGACCTCTACGACGCCGGTCACGACGTGACCTTGCTGCTGGTGCAAAACGGCGTGACGCCAGCGCGCCAAACCGCACGCTCACCTGTCTTCGACCGGCTGCTGGAATGGGGCGTGCCGGTGATCGCCGACGGCTTCTCGCTGCGGCAACGGGAGATGCAAGAGAGCGACCTGAAAGACGCGGTGGAAATCGGCGATGTGTCCCTGGCCATCGACGCCCTCCTCGACGGCCACAAAGTGATCTGGAACTAGGAGCCCTCATGAGCGATAACAAACTTCTGACGTTCGCCTTCATGGACCCGCCGTTCGAAAGCGAACGCACGGTTACTTTTTTTCGCCTGCTCGACGCGGCGCTGGAAAAAAACGCCAATGTGCGAGTATTCGCTTATGAAGGCGCCGTGGCCCTGGCGTTCGCCCGCCAGCAGCAACACGGCAACGCCGTGCACGGCCGCGACACCGACGAGGAAGATCACCCCCTGACCCGCGAATGGATCGCCGCCCTGCAACAAAAAGCGGAACAAAAGGGGCTCAGCTTCGAGTGGATCAATTGCGGCCTGTGCGTTGACGAACGCGGTGTCAACGAGGTCATCGACGGCTGCGGCCGTGGCGGCCCGCCGGATCTATGGCGCTACGCCGGCGAAGCCCTCAACACCCTGACCATCGGCACGAGGTAATCATGAAAGTACTGCAAGTGATCGACCAGGCCTTCCGCACCACCACCGAAGAACAGGACGACACCATCCTCTGGCTCACTCAATCAATGCGTGGCGCCGGCGGTGACCTGATAGTGCTGCTCAGCGGCCACGGTGTGTACTACGCCGTGGCGCGGCGGCGTCAACCGGCGCTCGCGGTGGCCGGCTGGCAGCAATCACAACCGGCCAACGTGCCGCGCGATATCGCCAACCTGGTGGAAAGCGGCGTGCCGGTTTACGCGGTACAAGACGACCTGGAAGAACGAGGGCTCGCGCATCTTGCGTTGCAAAACGGCGTTCAGCCCGTCTCCCGCCGCGCCATCGCCGACCTCTACGAACAAGCCGACCAGATCTGGCAATGGTGAATCGCCGGTTCGCCCTGCACACGCCATTGTGCGATCTTCTCGGCTGCGAATGGCCGATCATGCTGGCCGGGATGGGCGGCGTCGCCCGCCATCGGCTCGCCGCGGCGGTCAGCCATGCCGGCGGCTTCGGCGTGCTCGGCATGGTGCGTGAACCGGCGGAACGGATCGCACGGGAGATCGACGCGCTGCGCGGCGAAGGCGTGGAACGCTTCGCCATTAACCTGATCCCCGCCGCCACCGAGCGGACGCTGTTACACGCTCAGGTCGACCTTTGCATCCGCAAGGCCGTGCCCTGGATGGCGCTGTTCTGGGAGGTCGACCACGACCTGGTTCGTCACCTCAAAGCCGAAGGCATTCGGGTGATTCATCAGGTCGGCCACCGTCAGGACGCGGAACGGGCCCTTCGCGCGGGCGCGGATGTCCTGATTGCCCAAGGGTATGAAGCGGGCGGCCACGTGCGCGGCGAAACCGGCATACTGCCGTTGCTCTCGGACCTGGTGCCGCTCAGCCCGGTACCGGTGGTCGCCTCCGGCGGCATCGCCGACGGCCGTGGCCTGGCCGCCGCCCTCGCCCTGGGCGCTCAGGGCGTCAGCCTCGGCAGCGCCTTTCTCGCCACCCACGAATCCAACGCCCACGATCACCATAAATTCCGTCTGCTCCAGGCGCGGGCCGAAGACACCGTTCACACCCGCCGCTTCAATCGCAATTGGCACGAAGACGCCCCGGTGCGCGTTTTGACCAACCGCGTCACACGAGGCGAATACGATGACTTGAAAGCAAACGGCATCGCCGAGATCATCGGCGAACAAGATGGCAAACCGGTTTATCTTTTTTCCACCGATTCACCGCTGGCCGACGCCACCGGTGAACTGGACGACATGGCCCTGTACGCCGGCCAGAGTTGCTCGCGGATCAACGCCCTGACCAGCGCCCGCGAGAGAATCACAACCCTGATCGAGGAAGCACGCCAGGCTTTGAACCCGCCATAACAGCTCAGCAACATTGGGAGCACCGCCATGACAACGCCCTCACGTATCCAATGCAAACGGGTCTACGACCCGCCCGAAAACGACGACGGTTATCGGGTGCTGGTGGACCACATGTGGCCGCGCGGCATGCGCAAGGAAGACCTCCACGCCGACGCCTGGCGCAAAGACCTGGCCCCCTCCAAGGAGCTGCGCCAGTGGTTCGGCCACGATCCCAAGCGCTGGGCCGCCTTTTACCAGAAATACCACGCCGAACTGCGCGACCGCTCGGAGGCGGTCAACGCCCTGCTCGACAACAGCGGCCAGCGCACTCTCACCCTGCTCTACGCCGCCCGCGATACCGAGCACAACAATGCCGTCGCGCTTAAGATGTATCTGCAGGCGCGCCGCTGAGCGGGCGGTCCTTTTTGCTGGGTCACACCAGTTCGCGGTTCTCCTTACGCGCCTGACGCCGGTCGAGCAACACCGCGCGACATATCAGCACCAGAACGCCCAACGTCAGAGCGGGCCAGATCAATACATAGAAACCGAATAAAATCGTCATGATAGACTGAGTCTCCTTTCAGATGTCGTCGCGCTGAACGACCGTGTGCGTATAAGACTTCAAGATCTGGAAGCCGTGCTCGCCGTTGCCGATTGCGACGGCGTCGCGCCGTTCGCGGCGCTCTCTCCATCGTAATTGCCCACGCGCTCACGAATGGTATCGAAGTTAAACGGCGTCTCGCGGCTGATCAGACTCATCACGACACAAACCAAAGTGCTGGTGCCGTAGGCGGTCAGTGAGGCCAACAGAACGGTGTAATCGCGCAGAAAACCGGTCGCAAAAACAAACATCGCCAGCATCGCGATGATGCCTGCCGCGAAACCTACGGTGCGGCCGAGAAAGCCGAACGTCATCAGGCCGATGATCACCCCACCACCAACGCTGGCCAACAACTCAAAGAGCAGCCCGCCCGCGCCCGTCAAAGGCACCAGTTCGAAACGCGCCAGGCAGAACATCGCCATGGAAACCAGGACGGAAACGGTAAACGCTTTATTGGTCACTCGATTCCAGTAGCAGCTGGCGATCACCGGAAAGACGATCGCGCCCCACAACGCCCCCACGAACACCAGCATCACCAGAATATCCAACGAGAAACTCGCGAATACGATACCCACGGCGGTGGCCACGATCATCGTTACCCGGCCCACCAACAACATCCGCTTCGGATCCGCCTTACCCTTCGCGATATTTTTGCCATAGACATCCGCCATCATGATCGCGGACAACGCCGAAAGATCGGAATCCGCCGTGGACGAAAGCGAACCGATCACCAGAATGAAGAACAAGGCGATGTACACGGGCGACAAGTAGCTGGACACCATCTGAGGAATAAGATTGTTCATCTCGCCGTTCAGCGGCTCGACCCCGAGCGTGAGCGCCATCAACCCGATCATCCCCAAGCCGATCACAATCGCGCCGTAGCCTACGGTGGCGGTCAGGAACGTTGGCTTGATATGCGATTCGTCCACCGCGAACAGACGCTGCGAAATAGTCTGGTTACCAATCGCATAAGCCAACACCGCCACAAAGAACGGCGCGCCTTGATTGAGAATCGCATCAGTGGAAAAGAAGTTGGCCTGCTCCGCGGTCAGATTATCCAATCCCGCCACCAACTCGGAAGGCCCGCCCATCGCGAAAAAGACCGCGGGAATGATCACCACGGCGATGGCCATCAACGCCACCAGCTGAGCGAAGTCGGTCAAAACCGACGCACGAAAGCCGGACCATAAGGTGTAAAGGAGCACGCCCAGGCCGGCCATAACCACGCCGCTCTGGAACGACAACGGCGAAAGAACCGAGACCAGCGCCCCCGCCGCCGTGAAATTAACCATCAAACTGATCACACTACCCAGAACATTGGAGAGCGCCAGAATCAGCTGGCTGGAACTGCCGTGGCGGGCATGAATCAACTCCCCAAGGGTATGGGCATTGGGCGCCAGCTTGCGGAAGCGGCGCCCAAAAGGATAGATGAACAAAATCATCAGCGCGCCCCACAACCCATAGTGAATCGGCCCCGAAACACCATAGGTATAGCCAGAGGTCGCCGCCGCATAGAACGACGCCGCCCAAATCCAGGTGGCTGTCATACTCGCCGCGCCGATACCGAAGCCGACGCGATGGTTGGACACCATAAAAGCGTCCGCGTCTTCGTTCTTTTTGCGAATACCAAGGGTCATCAGATAGGTGCCGCCATAAAAGGCCAGCATCAGAAGTATTACGGTGAAAGCGGAAAACTGATAGAGAGAATCGCTATTCAAAACGACACATTCCTCCTTAGAATGAACACAAACGCCGCCCCGCATGTCCGAAGCACATAACGAGAACGACCAAAAGAGACGCGGCGTGCAGAGAAGCGATGTCGCAAGCACAAGCTCGCAGGCAAAGCACCGGGCATTCGAGCCGTTGTAAAGACACGCGCAACGCTACGGCGAGAAACCTGGGGATGCTACCCGGGAAGATGAATCACTGGTGGCGAACGGCTGGGCATGCAGCGGTTCGCGCTCGAAAAGTGGAATGCCACGCATTTCCCCCTCTGAATCGATAGCGTCAGCTGACGAAAAAAATAACAACGCCGGCAAACCACAACCGCGAAAAAGATAAAGGACAGGGGAGCCAGCGATACAAGCAGGAGGCCCTCCACGCGCTCAGGTGGGCCGAAAGCGACGACAAGCTTACTGATTGGAAGATGATATGTCTAATTTCGCAGCCTCGTTCGGCCGCCGTCCGAAAGAAGCGACAACATCGCTATGTCGCCCTCCCAATCGAACCCGGCCCCCAGTACTTGATTCTGCCCGGCTACATCCCCCCTATCCCTCCTCGATGGCACCCGTGCTTCTCAAAAAGGAGGCGACACCACGCGTATGGGAAAGCAAGACCTTTACGGTCGCGCACTCATGATGCAAGGGTGTGTTAGGTTTGATTTGTAGGGTTTTTACCGACATTAGCCTATAAACCTATCCCATAACCTACACTTACTTCCTGGATTAGAGCGAACATGAGTGGACGTCTGTGGACCGATGCGCTGGCCCATTAAGTGCGGGCTCGAACGTAACGATTACCTAAACTTCCAGGCCATCGATAAGTTCGAGGCGCAGCAAACCGCCCTGGCGACGACCTGCAAAATGCGACGTCCCGAGCGGCAGTTATTCTTTCTAACGCGCTAGCGGGCCTGGGGAAGCGAACATCGCTAACCCGGTCCTTTTTATTGGTTCATTGCGCTTTGGCGGGAAACCGGCGTGCTGAATCGCCACCGCCTGGGGACGCGGAAGGAACCCACACAGTTCCGCTTTGAGGGCGCCCAACCGCCACGGGCTCTAACGGCGTTATTACCAACGCCTCCGAACTTGTGAGTCAACCCGTCACCTGGGTGCTCACTGCCGTGCGGGACAAGGGTGGTGCCTGCAGAGAGCTGTTTGACCCGGGACGGCCAAACAAACGGCGGCCATGGAGGGCTTGAGGGGTAGGCACCACCCTTGTCCCGCGCCCCTAATGGGGCCGCCCAGTCACAATCTCAAGAACCCGCTTTCCGCTAAACCAGATGTCTGTTCCGTAGCCGCGTCTTGATGCTCGTCGCGTCCGGAAGGCCGAGGACCCTCCGTACTCACGCGACCCAGCGGGTTAACAATGTAGCCAGGTCGGGAAACAGAATAAGGATTAGCAAAGAGCTGAGCAACGCCGCGATGAACGGAATCACGCCTTGATAAATCGTCTTGATCGACAGCCCTGGCGTGATTGAACTGAGCACGAACAAGTTCATCCCCACCGGCGGGCTGATCATGCCGATCATCACCACCATGACGACGACGATTCCGAACCAATAGGGGTCCAGCCCAAGCGCCACGATGATTGGGAAGAATACCGGAATCGTCAGCATGATCATGGATAATTCTTCCATCACGCAGCCGAGCAGCAAATAGATCGCACAGATCATCAGTACGACGACCGTCGGGTTGACCGAAAACTGTTCAACGAACTGCTGAAGCTGCCACGGCATACCGGTGAAATTGATAAAATTACCGAATATCAGCGCCCCCATCAGGATGGCGAACAGAATCGCGGTAGTGCGGGTGGAATCGTTGACCGCTTCCGCCAACCCTGCCCAGCCGATGCGGCGCCGCCCCACTGCCAATGCCAGGGTCCCAAATGCACCGAAACCCGCGCCTTCGGTGGCGGTAAAGAGGCCGCCATAGATGCCGCCAATCACCAACAAGAACAACGCTACCACCCCCCAGACCTTGCGCAGGGCGCGAAGCCGAACCGACCAGGGCTGTCGAGCGCTTCTCGGCGCGACCTGGGGTTGCAACCGGGCCCAAAATGCCACCATCGAGCACATCAGTACGACGCTAAGCAGGCCGGGCAGGAACGCAGCAGCAAACAGTTTCCCGATGTTGGTTTCGGTGAGAATGCCGTAAATGATCAGGATGGTGGACGGCGGGATAAGAATGCCCAATGTTCCGCCTGAAGCGATGGTCCCCGAGATCAGTTTCTCCGAGTAGCCCAGCTTTCGCATTTCTGGGTAAGCCACCTTAGCGATGGTAGCGGTGGTCGCGATAGAAGAACCACAGATCGCTCCGAAGCCGCCGCTGGCACCGACCGCGGCCATTGCGACACCGCCTCGACGATGGCCTAAAAAGGACCTTGCCAGCTCGAAAAGCTCGCTGGCCATACCGGCTCGCGCTGCGATATTGCCCATTAGAAGGAACAATGGAATAACGGACAAAGTGTAGGAAAACCCCGTGCTCTTGATTACCAGCACGGTGCTGATCAACGAGACATCCCAGCTTCTCAATAGAGCCAAGCCGGCGAAGCCCACCAGGCCCATCGCGATGGCGATAGGCACCCGCAGCCCCATGAGCAGAAAAACGACCAGAAAACCAATAAGCGAAACGGTCATTCAATCACCTCTATTGGCAAGGTCAAGGAGTGACGACTCCTGCGACGACAGCAGAGGCTTCATGGCTTGCGGCCCCTTCAATAAAACGATGGCGCCGCGGACGATCGATAACACGGCGGTCAACATCAGCATGAAAGCCATCAAATAGATGAACCAGCCAATCGGTATGCGCAGATGGGAACTGACGTCGCCATCGCCGAGTGTGCGCGCCGCCAGAACAAAGCACGCTTGCCCTAACAGGCCCAAGGCAACGCCGCTGACCCAGTCGGCCAATGAGCGGGTCAGCCGGTCAAGCCAGCCCCGGTAGAAATGATCCACCAGGTCCAGGCCCACGTGATCGCCGCGCCAGGACACCACCGGCAACGCCGTGAACAATAGGATAACCATCAGCATTTCACTGACCTCCAGGGCGCCCGTTATCGGCTGAAAGAACTTGCGCCCGAGCACATCGGTAAAGGTCAGTACCATTAAGGTGAACAGCGCCAAACCCGATACCAGCAAGAGCAACCGATTCAGATAGGCAGGCAGACGGCGCAACATAGTCATTGCTCAAGATCCTTTCGATACCGCTGGATCACCGCGTCGGGATCCTGGATACCTTTATCGCGTGCCAGCGTTCTCCAGTTATCCAACAGTGCCGTGGAACGCTGACCCACTTCCTGTACCAACGACCGGGGCGCCGGATCGACCTGGATACCGGCCTCGACGGCGTGCTCGCGCGCCCTGGTATCACGCTCATCGAGCCGGCGACCTAGATCGCGGGAGAAAGGCACCCCCGAGAGCGCTTGAATGCTTTGCTTGTCCTCATCGCTGAGGTCTTTCCAGCGTGCTTTGTTCATCACCACCATCATGGCGGAGCTATAAAGGCCTCCCTGAAAGGCGGTGACATACTTAATCAGACCCATCAGATTGTAGGTTTCCAGAGATTCCATTGGCAGCCAGGCGCCATCGACCACGCCATTGGCGATCAGCTCATAGGACTCGGTGGCCGGCTTCTGCGAAGCGTTTACGCCGAGTACTTGCGCCACGTCACTGACGACGCCACCGCCGACCCGGTATTTGAGGCTCCGCAGATCGTCCATGCTCTTGATCGGCTTGCGGGTGTTGAAGACCTGGCCGGGCCCGTGCACGAAAAGCGCGAGAATCTTCACGTCTTTAAACTCCGCTTGCATCACCGGAGTTCGTTTAACGAGCCTGTAGAACGCCGCCGAGCTGGCTTCCGCGGTATGGGTGTTGGCAGGCATTTCCACCAGCTTGGTCAACGGAAACCGCCCGGGCGTGTACCCGGCCACGGCGACGCCCACATCCGCCAGACCATCGCGGATGGCATTGTAATGATCGGCCGGGCTGGCGACCGGTTGTGGCAGAACGTTGAATCGTACGTTGCCGTCGGTGGCTTCGGTAACCGCCTTTTGCCAGTCATCCACCGCAGCGTAAATTGAATTACTCTTCGGCAACCATTGTGATACGAACAGGGTTTCCGCGGCCTGGGTAGTGGGCCATGCAGCGGACAGAGCGAGGGCTACTAGAACTACGCGAACGCCTTTCATCGTTTTCTCCTCTTGATTATTTTTATGGTCTTGGCGACCTTTTTAAGCGCGCCAGAGGCGCGAATAGCTCATGCAAATAATCACCGGCCGCCCGGTGGCCTGATTTTATTGCTTACCTTTCTCATAAAACCGGGGATAAAACTGACGAACCACCGGACTATCGACCGCCATGGAATAACAGCTGTCGATGTAAAAGGGTCGTTCGGTGATATCCCCCGTAGTCATGCTGCTTTCGCTTGAGCGGTTCTCGCGATGCGATGACAGGGTCTGAAACGCGACCGTGGCAACGCCAAACAACATTTCTTTGAGATGGGTACATCCGCAGGTACCACCCAACGCTTCATTCAGGCTGCGACGCCAGCCACGGGACAGATTGGCGCCGATCAACCGACTGATGTTGCTACCGCCACCCTGGCAGAATCGGTAGGGGACGGCGTCCATTGAATAAACAATATCCGTCACGTCCATCACGTCATTGATGGTCACTCGGGCGGCGATGTCGTGGATAAAGTCCCCCGGCACCAGCCGCCCCCGGGTCAAATCGTAATAGTCGAAGTATTTCGAGTCGGTGATCCGCGCTTCGATGTCCCAGAGCGCATCGTCACGAAGATAGCTTTGGTACTGAAGCGCCCTTTTATGGCTACAGCTGCGCTCAACGGGTTCCGGTAAAGGCATCTGGGGACTCCGGGTTAGTGAATGGCTGGCCAAGAGCGATCCATGTGCTCTCTCGCTGGCGAGCGGTGGCGTTTGCCGCTAAACGGTTTCCGCGGTTCGCCAATAGGGCGCACGAAGCTCCGCCTTCAGGGGCTTGCCGGCGCCGGACAGCGGCAAAGCGTCTCGAACCTCCATGCTACGGGGGCATTTATAACCGGCCAGATAGGACCGGCAGTGCTCCAGAATCTCTTCATAGGAAGCGGAGCCGCCTTCCTTGAACACCACCACGGCATGAACCGCTTCACCCCACTCCTCCGAGGGAATGCCAATTACCGAGCAGTCCTTCACTGCGGGGTGTTTATAAACCGCATTCTCGACCTCCCGGGAATAGACGTTCTCACCGCCGCTGACGATCATGTCCTTGACGCGGTCGGTCAGATAGACAAACCCGTCCTCGTCCATATAGCCGCCATCACCGGTGCATAACCAGCCATGACAAAAGGCCGCTTCCGTCAGCTCCCGCTGATTCCAGTAGCCCAGCATGATCTGCGGTCCACGCAATGAAATTTCGCCATGCTCGCCGCGCGGCAGCTCGGCTCCGCCACCAGGCACGGTGATACGTACTTCCATGCCGAAAGCGACCCGGCCAGTGGCCACTCGCTTACTGCACTGGTGCTCGGAATCAAAGTGGTATTTCCAGGGCAGTGACAACGACAGTGCGGTACTTTCAGTGAGGCCGTAACCTTGTATGAAGGTGCAATCAGGCAACCTTTCCAACGCCGCCGCCAGTACGCTTTCCGACATCGAAGAGGCGCCGTACTCGATATAACGCAGGCTGGACAGATCGAACTCCTGCGAGCGCGGGTGATTCAACATCATGTTGATCATGGTCGGCACAAACAGACAGTACGTTACCCTGTGACGCTGAATGATCCGCATGCCCAGCTCAGCGTCGAACTTCGGCAGGCACACATGGGTTCCACCGGCCAGCGTCAACGCGAAGGCTGGAATCGATCCGGCCATATGGAAGAAGCCGGCGGAGTGCATAAAAACGGTTTCCTCGGTGAAATGCAGCGAGGCAATCCAGTTAACGGCCGCGTACAACAGGTTGGTGTGCGACAGCATCACTCCCTTGGAGAAGCCGGTGGTGCCGCCGGTGTAGCAGATACTGCATAACTCTTCGCCCTCGCCGCCGGCGTCGGCGGCCGGCTCGTGTTCCGCGATCAAGCTTTCGTAGTCCGCCATCCACGCCGGCGTTTCGCCCTCGCCCATGAAGACCACTGACTCAATGCCGGCAGCGGTCTCCTGTCGCAACCGCGGCACCAGCCCCACGAAGTTTTCGTCGCATAACAGAAGACGCGGGCTGCAATCATCCAGTGCGTAAATGATCTCCGCCGGTGCCCAGCGGGTATTGATCGGCACCGATACGGCGCCGGCCCAGGCGACCGCAAAGAAAGCTTCGAAGTAGTTGTCACTGTTGAGTGCCAGTATCGCCACCCGGTCGCCCGGCTGGATGCCCTGGGATTGTAAACCGGCGGCCAGCCGTGCCACTCGTTGTCCTACCTCGGCCCAACTGCGCTCACGGTCCCTGTAAATCGTGGCTGTATACTGTGCCCGAGTTTGCACCGCCCGGGTCAAACAAGACGTAAAACGCATTGCATTTCCTCCCGAAATCACCGTGATCGATCAGATCGGCACATGCTTTTGAGCAATCTGGTATTTTGGGTAGCCCTTGGCGACGCCGTATTCGCTGACGCCGAAACCGGTCTGGCCATCGCATTCCACCTTGGTGAAATGATCACCGAGTTGACGGATCTGACGACGCACCTCGGCATCGTCCAGATTCCACACATAGTGATCGCTATGCTCTTGCCCCATATCGTCACCATGATTCCAACCGTTATGGCCACCGTAGCCACCGCCTTTAAGGAAAAAGCGAGCCGGCATCGGATGCAGCGTCAGTCGGCGCCGGCTACCATCCCGGTAGTGCAGATCAAGCGTGCCTCCGGACCAGGTCTGGCCAAGCGGGTCGTCCGCCCAAGCGATGTCGTGATCGACATGATCAATATGGCGCTCAACGCCGTTCTTATCGATTTCCAACGCGGACAGAAAGAACGGGTTACCCGGCTCACGCTCCTTGAAAAACATGGATAGTGCGAAGTCTTCGAACTGGTAGGTCACCCAGAACCAAAAGAAGCCCTTGTAATCGGGCAGCGATTGCCCACTAACCATGTCGGTCTGACTCACCGAACGCACGCCCCAGGAATGGTCGCGCTGCGAATACCAGTTGTCCGGCGTGACCTGAAAACGGCGCCCATTCAGATCGATCCAGCCCTCCATGCGGCCAAACTGTGTCATTCGCGTCAGATCCTCTTCCACGCGGTTGCGCTTGCGTCGAAAGCTTTGATGTTCTTCCACCCCCTTGAAGCTCGCGTGCCAGTGCACGTCGAAAGTGAGACCGGATTCGTTCTCCTCGAGAACCAGACGATGGTGTTTGAGACCTTCCAGGATCTCGAAACGCAGCGGCCCGACACGAGTTTTCAACGGCGCATTGCCCAGCCTCCGCGAACCCCGGAACGAGTGTTGAACGTTGTCCACCGTCACTCCGGCGAATACGTCCATAAGGTTCTTGTTCGGGTACCAGCCAAGGCCCAGATCAATCATCATGTCACCAGAATCCTTTGGCGCGCCGGTGTACCAGTAACGTTCTGTCCAGCGATCATCGCTGGAAACGACGTGATTGAACGTGGTCGGAAGTTGATGGCCAATCAGGTCGTCTTGCGGCGAAAGCATTGTGAGTCTCCCTTGGGTTTGTCTTTTTAATTCATGGCGGAAAATCGACCGCTGCGATGCGGCGACGTTCGGCAGCCAGCCAGGCCTGCAGAACATCGCGGATCGCCATCTCGATGCGACGCCGCCGTTGCGGGTCCTCGATGTCGGCGGTGTTGTAGAACCAGTCAATCCAGACGTCGATACCGCGACGATAGGAGGCCAATCTCGACGCCATGTCGGCGCCTTGCGTAGGCGGCTCAATGACGGGCCCGGCCAGCCCCTGGGCCAGCTCGGAAAGCCGCGCCTGCCCCGCTTTCAGAGCGTCTATCTGCTCCTCCAGCATCGCTGGCGACCAGTCGGCCATGGCCTGAATCTTATCCAGCACGTCGATGATCGCTCGCACTTGGCCCTGAGCGTGTGCGCTCGGCAGCGCCTCAAGAATTTCGTCGCGTAGCGTGGCTTTGATGGCCATAAGGTAATGTTGGACGTCCAGATTCATGCCACCGCCTTGATCATGCTCATCAATCCCATCATTGCCGCCGAACGCTGCAGCGCCATAGCCGCCAAACGGATGTCATGGACGCTGCCTTTACGCACCCGCTCCTCGGCGCCGATCAACATTGAGGCCTGCTTATACTGACCTAGAACCTCGAAATAGCGCAGCGCCGCCGGATCGACGCGACGACCCGAGCGCTGTTCATATTGGTGATAAAAGGCTTGGCGGCCGAGCAGCCCGGAAAGAGTGGTATCAGTGCCACCAAAGGCTCGCATTCCGGCCCAGGCCAGGTCTTCATGGGGATCGCCAAGATGGGTCAGCTCCCAATCGAGAATGCCGGAGATCCGTCCTTCGTGGACCAGGAAATTTCCGACCCGATAATCGCCGTGAAGCAGCACCACTTCGGGAGCTACCGGCGCGTGGGCTCGTAACCAAGCGTCAGCGAAGCGCATCGCGCTGTCTTCCAAAGTACCGGAGGAGCCCGCCGCGTGACGTGTCCAGCGCTCGATCTCAAGCAAAGTGCAGTTCTCGGCAGACACTCCCGGTGTCAACCCTGCCACATCGGTGCCACCCCATGCGCAGCCATGAATGGCCGACAGCGCCGCGGCGAAATCCTGCTCTATCAGAGACCGGTCGTCGGAATGACACTGGTCGCCGGCATCGGAAAGCACGCTGTTCGCCATCATCGGCATGAGTGTAGTGCCCTGTAGATGCCCAACGATCATGAACGGTGCTCCGATCACCTCGGCATCATCACAACACCAGTAAGGCTGGGGAATCGGCAACTCCGGAATCCCATCAAGACAGGACAGCGCGACAAACTCCGGCCATGCCGAATAGGGTGCCAACAGACCGTTGGGATCACCGATTCGCAGAATCAACTGGCGCGCTTCAGCGCTGTCTTGCCGCAGCCCAAAACTGATCGTGATCCAAGAAAGGCCGGCGGTGAATCGGCTCAAATCGGAGATTGTCACGGCGGCATTGATCTGATTACTCAGATAGGATTCCAACCGTGGCACCAGTGCCTCCGTCCGCCAGATTGCCAGGTTTTCACCCTGCCTTGTCATTGCCTGTCCCCTTGTTGACTGCTGTTGCCAACTGATCTGATAAAGGAATTTAATAATAAACCGACCAGACGGTCAATGAAATTTCGAAAAAAATCAGAGTTCTTTTTTGGCACACATATAAGAAATATATGTATACCTTTAAATGGCCGCTACCCGCTCATTACCGCCAGTCAGCCCCCACGGTCTGGTGCAAAGGCACACCTGGTGCCCCCGCCGGTCGGATCAAACACCCCAGGGCTCTACTGTTAATAATCTGGAGAAAAACTGAAAACGCCGGCACACCGTCTTGCACGGTAGCGGATTACTCGCCGACGGTGAAGGAGGAGTGATCGTCACCGCCGAACCGCCGAAATGGTGTTATTTCGTTGGGTTTCCGGATATGCGCCCGGGCTTAAGCGCGGCTCAGTGACAATGGATATGAGCAGCACAACATGGCGATCATATAAACCGAATAGCCATCAACGCCCGGAGAATACGAATTTCTTATTCTGAAGAAACGACTGTATTCCTAACATTGCGTCGTTGCTGTCGGCACAACGGGACAGCGCTTCGGTTTCCCGAACCAGTTGGTCGGACAGTGTTCGGTCATAACTGCCCCGAAGTAGCCCCCTCGCCTCGCCGAACGCCAATGTCGGCCCAGTGGAGAGTTTCACAGCCAAGGCCTTGGCCCGCGGAAGCAGGTCCCGACCCGGTAGGTTTCTCGTCGCCAGCCCCCACTCCACCGCCTCTTCCGCGTTCAGAACGCGACCTTCAAAATAGAGCTCCGCCGCGCGCCGTTGTCCGATCAGCCGGGGTAAGTACCAGGAGTTGCCACCGTCCATCGACAGGCCCAGCGCGCCGAACCCGGTGGCGACGCGCAGATCGTCGGCCACGTATACGATGTCCGCGACATAGAGCAGGCCCAGGCCACCGCCAGCCGCCGCGCCCTGAACCGCGGCGATCACCGGAACCGGCAGCCGGGATAGTATGTTCAGCGCCTGGTGATAAGCGGCGGTCATTTGATACAGGACAGCCGACAACCGTTTTTCTGAAAACCCGGCCAGGAAATTCAGATCACCGCCGACGGTAAAATGCTCACCGGCGGCGCTGATCAGAAGCGCCCGAATCGACGGATCACCGCTGCAACGAATCGCCACCCGCTGCAGTTCCTCCGCCATGCTCAAGTCAATGGCGTTACGCGATGCCGGGCGGTTAAGTGTCAGTTCAGCAAGCCCGTCTTTCACCGTAAAGGTAACGGCTTCCGATGTTTCGCTCCGCGGCGGCCCAGACAAAGCCTGCTGCCAGAGAGCGCTGTCGGTAAGTTGACGCAGATGCGCCACACGGCACTCCGAGAATTGCAGCTCGTGAACGAATTCCGCCACCAGCGGACGACCGGATGCGCGGGCCAAGCCCTGGTATTCGCCACGAACCAACAGCCCGCCCGCTTCCAGTCTGTGAAAGGTTTCAGGCTGGGCACGAGCGTCGAAAAGCCGCCCCAAACGTCCCCAGAAGTTACGCCGTGTGCTCTCGGCGCCAGTGTATTCACCGCCCAGGTCAGCGGGCATGCCCTCGGTCATGTGCGCCGTGAAACGTGGATGCAATACCCGATCCAGAGTTTCACGATCACCTTCGGCAAGCGCGGCGTACAGCGCTTGTGCCACCTCGATCATCTCCGATGTTTCCATTTTTCCTCCCTCGCCAGGTCACTGGCTCAAAGGCGTTTGGCGACTTCCTCCAACATCACTTCGGTTGCGCCGCCTCCAATGGTGAGAACACGGGCATCCCGAACCATGCGTTCTATCGGCGTGCCCGTCATGTAACCCGTGCCACCATGCAACTGCAGGCACCCGTGCACCACCTCTTGCAGGGTTTCCGCCGCGTAGGCTTTCAACATGGAAACCTCGGCGATCACGTTCTGTCCGTTCTCGATCATGCGTGCGCACTGATAGGTGAGCGCTCTGGCCGCCGCGGCACGGGCGGTGAGATCGGACAGCTTTTGCCGCACGGCCTGCTGCTCCCACAAGGTCTTCCCAAACGCCTTTCGCGTCTTCACGTAATCAAGGGTCAGCTCAATGGCTTTCGAGCACTGGCCGGCGCACAGACCGCCCACCAGAAGACGCTCGTGCTGAAAGGTATCGACGATGTAGTAAAAGCCTTTGCCCTCCTCGCCGATCATATTGCCGCTGGGTATGCGCACGTCATCGAAGTAAAGTTCGGCCGTATCCGAGCAGCGCCAACCGTGCTTGTCCAGTTTTCGTGCCACGGTAAATCCCGGTGTATCCCGTTCGACGATGAACATGGATAAGCCACGGCTGCCGCCGCCATTGGGATCAGTACGCGCGGCGACGATATAGACATCACCCTGCACGCCGTTGGTGATGAACATCTTCGCGCCATTGATTATCCAGTCGTCGCCGTCCCGGGTGGCGCGGGTACGCAATGCCGCTACGTCGGAGCCAGCGTCCGGTTCGGTCACGCAGATGGCGCCGATCCTGTTCCCGGCACACGCATCGGGCAGATAGCGCTGCTTTTGCGCCTCACTGCCCCGTTTGACGATGTGCGACAAAGACATATCGGTGTGAACGGTGACCGAGGACGCGAAACCACCGAAGGTGCTCCGAGACAACTCCTCGGCGAACATAACCGCCGCGGTGACAGGCAACCCGCTGCCGCCATAGGCTTCCGGTGTGCTGATGCCAAGAAATCCCAGATCGCCCATCTGTTTGAAAATCTGTCGGGGAATAAGACCTTCCAACTCCCAGGCCTCACCGTGGGGCACCACCACTTCTTCAACGAACCGGCGTATCTGTTGCCGTATCATCTCCAAGTGGTCGTCCAGCGGCGGTTCATTAAAGAAAAATGCCATGCTCATCGCTCCCTGTCTCAAGGCTGACCGAAGTCGTCATTCATGGATATGTATCGTTCCACGCCGGGCCAGCAGGCCGATTTCATCGTCCTGCAGACCAATACCGGCAAGAATCTGTCGACTGTGCCGTCCCGGTGGGACCACGCCATGGCGAATGCGGCCCGGGGTGCGTGAAAACCGTGGTGCCGGCGCCGGCTGTGTAACGTTATCGATCTCGACGAAGGTGTCACGCGCGCGGTGGTGAGGGTGCTTCGGTGCCTCGTGCAGATCCAGCACCGGAGACACACAGACATCGCTGCCCTCCAGGCACCGGCACCACTCATCGCGGCTCTTGCGTTGGAATATGTCCGCCAGCAGGTTCCGTTGTTCTGGCCAGGACGCGCGCCGCCACTGTTCATGCAGCCGTGGCTCATCCGTTTCCAGTTTACTGAGCAGCAACTGATAGAATTTGGGTTCGATAGCACCGACGGCCAAATGTTTGCCATCGGCGCAAAGATAGGCGCGGTAAAAAGGCGCCGCGCCATCAAGAAAATTGGATTCGCGCTGCGACTGCCACTGCCCCCCCGCCGCCAGGCCGTAGAACAGGCTCATCAAAGTCGTTGCGCCATCGCACATGGCGGCGTCGACCACCTGCCCCTGGTCACCACGTTGTGCCTCAAGCAAGGCACTGACCAGGCCGAACGCCAACAGCAGGCCGCCACCGCCATAGTCACCGATCAGGTTCAGCGGCACTGTCGGTGGCTGGCCATCGGAACCGATGGCATGCAGCGCCCCGGCCAGCGCGATGTAGTTGATGTCGTGCCCGGCGACGCGGGATAACGGCCCTGTCTGCCCCCAGCCAGTCATGCGCCCATATACCAGTTTTGGATTGCGCGCGTGGCAGATCTCCGGCCCCAGGCCGAGACGCTCCATCACACCGGGTCGATAACCCTCGATCAATGCGTCAGCCTCTTCCACCAGCCGCAGCACCAAGGCAATGGCATCCGGATCCTTGAGATCCACGGCCAGCGAGCGGCGCCCCCGATCAACCACACTGGTGGGGCCCTTGAAACGCTCCAGAGCCGGCTCACCGGCACCCGGTTTACGTTCAATGCAGATCACATCGGCGCCCAGGTCCGCCAGCAACATGGCGCAGAATGGCCCTGGTCCAATGCCAGCCATTTCAACGACGGTGATCCCGCTGAGCGGTCCAGACATAATTTACTCTCCCGGGGCGGCGACCAGGCCGCGTTGCAACAATCGGCCGTATTCGGCGCTGGTAACGCCAAGCCGTTCGGAAAGCATGCGCTCGGTGTGCTCGCCAAGGCGCGGCGCGGCGGTGGCGGGCACCCGTTCGCAATCGGAAAAATTCAGCGGCGACGCCGGCGTCAGTAGCGAACCAATGCCCGGCTGCCATACTTGCTCAAACATCGGGTTAGCCAATGAACAGGCCGGATCGCTGGCGACCAGCCCGGCCACACTCTGATAGCGGCCCCAGCACACGCCCCGCTCGTCAAAGCAGGCGCGAATCTGCTCGAAATCACGCTCGGCGAACCAGGGCTCGAACAACGCGGCAAGTACCTCGCGGGCCCGGTAACGGTCACCCTCTTGGCGGAAGTCCAATCCCTGTTGCCGCGCCAAACCCTCGATCCGATCGCCGCACCCGGTGGCATCGCAAAGCGCGCGCCACTGTTTCGCGGTCAATGCGACCACCATCAGCCGCTCGCCGTCGCGGCTGAGAAAATCGCGGCCAAAAGCCCCGTACAGATAATTACCACTACGCTCCCTCTCCACCCCCTGTTGCGCCTCGGCGATAAAGCCCAGGTGCCCAAGCGTGGCCATGGCGACATCTTCCAGAGCCAACCGCACCTGCTGGCCGCGGCCGCACCGACGCCGATGACGTTCCGCGGCCAGCAGGGCGGTGGCCAGCATCTGACCGGATATCAGGTCCCAGGCTGGCAGCAGATGGTTGACCACGCCGCTTTCGCCAGTGAGCAGCGGCAAACCCGTGGCGGGATTGACGGTGTAATCGACGGCCGAGCCACCGTGGCGGTCGCCCATCAGCACCACCTGAACAAGGTCGGCGCGTCGCTTCTTCAGAGCCTCGTAATCGAGCCAGCCACGCGCCGGGAAGTTGGTCGCCATCAGACCAGCGTCCTCGCCCGGCGCGGTGATCAGCGCCTGAGCCAGTTCGCGCCCTTCTTCGCGGCTCAGGTCCAGCGCCGCGGAGAATTTGCCTTTGTTGAGCCCCGCCCAGAACAGGCTGACGTTGTTATCAGTAACCGGCCAACGGCGATAGTCGAGCCCGCCACGCAGATCATCGATACGCCATACCCGGGCGCCAAGTTGAGCCAGGGTCATGCCACCGAGGGGCGCGGCGACGAACGCGGAAAGTTCCACCACGTCCATTCCGGCGAGAACACTAGCCGACATCGTCGTCTCCCTCGCGCAACGCCTCTTCGAGCAGCCCTCTGGCGATGACCTTGAGCGCCAGGGTCTCCTCGGCGCCTTCGAAGATCGACAGCACCCGGGCATCGACGAAATAACGGCTCACCGGCATCTCTTCGGCGTAACCCATACCACCGTGCAACTGAAGGGCCTCCCGCGTAACGGTCTCCGCGCCGCGACAGGCGAGCAGCTTGGCCTGGCTGGCCAAACGGCGCCCGGCGGGGGTCGTCAGATCCGCCGCCACGGCGTAGGCCAGTTGCCGGCAAGCCAGATAGCACCCCGCCATACGGGTAAGTTTGCCGAGTGTCAGCGGATAAGCGGCCAGGGGTTCACCGAACACACGGCGGTCACGGCTATATTGAACAGCGGCGCCGAGCGCCGCGCGCATCACTCCACAGGCGCGCCCGGCGGTTTGCAGGCGCCCTCCCATCATGCCCGTCATCGTCAGATAGAAACCTTTGCCCAGGCCGTTCTCGCCACCGATCAGGTGGTCGGCGGGCACAAAGTAATCCTCGAAGGCGAGTTCAAAGGAGTGCATTCCACGATAGCCGATGGTGGCGATGGCGCGGCCGGTCAGGCGACCATCACGCTCGCCGCCCACGGCAAAGTCGTGACCGTCGAAGGACGGTTTCTCCACCAGAAACGCACTCAGCCCGCGATGGCCCTTACTCCGATCCGGGTCGGTGCGGGCGATCACCAACAGTAATCCTGCCTTGCCGGCGAATGTGCACCAGGTCTTGGTGCCATTCAGCCGCCAGCCGCCCTCCACCGGGGTCGCGCGCAACGCCAGCCCGGCGACATCCGAACCGTAGTCCGGTTCGGTAATGGCGATGGCACACAGCGGTTCGCCGTTGGCGATGCGCGGCAACCAGTGTGCTTTCTGATCCTCGGTGCCACCGGCCAGCAACGCCCGGGTGAGAATTTCCGGGCGCGTGATCAGGCTGCCCGCGCCCCCCAGCGACACCTCGGAGAGCGCCTCGGTGACCACCAGCATCATCAGGTTGTCGTCGCTGCCGTCGTCGGCGCTGCCGCCGTAACGGGTGGGCACCGACAGGCCAAACAGCCCCAGTTCGCGCAGTGGCTGCAACAACGCTTCCGGAACGGTAAGGTCTTCGCGGTGGATCGCCTCCGCCAGCGGCGCGACGCGCTCGCGCGCCAGACGCTGGAACGCGTCTCGGGCCATGGCCAGCTCCTCGCTGAGCGGCGGCTCACCGATGGCGCCTTCATGGGCCACCAGTAAGCGGCCGGTCTCCGCCAGGGCAGCGGCGCCGATCACTTCCCCTCTTAACGTCGCTACGACGTCGTTCGCCATCCATTGATACAGGCGTTGCCGGTCGTCATTGGCATCGATATCCAGAAACACCCGTTCCAAACGCGTGGCGACGCTCGGCAGGGTCTCGACGATAGACACCAACGCCAGACGGCGCTCAAGCGGGCCTTGCAGAAGGTCCCATCGATCGAACAGACATTGAGCCGCGGCCAGCTCGGCGCTGGACAGCGCCAGCTGATAGCTGCTCTCTTGCCAGTATTCAAACCGCTCGACGTCAAGCGTCCCGGATCGGGCACAACGAGCCGTCAAACCTTGCACCGCTTCCTGGAAAAACGACCGCAACATAGGCAGCAAAACGGCGATCTTCTCCCGGGCGTCGGGCTGGCGTGCATAGGAAAGATTACTTATGCCAGTCATTCAACGTATTCCGTGACCCGCTCGGCGGCCCACTTTGCGGTCAGAGCACAAGCCTGGGTGCCACCATCGCCATAGTCCTTAACGCCATCCCCGACCTGCCAAAGGTTCTCTATCGGCGTGTCCTGGGGCATGTCGAACCCGGCGCAGGAACGCTGGGCTGGCCAGTCGCCACGCATCACCCGCACCGACAGCATTTTGGCGTCGCTGAAGCCCGGGAATTCGTCGCGCAGGTCCTGCAGGGTATGCTCGATTTCCTTTTCTTCGTCGAAATCAGCCAGTGCCGGACGAGGCACACCGTAGGCCACGTATTGATACCAGCCGTCCGGCGCCAGTTCGGGGCAGGTGGCGGTCAACTCGCCCATATTGCACAGACGCCGGGTGCGGCCGAAGGTAATCAGGCCGGGCGCATCGACCAGGCGTTCCCGGGTGGCGAAGTTCACCACGATATTCGCCGCCGGCCGTAGGGTTTCGCGGGCCTGGCGCAGATAATCCTCACCAAGGGCGTCACCGCCGCTCAGCAGCGCGGTCCCCAGAGGCCCCATGTTGCTGATCACGGTGGCCGCCGACAGAGTTTCCTCGCCTTCGCTACGGGCCACCGTTACGCCGGTGACGCGACCGTCCTCCACGGTCAAGCCGGTCACCGGGCAACCGGTGCGAATTTCACCGCCGCGTTGGCGGATGCCCGCGGCCAGATCATCCCAGATCCCCTGGGTGCCGCGCGGGCAGAATCCAAACCGTTTGAAGGCGCCTTTAACAGCGAAGTAAGTGAGAAACGCCCGGGCCGGCACTTCATCCGCGTTGGCAGCGAAAATGGCGGCGCACAAATTGCGAAAGATGGCGTGGACGGTAGAGCTGCTGGTGTATTTACCCAGCCACTCCTCGGTGGACAGCGACGCTTCTGGCAGATCGCCGCCGCGGGCATCAGAGAACTTGGCCCCGATTTTGGCCGCCTTTTTGGTGAAGCCGCCAAGCAGCATGCCCCAACCGCCCTTTGAAACATTAATCAGCTTGCCTTTAATGCGGAACACCGTAGCGGGGCTAGGTTCACGAATATCCAAAGGCACATCAAGCAGTGAGAAAGTTTCTTCGAAGGTGCTCCCCAGCTCGATAGCAATGGCGCCCACGTTCACCGTGAAACCGTCGATTTGCTCGCTGCCGGCGCGACCGCCAACGCGATCCAGGCGTTCCAGCACCAGCACTTTCCGGCCGGCCGCTGTCAGGCGCGCGGCGGCACACAGACCACCGGCACCGGCGCCGATGATGATGCAGTCGTAATGGGACGTCGTAGTCATGCATTGATCCTCGTAGTTACTGGGCCAATCGGGCCTCATTCTTTTATATTCCGCCTGGACGGACTATTTAAAATTTGCACTCATGCGAATCACCACCGGCTCAGGCCCCTGGCAGAGCAGCCTCCTGATGTCGCAATGGCAGCCCCAACCGTGCACGGCGGGATAACCACGGAGCCGGCCGGTAGCGAGGGTCGCCACGCTGTTTCTGAATGCGTTCCAGAATCGTCAGAACACGCCCGGCACCGAGACGGTCGCCCCAGGCCAAGGGGCCGTGGGGATAACCAAGCCCAACGGACACCGCATCGTCGATATCCGCAATCGAGGCAATCCCGCGTTGAGAAATCTCAGCGGCGATATTGACGATCATCGCAAGCACGCGCTGGGCAATGAATCCCGGGCTGTCATGGATCACTGTTACTGGCACTCCGTCTGCGGCGAGCAGCGCGTGGGCGGCATCCCGTGCCTGCGAAGACGTGGCGATGGTCAACATCAGCGCGATGTGGCCGGTCAGGCCAATAAGCGGGTCCACCGCCACGCAACGTTCCGGGTTCAGGCCGTCACGCGCGCACACCGTGGAAGCGTCGTCGCCCCACGGCTGAATAATGAGCAGCGCGGCCTGCTCGGGCTGGTCGCCCAGGGTTAGCCCTTGTGCTCGTACCCGCTCGCCCAGAAGGTCCGCATGCTCGGCCTTCGGATCGATCCAAACCGGGCCTTTCAGGGTGAGTTCGGGTGGCACCGGTGCAGGTGATCGAACCGCTTTACCTTCATGGTATCGATACCAGCCCTCGCCGCTCTTGCGACCATACAGGCCCGCCGCCACCCGGGGCGGCACCAGCGACGACGGCCGGAAACGGGGCTCGTGTTGAAATTGCTCGTAAATGGATTGCATCACCTGGCCGGACACGTCCAAGCCGGTGAGGTCGAGCAATTCGAAGGGCCCCATCCGGAAGCCAAGCCCTTCGCGCAGCACCCGGTCGATGGCGGCATAATCGGCGACACCCTCTTCCAGCAGCCGCAGCCCTTCGGTGTACAGCCCCCGGCCAGCGTGGTTGATCAGAAAGCCGGGCTGGTCCTTCGCGATCACCGCCCGGTGCCCGGTGCTGGCCACCAGGGCGCCAAGACGTTCGACAGCGGACGGCGCGGTGCGCACCGCGGCAACGATCTCCACCACTTTCATCAGCGGCGCGGGATTGAAAAAGTGCAGCCCTGCCACCCGCTCCGGATGGCGGCAGCGCGCGGCGATGGCGGCCACCATCAATGACGACGTATTGCTGACCAGCAGAGCCTCCGCACGCACATGCCCTTCCAGATCCACTAGCAACGCCTGCTTGGCATCCAGGCGCTCGACGATCGCCTCTATCACCAGATCACACTCGGCCAGATCAGCAAGTTTCTCCGCCACCGCCAACCGAGCGCCGGCGGCGTTTTTCTGCGCCGCGCTCAGGCGCCCCTTTTCCTGTGACCGTTGCCACCGGGCGCGCACCTCGGCCACGGCATCCGTGGCGGCTCCGGCGACGCTGTCGTGACAAAGCACCCGGTGCCCGGCCTGGGCAAACAATTGGGCGATGCCACGGCCCATGACCCCAGCCCCCACCACGCCAATGCATCGCGGTTCAATCGCGTCCATACGACTCTCTCTCATCGGCCGATGCACCGACATCAAAGCGGGAATCGCGGAAGTTCGGAGCGCGCTTGTTCAGAAAGGCGCTCAGCCCTTCACTGAACTCCGCACTCAACAGGCAGCTCGCCTGGTCGTCCTCTTCGCGGTGTAGCGCCTCGGCAAGTGTCGGCGCGGGCTCGTTGAGGCGTGCCTTCATCCGCGCGAAAGCGCGGGGCGGCAGTGCGGCCAGACGCTCCGCCCTGGCCACGGCGGTGGCCATCACGGCGTCGTCGTCCACCCGTTCGTCGGCCAAACCACAAGCCACCGCTTCGTCACCGGAGACCGCATCGCCACGGGTCAGTAATTGCCGGGCACCGGCGACTCCGACCCGACGGGGCAACGTCAGCAGCAACCCCCAGTCCGGGGTCAAGCCCAGCTTCAGAAACGGAAACAGGATACGGGTACGATCACCGACCACGATCTCGTCGCCGAGCAAGGCCATGCCCACCGCCGCCCCGGCGGCCACGCCTTCCATTGCCGACACCACCGGCAAGCGCGCACTGGCGAGCAAGCGACACAGCACTTGAATATGGCGCATCCGGGCGCGGGCGTCGTGCTCGCTCAGGTCACCCATGCTATGAACATCGCCGCCGGCCGAGAACATGCCGTCGACACCACCTAGCACCAAGGCGCGACAGGCGGGCGTGGCCAGCGCTTCGCCGATCACCGCGGTGAGCGCCTCGCGTACCCGATGGTCCATGGCGTTGCGCTTCTCCGGGCGGTCGATCAGGATGCGCAGCACGCCTTCGGCCGGCCGATCCAGGCGTACCAGCGGTGGCGCTCCACGGATCAATTTATCCAGATCGCTCATGCGCCTTCCCGCCCGACAATGGATACCGAGCAAACGTTCTGCGATGGCTGTCCGCCCAGGTTGTGAGTGAGGCCGAGTACCGGATCGGGTAGTTGGCGTTCTCCAGCACGGCCCTGCAATTGAAGATACATTTCGTACAACATACGAATGCCGCTGGCACCGATCGGATGACCGAAGCATTTCAGGCCGCCATCGATCTGGCAAGGCAGCGCGCCGTCGGCGTCGAACACGCCATCGAGCACATCGTTCACCGCCCCGCCCTGCTCGGAAATAAACAGGTCTTCCATCGTCACCAGCTCGGTGATCGAGAAGCAGTCGTGCACCTCGAGCATGCTGATCTGCTCGCGCGGGTTGGTGATACCCGCTTCCTGATAGGCTTTACGTGCCGCTATCCGGGCGGTGTGCACGTAGCTGCCGTCCCAGTCATTACTTTGCAGTTCCCAGCCATTGGACACCGAGACCTGCAGACCCTTGAAGGTGACGAGGTCCCGTTTGCCGAGCCCACGGGCGATCTCTGGCGTGGTGACGATCACCGCGGCGGCGCCGTCGGAGACGCCGCAACAGTCGAACAGGCCAAGGGGCTCGGCGATGGTCGGCGCGCGTAATACCTGCTCCTCGGTGATCGGCTTGCGCAGATGAGCCTTGGCATTGAGCGCGCCGTTGGCGTGGCTTTTCACCGAGACATGGGCCATGGCCCGTTTCAGCAGATCGGGCTCGACCCGATGCTTCTGCTGGTAGGCGGCGGCCAGTTGCGCGAAGTTAGCCGGCGCCACCGCGTTCGGGTACCACTGTGGAATATAAGTGCCGACGGTGGCGACGGGCAGGCCGCCGTAGCCGGTGTCCTTGAGTTTTTCCACGCCCAATGCGATTGCAATGTCGCAGGCGCCGGAGGCCACCGCGTAGACGGCGCCCCGAATCGCCTCGGACCCGCCCGCGCAGAAATTCTCCACCCGGGTCACGCCAATGTTCGGCAAACGCAGAGCGATGCCCATGGGCGTGCCACCACGGCCGACGCCCACATCGTCCATATGAGTGGAAAACCAGGCGGCGTCCAGTTGTTCGGGGCCGATGCCCGCGTCCGTCATCGCCTCGTTGTAGGCCTCGACCATCAGATCCTCGGGGCTGGCATCCCAGCGCTCGCCGAAGCGGCTGCATCCCATACCGAGAATCGCCACCTTGTCTTTGATACCTGTCGCCATGAGCTACTCCGATTTTTCCGGCTGTTGCGATGCGTCACGCAGCGGCGTGGCTTTCCAGAAATAGCGGTTGAATCCGCGTGTCTCGTCGGTGTCCTTGATGCGAAATACCATCTCCACCGCACAGCCACTGCTGATGTCGCCGCGTTCCACATCGGTAAAGTCCATCAAGATGCGCCCGCCGCCGTCGAAATCGACCTGACCATACTGATGCGGCGGCGACATGTGCCAGGACAGATATTCCGCCGACCAGCTCAGTACCCGGCCCTGGCGCTCGGCGAGCTTCCAGGACTCCTGGGAGTCCTGCACGGGCTTGCCCGGCGTATAACTGATGCGAGACGGCGGAAAATGCACCTCGCCGGTCTCCCGGCAACGCCCGGCCACCAGGCCAAGAATGGCGCGGCGGTGCCGGTAAAGGGTGGTGAGCGCGGTCTTCTTATCCTGCTCGCCGCGCATACCGCGCTCCAGATGCAGACGGCCCTGGAAAGACAGGAAGCGGGTATAGGCGGTTTCCTCGCGGCCGCGTTCCAACCAGCCCTCCAGACCCACCACCGGACGAAAGTGATCAATGGCCTCGGTGACCCGGAACACCAGCGCCTCGCCACCGTTACCAAACTGTGTCAGTAACACGATCTGGCCAGGGCGGGCCCGCTGCAAGACGCCAGCGAGCAACAGCAGGCCATGAGCCACACCGGTGTTGCCGGCCCGCTCGGCGAGGTTATCGACCACCGCTTCCGGTGGAATCCCGCAGCGGGCTGCGAGCCGGGTATCCACTTTTGCAAACGCGGCGGGGAAAATGAAATGATCCACGGCAGCGGCCTCGACACCGGCCTGCGTCAGCGCCTCGGCAATCACCTCTGGCATCTGCCGGTCGATGCCCTCATCGCGCACCCAGCGTTCCTCCCAGTGGTAATCGATGCTCTCGCCAGTGCGGCGAAAACGGTCGACGAAATCCACGGTACGGTGCGCGCCGCCCAGATATTCCGCCAGCACGCCATCGCTGCCAAGCAGCACGGCGGCGGCACCATCGCCGTAGTCCAGTTCCGCGGCGCTGGCGGCGGAGGTCTGGCGGTTATCGGCAGCCAGTAACAGCGTCTCCCCCTGGCCACCGCGCACGGCGGCAAGCGCCTGAGCCAGCGCCGACAAGGCGACACGCTGGCTGCCAGTCACATCCTGGGCCAGCACACGTTCGTCCAGGGTCAGCGCCTCGGCGACGATACCGGCGTTGAGCCGCTCCGCGAACGGCAGTGATGAAGACGCCAGCGCCAGCGCCCGCACCCGGGAACGATCATCCCCTGGCCCCAGACAATCGCGAGCCGCGGCCACCGCCATGGTGACGCTGTCCTCGTCCCAGTTCGCCATGGTGCGATGACCACGCGCCTTGCCCGCAAACTGCGGCGCATACCAGGCGTTGGCGTCGAACACCGCCCGGCGACTGAGCCGCAACCGGGGCAGGTAGGCGCCGTATCCAACAATACCGATCATGCCTTGGTTCCTCTTTCCGGAATCGAAAATTACCAGCAGCGACGCAGGAAGGCGCCGGCTTCGTCGAGTGCGGCGCGCGCCTCTGGAAGCTCGTGCATGAACTGCTGGAATACATGAATCATGCGCGGGTAGACCGCCAGCTCGACGGCGTTGCCCGCATCCCGAGCGAGCTCCACGAACCGGCGCGAATCATCGAGCACGGTTTCCGCCTCCCCGACCTGCAGCAGCATCGGTGGCAGCCCGTTCAATGACGCGTACAAAGGAGAGGCCGCCGCATCGTCGGCGGCGATGCCAGCGCCCAGATAACCCGCCGCCATCGACTGAATCATCGGCCGTTGATGAATCGGATCGGCGTCGGCACGGCTTTCATAGCTCTCGCCGGTGGCAGCCAGGTCGGTCCAGGCGGACATCAGCAGCGCGCCGGCCGGCAGCGGTTCGCTCTGGTCGCGTAGGCGCAACAGCAGATTGAGCGCCAGATTGGCGCCAGCGGAATCACCGGCCAGGGCAATCCGCGCCGGATCGATGCCCTCTTCGATCAGGAAACGGTAAACGGCCAGGCCATCCTCCACCGGCGCGGGATAGCCGTATTCCGGCGTGCACCGATAGTTCACGCCCAGCACCCGGCAACCCGCCGTGCGCGACAAATGCAGCATCAACTCGGCGTGCGAAGCGACCGAGCCAACGCGGAAACCACCACCATGGAAGTAGATCAACGTACGAGTGTCGTCGGCGCCAGGCGCCGCAATCCAGGCTACCGGTACGCCCTTCGCGTCGAAGTAATGAGGCGTGATCGGCTCCCGAGGCTGGAACAGTCGTTCCCAATCAGCCCGCATTTCGGCCACCGATGTATCCCGGCGCCATCTGCCATAGACCCCACGCACCCGCTCGATCACTGCTTTCAGTGCCTGGTTGTCAGCGCTTTGAACATTCATTGCCCGCACCCCATGCCGCCGGAAACACCAAGAACCTCACCGGTGATGAAACCGGCCTCGTCGGAGGCGACAAAGGCAACGGCAGCGGCGATTTCATCAACCCGCCCCAGCCGCCCCACCAGAGTGGCACCCACCATGGCTCGATACAGCTTGTCGCCGCCGTCAACCAGCGCCTCCTTGAGCATCGGCGTTTCCACTGGCCCTGGAGCGATCACATTGGAGGTAATGCCATAACGGGCGTTCTCACGAGCCATCGAGCGGGAAAATGCCAACACCGCCCCTTTACTGGCGGCATACACAGCGCCACCGGCGGAGCCCAGCCGGGCCGCTTCGGAAGCGATGTGTACCAGCCGGCCGTAACCGGCACTCTGCATCGCCGGCAACACCGCCCGTGTCACGGCGAGCACCGCGGTCAAATTGACCGCCAGCAAGGCCTGCCATTGGGCCGGCGAAGTCTCCGTGAACCAGGCATGCTGATCCATGCCGGCGTTATTGATCAGTATCTGAAAGGGCGGCTCATCGACCAAGGCGTGTTCCACCGCCGCCGTGTTGGTCAAATCCAGCTCCAGAAAGACGCTCCCCAGACGTTCGGCAAGTGGCCGGCCGGCGGCTTCATCGATATCGGCGATCACTACCGCGGCGCCTTCCCCAGCCAGACGTTCGGCGATACCGGCGCCGATGCCTTTGGCGCCCCCGGTCACCAGTGCCCGCTGCCCTTGAAAGCGATTCGATACCATGGCTCAGCGGCCCTTGAAAACGGGATCGCGCTTTTCGATCACCGCCGCCAGGCCTTCGCGGGAATCGGCGCTGCCGGAGAGCTCCGAAACGGTACGGCTCTCTTCTGGCAGGCAAGCCTCCACGCCCAAGCCGGCGCCGTTCCAAACCAGACGCTTGGTAGCGGCGAGGGCCAAGGGCGCGCCGGTGGCGATCCGCCGGGCCCAATCACGGGTTTGCGAATCCAGATCCGTCGTCGGCACCACGCGGTTGACCAGACCCATGTCCAACGCTTCGGCCGCGTCGATCACCGGGTTGTTGAGCAGAATGTCCATGGCGCGGCGTAAGCCGACGATACGCTGCAGCGTCACCGTGGCACCGGCGTCCGGGGCCATGCCAACGCGGGTCGCACCGGCCATGAAACGGGCGTCGTCGGCGGCGATCACCAGGTCCGCCGCGCACACCAGACCCAGGCCACCGCCGCCGGCGGCGTACCCTTGCACACTGGCAATCACCGGTTGATTGAGCCGGATCAAGGCGCCGGACACGATCTGCAGATACGACGTCGCCTGACGAAGGTAGTCGGGCAACTGTTCGCCTTTGGCGGCAAAATCACGCACGTCGCCACCGGCGCAGAAGTGCCGGCCCTCGCCGGACAAAATCACAACCCGCAGACGGGCATCTCCGTGACAAGTCATAACCACGTCGTAAAGCCGGCGCAGAAGTTCCACGCTAAGCCCGTTAGCCGCGTCGGGGCGATTCAGCCGGATGTGCGCGATGCGACCGCTCTCAATGTCCAGCCGTACCGGACCCTCTTTGATCACCGCTTCGACGTCGGAATTATTTTCCGTTTTCATGGCGCCTCCGTTTTCAAATCAAGAACGACATGGAATAAAGAGCCTTGTCGTTGTTCACTAGATGGACGGTCTTGCGCGCCATCCGCAGCTCGCCGTCCACGCGACGCAGCAGATACTCATTGCGCGATGCCCAAACGATGTCGCCGCGCAGGTTGGACTCGAACACCAGGGCGTTGCTGATCGCGCGAATTTCATCACCCCCTTCGTCCAGCACTTCAACGTTGGACACTACACGCCGGAGCCGTGATCGGGGCGCCTGGGCGTGCCGTTTCCCGGTGTGCAACTGGCGAATACGCAGGGCGATTCGCGACCGGTTGTCGTAGACGATGGACATGTCCCGTTCCGGGTCGCTGTGATCGCCGTTAGCGGGAATCCAGTAAACTCCGTCGTCGGTCCAAAGCGCTTCCCAGTCATCGTAGGCGTGGTCATCCTGGAAGCGGGCTTCACGATAAATAAACTGAGTCACTTCGCTGAGCAGGCCGTCGGTATCCCGATTAAGCGCCATTACCGCTCCTCCATGATTGTCCGGTAGTGTTGCCACATACCGCGCGACGGCACTTCGTCGGTGGCGTCGCCGACCATGAAGCCGTCCTCGTCACGGCGCTCCCGGTTTTTTCCACGCCCAAGAAACACCCACGCCGGGTCGCGAACCTGAATACCGCGCTGATTGCGTTCATACATTTCCGAGTCGTCGGCCAGCAGAAAACCCGCCGGTCCCACCGAGCCCATTGTCTGCTGCCGAAGCCGGCGGTTCATTTCCGGCGCGCCCTTGAACTGCAGGGCGGTAACGTGCTGAACGGTTTCATTTACCGCCAGCGGTTGCAGTACGAAAATCTGAATTTCGGCGATAAAGAGATTAGGAAAAATCATCGTGTGCGGAGTGCCGTCTATCATGATCTCCCTGGCTTTGTTCTCCCCATAGGCAGCGTTCATAGCCGCGACGTACTCGGGCATGCGCGCAGCCGAGGTGCCGAACCAGCCCAGCGGCTTATCAAGCCGTCGGAACTCAGGCCGCAGATCGTTCTCGGAATGACCATTGCCCAGATAACGTGCCACTGCCGTGGAATCACTGCTGTATAAATCGCCAATGCCGCTTTGCGCCACGCTGAAAATAGAGGCATGAACAAACTGCGGGTGGTAGCCATCGGTTTCGTTTTCGAGCAGGAATTTCCAGTTGGCCCGCGCCTTGTGCTTGAGAAAACCAGCGGTAATTTCCACTTCGCCTTCCGGCGAATTGCGAACAAGCCGGTCGATGGCCTCACGGGCGCCGCCCAGGTGCTCTTCAAGCGACGGGCCTTGCTCCGCGAAAGAACCAAAAATAAAGCCTTTGTATTCGGCCACCCGCGCCACTCGTCCCAACCCCAGTTCTTCCCGGTCGGTGCCTTCATATCCGGATGGAAACGGATAACCACGCAACTGGCCGGTATTGGAAAAGGTCCAGCCGTGATAGGGGCAAGTAAAGGTCCGGCTGTTGCCTTTATCAAAAACGCACACCTGATTACCCCGATGGGTGCAACGATTGAGCAGCAGATGAATCTGGTCGTTGCGATCGCGCGTCATGATGACAGGCTGCGGGCCAATGGACTTCAACACGTAGTCATTCGCGTTGGGCACTTCACTGGTATGCCCCACGTACACCCAGGTCCGATACCAGATCTTCTCAAGCTCTGCTTGGTAGAGAGCTTCGCTGGTGTACACCGAACCGTGTACATGCTCCGGACGAATCAACTCATTGATATCCGGTATCGCTGCGGCTTGAGCACTCATGTCGTCACCTAACCCCACAAATGGAAACATGTTCTTCCATCCAGCCATTCCGACTTAGCGTCGGAAATGCTCGACGGCAAATTGGCGGGAACACTCTGTTCCGATCAACCCAATCATAGACCGACTGGACGGTCTTTGTAAACGATAGACCGGAAACTTCTTCCAATAATTCCTTAACCCATTGTTATTGAATGGATAAATTTTCAATATCAGCCACCTTCCGCCACCTCTTCGACCGGAAATCGTACCTCCCATCCTCCAGATCACTAGACAAATCAAGCCGCTCGTTAAATAATAGACCGTCTGGCCGGTCTATTATTTAACGAGCGGCTTGTCTGCCAACCAACCGAAGAAGTAGAGAAACGATATGCCTCGAATCACCTATATCGAACATGACGGCACCCGGCACGATGTGGAGGCCACCGCCGGCCAAAGCCTGATGCAAACCGCCATCGATAATCTCATTCCAGGCATTCTCGGTGACTGTGGCGGCGTTTGCAGTTGCGCCACCTGCCACGTCTATGTGAATCAGGCATGGGACGACGCCTTGCCGCCAATGTCCGAATCCGAGGAGTTCCTGCTCGAAGGTGTCCCTGACCGGCAGCCCGAAAACAGCCGATTGAGCTGTCAGTTGACGGTGGATGAGAGCATGGATGGCATGGAAGTACGTCTTCCCGAGGAGCAGTACTAAGGAAGGGCGCGGAGCGACGCGCCCTTCTCCCCCCTGCTCTCAGGTTTCTCAATGCATTGGATGATCGTCAAACCACCTTACTCTCGACCAGCGCCTTCAACGGCCTATCCTCGCGGGCCAGATCGTCAGGCGCGGGTTGCGCGCGTGCCGCGACAAGACGGCGAGCGATCATGAAATCCTGCGGCCGGTTTACCGCGTCGGCGGAGATCAGCACACCCTCACGCAGATAGAAGGCGATAAAAGACCGCGACGCCCTCTCCCCTCGTATTACCAGTTCGTCGTAACCTTCCGAAAGACCAACCATCTGCAGTTTGAGTCCGTACTGATCGGACCAGAACCACGGGACCGCCGCATAGCGGATCGGCTCATCGCACAGCGTGGCGGCCAACGCGCGCGCTTGCTCGGTGGCGTTGGGGACCGACTCAACACGCATATGACGGCCGTAGAAGTCATTTTCGTGATACGTGCAGTCTCCTACCGCATACACGTCAGGCACCGACGTTCGGCAACCGCTGTCCACCACGACGCCTTCCGGCAACACGGTTATCCCAGCTTCTTCCGCCAACCGGGTTTCCGGTATCAACCCGACGCCGACAATCACCAGATCCGCCTGCCGTTCGCGACCATCGGTAAGCCGCACCCAGGTGCCGGACTCCTCCGTCTCCAGGCATTTAACCGCCGCGCCGGTCAGGATTTCCACGCCGTGTTCGCGATGAACCGACTCGTAAAACTCAGACAACGCCGGCGCCGCCACCCTGGCGAGCACGCGGTCCATTGCTTCCACCACCGTGACCTTGAGGTCCGCCTTGATAGCCACGGCCGCGGTTTCCAAACCAATATAGCCACCACCGATCAGTACCAATCGAGCACCGGCGCAAAAGTGCTCTCGCAATCGCAGTACATCGTCAACGGTACGCACATAATGAACACAGTCCGAATCAGCGCCGGGCACCGGCAATGGCCGAGGGCGGCCACCGGTGGCGAGAACCAGATTGTTATAGCGCAAAGTCGAGCCGTCGGAGAGCCGCAAACGCCGCGCAATGGTGTCGATCGCCATGACACGCACACCTAAACGGCAACGGATACCGTGCCGCTGATACACCGCTTCGGGCTTCAGGTGCAAAGATTCCAGCGTGGCCTCTCCGGCGAGAAAGGCCTTCGACAATGGCGGCCGCCGGTATGGTGGATAACGTTCCTCGCCGATCATAGTGATCGAGCCCGAATACCCTTTCTGACGAAGAGCCGTGGCCACTTCAGCGCCTGCTTGGCCCGCGCCGACAATGACTACGCCGGGAGCAGATTGATTAACCATAGAATGCGCCTCCATCAGGCGATACTGCGAGACGAGTCCGCCCAATAAGGCTCGCGCAATACATGCTTCATGATTTTGCCGGCCCCAGAGACCGGCAGGCTGTCTCGGAACTCGGTGCTAACCGGACACTTGTAGCCAGCGATCAACGTCTTACAGAACACACGCAGTTCGGCCTCCGTGACCTCCTGGGCGGGTTGCAATACGACCACGGCATGCACCGCCTCACCCCACTTTTCGCTGGGAATACCAATCACCGCGCAACTCTGCACCGCCGGATGCTGGCACAAGGCGTTCTCCACCTCGCTGGAATAAACGTTCTCGCCGCCGGACACGATCATGTCCTTGAGCCGATCGACAATGAACAGGAAACCGCGATCATCGATATAAGCGACGTCGCCGGAATGCATCCATCCATCACGCAGCGCCGCGCGGGTTTCGTCCTCTCGCCCCCAATAACCCTGCATGACACCCGGCCCGCGAGTGACGATTTCGCCAACGGTCCCGGACGGCACCGGATCGCCATTCTCGCCGACAACACGCACCTCAATGCCCCACATGGCACGACCAGCAGAGCGAAGCATGCCCGCTTTCTGGCCTTCAGAACCATGGCACCAAGCCGGCAGAATCGTGTAGGGTCCACCGGTTTCCGTCATGCCATAACCCTGGTAAAAACGGACTTTTGGCAGGACCTTGAAAGCCCTTTCAAGAACCCCCTCGCTGATCGGCGATGCACCATAAAGAACACGGCTCAGGCTACCAAGGTCGTAGCGCCCTGCTTCCGGATGGTCCACCAACCGTTGCACCATGGTCGGCACCAGCAATGTGAAAGTGGCGCGATGCTCCTCAATGGCTCTCATCACCGCCACCGGCTCGAACTCATCCACGACCACCATAGGGCAGCCACGCAGCAACGCTCGGACGATGATGCACATGCCCGCCTGATGAAAAATCGGCGCCACCCCCAGCACCACATCATCGTCGCTATAGGGCAGCTCCAGCAGATAACCGAGGGCATTGCTGAGCAGGTTGAGGTGCGAGAGCATCACGCCCTTCGGGAAACCGGTGGTTCCCCCGGTATAGAACACACCGGCGAGATCATCACCGCTGCGGCGCGCATCCTCCGCCGGCACCGCGTCACGAAGCAAGGCTTCATAGTGCAGCAGGCCCTCTGGCGCTTCGCCATCACCGACGTAAATCACCGTGTGCAATGCCTTGGATTGCTCACGCAACGCATCCCCCCAGGACGCGAAACGCTCATCCACCAGAAGAATGCCGGTGTCGCAATCGTCCAGCGAAAATGCCACCTCGGCCTGGCTCCAGCGCGTGTTGACGGGGTTTAAGGCACCACCTGCCCACCACACGCCAAGCATGTATTCAATGTAATAATCAGAGTTGAGACCCAGCATGCCGACCCGCTCGCCGGCTTTCAGGCCCAACCTATGCAGCGCCCCGGCCAGCCGGGCGACCCGCTCGGCCAAATCCGCCCAGGTGCGTTGCCGGTCTCGAAAAATCACGGCCGTGGCGCCGGAGTTTTGCTGCTCGAGTCGATGCAAGGCGTGGGTCAGTTCAAACTGCATTGTGATTCTCCCGAAGTTTTTCTGTTCTCATGACGGGGAGGCCGTTGGGCCTCGTCAAAATGTGACGACTTGATCATCAATCATAGACCGTCCAGACGGACTTTGAAAAGAGGAAACGTAATGCGCCTTTGAACTTGGTCTCGCCCTACCCTGTTTATTCGACCGACGGGGCGGAATATCTATACACTTACGCCCCCGCTTCGGCGTCCAGCTGAATTTTGATACCGGAGCGGGACTTTGGGCTCATTTAATCATTCCGCCCTGCGCCTCTGTTTTTTTCTTTACTAACAAGGAGTTACACATCAATGAGTCGGGTACGCGCTGATGACTACGACGCCAAGAAGCAGGACATTCTCGACCAGGCCGCTGCCCTGTTCGCGGGAAAAGGCTTCCAAACCACGTCCATGATCGACATCGCCCGCGCCTGCGGCGCTTCAAAATCCAATCTGTATCACTATTTTTCCAGCAAGGAAGAGGTGCTCTACGCGATCACCAGCGAGCACACCGAGTCCATGTACGCCGATCTCTCAGAAGTCGCCACGCTGCCACTGCCCGCCGAGGAACGTTTTTCACGTTTCGTCACGTCATTCGTGCGGCTGGCCGCGGATTCCCGCAATGAGCACCTGGTGCTGATGAAAGATATGGCTTTCCTGCCAGAGAACAAACGCGATGAACTTCTGAAGTTGGAAGGCAAGATCGTCGAGGTCTTGATTGGGCTTCTTGAGGAGATCAACCCGGGAGTGCTTAAACAGGTGGAGGTGAAGACGCCCTACGCCATGCTGCTGTTCGGCATGTTGATCTGGACCTTCACCTGGTATGAAAAGGGTGGCTCTATATCTCCCGAGGAGTTGGCCGACCGTATTACCGATCTATTCTTATATGGCTTCAAAGATGGTACTTTTTCATAAAAAAATGAATCGCTACCAGTTCCCTAGACACTTCCCAGCCGTTCTTGGTGACGCCTTCCATACTCTACCGGCGACAGATGTTCAGTAGAACTGTGTCGCCTCCGGTTGTTATAAAACATCTCGATATAATCGATGATATCCGCTCGAGCCGCGTTCCGGCTGCTGTAAATTTGAACCACCACTTTGCCCTCAGGCTTGCGACGCCAGACCGCCATCAGTAAGGCATCAAGCGCCAGCTCTTTGGTGATCCTAGATTGCATCGACCAACCGATCACTCGCCGTGAGAACAGATCCAGCACCACCGCCAGGTACAGCCAGCGGATCGACCACCACTCGCTGTGCTCCTGAATGAAGGCGTACCTCAATCGGACTGACTGGCGAAGTACGGCGCGGCTTTTTTTAGGATGTCGCGTTCTTCGGTAACGCGCTTGAGCTCTTTCTAGAGTCGGCGAATCTCGGATTGGTCATCCGCTTTGACTCAATACTGCTCGGGCGGATAGAGGCCCGGTGTTGCCTTTGTTATGCTTCACGCTTTGCTCCTTTTGTCTCGGCGCTCATTGAGCATCCTTCAAGCGAATCGCCGGAAGTCTTGTGAGACAGGCGTTCCAGGCGAGTTGGTATAGCTTTTGGTGGAAGGGTCAGGTTTACGGCAACCATCAGTCGATTCCATTTAAAAACCTATACCAAAACCTATACTTATTCATGCGGCTGGCAAGGATTTCCATGGACTGGACTCCCACGGACCTCTATAGATTCACCGCTGCGGCAAAAACCAAGATAAGTTACTGATTTACATACGGAATAAAGGCCAAAGAGCCAGGAAAACACTGATATGCCGAAGGACGATTTTACCGGCCACACGCCCATGATGCAGCAATATTTCGGCCTGAAAGCCGAGCATCCGGACCAGTTGCTGTTTTACCGCATGGGCGATTTCTACGAGCTGTTTTTTGGCGACGCGCAGAAGGCGTCGCGGTTGCTGGACATTACGCTCACCCAGCGCGGTCAGAGCGCGGGCAAGCCGATTCCCATGGCGGGGATTCCGTATCACGCGGCGGAGGGCTATCTGGCGCGGTTGGTGAAGCTGGGCGAGTCGGTGGTGATTTGCGAGCAGGTCGGCGATCCGGCGACCAGCAAAGGGCCGGTGGAGCGCAAGGTGGTGCGCATCGTGACGCCGGGCACGGTGAGCGATGAGGCGCTGTTGGAGGAGCGTCGCGATACGCTGTTGTGCGCGTTGCATGAGCAAGGCGGTGTGATTGGCGCGGCAAGCCTGGATCTGGCGGCGGGCCGCTTCGTGGTGACCCAGGTGCAGGGCCATGAGCAGTTGCAGGCGTTGCTGGAGCGCTGGCGGCCGGCGGAGTTGCTGCTGAATGAGTCGCATGGGTTGCCGGCGGCGCTGGCGGAGCGGCCGGGAGCGCGGGTGCGCCCGCCCTGGGAGTTCGATGCGGACGGCGCCCAGCGTCAGCTTTGCCAGCAGTTCCAGGTGCAGGATTTGTCCGGTTTCGGCCAGCCGCCGGCGGCGGCGGTGGCGGCCGCCGGGGTGCTGTTGCAGTACGCCCGTGAGACCCAGCGCAGTGCGTTGCCGCATCTGACCGGGTTGGCGGTGGAGTCGTTCGACGACAGCGTCGCCATGGACGCGGCCACGCGCCGCAATCTGGAGCTGACCGAGACCCTGGATGGCGGCGAGCACAATTCATTGGCGAAGGTGCTGGACAGCACCGCCACGGCGATGGGGTCGCGCTTGCTCAAGCGCTGGCTGCATCAGCCGCTGCGGGACCGCGGCGTGCTGGGCGCGCGTCAGGAGGGCATCGCCGCGCTGCGCGATGGCTGGCGCTTCGAGGGCTGCCGCGAGGTGCTGGAGCGGATTGGCGATATGGAGCGGATTCTTGGCCGGGTGGCGCTGCGCTCGGCGCGGCCTCGGGATCTCACCCGGCTGCTGGCGAGCCTGGCGTCGCTGCCGGATCTGCACGCCGCCCTGCCTGAGCATGAGGCGTTCGAGTCTTGCCGTCAGCGGTTGGGCACCTTTCCGGATCAGGTGGCGCTGCTGGAACGGGCGGTAATCGACAATCCGCCCATGCTGATCCGCGATGGCGGCGTGATCGCACCGGGCTACAGCGCCGAGCTGGATGAGTTGCGTGCAATCAGCGAAAACGCCGGCGCCATTCTGGTGGACATCGAAAAGCGCGAACGCGAGCGCACCGGTTTCAGTACTCTGCGGGTTAAGTACAACCGGGTGCACGGCTACTATATTGAGCTGTCCCGCCGCGAGGCGGATAACGCACCCAGCGACTACCAGCGCCGCCAAACACTGAAAAACGCCGAGCGGTTTATTACGCCGGAACTCAAGGAGTTTGAAGATAAGGCTCTGTCCGCGTCGAGCAAGGCGTTGACCCTGGAGAAGCGCCTTTATGAGGCGCTGATCGAAACCCTGGCCGCCGATCTCGGGCCCTTGCAGGCCTGCGCGGCGGCGGTCGCCGAGCTGGATGTGCTGGCGGCGCTGGCGGAGCGTGCCGAGGCGCTGGACTGGGTGCGCCCGCAGTTGATCGATGAAACGGTGATGGAGATCGTTGACGGCCGCCACCCGGTGGTGGAGCAGGTGCTGGACGGCGCCTTCGTGCCCAACAGCCTGCACCTGGATAACCAGCGCCGCATGGCGGTGATCACCGGGCCGAACATGGGCGGTAAGTCCACCTATATGCGCCAGACCGCGCTGATCGCCCTGCTCGCCCACATCGGCAGCGCGGTGCCAGCGGCCAGCGCCCGCATCGGCCGTCTGGATCGCATTTTTACCCGCATCGGCTCGTCGGACGATCTGGCCGGCGGGCGCTCCACGTTCATGGTGGAGATGGCCGAGACCGCCAACATTCTCAACAACGCGACCCCGGAAAGCCTGGTGCTGATGGACGAGATCGGCCGCGGCACCAGTACCTTCGATGGCCTCAGCCTGGCCTGGGCGGCGGCGGAGCATCTGGCGTTGCGGCTGCGCGCCTTCACCCTGTTCGCCACCCATTACTTCGAGCTGACGCAACTGGCCGATCAGCTCGAAGGCGTGTTCAACGCCCACCTGACCGCCAGCGAGCACAACAATCGCATCGTGTTTTTGCATCGCGTGCAGGAAGGGCCGGCGAGCCGCAGCTATGGGCTGCAGGTGGCGCAACTGGCCGGCGTGCCCGGGTCGGTGATCCGTCGCGCCGGCGAGAAGCTGGCGGAGCTGGAACAGGGCGCGCCGCCAACCAATGCGGTGGCGCCGGCCCAGGCCGATCTGTTCGGCGTCAGCAGCGCCGTGGAGCGCGAGCTTGAGCAGATCGACCCGGATCAGCTTACGCCCAAACAGGCTCTGGAGTGGCTCTATAAGCTTAAGGATCTTATCTAAGAATCTTTTGATCTCCGTTGCCGGGCGCGAATCGCCCCGGCGGCGTTTGCGTGCTCGCCGGAGTCGGGTAGACTAGCGCCGCCCCAGCGCCGGTGCTCTGATAGAATGACGCCCCGGAATACCGGCATTTGCGAGAGAACACCCCTGGCGAGGACAGGCTATGACGTTCGTAGTAGGCGAAAACTGCATCAACTGCAAACACACCGATTGCGTGGAAGTGTGCCCGGTGGATTGCTTCTATGAAGGCCCCAACTTCCTGGTGATTCACCCGGATGAGTGCATCGATTGCGCGCTGTGCGAGCCGGAGTGCCCGGTGAACGCCATTTTCTCGGAAGACGAGCTGCCCGAGGATCAACAGGAGTTCCTGGAGATCAACGCGGAGTTGGCGGAGAAATGGCCGAACATCACCGAACTGAAAGACTCGCCGGACGACGCCGAGGAGTGGGATGGGGTAGCGAACAAGCGCGAGAAGCTGGTTCGCGAGTGGTAGCCTTTGTGATGCCAGGGCGTGAGCGTCCTGGCTGGCCCACCGGTCACGTCTGGCGCGTGACCTGATACAAACAGGCTTGAAACAAACAGACCTGAATCAAAAGGGCTGAAATGAGAAAGGGCGGCATCCTGCCGCCCTTTTGCTTCGAGTCGTCCTTACCCGATTGCGCTCACCTGGACCTCCTTGTCCGCTATCCTTAGCGAATCCTTGTGCCCTTATCCATGAGCACGGGAGGCACTATACCAACCGCTTTGGTGACAAAGGGTTAAAGAACGATAAAACCTTATCACCCCGAATCAGCCCTGGCCGCTCTTTCCCTTCCTCATCAATCACTTAGCTTTTCTCGTCGCCATTTTTCGAGCAAAGTGAGGACAGAAAATTGGTAGAAATGCTTACACTCTTGTAAGATATGGCTTACAAAACAGCGGTCCAAAAAGGGGCTTTTCAGCGCTCACCCGGCCTGCGGCAACATTGCGGTCGCACAACACCGCCAAGTTTTACAATCGCTCACGGCTTTTTACAGCAGCCTGAGTAGGTGGCCTGTAACATTCAAAACATGTCAGACAGGCCCTGGAGATGACAACCGGTATCCCCCCAAGGCGCTAGAGATAGCGCTCACAACCCCCCCTCTTCCACCCCCTTTGGATGAGGGGTTTTTTTTTGCCCGCCGTTCCGGCTTTCTTCCCTTCGAAGCACCGCCCTCAGGCGGCCAGGCCAGGCAAAACGCTAAGCCATGCCCGGCGTCTTCAGCTGATCGCACGCCTTTAGGAATTCGTTTTCCAGGGCTTCCATCAACACCGCCGCCGCTGGCAGGTCGCCGCCACGGGCGTATTGTTCGATTTCCACGCAAAGCGCCGCCACCCGGGCGGCGCCCAGGTTGCCGCTGCTGCCCTTGAAGCTGTGCGCCTGTTGCCGAGCCTGTTCCGCATCGTCGGCCGAGAAGGCCTGGTGCAGTGCTTTCAGACGCTGCTGGCCATCGCGCTCGAACGACGCCACCAGGCGGTCAAATTCCTCACCCATGATTTCACGCAGCTCATCGATCACCGCGGTGTCGAGCACCGGGGGCTGTTGCATGGTTCACTCCCTTGATGAATAAGGCGCCATGGGCGCCGGACCTTACCCGGACACCACCGGGTAATCAGGCGGCCAAGAATAAAGGGGTTCGTGCTCGGGGGACTAGTCCAGTACGCCCAAAACCCGGGCCCGGCGCACATCCTCCGGGAGGTCCACGTCCCATAACGGAGGCAACACGCTGACTCCGGGTTCATGGTTCAACGCCACCAGGGTATCGGCCAGCGCATAGCCGGTGCCCAGCCGGACCCGCTCGAACAGCGAGCCGCTGGCCCAGACCCGCGCATCATTGCCGCCGATCAACACGAAGCCACCGTCCTCGCTTGCCCCCAACACCACCCGTCCGGTGTCCAGGCGGGTGGCGGCGAGGCGCAGATAGTCCTGGTCCAGAATCGGGCAATCGCTGCCCACCAGCAACGCCCGGGGCCACTCGTTAAGGCTTTCCGCGAGCGCCTGGCTCATCCGCTCACCGAGCCCCTCGCCCCGTTGCAGGCCCACCGTCAGCCCCAGCCGCTCGGCGTGGTGCTCAAGCGCCTCGTCGGCCTGGTCCAGCAGCAGCCGGGCCGGGCCGGAAAACGCCGCCGCCTGCTGCAGCGTCCGCGCCAACAGGGTTTCATGAACGCGCAGCGCGCCGTGCGCGCCGAGCGCCTCAATCAGGCGGGTCTTGACCTGTCCCAGGCGCGGCGCCCGGGCAAATACCAGCAACACCGTGTCAGCCATCATGGTGCTCAGGAACCGTAATAGTCGCGGTGCAAACGGGCCGGGTCTTCGCCGCGCCAGTAGCGCCAGCGCAGCTGCCACATCAGCAGCGTGGTGCGCCACACGCCGCGGCTTTCCCAGCGGCGGCTGTCCGCCACCAGCCGCGGCCGCAGGCAAACCGGCGGCGTGCGGGCGCACAGCCGTCGGCTCAGGGCGATGTCTTCCATCAACGGTTGCTCGGGGAAGCCGCCCAGTTCCTGGAACAGGTCACGGCGGATAAAGATGCCCTGGTCGCCGGTGGCGATGCCGGTCCAGCGGGAGCGCAGGTTCATGGCGTGGCCGATCAAGAAAAGCATCGGGTGCTCCCCGGAGAGGCGCACGTCGAAACGCCCCCACAGAGCGTCGTCGGCCAGCGTTCTCAGGGCACGGACATGACCGCTCAGCACACGTCCGCAATCCGCGTGCAGGAACCACAGCAAATCACCGCTGGCGCGCTCCGCGCCCAGGTTCATCTGCCGCGCGCGGCCCCGGTCACAGTGCAGCACCAGATCCGCGTGGCGGCCGGCGATCAGCGCACTGTCATCCGTGCTGCAACCGTCCACGACAATGATTTCGTCGCCGTCGCCGAGCCGCTTGCGCAACCCTTCAAGCAGGCTCTCCAGGCAGGCACTCTCATTGAGCACCGGCATCACCACGCTCAGTTTCATTCCAAGGCTCCGCCGCAACTGCTGCCCGCGCCGGCGGTGCAGCCAAAACAGTGATCCGCCACGTAGATGTCTTCGCCGGCTTTGTCCGCCCGCAGCAACTCGGAAAGATGCGGCCGCCGGCCGCTGTGGCCCTGGGGCAGATCGAGCATCTGGTTAAAATCGCAATCGTACAGATAACCCTGATAGTCCACGCTCAGAGTATGACGACACATGACCGCGTCCAGATTGGCCACATTGTGGTTGTCACGCAGCAGGGCCATGTAGTCGTTGAACTGGTGGTGCGCCATCAGCACCGCGCCGAACCGGCTGATCGGCATATTGGTGATGGTCAGAAGACGGTTGAAGCGAATTCCGAAATGCTCGCCCAACTCGCGTTTGTAATCCGCTTCCAGTGCCGCCTGCGGCGGCGGCAGATGGGCGCCCACCGGGTTGTAGACCAGATCCAGCGGCAATTCGCCGTCGCCGTAGCCCAGAGCGTTGAGCCGGCGAATCGCCTCCACGCTGCCATTGAACACGCCCTTGCCGCGCTGCTTATTGACGTTCTCTTCCGAATAGCACGGCAAAGACGCCACCACTTGCACCCGATTGGCGGCCAGAAACTCCGCCAGATCCTCATAGCCGGGTTCCAGCAGAATGGTCAGGTTGCAGCGATCAATCACCGTCACCCCCAATGCCCGCGCGGCGCGCACCAGGGCCCGGAAATGCGGGTTCATCTCCGGCGCCCCGCCGGTCAGATCCAGTACTTCGATGTGCCCCTGTTCAAGCACCTCGATCACCTGGGCGATCTCCGCCTCCTGCATCATCTCGGTGCGGGTAGGCCCGGCGTTCACGTGGCAATGCACGCAGCTCAGATTGCACAAATAGCCCAGATTCACCTGCAAAATGCTGGTTCTGCCCCGCCGTAACGGTGGGAAGTCTGTGTGGCTGCGCACCAGCAATGCACGGCTGTCTTGCATGAATTACTCCCGTTCGAACCCGCCCGCGGCGAGTCATGACGACCAGCACGGCGGCGATTCACCACCGTCATCACTCCTATGGATGCACGGTCAGGGAAAACGTTACGTCAAAACGGGTCGGTCGGCGAGCCCGCCGGGGGAACAAAAGAAGGGGGAAATGGCGCCCTGGACAGGAGTCGAACCTGTGACCTAGCGCTTAGGAGGCACTTGCTCGCCCTCCGGGCTCCGGCCTCGCGGCGGTATCCGCGAGGCGTGAACGCGGCCGGCGTAAACGCCGGAAAACCCCGCGTTCACCCAACTGAGCTACCGCACTAAGAAAGGTGATCGTCGCGTTGAGTGGTGCCCTGGACAGGAGTCGAACCTGTGACCTAGCGCTTAGGAGGCACTCGCTCTATCCAACTGAGCTACCAGGGCAATGGAGAGGTATTGTAGTGATTTGAGC
>TARA_R110001606_G_scaffold359994_6_pt1 | contig 47056 bp, 48 predicted proteins | sample TARA_R110001606 | Tara Oceans TARA_R110001606 (sample SAMEA4398315) | marine metagenome | biome: Polar Biome; feature: [SRF] surface water layer (ENVO:00010504); material: water (ENVO:00002006), including particulate matter (ENVO:01000060) such as... | depth 5 m
TCCCCGGCATCGCTCAGCAGGGTGCGGATCGCGGCCAGGATCGCCGCCGGTTCCGCCATGCGACCCGGGCCGAACTCGCCACAGGCCATCTCCCCTTCGTCTGGACCGACCACGGCCACACCATGCAGGCCGTCAAAGCCCTTGAGACGCTGCAGATTGGCCTGGACCGCCGGGTGCTGCCACATCCGCACATTCATCGCCGGAGCCATCAGGACCCGCTTGTCGGTGGCCAGCAGGGTGGTCGAGGCCAGATCATCGGCCAGGCCGTTGGCGGCCTTGGCGATCAGGCCCGCCGTCGCCGGAGCCACGACCACCAGATCGGCCCAGCGCGACAGTTCGATATGGCCCATCGTGGTTTCGTCCTCGGGCGAGAACAGGGCGTGGTGCACCGGATGGCCGGACAACGCCGCCAGGGACAGGGGGGTGACGAACTGCGCCCCGCCGTCGGTCAGCACGGCCCGGACCTCGGCCCCCGCCTTGCGCAACAGTCGAACCAGTTCCAGCGCCTTGTAGGCGGCGATGCCGCCACCGACGATCAGCAGGACCTTGCGGGTGTTCAACGAGACCTCGGACATCCTGCTCCTCTAGCGACGGCGCGGCACGGCGTCGAGGCTGAAGCACCTGCTGCGGAACATTGCAGCAACACGATATTTCAACTATGGGTAGATCATTATTATCGCATGGAGGGAAACATGGCGCGCAACCCTGTTGCCATGAGCGGAATGATCGTCGCGGGCCTCGTGATGCTGGTGGGGCCCGGCGGCTGTGACAATGCGGGCTCGGCGGTCGAGACTCGCGACCGGACGGCCGAGACGGGGGCCCCCGTCGACGGTGGCCCAGCAGCCGCTTCCACCGCGGCGGCCAGTCCTGCACTGCAACGTCCGCCGGTGACGACCAGTCGGCGGGAAACCGTGGACGCCAAGGTCGAACGGCTGTTCCAGCGCAACGGTGCGGCCTTTGGAGCCCGATCGTCTGCGGATTATCTCGCGAAGATGCAGGCCTTCGTCGACCATCCGCCGCGCGCGGTCGAAACGGTCCACCGTCCCAACGGTGACGTTCTCTATTACGAGGTGGCGACCAACACCTTTGCCGTCGCGACCCGGGACGGTACGCCTCGTACCATGTTCAAGCCCGATGACGGCGCGGCCTATTGGGCCGAACAGAAGGCCCGGGCGCCGGACTTTGGCCGGGCCCGTCCTGATGGCTGACGCCCTAGCTGGCGTCGTCCGCGCTGCGCTCGCTCAGTTCCCGGACCAGTTCCAGCGCCAGCTTCTGATGCCGAGTGGACAGCCGGGGGGCCAGGCGTGACACTTCGATGGTGTAGCGGGTCGCGGGAAAATCGTGGTCGAAAGCGGGCGCTCCGCCCTCGCCGACGCCGGCCCCGGCCTGGTTCAGACCTTCGAAAAAGTAACCGATATCGACCTTGAAGAAGCGCGCGATATCCCAAAGCTTCGAAGCCGAGATACGGTTCGCGCCCTTTTCGTATTTCTGGATCTGCTGGAATGTGAGCCCCAGAGCCCGCCCCAGGTCACTCTGGTTGTAGCCCAGACTGATCCGCTTTTCGCAGACTCTGCGGCCAACATGCCGATCTACTGGATGGGGACCATCCTCGCCACCGCCTCTTGCCATAGCCAAACTCAACGCCCTCTTCCGGTTCCGATACCCTTGCAATGCGCCCACAGCCGCAGGATGTCATCCTAAAATACAGAAACGCTCATGCCTGATCCCGCAGGTTCAGGGGCTGGGAGCGGTGCCGGACGGCCCCGAACACCAGACCGGCCACGACCGCCAACCAGAACAGCAGGTCGCCGAAACGGCCGTAGAGAGTGATCGCCGCAGGTTGTGGCAACAGGGCGTCGATGACGCCGCTCTGACCGGACTCAAGCCGTTTGTCGGCAACAATTCGACCCCAGGGATCGATCATCGCAGACACGCCGGTCGGGGTGGCCCGGACCACAGGAAGGCCGGTTTCGATGGCGCGGTAGCTGGCGAGATTGAGGTGCTGCAGCGGCCCCGAGGTGCGACCGAACCAGGCGTCATTTGACACATTGACGATCCAGCCCGGCCGACCCTGCGCACCGGGCGTGAAACCCGGATACAGACTCTCGTAGCAGATCAGAGGCTGGGCCGGCGGCGCACCCGGCACGTCGATCGGGGCCGGAACTGGTCCCGCACTGAAGTCGGCAGGCACATGAACCAGGCTGCGGACTCCCAGCCGGCTCATCAACCGGCCCATCGGCAGGTATTCCCCGAAAGGTACCAGACGGTGCTTGTCGTAGATTCCGGTAATCCGCAGTCCGGTCTCGCCCTCATCATGGAGCACGAACAGGCTGTTGAAATAGCGCGCCCCGCCTTCAACCGTGACATCGGCCTCGCCACGACCCAGGCCGACCAGCAGAGTCTGGCCGGGCTGGAGCGCCTGGGCGATGGCGATGCCGTCGGGCGAACCGGCCGCGAAAACCTGATTGGCCGTGGCCGGCAGGGCCCCTTCCGGCCAGATCACCACATCCGGCAGCCGGTCTCCGGGCCGGGCGGTCAGCCTCACATAGCGATCGACGATGCCCTGATAGGCTTCCGGCGTCCATTTGGACTCCTGCGGCACATCGGCCTGGACGATCCGCACCAGGGTGTCGGTGAATTGCAGTTGAGCCCGTGCCAGATGGACCGCGCCGCCGATCCACAGGGCGGCCAGCACCAGCACGCCGACGGCGACGCCGCCGATCCGGTCACGCCGGGGCTCCGGTCCGCGCACGAGGCCGAGGGCCGAAACCGCGGCGACCGTGACGAAGCCCAGACCGTAAACCCCGGCGACGGCGGCGAACTGGGACATCGCCGACCCGGCCTTCCAGCCGGCACCCGCCGGATTCCACGGGAATCCCGTCAGCACATGGCCACGCAGCCATTCCAGCAGGGCGAAACAGGCCGCGAAGACCAGCACGCGATGGACGCCGGCGGGGGCGATCCGGCGATACAGCACCGTGACCACGCCCCAGAACAGGCCCAGACCCATCGGCAGCAGGCTGGCGGCGAACGGGGCCATCCACGCCTGGTCCGGATTGACCAGAAAGGCCTCGGCCACCCACCAGCAGCCGATGAAGAAATAGGCGAACCCGGCCAGCCAGCCCATCCAGAACGCGCCACGCGCCGTGCTCGAGCGTTCCGCCAGCAGCATCAGCAGCGGATAGCCGAGCAGACCGGGCAGGAAGCCGAACGGCGGATGGACCAGTGCCGCGCCCGCTCCAGCCAGCAGGGCCAGGCCGATACGGAGCCAGCGGACGATCAGGTTGTGGCGCGGGTGGGTCGGATCAAGCTTGAGCATCAGACCTGTATGGGTCGGCGACCCCAAGGCTGGCAAGGATCGTCCGTTCCTCGGCCTCCATCGCCTCGGCCTCGACATCGTCTTCATGATCCCGGCCCAGCAGATGCAGCACCCCGTGCACCACGAGGTGGCTGAGATGGTCGGCCAGGGTTTTGCCCTGGGCCTCAGCCTCGGCGCGGCAGACCCCCGCGGCGAGGGCGATGTCGCCCAGCAGCTCCCCGGCCCCCTCGGCGGCCGGAAAGGACAGGACGTTGGTCGGCACGTCCTTGCCCCGGAACCGCGCGTTCAGGTCCTGCACGCCGGAGTCATCGGTCAGCAGCACCACCACCTCGCCCGCAACCCGCCCCAGGGCCGCCATCGCGGCGCGTTCGACCACGCCGGGCAGGTCCGGACCGACGGCGGACCAGCCGTCGGCATCGTCCTCGACGATCTCGATCATCGGCTCGCCCGCTCCTCGAGGTCCGGCCGCGGCCGGTCGTGGGCGGCGTCGGCATCATAGGCGCGCACGATCCGCTCGACCATGGCGTGGCGGACCACGTCCTGGGCCTCGAATTCCAGCACCCCGACGCCCTTCACATCGCGCAGGATACGCAGGGCGTGGGCCAGGCCGGAATCGCGCGGGTTCAGCAGGTCGATCTGGCTGGGGTCGCCGGTAACCACCATACGCGCCCCCTCCCCCAGACGGGTCAGCACCATCTTCATCTGCAAGCGCGAGGTGTTCTGGGCCTCGTCGACGATGACAAAGGCATGGCTGAGCGTGCGACCGCGCATGAAGGCGATCGGTGCCGCCTCGATCTCACCCTTGTCGCGGCGACGCTGCACATCCTCGGGGCCGAGGATGTCGTTCAGCGCCTCCCAGATCGGGGCCAGATAGGGGTCGACCTTCTCGTTCAGATCCCCGGGCAGAAAGCCCAGCTTTTCGCCGGCCTCGACCGCGGGCCGAGTGATGACCAGACGATCAACCTGGCCCCGTCGCAACAGGGAGGCCCCATAGGCGGCGGCCAGGAAGGTCTTGCCCGTGCCCGCCGGGCCGACGCCGAAGCTCAGCTCGCAACGGGCCAGGATTTCCAGATAGCGGGCCTGGGCATTGGTCTTGGGCACGATGGCCCCGCGCTTGCCGACCGGCAGGGCCATGGGATCGGCGCTGACGCCGCCGCCGCGGATCGTGCCCATCACCGTGCGAACGTCGGCCTCGGTCACCTCCGCGCCCTTGTCCGCCCGTTTGGCGAGGGCTTCAATCACCCGCTTGGCGTTGCCCCGGTCTCGCGCCGAACCGTTGATCGACACGCCGCCGCCGGGGGCCTCGACCAGCACCTTGAAGGCGTCCTCGATCAGGGCAACGTGACGACTGTTGGGGCCGGTGACGGCGCGAATTGCGCGGTCATCCAGGGCCAGGAATTCGGACTCACGCGCCATCAGGCCGCCTTCTGCTGAATGATGCGACCCGCCAGACTGTTCTGCGTGCCGCTTTCGATCTCCACGGCAACGATCTGGCCGAGAAGATGCTCCCCGTTCTCGACATGAACCGACTGGAGATAGGGCGAACGGCCGATGGCCTGACCCGGACTGCGCCCCTTGCGCTCGAACAGGACGGGCAGGGTCTTGCCGACCTGGGACGCATTGAATGCCGTCTGCTGTTCGAACAGCAGAGCCTGCAGCCTGTGCAGCCGCTCGCGGGCGACGGCGTCCGGCACCTGGGTGGCCATGGCGGCGGCGGGCGTGCCGGGCCGCGGCGAATACATGAAGGAGAAGGCCGAGGCGTAGTTGACCTGTCGCACCAGGGCCAGGGTGTCCTGAAAGTCGCGATCAGTCTCGCCCGGAAAGCCGACGATGAAATCCCCGGAGATGGCGATATCGGGCCGGACCGCGCGAATGCGGTCGATGACGTCGAGATAGGTCTTCGGCCCGTGCTTGCGGTTCATCAGCCGCAGGATACGATCCGCGCCGGACTGCACCGGAAGGTGAAGATAAGGCATCAGCACGTCCAGCTCGCCATGGGCGGCGATCAGGTCGGCGCTCATGTCGTTGGGATGGCTGGTCGTATAGCGCAGCCGGTCCAGTCCGGGGATCCCGGCCAGGGCATGGGCCAAACGGGCCAGGGTCGACGGGTCACCGTCCGGTCCCGCGCCGTTGTAGGCGTTGACGTTCTGACCCAGCAGGGTGATCTCGCGCACGCCCCGTTCCACCAGGGCCCCAGCCTCGGTCAGGATGTCCGCCACCGGCCGCGACCATTCCGCGCCGCGTGTATAGGGCACGACACAGAAGGTACAGAATTTGTCGCAGCCTTCCTGCACCGTCAGGAAGGCCGTCGGTCCCTTGACGCCGCGCGGACCGATCCGTTCGGACGTCATGGCGTCAAATTTGGCATTGGGTGCGAAATCAGCCCCGATCCGCTCACCCCGCGCCCGGGCCGTGCGGGTCAGCAGTTCCGGCAGCTGGTGATAGGCTTGCGGCCCGACCACCAGGTCCACGGCGGGCTGACGGCGCATGATCTCTTCGCCCTCAGCCTGGGCGACGCAGCCGGCCACGGCGATAATCATCGAATTCGTCGAACTCCCCCTCGCCGTCGTCGAATTCGTCGTTCGGGCGTCTTTCAATTCTCTCAGCTTGCCGAGCTCCGAATAGACCTTCTCGGCCGCCTTCTCGCGGATGTGGCAGGTGTTGAGAATGACGAAATCGGCGTCCTCGGCCGTGTCAGTTGACGCATAGCCGAGCGGGCGCAGCACATCGGCCATGCGCTCCGAGTCATAGACATTCATCTGGCAGCCGTAGGTCTTGATGAACAGACGCTTGGGCGCGGGGCCTGTGTCGTCTGCGACCGATGGCGAGCCTTGGGTTTCAATCATGGGTCGGCTTTTAATGCCCCGGCGCGGTTCGCGCCATGCCCCTCGCGCATGCGACGACGAGACCGCTCCGACACCGTCGTTTTCCGCTAGGCTGTCAGGGCACAGAGGAGGCATTACCATGTCGATCACAGGCCCCCAGGCTCGCGCCGCCCGCGCTCTGGTGGAATGGCCCCGGGACCATGTCGCCACACTGTCGGATCTGCCCGTCAAGGCCCTGGCGAGCTTTGAGCGCCGCAAGTCGACGTTGGAGCCCGCCGCTGTGGCGCGGCTACGGCGGACCCTGGAATCGGGCGGGGCTGTCTTCATCGACGAGGGCGATGCCGGCGCGGGCGTACGGCTGAAATTCACCCGCAAGGACGTCCGCTCGATCAATCGGCTGGAAAACGAGGGTGGCCTCGTCGGCAGCGACGACGTTTGAAGCCGGAACCGGTCAGCCCGCGTCGTCGCTCTCGGTGCGCGTGGCCCGCCGGTTGAAGATCAGGCCTTCACGGTCCGACGGCTCGGCACCGCCGATCGGCTTGCCGTAGAGCTCAAGCTTGTGCCCGATCAGCTCGAAGCCGAGCCGTTCGGCGATCTCGATCTTCAGCCGTTCGATCTCGGCGTCGAAAAATTCGATGACCTCGCCCGTCTTGGCGTCGATCAGATGATCATGGTGATCATCCCCGGCTTCCTCGTAGCGCGATCGCCCGTCACCGAAATCGTGCTTCTCGACCACCCCCGCCTCCTCGAACAGCCGGACAGTGCGATAGACGGTGGCGATCGAGATGTGCGGATCGATCGACGAGGCGCGCCGGTAGAGTTCTTCCACATCGGGATGGTCGTCGGCGCTCGACAACACCCGGGCGATAACGCGCCGCTGTTCGGTCATGCGCATGCCGCGGTCGGCGCAGAGTTTTTCGATCCGGTCCATGGGGGGAAGATAGGCAGCCGATCAGCCTAAGGGAAGCGGTCCCGGCAAGTTCAGGCTCAGAAGCAGGGCATCGACCGGTGAGGCCCCGGGGCGGGTATAGTAGCGCGGCCGGCGGCCGACCGCCTCAAACCCGGCTCGACGGTACAGGGCGCGTGCGGCGGCATTGTCCTCGGCCACCTCCAGGAACAGCCGTCGGGCCCCCGCCGCAGCGACCGCCGCAGCCGCCTGCCGGGTCAATTGGGTTCCCTGCCCCCGTCCCCTTGCCTCCGGGCGCACCGCCAGGGTCAGGATCTCGGCCTCGTCGGCGACGACCCGGATCAAGATGAAACCGTCCGACCCGCCGATCGCCGCCACACCGGGCTGTTTCAGCAGGTCAGCGAAGGTTTCGGCCGTCCAGCTATGGTCAAAACTCGTCAGGTGCAGGGCCGCCAGCGCCTCAGGGTCAGGGACGGCGACACTCACGACCGGACCTGGGTCCGGGGCTGACCGGGCAATCGGGTCGGCGGGGTCGCGTCCGGCGCGCGCAGGTACTGGGGTTCCGGCGGGGCCAGACAGGGGTCGGCGGCAACGACCAGGCGGGCCAAAGCCTCGGGAGACGGGCCCGGCCGGTCGACAACGATAGCGCCCGGGACGGCGTCAGCCAGCAACGGGGCCCCCGAGCCGACCAGGGTAACACCCGGTCCGAGCGCCGCGAGCCGGGCGGCCGCCGCCTCGAGTGACAGGGCCTCGGCCGGGCCCTCCACAACGCCGCGGCGCCAGAACCGGGCATAGACCTGACCGCGACGGGCATCGATCAGGGCCGCGACCGCGTCCGGCGCGACCCGGTCCATCTCGATCGACGCGGCCAAAGCGTCCAGGGTCGAGATTCCGACGACCGGACGCTGCAGGGCCGCCCCGAATCCCTGGGCAAAGGCCAACCCCACGCGCAGACCGGTGAAGGACCCGGGACCGATGGTGACCCCGATCCGGTCAAGGGCGTCAAACCCGATCCCGGCCTCGGCCATCGCATCCCGGACGAATCCGGCCAGACGTTCCTGATGGCCCTTGAACATGGGCTCCGATCGCACGGCCAAAGCCGCCCCATCCTCAAAAACCGCGGCTGTACACAGCGACAGGGCTGAATCGATGAGCAGCACCCTCATAGTCGCGCGCCGTGTCGGATCGTCAACCGCGACGCGCCAGCGCCGCCACCACCCGGGCAATCGAACGCCGCACCCTGACGTCCTCGATTCTGGGGAAGGCTGTCGCCAGTACCCGCCCCTCGCTCGAGGCTTGAAGCCGTTTGACCTTGCCCAGCCAGTCGGGCGCGTCCGGGCCCTCGCCACTCGAATCGACCGGCGGAAACAGCGCGCCGACCGAAGTGCCCAGAACGGTGGCGATCCGGTGGAGGCGCGATGCCGAAATCCGGTTGGCCCCGGTCTCGTATTTCTGAACCTGCTGGAAGCTGACACCGAGCTCGGCGGCCAGCGCCGACTGCGACAGGCCCAACGCCGAACGCCTCAGGCTGATGCGGGCCCCGACATAGACGTCGACACTGTTTCCGGACCGGATGCCCATCCGCCGATTTCCCTGATTGATCCGAACCAGGGTGTTTCATGAAACCGGGCGGAATGCAACGATTTTGTTTCATTCAGTGTTCCAACCGGGCCACCACGGCGGCCACCTCACGAATGGTCGACCGGCAAATCCGCTCTTCGACCCCGAGGCCGGACGGTCCGCCATGCACGATCAGGGCCTCGGCATCGGCCCGGTCATAGAGCCGGATCCGGGCCTCGCCGTCGTCCATATGAATGACGCAGCCCTGATCGCGGCGCGGCCAACGTCCGGGCTCGTACACCAGCACCACGCCGGACGCCGCCCAGGGCCTGAGATCATCATTGGACAGTTGCAGGCGGGGCAGCGCCGCCATCTCGTTGTCGACACTGCGGCTGAACGCGCGACCCCGGGCCTCAAGGCCGGTCGGCTCCGGTTCCGGCTGGGGCTGAGCCACGCACTGTCGTTCGAGATCCTCGACCGTGGCGTCGAGCGCCGCCGTCAGCCGACGCTGAACGTCGGGGCGGAACAGACCGGGGCGGCGACCGGCCTCATAGAGCCCCCACCCCTGACTGGTCATGCCCATCCGGGCCCCGGCGTCGGCCTGACTCAGGCCTCGGTCCCGGCGAAGGGCGGCAAGGGCTTCGCCCAGGCGACGGGCGGCCGGATCGAGTTCGAAACGCGACATCCGGCAAACATGCCATCGTCTCCGCAGCGTGGCGAGTACGAAAACGTTTCACGCAAGCGGGGAAGCGGTTGTTAGAGAACCTGTTCGACCCGGGTTACTTCGGGAACATAGTGTTTCATCATCTGCTCCACCCCTGCCTTAAGCGTGGCTGACGACGACGGGCAGCCGGCGCAGGCTCCGCGCATGCGCAGGGACAGTACCCCGGTTTCGGGGTCGAAGGTGTCAAACAGGATGTCACCGCCGTCCTGGGCGACCGCTGGGCGCACCCGGCTGTCGAGCAGGGCCTTGATCTCCGCCACGACTTCACTGTCGTCCGCGGCATGGCCCTCGGCCTCCGGGGCCTCTCCGCGCATCAGAGGCGCGCCGGAGACGAAATGATCCATGATGGCCGCCAGAACCGGCGCCTTGATTCCGGTCCAGTCGAAGTCCGGATGGCGTGTGACCGACACATAGTCCGCCCCGAAGAAGACGCCCCTCACCCCTTCAAGCTGGAACAGGGCTTCGGCCAGTGGCGACACACTCGCCGCGTCGATCGACAGGAACTCCTGGACCCCGGCCGTCGCCACGTCGCGGCCCGGCAGGAATTTCAGCACGTTCGGATTCGGCGTCGTCTCGGTCTGGATGAACATACGCTCCAGATGCGCCCGGCCTGCGCCGGTTTCAAGACCGGAGCACGCGACACGTTGCCCCTCTGCCTCTGGTCGACGAGCGTCAGCCCAGGTCTTCGATCTCAGCCTCGGTCAGTTCGCCCGGAACGATGGTGACGGGTAGTTTGCGCCCACCGAACGCCCCGCCCTGTTTGAGCACGGCCGTGACCAGTGGGCCCGGCCCCCGGGCACCGGACCCGGCCGCCAGAACAAGAATCTTGATCTCGGGATCGTCGCGAACGACCTTGTGGATGGCGTCCTGAGGCTCGCCCTCCTCGATCAGGAACAGGGGCTGGGCCCCTGAACGTTCGGCGGCCTCCTCGCCCAGACGGTTCAGCAGGGTCTCCGCTTCGGAGCGCAGTTCGCGTTGAATCTCATCACGCACACCGGACCAGTGGGCGTCGGAACCCGTCGGCAGAACGCGCAGCAGGGCGACCCGTCCGCCCGTCGAGCGGGCACGACGCGCGGCATAGCGCAGCGCAGCGTCGAACTCCGGACTGTCATCGACGACGACCAGAAATTTACGGGGCAAGGGCATTCCTTTCGGACGCTGTCGAAAGCCTGGCCAATCCGGCCGGGGGTTCAACAAGAAGCGACCCCCGACCTGTGCCGGGGGCCGTTTCGGGTTCAGGTCGCCGTGGCCGCAACCTCACGAATGGCTCCGTTGGCGATGGTTAGCTTGGCGAACGTCCAACCCTTACCCGAGGCCTCGATTTCGTCGACCGAGGCACGAACCCCCTCGACGATCCTGAGCCGGGGACCGATCCAGGTGTCGACCGCCTGCTCGGCCGCAGCCTCGCTTTCCCCGACCGACATATCGGTCGACCGGGCCACGGCGCGCGTCAGAACCATCTGCTCGGACATCAGGTCCTCGATCAGGCGGCGGACGGCCAGGCGGTCGAAATGATCAGCCGACGGCACGGCACCGGCCGCCGCACGCAGCCGGTCGAAATCGAAGGCCGCGCCGACCTGATGGTACAGTCGCGCCATTTCCGGTTCTGGCCAGCCGGCCTCGCGGGCCAGGTCGCCGATATCAGACGTCGCCACCAGCGGACGGAGAAGAGCGACGGCCTTGGCCATCTTGACCGGGACTCCGAGGCCGATGAACGACTGCACCCGCTTGTCCAGCCGGTCCTGTTCGAAATGCGACAGCACCACCCCGCCGCGGGCCCTGAGAGCATCGGCAGCGGGCCGGTAGGCCGCGATCAGACCATCGACCGTCGCCCCCGCCCGGGCCGCACGACGGGCCAGCCAGAAGGTCTGGCGGCGCAGCACGGTCGAGATTTCGCGATAGAGCACGATCTGGGCCTCGGCCGGAATCTTGAGGTCCAGTCCCGAGACCGCATCCCAGGCCTCGTCCAGCCGGAAGACCCGACGGGCGGCCTCGAAGGCAATGACCATCGCACCGGTGTCGCATTCGGCCGACTGTCGCAGGCGCTCGGGGAAGCTGGGGCCGCACATGTTGACGATCTCGTTCGACAGCACCGTCGCCACGATCTCGCGGTGCAGGCGATGCCGTTGCATATCCGCTTCGTATTTCGCCAGCGGCCCCGGGAAATAGCGCACCAGGGTCTCTTCGAAGAAGGGATCTTCAGGCGCGGCCGAAGCGACGATGTCGTCGAACAGTTCGATCTTGGAATAGGCGGTCAGCACCGCCAGTTCCGGCCGGGTCAGGGCCTGATCCGAACCCTTCATCTCGGCCAGACGCAGGTCATCGGGCAGGCCTTCGACCTTGCGATCCAGCTTACCCTTGGCTCCCAGCCACTGCATGAAGCTCTGCTGCGCATCCAGCGCTGCCGGGCCGTCGGCTTCCTGTAGAGACAGCGCGAGGGTCTGGTCATAGTTGTGCGCCAGCACCTTGAGCCCGACCTCATCGGTCATCGAGGCCAGCAAGGCGTTGCGATCACCGACCTGCAGCGATCCCGAGGCGATGGCGGCCCCGGTCAGGATCTTGATGTTTACCTCATGGTCAGAGCTGTCGACCCCGGCGGAGTTGTCGATGGCGTCGGTGTTGATGCGTCCGCCGCTCAGGGCGAAGGCGATGCGCCCGGCCTGGGTCATGCCGAGATTGGCCCCCTCACCGATGACACTGGCGCGGACCTCGCCGCCATCCACCCGGATCGCGTCATTAGCCTTGTCGCCGACCTGGGCATCCGTCTCGCGCGGAGCCTTCACATAGGTGCCGATGCCGCCGAAATAGAGCAGTTCGGCCGGCGCGCGAAGGATCGCCTTCATCAGTGACGCCGGATCCAGAACCGTGTCCTCGATGTCCAGCGCCGCCCGAATCTCGGGCGTCAGGGCAATCGATTTGGCCGAGCGGGAGAAGACCCCGCCGCCCTTGGATATCTTCGACTTGTCGTAGTCCTGCCACGAGGTGCGGGGCAGTTTGAACAGCCGGTTGCGCTCGACCCAGGACGTGGCCGGGTCAGGGCTCGGGTCGATGAAGATGTCGCGGTGATCAAAGGCGGCGACCAGTTTGATCGCTTTCGACAGCAGCATGCCGTTGCCGAACACGTCGCCCGACATGTCGCCGACGCCGACCACGGTGAAGGGCTCGGTCTGGATGTCCTTGCCCATTTCGCGGAAGTGGCGCTTGACCGCCTCCCACGCGCCGCGGGCGGTGATGCCCATCTCCTTGTGATCGTAGCCGACCGAGCCCCCCGAGGCGAAGGCGTCGTCCAGCCAGTAGCCGTAGTCAGCCGAGATGCCGTTGGCGATGTCCGAAAAGCTTGCCGTGCCCTTGTCGGCGGCGACGACCAGATAGGGATCGTCGCCTTCCCACATCACCACGTCGGCCGGATGCGCTACCGAGCCGTCGGCGACGATATTGTCGGTGATGTCCAGCATGCCCGACAGGAAGGTCTTGTAGGCGCGGATGGCCTCGGTCTGAATCGCATCGCGGTCGCCGCCCTTGGGTAGGCATTTCGGATAGAAGCCGCCCTTGGAGCCGACCGGCACGATGACGGCGTTCTTGACCTGTTGCGCCTTGACCAGGCCCAGCACCTCGGTGCGGAAGTCGTCGCGGCGATCCGACCAGCGCAGGCCACCGCGTGCCACCGGGCCGAAGCGCAGGTGCACCCCCTCGATATGCGGAGCCCAGACGAAGATCTCCCGATAGGGTTTGGGCAGCGGCAGGTATTCCAGCTCGCGTGACGCGATCTTGATCGAGATATGCGCCGCCGGCTGGCCGTCCGGACCGACCTGGAAATAGTTGGTGCGCTTGATGGCCTCCACCAGCAGCGCAATCCGCCGCAGGGCCCGGTCGTGGTCAAGACTACGGACGTCCTGCAGCAGACGATTGATCCTGGCGATCAGCGCCTCAACCGGGGCCTGACGACTGGCGACATCGCCGAGCGTCGGATCGAATTTGGCCTTGAACAGGGACAGGATGGCACGGGCCACCTCTGGATATTCCCGCAGGGCCTCTTCCTGGACCACCTGGCTGGGGTCCAGCCCGGTCTGCTGACGATAGCGAGCCAGGGTGCGGATCAGCGCCGCCTCGCGCCAGTCGACCCCTAGTTCCAGCACCAGTCGGTTGAAACCGTCACTCTCGGTGCGACCAGACCAGACCGCGGAAAAGGCCTGTTCAAACGGGATCTTGACGTCCTCGAACGTCAGGCTGTCGCCGCGCGGATCCTCGAGCAGGAACTCGTGGATATAGATGGGGACATCACCGGCCGGCCGGATGGCATTGCCGAATTCCTCAAGGGCCTTCAGTCCCATGTCAGCCAGTATCGGCAGAACGTCGGACAGGGGCACTGCCGATCCGCGCCGATAGAGCTTGAAGCGGAAATGCAACGAGCTGTCGGTCGCCGTGCGGAAGGCGCGAACCGCAACCGGCTCTCCCCCGTCGACCAGGCCGGACCCGTTCAGGCAGTCGAAGGCCTGTACATCCTGTACCGCCTCGGTGGCATCGTAACGGTCGCGATAGCCGGCCCCGAACGCATCGGCCCATTTGGCACTGACCGGGCCGACCGAGACCTCGCCGAAACCGGCGACGCGGACCGCACGCTCGAACCGGTCGATCCAGCTGCGACCCGCCTCGGCGACGGCGATCTCAAGGGCATCCATGTCCGGTGTCGGATGGTCCCCGGCCGTGACGCCGATGATATAGTGGATTCGCACCAGCGGCTGGTCCGACAGCTGCGGATACCAGGCCGACAGACGTCCGCCCCAGGCGTCGGCCAGAAGCCGGCCGATCCGTTCACGGACACTGGCGTCGAAACGCTCGCGCGGAATGAACGCCAGTACCGAGACAAAGCGGTCGAACGGGTCGTTGCGGGTGAAGATCTTGATCCGCGGCCGGTCGTAGAGGTGGAGAATGCCGTTGGCGATCCCCAGCAGCTCATCCTCGCGGATCTGGAACAGCTCATCCCGGGGATAGTTCTCGAGGATGTTGCGAAGACGCTTTTCGTTGTGGCTGCCCGGAGTCTTGCCGGCGCGGGCAAGGGCGTTGGTCACCTTGCGGCGCACCAGCGGGACCTGGGAGGCCGTGCGGTCATAGGCCTCGGCCGTGAACAGACCGACGAAGCGGGTCTCGCCAGACGGACGGCCATCCGCGCCGTACCGCTTGACCCCGACGTAATCCATATAGGCCCGGCGGTGGACCCGGGAGCGGATATTGGCCTTGGCCACAGTCACCGGTTCGGACAGGTCCAGCTGGCGCTTCATCGACTTGGTCAGCACGGCCGGCTCGTTGGCACGACGCAAAACAGTGCGCTCGGGGTCACTGAGAACGCCCAGGCCTTCACCGGACTGGCTCAGCGGGGCCTCGGCCTCATAGCCACCGCTTGCGGTGCGGGGATAGTCGTAGTCGCGCGCGCCGAGGAAGACGAAATGGTCGTCATTCAGCCAGCTCAGAAAGGCCAGATTTTCCTCGACCACCGCCGGGTCCACCCCGGCGGGGCAGGCTTCCAGATGGGCGATCGAGCGCGCCATCAGCGCGTTCATCGCGCCGTGATCGACGACCGCTGAGCGCACATCGGCAAGGGACTGGGCCAGGCCCTCGCCCAGAGCGTCGCGGCGCTCCTGCGGCAACGGATCGATGACGACGATGATCATCGACTCGCGCGCCGCCTTGTCACCGGGACGGGCCGTCTCGACGACCGGATGGAACAGGCCCCGGACCATGACGCCGACCTCGGCGAGCTCACCCATGACACTGTCGACCAGGAAGGGCCGGTCGTCCTGAATGATCTGCACCACATCACAGCCGGTGGACCGCCCGCCGACACCCGCGAGCGGACCGATGGTGATCTGGGCCGGGTCGCCGGACTTGCGGGTCTGCGCAGACTGCCAGACGGTGGCCAGCAGGACAGTGAGGTCGTCGCCGGCAATTTCGGGAGTCTCATCCGCGGCGTAGTCGTCAAACGCCTGCTGCAGGTAGGACTGTTCCACCGTGCCCAGTACCCGCTGGCCAAGGGCCTTCGCGAAGCTTTTGCCCAACGCCTCCAGCGTGATCGCTTGGGAAGACGCAGTAGGGGCTTCGCCGGACATGGGCAGGGTCTCTTTCAGCACGGCACGGGGCCGCTCGCGGGTTGTTCGAGCCAGACACTAGAGTGGTTTCGGGGCCGGAGGAAACAACTCCGTTCGAGGCACGCCAGCGCTGCTGCTGACTAGGCGAATGGCGGCGTGCGGGAAAGTCCCAAAAGCGTCATTGGCGCGACCGTGGCAGGACCGCCACGCCTCTCGTCCGGCCTTGCCGGGTCCCACGAACAAGGCCGCCGGACTTGCGTCCGGCGGCCTGCTCGGGATCGACGCCAGGAGGGGAACAGCGCCGACCACCGGGCACCGCGGCTTTGGGGGGGAGGGGGCCGCGGCGTCCATTCAAAGATGGGATCGCATTGGGGCGCTGCAAGGGCCGATCAGCCCTCCGAAGCGGTCGGGGGGCGCGGCGTCTTGACGCGGCCCCGGGGCTTCTCCTCGGCTGCCGGTTTGTCGACATAGGGCTCGCCGTCTCCCGACAGCAGAATGGCCATCCAGCGCGAGCCCTTGAACTCGGCCAGAATCGCCATCGCCATCACCGCCAGCGGCGTCGACAGGAACATGCCGACCACGCCCCAGAGCTGGCCCCACAAGGCCAGCGACAACAGCACCACCACCGGATCGATATTCTGATTGTCGCCCTGCATCCGCGGCTGGACCATGTTGCCGACCACGAACAGGATGATCTGCAGACCGACCAGCAGGATCAGGGCCGGCCAGTAGGCCGGAAACTGGACCAGGGCGAAAACAGGCGGGGCCAGGCCGGCGATGGCCCCGCCCAGCACCGGAATGAAGCCGACGATGAAGATGACGAAGGTCCAGAACTCGGCATTCTGCAGGCCGACCGCCCGCATCAGCAGCCAGGCCGCGGCGCAGATCATGGCCCCGGTCACGGTCTGGACCCAGAGATAGCCCTCGACGCCGCCGCGGACACGTTGGAACACGTCGACCGCCTCGGACCGCGCGGACCGCTCCGGGAACAGGTTGACCAGCTTGCGCCGGAAGCCGTCCTGCGATGCGATCAGGAAGCCAAGATAGACCATCACGAAAATGGCCCCCACGACCACGCCCTGGGCCTGTCGGGCCACCATGGCGATGTAGCGGGACAGGTCGACCCGGGCGATCAGTTCGCTGGCTGTCGGGGGCGAATACTGGCCGAACAGCCGGTAAACGTCAGCCAGGATCTGGTCGAGGCGCGGCCCCAGCGCCACCGCATCGGTCGAGGCCTGGTCGAAGAAGCCGCGCGCGCCGTAAACAATGATCGTGATCGCCCCGAGAAAGCCGAGGATCACCAAAATCAACGCCGCGATCCCGGCCCAGCGCTCTGTCAGTACGGTTTGGTGCTCGATGAACCGTTTCACCCCGTCGATCATGATCAACAGGAAGATGGCCATGGCCAGGGGCGTCAGTATGCCGCGCAGCCAGTAGAGAGCGGCACCGGCGGCGACCGCCGCCAGCAGGACAAGGGCGTTTCGCGAGACCGCGGAGGTGGGGACGGCAAGGGCGGGTTTCATGGCCTTCCTTGTCGAAGGGTGGGCCGTCGACGTCAATCAGCATTGTCGGGATCGTGAGTCGGCTGAAGAGACCCTGGCCGTCCGCTACGCGGCAGTAGAGGAGGTCGAAGCCGGGTCAACGGCGCGGGAGGTCGAGGCCACCGCGCAGAAAGCCGAACGGGCCGGGGCCGGGGCCGGGACCGCAGAACTTCGATGTCCCGTCTGTCACCGGCGTGTCGGAAATAATTTCGGCCGGTCGGTCAAATGCGGATTCCTGTCCGGTGTTCGACCCTTTTGGTCCCCTCGCGGTCGGGACGGCGGAGGGGTGATGGTGCTGAATTGTCAAAGACCGGGCGGTCCTTCCGGGCGAGGCCGGAGTCCGTCCCGATCAGTATAGGGCAGGCTGGAAGGAGGGTGGGTCGATTTACGGAACGGGCAGTGAAACCCGCCCCGGAGTCCCGGTCTTGTCCCCATAAGGCCCCGGATTATCTGTCCCCGGAGTCCCCATTCGAACGGGGGATCAGACGCCACATGCGCAGGGGATGGCGGACGGCTCCGGCCTCGGCTCCGGCGGACTCGCCACGGCCCATATAGAGATCGGCGCGGACCGGACCCCGGATGGCCGAGCCGGTGTCCAGCGCCATCGCCGCCCCCTGATAGCTGCCGCGCGCGCCCCGCAGATTGCCGCCGTCGGCACTGAGCCAGACCAGGTCGCCGTAGCGCCAGTGGGCCGGGTCGACGGCGATGGCCCGCCGGGCGGGCAGGGGGACGCCGGCGGCCCCGGCCGGGTCACCCCCGTCATCGGGATCGATGCGGAAGAAGATATAGCGGGGGTTCAACGCCATGACGGCACGGGCCTCGGCCCCACGGTGCGCGGCCAGCCAGCCACGGATCGCGTCACCCGAGGTTCCGTTCTGCGGCAGCAGGCCGTCGCGGGCCATCGGCCGGGCGATCCCGACGAACGGCGCGCCGTTGTCGCCGGCATAGGCGAGCCGGGCCCGACCCCCGTCGGCGAAGGTCAGGTAGCCCGAGCCCTGGATCTGCAGAAAGAACAGGTCCTCGGCCCGCAACCAGGCGAGCGGGGCGGCCGGGACCGCTGCTTCGATCACGGCGCGCACGGGATAGGGCCCGGTCGAGCCGTCGGCGCGACGCTGCAGGGCCTGGCCGTCGCGGCGCACCAGATCGGCGGGAACGGCCAGGGCCGGCGCATCAAACTCGGCATCCGGCTGGCGGCGCGCGGGATATTCCGGCGCGAAATAGGCGGTCAGCAGGCCGGGGGCTCCGTCATCGGTCCGGGCCGGAACGGCGGTGAAGCCGGTTTCCAGAAAGGCGCGCGCGTCGGACGGGGATACCGAACCGGGCACAAGGGCGCGGGCCCGGGCGCACAGGCTTCGGGCCGCGCGGTCGCGGGCAACGCCGCAGCCCGTGCGCCAGGCGCTGAACGCCGCCAGATGGTCTTCATGATCCCAGCCCGGCAAGGCGGTCAGGGGCTGGCCGGTCGGAGCCGGACGGGGGGCATCGTCCCCCGCAACCGGCGCGGCCGGGACCGGAACCGGGGCCGGAGCGACGGGAACGGTGGCGGACCCCGTGTCGGTCGCAGGCGTGGTGGCGCAGGCCGACAGGGACAGAACCGCGACCAGGATCGCAGCTGTCACCGTCGTCCGCCGCGCGATCACGCTGCGGTCGCTCACGCGCTGGCGGGTTCGACCCGGGCCAGGACCCAGTTCGGATCATCGGCACCAAGGGCGCGCTCGAAGGTCCAGTGTTCGGCGGTACGCCGCTCCTCAACCTGTTCCTCGCCCCCGGCCGGAGTCAGACGATTGCGCAGTTCGGCGAGGAACCGGACCTTGGCCACAGCCCGATCGCCCTCGACGGTCGCCAGTTCCAGATCGGCGCGCGGCGGATGGAGGAATTCGGCCTGTTCGACGTCACCGCGGGTTTCGCGGGCCGTGATTCCGGCTTCAAACGACTTCATGACCGGCTCGGTGAGCAGAGGCTTTAGGGTTTCCCGATCCCCGGCGGCATAGGCGCGCACGATCGATTCATGAGCCTGACGCGCGCCCTCGAGGAAACGCGACGGGTCAAAACCGGGCTCACGGGCCTTGAGACCCGAAATGGCGACCAGGGCCGCGGCTTCGAGGGCCGGCGAACGCGACCCTGCGTCAGGCGCATTAGCCGTGGCCGGGACAGCTCCGACCTTGGGCGCGGCCCGGGCATTGTCCTCGGGCTGACGTCCGATCTTCTTGCCCAGCACGTTGTAGAGCTGGAACAGCACGAACAGGGCAACCACGGCGGCGGCGATAAGCAGATATGGGACCGGCACAGGGTATCCTTGGTCTGGCCCTCCGGAAAAACCCCCGGCGGGCGCGGAAACTGACGATTAGGGGCTGATATGGGGTGTTGCAAGGCGACCTGCACCCCCACCCCTCTGCAGCGACCGCCGGGAACGGCAATTCCCGCACGGTGTGCAGCGTTGCCGCCGGGGGTCCGGCCGTGCTAACCGGCGCGCCTTCACCCGCAGGCTGAACCGCCTGTTCCGGCTTTCCCGTTCGAGACCACGGCGACCTGTCCATGACCGATGCAACTCCCCCTTCCGACACTCCGGACTCCAAGGCCGCGCCGGGCAACGGCGCACAGACCGGGGGCGCGCCGGGTCCCGGCTTCCGCATCCTGGCCCAGTATGTTCGCGACCTGTCGTTCGAAAACCCCAAGGCCCCTGACAGCCTGCGCGTCGAGGGCAAGCCGGCCATCGATCTGGGCGTCGAGATGAATGCCCAGGGTCGGGCTGACGGTCTGTTCGAGGTCGATCTGAAACTGTCGATCAAGGCCACCACCGACTCCATGCCGGTCTTCCAGGTCGAGCTGCTGTACGGCGGCCTGTTCGCCCTGCAGGGCGTCACGGAGGAAGAGATCGAGCCGCTGCTGCTGACCGAATGCCCGCGCTATCTGTTCCCGTTCGCCCGCGAGATCGTCGCCCGGGCCACGTCGGATGGCGGCTTCTATCCGCCCTTCATGATGGAGCCGATCGATTTCGCCGCCATCTATGCCGCGCGCAAGGAAGAGGTGGCCCGCGGGGCCCCGACCGCACCGGTCGGCCAGGCCTAGAGGCCGCTTCCCAAGACCATGAACAGGGCGTCCGTCAGTCGGTGGACGCCTTTTTCATGTCCAGACCATAGCCGGCCCACAGGGACTGATCCTTCAGCATGGCGGCCAGAAAGTCCCGGTGCGCCGCCCGTTCGTCCGGATTCGAGCGCGGGGCCAGGGGCCGGGGCCGTGGGGCATGGCCCCCGGAGGCCATGAAGGCCGCCGTGGTCGCCGACGCCCCGCCGCGCGTGCTCAGGTCCAGCACCCGTTCCTTGCCGCCCTTCAGCTCCAGATAGACCTCGGCCAGCAGGCGGGCATCGATCAGGGCCCCGTGCAGCGAGCGTTCGGCCAGGGAAATCTTGAAGCGCCGGCACAGGGCGTCGAGCGAATTGCCCATGCCGGGAAAGCGGGTCTGGGCCAGCTTCAGGGTGTCGATCCAGCGATCCTCATGCAGGATCGCCTGACCACACAGGGTCATCTCGTGATTGATGAAACCCCGGTCGAAGGCGGCGTTGTGGGCGATGACCGGGGCCTCACCGATGAATTCCATCAAATCGGCGGTGATCTCGCGGAATTTCGGCGCGTCCTTCACCTGGGCGTCGGTGATGCCGTGCACCCGGATGGCGTCAGGGTCGATCAATCGCTCGGGATGGACCAGGCGGTGAAAGGTGCGGCCGGTCGGCAGCAGGTCCTCGATCTCGATACAGCCAACCTCGATCAGCCGATGACCCTGGCGTGGATCCAGACCGGTGGTTTCGGTGTCGAGGACGATTTCGCGAGCCATGACCCTTAATGAGGCGGTTCGCCCTCGTCCGGAAGACCCTGTCGCGGTGGCGACCACTGCGGATCGAGGACTGTCCCCACGATTTCGGCGACCCGGGCCCGGGCCGGGTCCAGTCCATGGCCGGTATCGACCAGAAAATCGGCGCGGCGGCGCTTTTCGGCGTCCGGCAGCTGACGGGCGAGGATGGCGTCCAGCCGTTCCGCGGTCATGCCGGGCCGGGCCAGCACCCGGCGGCGCTGGATGTCGGCGTCGGCGGTGACCACGACCACGGCATCGACGGCGGCGTCGCCCCCGGTCTCGAACAGCAGGGGGATGTCGAGCACGGCCAGCTTGACCCCGCGCGCCTCGGCCGCGGCCAGGGCCTCGAGCCGGCCGGCCAGCACCAGCGGATGGACGATGGCCTCCAGCCGGGCGAAGGCGACCGGATCACGCCCCAGGGCCTCGGCCAGCCGCGTCCGGTCGACGGCCCCGTCGTTGACCACGCCGGGAAAGACATCGCCGACCGGGGCCACCGCGGCACCGCCCGGGGCGTAAAGAGCGTGCACGGCGTCGTCGGCGTTCCACACCAGGGCCCCGGCGTCGGCGAACATCTGCGTCGTGGTCGACTTGCCCATGCCGATCGATCCGGTCAGGCCCAGCACGATCATGGCGTCACCTCGCCGAGCGCGGCCAGGGCGAGGCTGCGCACGTCGATGGCCGGCGGCGCGATGCCGAACAGGGCCGCAAACGACGGCCGGGCCTGACCGACCAGCATGGCCAGCCCGTCGACGGCCGTCAGGCCGCGGGCCCCGGCGGCGGCAAGGAAGGGGGTGACCAGCGGGCGGTAGGTCATGTCCAGCACCACAGCGTCGCTGCGCAGGACCGACAGATCAATGTCGGGCGGGACGCTGAGGGCATTGACCACCAGAGCCGCTGTTCCCAGCGCCGACGGATCGGCAACCGTGGCCCTGAGGTCGACGGCCAGGGCCTCGGCCCGGGCCCGGGTCCGGTTCAGCACCGCCACCCTTGCCCCCGCGACTGTCAGGGCCGCAACGGCCGCCCGGGCGGCCCCGCCGGCCCCCAGCACCACCACGGCCTTGTCACGCACGTCGAGCGCCGGGGCCTGTTCCGCCAGGGCCGCCATCAGGCCGCTGCCGTCGGTGCTGTCAGCATGAATGAGGCCGCGCTCGAACAGCAGCAGATTGGCGGAGCCACAGGCCCAGGCCACAGGACTGACGGCATCGGCCAGCGCCAGCGCCTGTTGCTTGAACGGTGCGGTGACGTTGAGGCCGCGCAACTCCCCGGCCCGACCGCGCGCGACCAGGGCCGCGAATTCTGCCTCATCAGCCGGGCCGTGGCGATGGTAGACGGCGTCCAGCCCGGCGGCCTCGATCCAGGCCCCATGGATCAGGGGACTGAGCGAGTGGGCGATCGGCTGGCCGGCGACCCCGGCGATCAGGGTCACGAGGCCAACACGCCGACACGGCGCAGTTCGGCCAGCACCGGCCACAGGGGCAGGCCGAGCACAGTGAAATAGTCGCCGTCGACGGACTCGAACAGCTGTGAGCCCATGCCCTCGAGCCGGTAGGCCCCAACACAGGCCAGCAGCCCCTCGCCTTCGCTCGCCAGATAGGCATCGAGAAAGGCGTCGGAAAAATCGCGCATGACCAGGGTGACGGTGTCGACTCCGGACCAGACCAGCCGACCGTCGCGGGCCAGGGCAGCCCCGGAATGGAGCTGATGGCTGCGGCCGCGCATCGTGGCCAGCCGGATCCGGGCCGCCTCCAGTGACGGAGCCTTGGACACCAGACCCCCATCGAAGGCCAGGGTCTGGTCGGCCCCCAGCACCCAGGCCTCGGAATCATGACGCGACACGGCCAGCGCCTTGGCCCGGGCCAGTTCCAGCGCCAGTTCGACTGCGTCGACATGGGTCAGGCTGGCCTTGAGTGCTTCTTCATCGACATCGGCGGGACGGACCGTGAAGGGCACGCCGGCCCCCGCCAACATATCGCGGCGAGCAGCGCTGCCCGAGGCCAGGACCAGATGTTCGCCGGGCGCGCCGGTCACCAGGTGGCTCCGACCCGACGGGTGCGTCGCTCACTGACCAGGTTGATGATGGCGGCCGCGGTCTCCTCGATTGAGCGGCGGGTGACGTCGATCACCGGCCAACCGCGACGTTCGAAGGCGCGCCGGGCCTTGACCGTCTCGTCGCGGACCGCGTCATGGTCGACATAGGCCGAGGCACGGTGGGCATTGAGCCCGTCGAGCCGGTTCTTGCGGATCTGTACCAGCCGGTCGGGCGACACGGTCAGGCCGATGACCAGCGGATTCTTCAGGCCCACCAGACGTTCGCCGTCCTCCTGTCCGGGAACCAGCGGCACATTGGCGGCACGGATACCGCGGTGGGCCAGATAGATGCAGGTCGGGGTCTTGGAGGTGCGACTGACCCCGCACAGAATGACATCGGCCCCTTCCAGCTGTTCGGTGGTGCCCTGGCCGTCGTCGTGGGCCATGGCGAAATCGAGCGCCGAAATGCGGTTGAAATAGTCGTTGTCGAGCGTGTGCTGGGCCCCGACCCGGGTCGACAGGGCCGCGCCCAGATAGCGCGACAGAGCCCCGACCAGCGGGTCGAGCGCCCCGATCTGCGGCATGTCGAGACGACGGCAGCCCTCTTCCAACTGTTCGCGCAATTCACGGTCGACGATGGTGTGCAGCACCACGCCCGGAGCCGAGGCCATTTCTTCCAGCACCCGCTCCATCTGCCGCGATGACCGGACCAGGGCGTAGATATGCTCGATCGGAATGACCCCGTCGAAGCGGGCCGTCACCGCCTTGGCCATGGCGTTCAGCGTTTCGCCGGTCGAGTCCGAGACCAGATGGACATGGAAATAGGTGGCCAGGCGGGTGCTGCCCGGGATGCGGGCGGGCGTCATCGGAGTGTGCTCATCGAATTAGGCTCATAGACCGAAGACTCCTGGGGACGAAGGCGGGCACCGATCCGGGACGACGGCCGCCGGCTGGGCACGGTTCTCTATAGCCGGACCCGGCCGGAGCAGCGAGCGGGGATGAGCCGGGACCATCTGCCCCGCCCCGCCGGACTCCATCCCCCGCTGCCAGGGTCAGGGCCGGCCGGCTGGGGACAGGCTTAACAAACCCTTAACGCCCCCCGACGTCGTCCCGGATCGAGTCCGGTCCGCAGAGCCCGCCAGTTAAGGATTTGTTAAGCATTATCCCCGGTTTCAACAGGGCTTGCCGGTCGGTCCGGCCGGTCCGGCCAGCGCCGTGGACAAGGCCAGATCCGGGCGGGACAGATGCCGTTATGTCCCCGTCATCCCGGGGCCCAACTACCTGCCTCCATTCTTTTTCAAATCTTTTATAAGAAGGGTTGGAAGGGCGAGGCTTGAGTGAACCGGGTCCGGCCCGTAAAGCCCAATGCATGACGAACCCCTTGCTGCTTCGAGTCCTTCAGGGCGAGACCACGGCCCGACCGCCGGTCTGGTTCATGCGCCAGGCCGGGCGCTATCTGCCGGAATACCGGGCGCTGCGGGCGACGACGCCGGACTTCATCTCTTTCTGCCTGACACCGGAGAAGGCAGCCGAGGCGACCCTGCAGCCGATGCGGCGGTTCGGCTATGACGCGGCCATCGTCTTTGCCGACATATTGCTGATCCCCCGGGCCCTGGGTCAGGAAGTCTGGTTCGAGGCCGGCGAGGGACCGCGGCTGGGGGCCATGCCGTCGGTCGAGGCCATGCGCGATCTCACCGAAGGGGCCGGCGAGGCGCTGAAGGAGGTGGGACAGACCCTGTCGCTGGTGCGCGCGGCGCTGGATCCCGACAAGGCGCTGATCGGCTTCGCCGGGGCCCCGTGGACGGTCGCCACCTATATGCTGGACGGCGAGGCCCGCAGCATCGGCAAGGGTGAGCGGGCCACGGCCCGGACCTATGCCTATGCCGATCCCGAGGGGGTTGATGCCCTGCTGGCGGTGCTGGTCGAGGCCACGGCCCATTATCTGAAGATGCAGGCCGATGCCGGGGCCCAGGTACTGAAGATCTTTGAGAGCTGGGCCGAGGGCCTGCCGGAAGACTTGTTCGAACGGCTGGTGCTCAAACCCCATAAGGCGCTGGTGCGACGGGTGCGTGAACTGGGCGTGACCGTGCCGCTGATCGGCTTTCCGCGCGGCTCGGCGGCGCTGGCCGAACGCTATGCGCGCGAGACGGAATTCCAGGCGGTGGCGCTGGACACGGCCTGTCCGCTGGAGATTGGACGTCGGGTCCAGGCGATCAAGCCGATCCAGGGCGCGCTGGACCCCCTTTTGCTGCGCAATGGCGGGGCCGGACTGGATCGGCGCGTCGATCAACTGCTGGAGGCCTGGGGTCAGGGGCCGTGGATTTTCAACCTCGGTCACGGCATCCTGCCGGACGTGCCGATCGCCCATGTCGAGCAGGTGCTGAAGCGGATCGGGGCCCAATGACCCAGGCGGTTGGACAGCGGATCGCGGTGGTGGTGTTCAACCTCGGCGGGCCCGACAGCGCCGCGACGGTACGGCCATTCCTGTTCAACCTGTTCAACGACAAGGCGATTATCGGCCTGCCTGCCCCACTGCGGACCCTGCTGGCCTGGTGGATTTCGTCGCGGCGGGAGAAGCCGGCCCAGGCCAATTATGCGCTGATGGGGACCCGGTGGAACGGGGGCTCGCCGCTGTTGCCCGAGACACTGGAGCAGACGGCGGCGCTGGAAGCGGTGCTGGGTGACCGGCTGCCCGGCGATACGGTGCGGGTGTTTACCGCCATGCGCTACTGGCATCCGATGACGGCCGAGACCGTGACCCGGGTGACGGCCTGGAAGCCGGATCAGCTGGTGCTGCTGCCGCTGTATCCGCAGTATTCGACCACGACGACAGCCTCGTCGCTGCAGGCCTGGAACGAGACCTACAAGGGGCTGGGCGTGGCGCGCACGGTCTGCTGCTATCCGCAGGCTCCGGGCTGGATCGAAACCCAGGCGGCAGCCATCACCGCGAAGCTGGCCGAAGCCGGCGACCGGCCGGTGCGGGTGCTGTTTTCAGCCCACGGTATCCCCGAGAGTCTGGTAACCAGCAAGGGTGATCCGTACCAGCAACAGATTGAGGCCGGCTGTGCCGCGGTGGCGGCGCGGGCCGGGCTGAGCGACTGGACGATCTGCTATCAGAGCCGGGTCGGGCCGATGATCTGGCTGGGGCCGTCTACGCCGGACGCCATCTGTCAGGCGGCGGTGGACGGCGTCGGGGTGGTGGTCGCGCCGATCGCCTTCGTGTCCGAACATATCGAGACGCTGGTCGAACTGGACATCGAATACGCCGAGCTGGCCGAACAGGTCGGGGCCCAACCCTATCTGCGGGTGCCGACACCCGGAACCGCCGCGCCCTTTATCGACGCCCTGGCGGAGGCGACCCTGCAGGCGCTGGAGCGGACCGGCACGGCCCCGTTCGGCCCGGGCTGTCAGGGGGACTGGGCCGCCTGTCCCTGTCAGACGGAAAGGACAGCCGCATGACCGCCTATGATCTGGCCCGGGGTCTGCACATTCTGGCGGTGATCGCCTGGATGGCGGGCATGTTGTTCCTGCCGCGCCTGTTCGCCTATGACGCCGAGCAGGCCGGCAAGCCCGAGCCGCTGCGATCCGAGATGCAGGCCCTGCTGCGGGGGTGGCAGGTGCGGTTGCTGCGCATCATCGTCAATCCCGCCATGATCCTGGCCTTTGTGTTCGGCGGCTGGCTGATCTGGATCGACGGGACCGCCAGGGGCTGGGGGTTTCTGCTGGAGCCGTGGATGGTGACCAAGCTGGCCGGGGTCGTCGCCCTGTCGGCCTGGCACGGTTTCCTTGCCGGCGAACGCAAGCGGATCGCCGCCGGCACCTCGACCCGTAGCGGACGGTTCTGGCGCATGACCAATGAGATCCCGTTCGTGATCGCGATCATCATGGTGCTGTCGGTGACGATCGAATGGCGCTTCGGCTGATCCGTCCCGCTTGACCTGACCGGGCCGGCGTGGTTTCGCTGGCGGTGAGCCGTTCCACCTCTGTCCCGGGGCGGCCCCTCTCTCTTGCGACGCCCGTGGCTCCGTGCCCGGGGCGACCCGTCGCCTCTCCTTCCGGCCGCGAGGCCAGACATCGCCAAGCCCGCCTCGACCCCGCTGCTCGCGGGCCCTCGCGGTCGCGCGCAGACCTGTAAGACCATGACCGACCAGACCGACACGCCCGATACCGATACCGAAACCCTCGTCGAGACGCCGGAGGCTGAAGCCCCTGATGTCGACAACCACGGCAAGCGCGAGGTTTCGGCCACGGAGCTGCCGCTGGTCGATCAGGAGTCGGACGACGATGACGATGATGACGACGACGGTGAATCGATCGTGCCCAACGGCCGCATCACCCTGCAGGAGCTGAATGACAAGACGCCGGCCGAGCTGGTCGCCTTTGCCGAACAGCTGGAGATCGAGAACGCCTCCAACCTGCGCAAACAGGATCTGTTGTTCGCCATCCTCAAGGCCCTGGCTGACGAGGAGGTGGAGATCATCGCCTCGGGCGTGCTGGAAATCCTGCCTGACGGTTTCGGTTTCCTGCGTAGCCCCGACGCCAACTATCTTCCGGGTCCGGACGATATTTACGTGTCGCCGTCGCAGATCCGCCGCTTCGGCCTGCGCTCGGGTGACACCGTCCACGGGGCCGTGCGCGGCCCGCGTGAGGGCGAGCGCTATTTCGCCCTGCTCAAGGTCGACACCATCAATTTCGAGGACCCGGAAACGGTCCGCACCAAGGTCCTGTTCGACAACCTGACGCCGCTCTATCCCGACGAGCGCTTCACGATGGAGATCCAGGACCCGACGCTGAAGGATCGCTCGGGCCGGGTCATCGACATTGTCGCGCCCCTCGGCAAGGGCCAGCGCTGCCTGATCGTCGCCCCGCCGCGCGTCGGCAAGACGGTCATGCTGCAGAACATCGCCAAATCGATCGAGAAGAACCATCCGGAAGTCTTCCTGATCGTGCTGCTGATCGATGAGCGGCCCGAGGAAGTGACCGACATGCAGCGCACGGTGAAGGGTGAGGTCATCGCCTCGACCTTCGACGAACCGGCGACGCGCCACGTGGCTGTGGCCGAGATGGTGATCGAAAAGGCCAAGCGTCTGGTCGAGCACAAGCGTGACGTGGTCATCCTGCTGGATTCGATCACCCGCCTGGGCCGTGCCTATAACGCGACCGTGCCGTCGTCCGGCAAGGTCCTGACCGGCGGTGTCGACGCCAACGCCCTGCAACGGCCGAAACGTTTCTTCGGTGCAGCGCGGAATGTCGAACAGGGCGGCAGTCTGACCATCATCGCTACGGCCCTGATCGATACCGGCAGCCGGATGGACGAGGTCATCTTCGAAGAGTTCAAGGGCACCGGTAACTCGGAAATCGTTCTGGACCGCAAGGTCGCCGACAAGCGCATCTTCCCGGCCATCGACGTGCTGAAGTCCGGCACCCGCAAGGAGGAGCTGATCACGCCGAAGGATCAGTTGGCCAAGACCTATGTGCTGCGCCGTATCCTCAACCCGATGGGTCCGCAGGACGCGATCGAATTCCTGCTCGACAAGATGCGTCAGTCGAAGAACAACGGGGACTTCTTCCAGTCTATGAACACCTGATCCGTCTACGGACGGCTTCGTGTTTCACGTGAAACGGGGACAGCGGCGATGAAGGTCAATATCGAGATCGAATGTGAACCGGCCGAAGCGCGCGCCTTTCTGGGCCTGCCCAATGTCGAGCCGTTGAACGATCATCTGGTCAGCGAGATGAAGCGGCGCATGGACGAGAACATGTCGGCCATGAAGCCCGAGGAACTGATGAAGAACTGGACCAGCTTCGGCATGCAGGCCCAGGACCAGTTCCGTAAACTGATGGAAACCGCCGCGGGCAGCGCGACGAAATGATGCCCGTCTCCTCCCCACACCGTGGGGAGGGGGACCGCGAAGCGGTGGAGGGGCCCCTGCCTGTGTCCGTCGTCGACCGCCCCTCCGTCACGCCGCTGGCGCGTCGTGCCACCTCCCCATCGCTGCGCGACAGGGAGGAGACGTTTTGATCACCGACACCATCTTCGCCCTGGCCACGCCGCCGGGACGCGGGGCGATCGCCATCCTGAGGCTGTCCGGTCCGGGCGTGGACCCGGCCCTGACGGCGCTGGGGGCCGGCGGGCTGACGCCGCGCATGGCCAGTCTGCGCACCCTGAACCATGACGGCGAGACGCTCGACCAGGCGTTGGTGCTGCGGTTTCCGGGACCGGCCAGCTATACGGGTGAGGACTGCGCCGAACTGCATCTGCATGGCGGCCGGGCCGTGGTCGAGGCCGTGGCCGGGGCCCTGACGGCGCTGGGTCTGCGTCCGGCCGAGCCTGGCGAATTCACCCGCCGGGCCTTCGAGCACGGACGGATGGATCTGGCCCAGGCCGAGGCGGTGGCCGACCTGATCGACGCCGAGACTCGCAGCCAGAGGGCCCAGGCCCTGGGTCAGCTGGACGGGGCCCTGTCGCGAACCTATGCCGGGTTTCGCACCGATCTGCTGACCACCCTGGCCCTGGTCGAGGCCGAGATCGATTTTCCCGACGAGGATGTGCCCGACAATCTGGCCCGCAGTGCCGGCCCGATTCTGGACCGGTTGATCGACGACCTGAAGCGCGCCCTGGCCGATGCGGCGCGCGGCGAGCGGGTGCGGGCCGGCTATCGCATCGTGCTGATCGGCGAGACCAATGCCGGCAAGAGCTCGCTGTTCAACGCCCTGGTGGCGCGCGAAGCGGCCATCGTCACCCCTGTGGCCGGGACCACGCGCGATGTGCTGGACGCCGAGCTGATCATCAATGGCTATGCGGTGACCCTGTCGGACACGGCCGGGCTGCGGCTGAGCGAGGATTTGGTCGAGGTTGAGGGGGTGCGACGCGCCCGCGCGCGGGCCGAAGCGGCCGAACTCCGTCTGTGGGTGCGAGCCCCCGGGGATGAACCCGGCGAGGCCGAGGCCCTGTACCGGCCGGGGGACCTGACTATTCTGACCAAGGCCGATCTGGGCCCGGTGACGGCGGACGATCCGGACACCGTCGTGGTCAGCACCGTTACCGGGGCCGGTCTGGCTGCGCTGCACGACCGGATTGCCGCGCGGCTGATGGCCGATTTGGCCGGGACCGATTTCCCGGCCGTGACTCGTGAGCGGCACCGGCGGCGTCTGGTTGAGGCCCTGGTCGCGGTCGAGGCGGGACGCGCGGCGTTGGACCAGGGGCCGGAAATGGCCGGGGATGACCTGCGCCGGGCGGCGGCGGCCCTGGGCCGGGTCACCGGCGCGATCGGTGTCGAGGACATCCTCGGCGAGGTGTTTTCGACCTTCTGCATCGGCAAATAGGTTTCACGTGAAACAGCGCCCCGGTGGCCTTTGCCCGCCATATCCCCTATGTCCCGCCCCATGAAGCTGAAGTTCGACGTCATTGTCATCGGCGGGGGTCACGCCGGCTGCGAAGCCGCGGCGGTGTCCGCGCGCGCCGGAGGCGACACCCTGCTGTTGACGCAGAAGCTGGAAACCATCGGCGAGATGTCGTGCAACCCGGCCATCGGCGGTCTGGGCAAGGGCCACCTGGTGCGCGAGATCGACGCCATGGACGGGATCATGGGGCGGCTGGGCGATGTGTCCGGCATCCAGTTCCGTCTGCTGAATCGCTCGCGCGGCGCGGCGGTTCAGGGGCCGCGCAGCCAGATCGATCGCCGCCTGTATCGTGAGGCCATGCAGGCTGAACTGGCGCAGACGCCGAACCTGAGCCTGCGGGCGGGGACGGCCGAGCGGCTGATCCTGGACGGCAGCCGCGTGGTCGGCGTGATCACCGGCGACGGCGACGAGATCCGCGCCGCGGCCGTCGTCCTGACCACGGGCACCTTCCTCAACGGCGTCATCCATCGGGGCGACGAGCGGATCCCGGCCGGGCGCGACGGCGAAGCGCCATCGACGGGTCTGGCCGCGGACCTGTACGGGGCCGGGCTGCAGATGGGGCGGTTGAAGACCGGGACTCCAGCGCGGCTGGACGGGCGGACCATCGCCTGGGACCGGCTGGAGATGCAGGCCGCTGACGAGACGCCGGTGCCGTTCTCCTTTTTGACCGAGCGGATCGCGGTGCCGCAGATCGCCTGCGGCATCACCCACACCACGGAAGAGACACACCGGATCATCGCCGAAAATCTCGGCGAAAGCGCGGTCTATGGCGGACACCTGACCGGACGCGGCCCGCGCTATTGTCCGTCGATCGAGGACAAGGTGGTGCGCTTCGCCGACAAGACCAGCCATCAGGTCTTTCTCGAGCCCGAGGGCCTGGACGATCCGACCGTCTATCCGAACGGCATCTCGACCTCGGTGTCGCCGGCGACCCAGTCGGCCTTTCTGCGCACCATGCCGGGTCTGGAAGACGTCGCCGTGTTCCGCTTCGGCTATGCCATCGAGTATGACTATGTCGACCCGCGCGAGCTGAGCCCGGCGCTGGAGGTCAAGCGTCGGCCTGGCCTGTATCTGGCCGGCCAGATCAATGGCACCACCGGCTATGAGGAGGCGGGCGCTCAAGGATTGATCGCCGGACTCAATGCGGCGCGGGCCGCAGCCGGATCGGATCCAATCGTGCTGGGCCGGGACCAGGCCTATATCGGGGTGATGATCGACGATCTGGTGACGCGCGGTGTGACCGAGCCCTACCGGATGTTCACCAGCCGGGCCGAGTATCGATTGACGCTGCGGGCCGACAATGCCGATCAACGGTTGAGCCCGGTCGGAATCAATGCCGGAATCGTTGGCCCGGAGCGGCAGCGGCAATTCGCGGTCAAGGCGGCCCAGCTGGCCGAGGCCGCGAGCCTGGTGCGCGAGACTCGCTTCACCCCGCAGCAGGCCAGGGCCCTGGGCCTGAGCGTCAACGCCGACGGCCAGCGCCGGTCGATGCGCGACTTGCTGGCCTATCCCGGGGTCGACCTGACTGCGTTCGAGGCCGCGTATCCGGCCATCGCCGGCTGGAGCCCCGCCGTGCGCGAGCAGGTCGAGATCGACGCCGGCTATGCCAGTTATCTGGACCGGCAGGCCGCCGACGCCGTGGCCCTGCGCCGCGAAGAGAACCTGCAGGTGCCGTCTGACATGGACTATGCCGCTATCGGCGGCCTGTCGCACGAGATCCGCGAGAAGCTGACCCTGGTGCGGCCACTGACGCTCGGCCAGGCCGGCCGAATTGAGGGGATGACGCCGGGGGCGCTGACGGCGCTGTTGTCGCACGTGAAGAAGGCCCGGGTCGCCGCCTGATGGACACGCAACTCGCCGGGGCCGCGGACGCCTTTCAGGCCCGTACCGGGGCCACGCCCGCACAGATGGCCGATCTGGAAGCCTTCCGCCAGGAACTGGTGGCGGCCAATGCCGTGATGAATCTGGTCGGGCCCGACAGCCTGCCGGACTTCTGGAACCGTCATGCCTATGACTCGGCCCAGCTGCTGGAACATGAGCCCGACGCCCTGACCTGGGCCGACCTCGGGGCCGGGGCCGGGTTTCCGGGTCTGGTGCTGGCCATCCTGCTGAAGGGTCGGCCGGGGGCCCACGTCTGGCTGATCGACAGCCTGGGCAAACGCTGCCGGTTCCTCGAGATCGTGGTCGCTGATCTCGACCTGCCGGCGACGGTGATCAACGGCCGGGCCGAGAGCCAGAGCCTGGCGGTCGAGATCGTCACGGCCCGGGCGCTGGCCCCGCTTGAAACCCTGCTGGGTTATGCACAACCCTACATCAAACGGGGGGCGAAAGGCCTGTTCCTCAAGGGTGAGAAGGCGGAAGTTGAACTGGCCGCCGCCCGCCAGTCCTGGCGGGTCGACGCCGCCCTGTCCGTGTCGCGCAGTGACCCGCGTGGCCGTCTCGTTGAAGTCCGGAGTCTTCGCCGTGTCCCCTGACAGTTCCAGTTTGCGCAAGACCCGGGTGCTCGCGGTATCCAACCAGAAGGGCGGCGTGGGCAAGACCACCACGGCCATCAACCTGGGCACGGCCCTGGCCGCGATCGGTGAGAAGGTGCTGATCGTCGACATGGACCCGCAGGGCAATGCCTCGACCGGTCTGGGTGTTCCACGTGAAACACGGCGCATCACCATCTATGACGTGATCGTTGACGGCCGGGCCATCGATGAGGTCGCGGTCGAAACCACGGTTCCGGGTCTGCATATCATTCCGGGCGACGCCGACATGTCGGGGGTCGAGATCGAACTGGCCCAGGCCGATCGCCGCTCATACCGCCTGCGTGATGCGCTGGACGGCCATGGCCGCGACGGACATACCCGGTATGACTATGTGCTGATTGACTGCCCGCCGTCGCTGAACCTGCTGACGCTGAACGCAATGAGTGCCGCCGATGCCGTTCTGGTACCGTTGCAGTGCGAATTCTTCGCCCTCGAGGGCCTGACCCAACTGATGAAAACGATCGAGATGGTGCGCCAGAGCCTGAACCCGTCGCTGGAGATCCAGGGGCTGGTCCTGACCATGTATGATCGGCGCAGCACCCTGTCGGGTCAGGTGGCCGCTGACGTTCGCGCCCATTTCGGCGACAAGGTCTATGACGCGGTGATCCCGCGCAACGTCCGTGTGGCCGAAGCCCCGTCGTTCGGCAAGCCGGCCCTGATCTACGATCTGAAATGCGCCGGCAGCCAAGCCTATCTGAAACTGGCCCGGGAAGTCGTGGCGCGTGAGCGCCAACGCCGGCTTCAGCCCGCCTGACCCCACGCCTGCCAGAACCCATGCAAGAAAACGGAATCGATAGAGTGTCAGAACGTCAAAGAGGCCTGGGTCGCGGATTGTCGGCCCTGCTCGGTGAACAGATCAGCGAAAGCGTCTCCGTCAGCGGCGGCCCGACCCCGGGCGGGGTGCTGATGGCCCCGGTGGAGAGCCTGAAGCCCAATCCCGACCAGCCGCGCAAACAGTTTGACGCCGCCGAGCTGGACGAACTGGCCGCCTCGATCCGCGACAAGGGCGTGTTGATGCCCATTCTCGTGCGGGCCCAGCCCGGCGAGGACGGGATGTGGCAGATCATCGCCGGCGAGCGGCGCTGGCGCGCGGCCCAGCTGGCGCGGTTGACCGAGGTGCCGATCATCGACCGGCCGATGGACGATCTCGAGGTGCTGGAAGTCGCCATCATCGAGAATGTTCAGCGCGCGGACCTGAATCCGCTGGAAGAGGCTAATGCCTATGCCCTGCTGATGGAGCGTTTCGGCCGCACCCAGGACGCGGTGGCCGGGATCGTCGGCAAGAGCCGCAGCCATGTGGCCAATACCCTGCGCTTGCTGCAACTGCCCGAAGGGGTGTTGGAGCATGTGACGTCCGGACGGCTGTCAGCCGGTCACGCCCGGGCCCTGATCACCGCCCCTGATCCGGCGGCCCTGGCCGAACAGGTGCTGGCCCAGGGCCTGAACGTGCGACAGGCCGAGGCCCTGGCCCGGCAGGCGGCCGCCGGCCCGAAGCCGGCCCGGGTCGGCAGCGAGCGGGAGACCGGCGGCAATGCAGACGTGGCAGCGCTGGAGCAGGATCTGGCCGATGCCCTGGGCCTGAAGGTCCAGCTGGCCGACCGGCGCGGCAAGGGCGAGCTGACCATCCGCTACGCCAGTCTGGAGCAGCTGGACGATCTGTGCCGACGGTTGATGCGGTCCTGAGCGGGCTCGTGTAGGATAGGGCCATGACCGACAAGATCCCGACCCCCGAATCCGCCGCTGATGCCCTGAAACGTGTGCTGGCCGCCAAGCGCGGGGCCGCGCCGGCCCATGCCGGGTTCGATGCAGGCAAGTCAGGCGAGCGTGTCATAGCGGCCAAGAATGCCGCTCTGGCCAAGCCCGCCTTCCGCAAGGCCTCCAAGCGGGGCTAGCCTGAGGCCGTAATGGTCTAGAGGCCCAGTCGCCGGGCCCGGGCCGCGATTTCCAGCAACAGACGTTCGGCCAACAGGGCATCGGGAGAGCCCGTGGTCTTGGTGGCGACGTCGGCCGTGTTGATGCTGTCCAGCACCTTGTCGAGGTCCTCCAGACGCCAATTACGGGCCTGGCGCAGCATCTCGCCCTCCTGTTTCCAGAACACGCCGGCGGCCTTGGCCGCGGTCTTGGCATTGGTGCCGTCGGCCTGCAGCACATTGATACGACGCAGCTTGCCGAGGTGGATCGAGGCCTGACGCACGGCCATGACCGGACTTTCGCCCTCGGCCAGGGCCCGACGCAGGCCGGACTGGGCCGGGGCGGGGCGGCCACCGAAGGCCTGGAGGGCCGCGTCCTGCAGCGAGGCGTCCGGTTCGACCCCGAGGTGGGCCTCCAGCTCCTCGACATCGATGGTCCGGCCCGAACCGGGGCCGATATAGAGGGCCAGTCGCTCAATTTCCTGGCGCATCAGGCCCCGTTCGCGGGGCAGGCGGCTGACAAACCGGTCCAGAGCGTCCGAGGTCAGGCCGACCTTGTCGCCGGCCAGCGCCTCACGCGTCATCCGGGCGACATCGCCCGTCTCGTCCTCGTAGCAGACGATGGCGGCTGCCCCCTTGGCCGCTTCGGCGGCCTTGCGCAGGGCCGAGTCCCGGCCCAGCACGCCCGCCTCGATCACCAGGACGGCGTCGGGATTATAGCCCCCGTCGGCATGCACCTTGAGCGCCGCAGCCAGCATCTTGTCGATCGCCGACTTCTCGGCCGACAGGCGCACGCGGACCAGACGACGGCCCCCGGTCATCGACAGGGCTGTCAGGGCCTCGTCCAGCCGGGCCTCGTCACCGTCGATGTCGCTGTCAGTCAGCAGGGTGACGTTGAACGGGTCGTTGAGGTCCGGGGTGATGGCGCGACACAGGACACCGGCGCGCTCACCGACCCCGGAGCGGTCCTTGCCGTGGATCAGAACCGCCCGGATCGCCGGGTCGGGCCGGGCCAGAAAACGGTCGATCTCGGGGCGTTTGGACAGGATCACGGCTGCGGGGGCGTCCCCGACAGCGCGCGCAGCAGATTGAGGCGGATGCGACGGGCGAGAGCGGTCGCGGCGCGGTCCTCACCGTCCTGCTGGGCGGCGATGGCGGCATAGGGCTGGTCGGCAGCGGCATAGGTGGTGGTGACCACCTCGACCCCGCCCAGCGGTGTGCCGCCGGTGACCGGCGTCAGGGTCCAGGCTCCGCGGACGGTCAGCTCATAGCGGGTCGCCGTATCGTCGATGCGGCGGCCCAGCGGGCGGCGCGACTGTTCGACGATGGTCTCCAGCCGCCACAACGCCGGCTGGCTGCCGTCATGGGCCAGGGCGTCGTCAAGCTGTTCGCGCAGGCGATAGCCGAGCCGGTCGTCCGGGGTCGAGACCGTGATGCGCGACAGGCTGGAGCCGGCTCCAGCGTCCCCGTACAGGGGCGTGAAGCCACAGCCGGACAGGCCCAGCGCCAGAGCCAGCAGGGCGAGCGGGGCCCGCATCAGCCGACGACCAGATTGACGATGCGATCCTTGACCACGATGACCTTCCGAACCGAGACAGCGTTGCTGGACAGATAGGCCTGAATGGCCGGATTGGCGAGGGCCGCGGCCTCGACGTCAGCGTCCGCCGACCCGCGCGCCATGGTGATCTCGCTGCGGCGCTTGCCGCTGATCTGGATCGGCAGGACGACCTCGTCATCGGCAGCCAGGGCCGGGTCCCATTCGGGCCAGGGCGCGTCGAGCACGAGACCGGTCTCGCCCAGCCGGGTCCAGCATTCCTCGGCCAGATGGGGCGTAAACGGGGCGACCAGCCGCGCCAGCGCTGACAGGGCCTCGCGCCGCGCCGCGCCGCTGGCCTTGTCGTGGGTCCGGACCGTGGCGACGAAGGCATAGAGCTTGGCGATGGCCGAGTTGAAACGGAAGCCATCGACTCCTTCGGTAACGGCGCGGATGGCCTTGTGGGTCTCGCGACGCAGGGCCGTATTCGCGGCGGCGTCGCCGGGACGGTCGGGATTGAAGCCGTCGAACTCGGCCCAGACGCGCTGGACGAAGCGCGACGCGCCCTCGACCCCGCCCGTGGTCCACTGCACATCGCGTTCGGGTGGGCTGTCGGAGAGGACGAACAGACGTCCGGCATCCACCCCCCAAGTTTCGACGATCTGCTGGGGTGCGACGACGTTTTTCTTCGATTTCGACATCTTCTCGATGTCGCCGATGGTCAGGGCCTCGCCGGTGGAGATCTGGCGGGCCGAGCGCCGGCCGTCGTCATTGGCCAGTTCGACATCGGTGGGTTCGACCCACTGGCCGTCGGCGCGGCGGTAGGTCTCGTGGACCACCATGCCCTGGGTGAACAGACCGGCGAAGGGTTCGCGCACATTCATCAGCCCGGCGTCGCTGAGGGCCCTGCTGATGAAGCGGGCGTAGAGAAGGTGCAGAACTGCGTGCTCGACGCCGCCGATATACTGGTCGACCGGCAGCCAGTGGTCGGCGGCGGCGCGGCTGATCGGTTCGGCCGCGGTCGGGTCGGTGAAACGGGCGAAATACCAGCTGGAGTCGACGAAGGTGTCGAGGGTGTCGGTCTCGCGCGTCGCCGCCTCGCCGCAGGTCGGGCAGGCCACGTGTTTCCACGTCGGGTGGCGGGCCAGCGGATTGCCGGGCACGTCGAAGGTCACATCCTCGGGCAGGACCACCGGCAGCTGGTCGGCCGGAACCGGGACCACGCCGCAGGACGGGCAGTGGATGAACGGGATCGGGCAACCCCAGTAGCGCTGACGGCTGACGCCCCAGTCGCGCAGGCGATAGATGGTCGCGCCTTCACCCTGGCCGGCGATCTCGATGCGGCCGATGGCCTCGACCTTGCCCGTCTCGATCGACAGACCGTCGAGAAAGTCGGAGTTGAACAGGCTTCCGGGACCGACATAGGCCTCGTTCGCGACGGTGAAATCGTCGCCTGCGCTCTCGGGGCGGACCACGGGCAGCACCGGCAGGTCGTATTTGCGCGCGAAATCCAGGTCGCGCTGGTCATGGGCCGGGCAGCCGAAGATGGCCCCGGTGCCGTATTCGGACAGGATGAAATTGGCGATCCAGACGCTGATCTCGCGGCCGTCGAACGGGTGCAGGACTTTCAGTCCGGTGTCCCAGCCGATCTTCTCGGCCTGTTCGATATCGGCCTGGGAGGCCCCGCCCTTGCGGCATTCGGCGACAAAGGCAGCGACGCGGGGATCAGTTTCGGCCAGGGCCCGGGCGATCGGATGGTCAGGAGCGATGCCCATGAACGACGCCCCGAACAGGGTGTCGGGCCGCGTCGTGTAGATTTCCAGCCCGTCGGGGGCGGCGGCCGGGGCCGCACCGGCCCAGGCAAAGGTCATCTGCAGACCCTTGGACCGGCCGATCCAGTTCTCCTGCATCAACCGGACCTTGTCGGGCCAGCGATCCAGCTCGCCGAGACCGTCGATCAGATCGTCCGCATACTGTGTAATACGGAGAAACCATTGATTTAATTTACGTTTTTCGACCACTGCGCCGGAACGCCAGCCCTTGCCGTCGATGACCTGTTCATTGGCCAGCACGGTGTTGTCGACCGGATCCCAGTTGACCACTCCGTCCTTGCGATAGACGAGGCCCTGTTTGAACAGCTCGAGGAACCAGGCCTGCTGCTGGCCGTAGTAGGCCGGGTCGCAGGTGGCGAATTCACGCGACCAGTCCAGCGACAGGCCCAGCAGTTTCAGCTGTTCGCGCATCGTCGCGATATTGGCCCGGGTCCAGTCCCCCGGATGGACGCCACGCTCCATGGCGGCGTTCTCGGCCGGCATGCCGAAGGCGTCCCAGCCCATCGGATGCAGCACGTCAAAGCCCTGGGCCCGCCGGGACCGGGCCACGACATCGCCCATCACATAGTTGCGGGCATGGCCCATGTGGATGTTGCCCGACGGATAGGGAAACATTTCCAGCACATAGTATTTGGGCCGGCCGGTGCCGGCCGTCGGCATGGCAAAGGCTTCAGCGGCCTGCCAGCGCGCCTGCTGGCGGGGTTCGGTGATCTTGGGCTCGTAGCGGGCCACGGATTATCCTGAAGAGGGCTCTCCAGGGAGGTGGCCTGAGAGAGGCTTTGGAGAAAGTGGGCCTCAGCCCGCGTTGGACAGGTTCAGCTGACGGGCCTTGGTCAGGATGGCGTTCTCCAGATCCGTCTCGGTCTGGGCGGCCACCGGGGCAGCCGTCCACTCGCCGGCCGCGTTGCGGACCTCCTTGGACACGGTGACGTTCAGGGCGTCGGCACGCAGACGCGTGTCGAGGATGAAGACCGTGGCCTTGAAGCGCTCGTTCGGCGACTGGGGATCGGTGTACCAGTCATAATTGACCACACCGCCCCAGGGATCGGCCGTCATCAGGGGCATGAAGCTGAGGGTGTCGAGGGTGGCGCGCCACAGATAGGCGTTGACGCCGATTCCGCTCTGGGCGTCGGCCTTGGGGGCTTTGGGGCCCAGGCCGGGCAGGCGCACGCCGCCACAGCCCGAGAGCATCAGGCCGGAAGCGATCAGGGCGATCGCAGCGCCGCGAACCAGAACCATAGGGAATCTCCGTTCAGAAGTGGACGCCGAACGCATCGCCGAAAGGTTCGGGATGCGCGCCGACGGCCCCGCGCCTGAGGTCAGGCACCGCAGCGACGTTGTATAACACGGTGAAAAGGGGCGATGACAAGGCGAAGTCACGGGCGAAGTCCCGCAGATGACCCCCCGGGACCCTCGACGCACCCGTCGGGAGGCACCCGGAGCGGCCGCATCGCCCGTCACGCGAGTCATTTTGGGCCAATTCCCGTGACGCTTGAGCCACAGGAGTCGACAGAGTCTGGTACCGAAGCGATTGAATCCCCACATTCCGTTGACCCAAAAGACCGCTGGTGTCTTATCATGGGGTGTTCCGGTCTCTGGCCGGGGCCGAAAAGCGACCGCGTCGACTGAACGGCGCGGCATCAGGGTTGGATATGCAACGGTACGTGGTCATAGCTGCAGTCATCGGAGGCCTGGCGGTTCTCGCCGTGGCTGACGACGCCTCGGCCCAGACCACCCGCGCCCGCACCCCTGTCGTGACCCTGTCCGAGGCCGGCACCGCGCGCACCGCCACGACGCCGCCGCGCCGGGGCCTGCAGTTCAACGAAAGCGGCCGCTGGGGTCTGAATTTCAACCTCAGCCAGCCTGTCGGTCGTGAAGCCGACTGGGGTGATGTCGAGGCCGGGGCCTATTACCGCATCAATCCGCGCTTGCGTGTCGGTGCCGCCGCAGGCCTGGCCGCGCCGGAAGCCGACCCCGGTCGTGTATCCGAGACCGATCGCCGCGCCGCGCCGCGCTTCCGGCTGGAATCCATCTTCAAATTCTGACCGCGTGGCCGAAGGCCACCTGGATCGATGCCACTCCGGCCAGGCCACAGGCCCCGGAGCCCCTCAGTGTGTCTGCATTGGTCGCGTTGACCCCGCCCAGCGCATAGACCGGCACCGGGGCGGCGCGCACGATGGCGGCAAAGGCCGCGACTCCCAGAGCCGAACGGTGTCCTGAAGCCCCACCCGCCGCGAACACCGGCGAAAGCACCGCTGCCGACAGGGCCCCCGCCCCGGCCAGGGCGGCGGCCGAATGAACCGCCCCGGTTACCTGCCAGCGGGGATGGCGGCGTCTCAGCGTCAGGGCCTGATCCAGCGCCCGTTCCGGCAGGTGTACCCCGTCCGCCCCGACGGCCTCCGCCAGATCGGCGTCGAGGCCGATCAGCAGGCGAACGCCCCGCTCCGTGGTCAGCCGCCGTAACCGCTCGGCCACGGACCGGGCGTCGGCGGCTCCGAAGCTGCGATAGACGACCGCTGCCCCGGACGGGAGGGCCGCGGCGGTCAGCCACGGCTGCGGGGTGCGGACCGGGTCGGTGAAGAACAGCAGGGCCGGCCGGTCAGGGTCACGGCTGACTTCGGCGACGGTGCGGGCTAGACCGGTGGCGGCCCTCCACAGGGTTTCAGCGTCCGCGGACAGGATCATGACTCCTTCTTTGCCTGCTTCCCCCCCCGCGTCCACGTCCATCGACGACATGGCTGCGCGTCTGGCGCGGGTGCGGGTCCGGATGGCCGAGGCCTGCAGTGCCGCCGGGCGCGATCCGGGGTCGGTGACCCTGACGGCGGTGTCCAAGACCCAGCCGCCCGACGCGATCGATGCCATTCTGGCCGCCGGACAGCGGGTGTTCGGCGAAAACCGGGTGCAGGAGGCCCAGGGGCGCTGGAATGAGCGGCGGACGGGTCTGCCGGACCTGGAACTGCGGTTGATCGGGCCGCTGCAGACCAACAAGGCGGCCGAGGCCCTGGCATTGTTCGATGTGATCGAGACCCTGGACCGGGAAAAGCTGGCCCGGGCCCTGGCCAGGGCGGCCGAGGCCAGCGGCAAGACGCCGCGGGTGCTGGTCCAGGTCAATACCGGGGCCGAGCCGCAGAAGGCCGGGGTGGCGGCCGACGGGGTCGATACCCTGGTCGTTCGGGCCCGGGATCTGGGCCTGGTGGTCGAGGGGCTGATGTGCATCCCGCCGGCCGATGCCGATCCCGCGCCGCATTTCTCCCTGCTGGCCGAATTGGCGCATCGTCACGGGCTGGCGGTGCTGTCGATGGGAATGAGCGCTGACTATCCGGCGGCCATCGCCCGGGGCGCGACCCATGTGCGGGTCGGATCGGCGCTGTTCGGGGAACGAATTGTCCTTTGAAACGGCTGTATTGACAATCAATGCCCGAAATCGTGTCGCCAAGCCTTGGCGCGGGGGGCAAGCCTCGCCATTCTTGTGTCATGCCCACGCCCAGAACCCTGCTGATCATCGACGATGACGACGACCTCCGCGAAGCCCTGGCTGAACAGCTGGCGCTGCACGAGGAGTTTCGCACCGTCCAGGCCGCCAATGCCACGGACGGGATTCGCCTCGGCCGTGAGGTGCGGGCCGATCTGATCCTGCTGGATGTCGATCTGCCCGACATGGACGGCCGCGACGCCTGTCGTGAACTGCGCAAGGCCGGGGTCACCACCCCGATCATCCTGCTGACCGGCCAGACGTCGGAGGCGGATACGGTGCAGGGGCTGGAGGCCGGGGCCAATGACTATGTGACCAAGCCGTTCCGCTTCGCCGTGCTGCTGGCCCGCATCCGTGCCCATCTGCGCAGCCACGAACAGTCCGAGGACGCCGTCTTCCGCATCGGCCCCTATGAATTCCGCCCGGCCGGCAAGGTGATGATCGACGAGAAGGGTCGCAAGATCCGCCTGACCGAGAAGGAAACCAGCATCCTCAAATACCTGTATCGCGCCGGAGCCAAGGCGGTGATGCGCGAGGAACTGCTGGCCGAGGTCTGGGGCTACAACGCCGGGGTCACCACCCATACGCTGGAGACCCACATCTACCGGCTGCGCCAGAAGATCGAGCCCGAGCCCGGCCAGGCCCGGTTGCTGCTGACCGACACGGGCGGCTACCGGCTGCAGCCGTGAGGTTTGGGCTGGTGGCGCTTGCCGCTTTTAGCATGCTGCTTGGGTCAGCAACCGTCTCGACGGCCCAGCATAGGTCCGGTGAGCATCAGTCAGCCAATTCACTTGAAGCCGCCTTGCAGGCCGCAATTCATGACCCGACCGCCCAGCGGGCATTTGAAGCGATATTCTTGGAGTCGAAGGTCTTCATGCGGATCACGGAGGAGTCCCGTGCCGCGCTGGCAGGTGCGCAACAGCCTGACGGCCGGCTCGGTGCCGAGGTTCCGATCAAGCTCTGGGCCGTGAAAGATGCCGACACGGGTACCCCTACCGTGCCGCTTTTTACCAGTGCCGAGGTTCTGGCTGAGATCTATCCGGACGCGCCCTTTGTTTCGGTTAACGGTCGCGTAGCTCTGTCCCTAACGTCGGGAGGACTGAACTATCGTCTCAGTGACGGCGGCCGCCATCGCGTAACGTGGACCGCCGCGGAAATTGCGACTTTGCTGAGCCGCAATCCGAAAGCCGCTCCCTAGACGGCCAGGTCTATCGTGATCGGGCAGTGGTCGCTGGGCTGGGTCCATTCGCGGACCGTGTCGTGGATCCGGGCGCTGCCGGCGACGACGGCCGGGGTCAGGCCGGGCGAGGTCCACAGGTGGTCGAGGCGCAGCCCGCGGTTGGACTTGCGGAAATCGGCGGCGCGATAGCTCCACCAGCTGGCCAGTTTGGCCGGTTCAGGAATCTGGTCGCGGATCACGTCGGCAAAACCGCCGGCGGCCTGCAGGCGGCGCAGGGTCTCGACCTCGAGCGGCGTGTGGCTGACGATCTTCGACATATAGCGGTGGTTCCAGACGTCGTTCTCGCCCGGGGCGATGTTGAAATCCCCGGCCAGCACCAGCGGCCGCTGCTTGTCGCGCCCGGCCATTTCGCCGGTCAGCCGCTCGTAGAAATCCATCTTGTGATCGAATTTCGGGTTTTCGACCCGGTCCGGCACGTCGCCGCCGGCGGGGATGTAGAAATTCTGCACCTCGACGTCATCGACCATGACGCCGACGCAGCGGGCGTGGCCCTCACGGCAGACGTCGAGGACGGGGGCCTCGGTGATCGGCTTGCGGCTGGCGATGGCCACCCCGTGCCAGCCCTTCTGGCCGCCGATCTTCAGATGCGGCAGGCCCATGGCCTCGAAGGCAGCGCGGGGGAACTGGTCCTCGAGGCATTTGATCTCCTGCAGGCACAGGACGTCGGTTTTGGATTCGGTCACGAAGCGCGCGACCTGGTCGATGCGCAGGCGAACGGAGTTGATGTTCCAGGTGGCGATACGAAGCATGCAGGGTTCCTAGTCGGCCCGGGCGCAAAAGGCTCAGCCTTTTCGATCGGACGCCGGTGGATCCCCGGGCACCATCCTGACAAAAAAGCGCCCGGCGGGGGGCCGGGCGCCTTGAGGTCAGTGTCTGTCGCAACGTCGGGACGGGGATGAAATCCCGAACGGTCAGGGCGACTTGCACCGCCCTGTGTCCAAAGTGTCACTTTCACAGAAAAAAGTCAAAGGACGCTCCGGGACCGCTCCGGCTCCTAGCGGCGCCCGGCCCGGCGGGTCGGATCGCGCAGGGTGAACAGGCTGCCGGCCAGGTTGGCTTCGTTGACCAGACTGGTCAGCTGGGTGCGGGTGCGGCCGCCCTGGGCATCGGTGATCGTCCATTCCTGCAGCCGCACGGGATTGCCGGCGAAGGCGAGGATGACTGAACCCTCGTTCGGCTTGTCCGAGTCACGCGCGGTGATGGCGAAGGCCCCCGAGGCCATGCGGGTGACGCGATCGATGCGCACGCCCTGGTCGAGGCGCACGTTGCGGGCCAGGAAGGTCGACAGGGGGGTGGCCCCCAGCGGCACCTGGCGGAACACGTCCAGCCGCGGGTCATAGCGTTTGACGTTGTTGCCGTCGGACACGACCAGCAGGCCGGCCGGGTCGGTGTATTCAAACCGCATCTTGCCGGGGCGCTGCAGCCAGAAGCGACCGGTGCGGCGCTGGCCACCGGGCCCGGTCTCGACGAAATCGCCGCGGGCCGAGGTCAGGTTCTGCAGATAGGTCTGGGCCTGGGCCAGGGTGGCGCGGTCCTCGGCCGACAGGCCGGCCTGGGCCATGGCCGGCAGGGCAGCGAGGGACGCCAGGGCGGCGGATCCAAGGGTGAAGGCGCGGCGTGAAACGGTCATCAATGTCTCCCGTTCGGGACGGTTGGTTGGAATGGTCTATATCGGAGGTCAGCTTGTCGAAGCCATGACCTGAGCCTGACCATATTCCGGCGGTGGGATGAAGCGGCGTTCATCGTCGAATGGTCCGGCGGCGTCGCTGGTGCCGTCCGGACCTGTGCCCTAAGACCGGAGGGAGCAGGGAGTTCCGGAAAATGCATATGTCGACGCTTCGTACCTGGGCCGTGATCGCCCTGATGACGGCGGCCTTGCCGACGGCGGTGCTGGCCCAGTCCGAGGCGCGAACCCCCTATCGTCAGACTCCCGCCGTGCTGGCGCACCTGACCGATGTGCCGATCCGCCTGGACGCGCCGGGTCTGGGTGCCGACCGCACCGAATTCACCAGTCAGACGGAGATGGAGGCCCATCTGCGCGGCCTGAAGGCCCGGGTGCCCGGCCTGTACCTGGGTTCGCTGGGCCAGACGTCGCAGGGCCGCGACCTGCCGTGGCTGGTGTTCACCGCCGAGGGTCTGCAGGACCTGTCGGCGGTGCGGCGGCTGAACCGGCCGATCGTCTGGCTGATGGGCCAGCAGCACGGCAATGAACCGTCGGGCGGTGAGGCCATGCTGGCCCTGGCCTCGGCCCTGGCGGACGGGGAGCTGGCCCCCCTGCTGGACCGGATCACCGTGGTGATCGTGCCACGCATGAATCCGGACGGGGCCGAGGCCTTCACCCGTCGCACCGGCCTGGATTTCGATCTGAACCGCGACCACCTGCTGGCGACCCTGCCGGAAAGCCGTGGCGTGCAGGCGGCCATGGCCCTGCTGCCGCCCGATGTGGTGGTCGATGCCCACGAATACGGGGCGTCGGGCCCGCTGCAGCGGTTCGGACGGCTGAATGCCGCCGACCAGACCATTCTGGATGCGACCCATCCCGGGGTGCCCGTGGGGGTGACCCGGCTGGCGCGCGCCACCTATCTGCCGGCCATGGCGGCGCGACTGAGTGCGGCCGGGCTGAGTTCGTCGGTCTATCTCAGCGGCATGCCGGCCACCGGTCCGCTGGTGACGGGCGGCACGTCGCCGGGCATCTCGCGCAACTATTACGGTCTGACCGGAGCGGTCTCCTTCCTGCTGGAGTCGCGCAACGGTGGCGGACGCGAAGCCTATCAGCGCCGGGTCGCCAGCCACTATCTGGCGGCGGCGGGTCTGCTGGAGGCGGCGGCCGAAGACGGACCGCGCCTGCGCCGCACCGTGGCGACAGCCCGGCAGGCCATGGCCCGGTCGCGCGCACCGCTGGCGGTGGCCTATGAGCCGCCCGTCCTGCCCGCGATCCTGCCACTGATGGATGCCGAGACCGGCGAGGCGAGTGCCGAGGCCATCGACCTGCGCGATTCCCGCCAGCTGCGGGTGACCGAGACGCGTCGCCGTCCACGCGGCTATCTGCTGGCCCCGGAGGCCGACACGGCGATCGAGGCGCTGGAGATCAAGGGCATCCAGCTGTGTGCCGCCGCACCGCAGACGGCGGCCGTCGAGGCCTTCCACGTCACCCGCACCGAGCCGATCACCCGCCAGACGCGCGAGGCCAGCACCCTGACCGAAGCCCTGCAGGTGCGGCTGGAGGCCCGCAACGTCCAGGTCGGGGCGGACTGGATCTGGGTACCGATGAACCAGTCGGGATCGTCGGTGATCGCCGCCTCGCTGGAGCCGGATTCGGTCGGCAGCCACGTCCACGTCGGTCTGGTGCCCGTGGCCGACGACGGCATCGCCCCCGTCTATCGGGTGATGCAACGGACGCCGCGGACCACCGGTCCCTGCTGAGGCGTCAGGCGTCCGTCACGCCATCGGCGGCGGGCCGGCCAGCACGTCGCGTTTGCCGGCGTGGTTGGCGGGGCTGACCACGCCTTCCTGTTCCATCCGCTCGATCAGGGTGGCGGCGCGGTTATAGCCGATCTGCAGCCGGCGCTGGACGTAGCTGGTCGAAGCCTTGCGGTCGCGGGTGACCACGGCCACCGCCCGGTCGTACAGGTCGTCGCCGGTCGAGACCCCCTCGTCGCCGACGGCATTGTCGCCGTCGCCGTCGGGGTCGTCGGTGATCAGGTCCAGATAGTCGGGCTCGGCCTGGGCGCGCAGATGGGCGCAGACCTCCTCGACCTCCTTGTCGTCGACGAACGGGCCGTGCAGGCGGGTGATGCGTCCGCCGCCGGCCATGTAGAGCATGTCGCCCTGACCCAGCAGCTGCTCGCCGCCCTGTTCGCCGAGAATGGTACGGCTGTCGATCTTGGAGGTGACCTGGAAGCTGATCCGGGTCGGGAAATTGGCCTTGATGGTGCCGGTGATGACGTCGACCGACGGGCGCTGGGTGGCCATGATCAGGTGGATACCGGCGGCGCGGGCCATTTGGGCCAGACGCTGCACCGCCCCCTCGACGTCCTTGCCGGCGACCAGCATCAGGTCGGCCATCTCGTCCATCACCACCACCAGATAGGGCAGGGGTTCGGGGCGGATTTTTTCGGACTCGTAGACCGGGCGGCCCTGGTCGTCGAAACCGGTCTGGACCGTGCGTTCGAAATGCTCGCCGCTGGCTTGGGCCGCACGGGCCCGGTCGTTGTAGGAGGCGATGTTGCGCACGCCGAGCTTGGACATGCGCCGGTAGCGGTCCTCCATCTCGCGCACCGTCCATTTCAGGGCGAC
>TARA_R110001606_G_scaffold359994_5_pt1 | contig 47041 bp, 52 predicted proteins | sample TARA_R110001606 | Tara Oceans TARA_R110001606 (sample SAMEA4398315) | marine metagenome | biome: Polar Biome; feature: [SRF] surface water layer (ENVO:00010504); material: water (ENVO:00002006), including particulate matter (ENVO:01000060) such as... | depth 5 m
GCCGCACCGGCTCGGCCTCGCGCATCGGATCGTCATGCAGGGCGCAGGCGATCGCGGCTTCCAGCAGCGGGAAGTCTTCGTCATCGGCCAGTCCGGCCGCCGTCAAGGTCGTGGTCGCGTCCTGATGGATCACGGAAATCGGCCCCCCCGGTCTCGATATCCTTAACATGACGCGGAAAGCGCCCGGGGGCCAGCGCCACCATATCCAGCCGCAGGGTCAGACCGGCCAGACCGGGTCGTCCGCGCGCCACCGCCTGGGCCGATGCCCGCAGCCGCGCCAGCTGTTGTGGACCCAGGGCGATCAGGGCGGCCTCCAGCGTGGCGCGGCGTTTGACCTCGACCACGGCCAGCACCCGGCCGCGTCGTGCCAGGATGTCGATCTCCCCGGCCCGGCTCTTCAGGCGAAAACCCAGAATCTGATAACCGCGACACATCAGCCACAGGGCGGCCAGCCATTCCCCGGCATGACCGCTACGGTGCGCCGCCTGCCCCGACGCCCGCCGCCGACCCGAAACGGGCCGTACCGGTGCCGGAACGGGGCGCAGCCGTTTCATCCCCGCCCCTGCAGCTCCAGCGCCCGGCGGTACAGGGCCTTGCGCGGCAGATCGAGCGCCTGGGACACTTCCGAGGCCGCCGGTCCCGGGGCCAGCCGGGTCATGGCTTCGGTCAGGGCCGCGTCGGCATCCGCCTCACTGGCCACCTCGACCTCACCGGGGCCGATGACCACCACGATCTCGCCCTTGGGCCCCTGACAGCGCGGATCAACGGCCAGTTCGGCAAGCGTCCCGCGCACACATTCCTCGTAGAGTTTGGTCAGTTCGCGGGCCACAGCGGCCGGACGCGGGCCCAGCACCGCCGCCATATCGGCCAGGCTGTCGGCCAGCCGCGGGCCGCTCTCGAAGAAGACCAGCGTCTGGCGCGCGGTGCGCAGCTCTTCCAGCATCGTCTTCCGCGCGCCGGATTTGGGCGGCAGGAAGCCGGCGAACAGCACCCGGTCGGCCGGCAGCCCGGCGATACACAGCGCCGCCAGCAGGCTGGACGCCCCGGGGATCGGATGCACCGGCAGGCCCGCAGCGATCACCGCCCGGGCCACGACGAAGCCGGGATCATTGACCATCGGCGTGCCCGCGTCCGAGACCAGCGCCACCACCTCACCCGCCCGCAGCCGTTCGATCGCCCCCTCGGCCGCCCGGGCCGAGGTATGGTCGTCGCACCGCTCCAGCTTCGCCTTGACCCCATAGGCCGACAGCAGCTTGCCCGTGACCCGTGTGTCCTCGGCCAGCACCAGATCGGCCGCCGCCAGCACATCCAGCGCCCGCAGCGTCATGTCGCGCAGATTGCCGATCGGCGTCGCCACCAGATACAGGCCGGACGCGACGGGGCGCGGCGGCGGGGCGGTCGGCGGAAATGGCGAAGGATCAGTCATCCGCGAGACCGTGCCAGCGGGGCGCGGACGGCTCAAGGTCTCCATTCGCTTTCGTCATCCCGGCGAAGGCCGGGACCCAGCGGCGCGCGCCCCTCCTCCAGCACCACTCCCTCTCCCGGTGGGAGAGGGAGGCCGCGCGCGACGGCACCAGCCGTCGTCCTGGCGCGGCCAGGTGAGGGGCTGGACCGTGACAGGGAGCCCCTCACCCTTTCGCGCAACCGCTCGCTTCGCTCCCGGGCGCTCAAGCCCTCTCCCGCCGGGAGAGGGCGGAACATCACACCAGCAGCGCCCGCAGCACCCCGTCCAGCACCGGTCGCCCGGTCGAGGTCGCCACCACCCGGTCCGCCGCCACCCTCAGAAAGCCGTCCGTGACCAGCCCGGCCAGGGCCCCTGTTTCCACGCGCCGGTCCAGCGTCGCCAATTCCGCCAGCGCCACCCCCTCGACCGTGCGCAGACCCAGCAGCACCCGCTCCTCGGCCGCCGCGCGCGGGTCCAGGGTTTCGTGCTCGCTCCACGGCGTGGCTGCCGCGACGCCGGCGACATAATCCGCGATGCCGCGATGGGCGACGGTGGCGGTGCGCGCGCCGTCGAGGGTCAGTCGCCCGTGCGCACCCGGGCCGAGGCCCAGATAGTCGCCGCCGCGCCAGACGTGCAGATTGTGAGCCGAGCGGGCCGCGACACCGCGCCCGTGGTTGGACACCTCATAGGCGTCGAAGCCCGCACTCTCGAGCACCGTCTGGGTGGTCTCATAAAGAGCGGCGGAGCGGTCCTCGTCCGGCGGGGTCCAGCTGCCGCGCGCCACGGCCCGACCGAAGGCGGTCGCCGGCTCTATGGTCAGCTGATAGGGCGAGACGTGTTCGAACCCCATGTCCAGCGCCTCGGTCAGCTCGGCGGTCCACGCCTCCACGCTCTGGTCCGGCCGGGCGTAGATCAGGTCGATCGACAGCCGGTCAAAGGACCGGGCCGCCACGGCCACGGCACGGCGCGCCTCGTCGGCCGAATGGTTGCGGCCGAGGAAGGACAGGGCGTCGTCGTCCAGCGCCTGCACCCCCATCGACAGCCGGTTGACCCCGGCGGCGGCCAGGGCGTTGAACCGCCCGGCCTCGGCGTCGGTGGGATTGGCCTCAAGGCTGATCTCTATGTCACCGCGCGGCGGGAACAGGGCCTTCGCCCGGTCGATCACCGCCGCCACCGCCGCCGGATCCATCAGCGAGGGCGTGCCACCGCCAAAGAAGATCGAGGCCAGCCGGCGCGGTCCGGTCAGGGCAGCCTGCGCCTCCATGTCGGACAGGATGGCCGCCACCAGCCCCGCCTGTTCCTCGACCCGGCCCCGGTCACGCACGACGTTGAAGTCGCAATACGGGCAGATGCGCGCGCAATACGGCCAGTGAACATAGAGGGCGAGATCATCTCGAGAGGCGCTATCGCGATGCGCGCGGCGCATCGCTGCTTGAGCGCCGTCCGAGCCGGTGGCGGGCGGGGCGTCAGTCAATCAGCGCCGCCTTCAATAGTTCGAAAGCCCGGGCCCGGTGGCTAATGGCGTCCTTGGCTGCGGGGTCCATCTCGCCGAAGGTCATCTCGTGGCCGTCGGGAACGAAGATCGGGTCATAGCCGAAGCCCCGCTCGCCGCGCGGCGGGAAGGTCAGCTGGCCGTCGATCCGGCCCTCGACCACGACACAGGGGCCGTTCGGCCAGGCCACGGCCAGGGCCGAGGTGAACCAGGCGCTGCGATCCCGGGACCCGACCTCCTCCAGCCGCGCCTCAACCTTGGCCATGGCCTGGGTGAAATCCTTGTCCGGACCGGCCCATCGCGCCGAGAAGATGCCCGGAGCCCCGTCCAGCGCCGTCACCGACAGTCCCGAGTCGTCGGCCAGGCTGACCTGACCGGAAAAAGCCGCCGCATGCCGGGCCTTCAGCATGGCATTGCCGGCAAAACTGCTCTCGGTCTCGTCCGGTTCGGGCACGTTCAGCGCTCCGGCCGTGACGATTTCGTAATTTCCGTCCAGCAGGGCGGCGATCTCGCGCGCCTTGCCGGGGTTATGCGTGGCCGCGACCAGCCGCATTCCCTTGATTAATTTGAGATTCATTCTGATCACGCCCTCGCAACAATTCCTTGCCAAAGTTTAATATCGTTAAACGATATGTAACATGACTTCCCGACACGCACGGCCTATCTATGATCCTCAAGAACGGCAGCCGCACCGTTCCCCTGATTGCCAACAAGAGCAACAGACTTGCAGCGGTTAACCGGATGAGGGGCAAAAACGACCCCCACCGAACAGATGGAGATAGACGATGGATACCATGAGCGCCTCTTTGTGGATGGAAAAGGTCGGCCACGCGATCGTCAACGCTGCCCTGCTGGCCGCCCTGCCGACCGCCCTGGTCGCCTGCCTGGTTCAGGCATTTTGATCGCCGTCGCTTTGACGTCGTCGCCAAAGCCCGCGAAGATTAAACCGCGTGAGAGTCAGTCGGACCTCACGCGGTAATCGCGCCCCTCCCCCGACCTGAGGTCTACCTCATGCGCCGCCCGAAGTTCTCATCTCTCGGGTTCCACCTGCCCCGTCTGCCCGACAATGGGCTGCGCGCCCCCAATCTGAAAACCCTCGGACCGGGCTCGGTCTCCAGCCTGCTGAAAATCGCGCTGGACGTCGCCTATGTCCTGCTGGGCATCATCACCGGCGGCCTGATCATCGGCCTGGTCGTCGCGGTCTTCATTCCTTTCGCCAACCTCAATCTCACTGTGTCCGACGATTCCGGCGGCCTGCAGCAACCGCTGACCCGCCCTTTGCTGATCTTCGGGGTCGGGGCCTTCGCCGCCTTTTTCGGCAGTTTCATGCTGATCCTGCGTAATCTGCGGATGATCTTCCGCACCCTGACGCTGGGCGATCCGTTCCAGCCCCCCAATGTGCGCCGTCTGCGCCAGATCGGCCTGACCCTGGCCGTGGTCACTGGCGGCAAATGGCTGGCCCAGGGCCTGGTGGCCGACCGCCTGGCCCCCGGCATCATGGATGCCCAGGGCTTCACCGACCTGTTGACCCCGGCCTTCTCCGTCCTCGTTGTCTTCGTCCTGGCCGAGGTGTTCCGTGAGGGTGCCCGTCTGCGTCGCGAATCCGAACTGACGATCTGACATGGCCGCACGCTTCACACGCTATGCACTTTTCGCCACGGCACGCGGCAGGTAGGAGGACCTCATGGCTATCCGCATCCAGCTTGATCGCATCCTCCTCGAACGGCGCATGTCGTTAACCGAGCTGGCCGATCGCGTGGGCGTCACCCTGGCCAATCTGTCGATCCTCAAGACCGGCAAGGCGCGCGCCGTTCGTTTCACCACGCTGGACGCCCTGTGCCGTGAGCTGAACTGCCAGCCGGGCGATCTGGTCGTCTATGAGCCGGGCCCGCAGGATGCGGTCCACGCGTTCGACGACGACGACGACGACGCCTGATGGCCACGCGACGCGGCGGCGACCTGACTCCCGAGGACCGGCGCATCTGGACCCGGGTCACCGGTTCGGTCAGCCCGGCCAAACCGGTCAAGGCTCCGCGCATCGCCGTCGCCGGTCCGGTCGCGGATCCCGCCACGACGCCGGCCCCGCCCCGACCGATGCCCAGACCGGCCCCGCGGCCGGTGGCTCCGGCGGCGACTCCGCCCGGCGCGGTCCGACCGTCCGCGACCCGGGGCGTGCCGGAATCGCTGGAGCCGCGACGGCAGCGGCGCCTGTCACGCGAACGCGATCCGATCGAGGCCCGCATCGACCTGCACGGCTATGGCCGCTTCCAGGCCCAGGATGCCCTGACCGCCTTCCTGACCACGGCCCAGGCACGCGGCTATCGCGCGGTGCTGGTGATCACCGGACAGGGGCGACGCGGCGGCACCGGGGTGATCCGCGGCTCGGTACATGAATGGCTGACCGGCCCAGCCCTGCGCGGCGTGGTCTCGGGCTATGCCGCTGCGGCCCGCCACCACGGTGGCGACGGGGCTCTGTATGTGACGCTGAAACGGCCGGGTTAGGCTTCCAGCTTCAGCCCTGCCTCGGTAGCCAGACTTTCCAGCGACACCATCGGGCGCGGACCCCAGTGCGCGATGACCTCGGCCGCGGCCAGCGAGCCCAGGGCCCCGGCCTCGGCCAGGGTCAGGCCGCGCGCCAGGCCCAGCAGGAAGCCGGCCGCATACTGGTCACCGGCACCGGTGGTGTCGATCACCTTGCCGACCGGCGCGGCCTTGACCGCGACCCGGTCGTCGCCACGCACGATGACCGAACCGTCGGCGCTGCGCGTGATGGCCGCGACCTCGACGATCGCGGCCAGACGGGCCGCCGCGGCCTCGAAATCGTCGGTTTCGAACAGGGCCAGCAGTTCGCTCTCATTGGCCAGGACGATGTCGGCCGAGGCCTCAATGAAGGCCAGCAGCTCGACGCGCCAGCGTCCGACGACGAACGAATCCGACAGGGTGATGGCGACCTTGCGTCCGGCGGCGTGGGCGGCTTCGGCCGCGGCCACAAAGGCGGCGCGGGCCGGGGCCGGGTCGAACAGATAGCCTTCCAGATACAGGATGGCGCTGTCGGCGATCACCGCCGCATCAATGTCGGCCACCGTCAGCTGGTTGGCCGCACCGAGGAAGGTCGACATGGTGCGCTGGGCGTCCGGGGTGACATTGATCAGGCAGCGGCCGGTGCCGGCACCGCCGGTCAGGGCCGGGGTGTCGAAGGCCACGCCGGCGGCACGGATGTCATGAGTGAAGACCTGACCCAGGGTGTCGTCAGCGACCTTGCCCAGATAGGCGGCGCGCCCGCCGAACGAACCGACGCCCGCGACCGTATTACCGGCCGATCCGCCAGAGGCTTCGACCCCGGCGGCCATCGCGTCATACAGGGCCGCGCTCTGGGCCTCGTCGACCAGCGACATCGAGCCGGGGGCCAGGCCCTGAGCGCGGAGAAACTCCGGTGAGCACGGGGCAAGAACATCGACGATGGCATTGCCGACGGCGCAGACGTCGAAGCGGGCGGCGGTCGTAGCGGAGGTGTTTGTCTGGGTCATGGCCCGCCCCTTAGCGGCCACGCTCCGAATTGGCCAGCCGGGACGGTTGCGGGGTCGGGCCTTTTCGGGTCAGGAAACGCCCCATGACCCGTATCGCCGTCCTGACCCCCGACCCCGCCGATCTCTCCTACGCCAGCCAGTGGCCCGGTGTCCGCAACCGGCTGGCGGCGGCTCTGGCGCTGGAAGGGATCGAGGCCGTGGCCACGCCGTGGACCGACCACATCGACGATGCTGCGGGTCTGGCCGGGTTTCCACTGATCCTGCCGATGATTGTCTGGGGCTATCACCGCGACCACCGGCGCTGGCTTGAGGCCTGCGCGACCTGGACGGCGGCAGGGCTGCCGCTGGCCAATCCAGCGTCGGTGCTGGCGTGGAATTCGGACAAGTCCTACCTCGCCCGCCTTACCGAACGCGGCGTGTCGATACCCGAAACCATCTGGAGCGACCGGGTTACCGCCGACACGGTCGCCGCCGCCTTCACCGACACCGGGGCCGACCAGCTGATCGTCAAGCCGACTGTCTCCGGCGGGGCGTGGCGGACACTGCGCCTGTCGCCGGGCCAGCCTCTCGGCGAAGTGCCCGAGGGGTCGGCGATGATCCAGCCCTATCTGCCGACCATCGAAACTGTGGGCGAGACCTCCCTGCTGTTCTTCGGCGGTGCCTTCAGCCACGCGGTCAACAAGCGTCCGGTCGGCGGCGACTTCCGGATTCAGGTCCAGTTCGGCGGTCTCTATACGCCGGTGGCCGATCCGCCCGCCGGGGCCATGGCCCTGGCCCGACAGGTACTGGCGGCGATCGACGAGCCCCTGCTGTATGCGCGTATCGACATGGTGCCCGACGCCGACGGAAACTGGCTGCTGATGGAGGCCGAACTGATCGAGCCTGACCTCTATCTTGACCACGCTCCCGACGCCGGGGTGGGCCTCGCCCGGGCAGTGAAGGCGCGACTCTGATCCCGGGGACCTGAGGACACCGTCACCCGACCGACATCAGCCCCGCCCGCGACGGACACAGATCCGCGACGGGGCAGCCGCCGCAGTTGGGCTTGCGCGCCGTGCAGGTGTAGCGGCCGTGCAGGATCAGCCAGTGGTGGGCCTTGGCCAGATACGCCTCGGGCACGATCCGGTGCAGCTGGGCCTCGACCTTGTCCGGGGTGGCGGCATTGGCCAGACCCAGCCGGTGCGAGACCCGGAACACATGGGTGTCGACGGCGATAGCGGGTTCGATGCCCAGCTCATTGAGGACCACGCTGGCGGTCTTGCGTCCCACGCCGGGCAAGGCCTGCAGGTCGGTGCGGTTCAGCGGCACCACCCCGCCATGCTGCTCCAGCACGATCCGGCTCAAGGCGACGACGTTTCTGGCCTTGTTCCGGTACAGACCAATCGAGGCGATGTAGGGCGTCAGCCCCGCCTCGCCCAAGGCCAGCATCTTCGCCGGCGTGTCCGCGACGGCGAACAGCTTGTCAGTGGCCTTGTTGACCGCGACATCCGTGGCCTGGGCTGACAGGGCCACGGCCACCGTCAGCGTATAGGCATCGTGGAAATGCAGCTCGGTTTTCGGCTCGGGCATGATCGCCGCCAGCCGCGCAAAGATGGCCTCGACCCGGTCGGGATCGGGCGGGAAGACGACGGCCCCGGACGCCGGAGCCCGAGATACCGGTTTGCGGGTGCGGGGTTTCGGCTCGGCCATGGCCAAGGCCTTCGCCGTCCTCGCCGGCCGGGTCAAGCCGGGCCCGGCGACGGATGCTGAAACATGATGTGTTTGATGCGGCGCACACAGCGTTATTGATTTTTAGACGTTGTAGTCCATTTTAGCGATCAGCCTCCCCGGCCCCGACCAGATTCCGAGTTGTCCATGACCGTTTCCACCACCCTCAAACAGCGTCTTCCGCTGATCGTCGCCGTGATTGTCGGCCTCGCCGTCATCGTCGGCGGCACGATCTGGTGGCTGGGCAACCAGCGCTGGGAAACCACCGACAACGCCTTCGTCCAGGCCGACACCACCCTCGTCAGCCCCCAGGTCAGCGGTTATGTCATCGAGGTGCTGGTCGCCGACAATCAACGCGTCACGCCCGGCCAGATCCTGGTCCGGCTGGATGACGCCGACGCCCGCGCCAAATTGGCCGAGGCCGAGGCCAATCTGCAGGCCCTGATCGCCGCCGTCGGCAACGTCGACGCCCGCGCCGCCCAGGAACAGGCGATGATCGCCTCGCGCGCCGCCGGCGTGACCCAGGCCCAGGCCCTGGCTGGTCTGGCCCGCGCGCAGGTCGACCGTTACGGCAAGCTGGCCGAACAGGGCTGGGTGTCGCAGCAGCGTATCCAGACCGAACAGGCCGGTGCCGTCACGGCCCAGGCCGCCGTGGCCCAGGCCCAGGCCGCCCTCATCGCCGAACAGCGCACCGCCGCCGTGCTGGGCTCGACCCGCCAGCAGAGTGTCGCCGCCGTCGAACAGGCCCGCGCCGCCGTCGACCAGGCTCGCACCGCCCTGGACCGCACCATCATCCGCGCACCGGTCGGCGGCGTGGTCGGGGCGCGCGGCGTACGCGCTGGCCAGTACGTCAATCCGGGGGCCCAGATGCTGTCGATCGTGCCGCTGGGCGACACCTTTGTCGTGGCCAATTTCAAGGAAACCCAGCTGGACCGCCTGCGTCTGGGCCAGACCGTCGAAATCACCGCCGACGCCTTTCCGGGCCAGCCAATCCGCGGCCGGATCGACAGCTTCGCGCCCGCGACCGGCTCTGAATTCGCCCTGATCCCGGTCGAGAACGCCACCGGAAACTTCACCAAGGTCACCCAGCGAGTGCCGGTGCGCATCGTCGTCGAGCGGGCCGGCTACGGGGCCACAGCCCTGCGCCCCGGCCTGTCGGTCGAGGTTCGCGTCGACCTCAGGAGCGCCGGCGGACCCAGCTTCGCCCAGGTCGGCAGCGATGAGCCGCGTCTGGCCGAGATGATGACCGTTCCGGCCGTCCGCAAATGACCGCGGCCGCCAGCGGCGGCACCATACCGACCCCCACGTCCGGGACCGCCGCCCCCGAGATCAACTGGACCTTCCTGCTGCTCGGTTTCGCCGGGATGGTGATCGGCCAGTTCATGGCCATCCTCGACATCCAGATCGTCGCAGCCTCGCTTCCGCAGATCCAGGCCGGCATCGGGGCCTCGGCCGACGAGATCAGCTGGATCCAGACCGCCTATCTGATCCCCGAGGTCGTGATGATCCCGCTGTCCGGCTATCTGTCGCGGCTGTGGGGCACGCAGAAGGTCTTTCTGGTTTCCTGCACCGGCTTCCTGGTGATGAGCGTGGCCACCGGCCTGTCGACCTCGATCGACATGATGATCCTGTTTCGGGCGCTTCAGGGCTTCGTCGGCGGGGCCATGATCCCGACCGTTTTCGCCGTCGCCTTCACCGCCTTCCCGCCCGACAAACGGGTCACCGCCAGTGTGGTCATGGGGTTGATCGTGACTCTGGCCCCGACCGTCGGCCCGACCCTTGGTGGCCACCTGACCGAATGGCTCAGCTGGCGCTGGCTGTTCTTCATCAATGTGGTGCCGGGCCTGCTGGTGCTGTTCCTGGTCGGTCGCTACGCCAATTTCGACAAGGGTGATCTCTCGCTGGCCAAGGGGTTCGACTGGTTCGGACTCGGCCTGATGGCCGTCTTCCTGATGAGCATGCAGTTCGTGCTCGAGGAGGGCTCGAAGAATGACTGGTTCGCCGACACCGCCATCCTGGCGCTCGCCGTCGTCGCCGCCGTTACCGGCCCGGCCTTCATCTGGCGCTCGCTGACCTACTACAATCCGATCGTCGAGCTGCGCGCCTTCGCCAACCGCAATTTCACCGTCGGCGTCATCATGACCTTCATTGTCGGCGCGGCCCTGTTCGGCGGCACCTTCCTGCTGCCGCTGTTCCTCGGACGGGTGCTCGACTATTCGCCCTCGGAGGTCGGCACCACCATGGTGGTGTCGGGCCTGGCCATGTTCCTCACCGCCCCCTTCGCCGGCCGGCTGGTGCGCAAGCTGGACCTGCGCATCCTGATGTTCGTCGGCTTCATCATGTGCGCCTGGGGCATGTGGGACGCCCGGGCCCTGACCGCGGAATGGGGCTACTGGGAGTTTGCCGGGGTCCAGGCCATGCGCGGGGCCGGGGTCATGCTGGCCATGATCGCCGCCCAGCAGGTGACGATGTCGACCCTGCCCGATCACATGGTCAAGAACGCCTCCGGTCTGGTCAATCTGTCACGCAACGTCGGCGGGGCCTTCGGCCTGGCCTTCCTCAACACCTCCCTGACCACCAATACGGCCGTGCACATGGGCGAGCTGACCGACCGGATCAGCCAGTCCAATGTGCAGATGCAGGCCATGCTGGCCGGGATGAGTCAGCGGTTCGCCGGCTCGATCGACCCGGACGGTGCGGCCCTGAAGGCGGTCTGGGGTATGCTGCAGCGACAGGCCACCACCCTGGCCTTCGGTGACGCCTTCGCCATGCTGGCCATCGCCTGCGCCGTCGCCGCTGTCGTCACCCTGTTCGCCCGGCCGGTGAAGACGCCCGCGGGCACACCGCCCCTGGAGGCCCACTGATGTCCCGCGCCGTCGGCCAGATCGACCCCCGCAAGAGCGAGGCCATCCTCGACGCCGCCACCGACCTGTTCGGGGAAAAGGGGACGGCCGCGACCATGGACGAGATCGCCCGTCGCGCCGGGGTGTCGAAGCAGACGCTCTACAACCGCTTTGGCTCCAAGCTGGACATCGCCCGGGCCCTGGCCGCACGGCGCTCCGACGCGGTCACTGCACCGCTGCGCTCCGAGGGCGATCCCGAGACCGTGCTGACGGCCTATGCCTATGCCCTGCTGGAGAAGATCGTCCACGGCGAGGCGGGAGCGTCGCTGCGCGGCCTCGCCATGGTCTCGCCCAAGGCTCCCGACATCGCCGGGGCCATCTATGACAGCGGCCCCGGCGAGAGCCTGCGTCGCCTGTCGGCCTGGCTGGCGGACCAGAACCGGCGCGGCCTGCTGCGCGTGCCCGATCCCGATCTCGCGGCCGAGATGTTCTCGGGCATGGCGCTGGGCCACAGCCATCTGCGCACCCTGCTCGGGGTCAAACATCCGGACGGCGATCGGATTCCCGAACGGGCCCGCGAGACCGCACGCCGCTTCATCCGCGCCTTCACGCCGGACTGATCCGATCGCGTCCACTACGGATTGGCGACAGGCCCGGATCGGCGTAGGAGGCGGGCCAGTCCCCTGTACCGGAGTTGCCACCCATGCTGATCCATCTGTCGTCCTGGCCCGAAATCGACGCTCGTCTGAAGACGACCAAGACGATCGTGGTGCCGATCGGATCGAACGAACAGCATGGCCCGACCGGCCTGCTGGGCACCGACTGGCTGTGCCCCGAGATCATCGCCAACGCGGCCGAGAAGACCGACGACAGCCTGATCGTGGCCCCGACTTTCAACATCGGCATGGCCCAGCATCATCTCGCCTTCGCCGGCACCATCAGCCTGCGCCCCTCGACCTTCATGGCCGCCATTACCGACTGGGTTTCGTCGCTGAGCCGGCACGGCTTCGAGCGCATCTATTTCCTCAACGGTCACGGCGGCAATGTCGCCACCATCGAGGCGACCTTCGCCGAGATCTATGCCGAGTGGAGCTTCGTCGAGGAGCAGCCACCCTTCATCCTGAAGCTGAAGAATTGGTGGGACCTGCCCGGCGTCCACAGCCTGTGCAGCTCGATCTTCCCGGTCGGCCACGGCATGCACGCCACCCCGTCCGAGATCGCCGTGACCCAGGCCGCCTATCCGGACCGCATCAAGACCGCCGACTATTCACCCAAGATCGCTCCGGTCGGCCCGATCCGCGACGCCCTGGACTACCGCGCCCGCTTCCCCGACGGCCGCATCGGCTCGGACCCGGCCCAGGCGAGTCCGGAAAAGGGCCAACGCATCATCGACGCCTCAGTCACCGCCCTGCTCAAGGACGTGGCGGACTTCTCGGCCGAGGTCCTGCCCTAGACCGTGCCGGGCCTTGCCCCGGACACGAATGCGGCCCAAGGCTCGGCCATGACTCATATCAAGAAGGCGGCCCGCAACGGCCGACGCCTGGCCAGCAACAACCAGTCCGCCGCCGACACGGCCGTCGCGGGCGGCGAGATGCTGCAGGCCTCGGGCGAGGTCATCTCGGCTCGGCTCGAAATCATGGCCGCCGGCATGGCGGATCCAGCCAGGACCGACCTCGCGGAAATGGCTCTGATGAGTTCGGAAAAGGTTGAGGCCATGTCGGCCTCAGCCTCGACGGTGACCCGCAATTTCGGCGACCTGTCCGACCGGATGACCCGGTCCGCCGCCAATGAGATGCACCTGGCCAGCCGTGCGGCCTCGGCCATGGCCAGCGCCAGCGATCCGGCAGCCCTCGCCACCCTGCAATACAATTATGCGGTCGGCTGGTGGGGCCGGGCCACCGGCCAGATGCTGACCCTGAATACCGAGCTGCTCAAGGCCCAGGCCCAGGCGCTGGATCCGATCCACCGCACGGCTGTGGCCAATGCCAAACGGTTGAAGCGCTAGACCGGCCGGCTCAAGCCGTCCGGACAACGCCGCCGTCGGCCACAACCGGCCACGGCGTCAATTTCGCCCCGGCGCAGGGACCACCGACACAGGCCCCGGTCAGGGGCGTGAACACCGCTCCGTGCCAGCCGCACAGGATCAGATCGCCGTCCGGCGTCAGATAGCGGTCCAGTTCGATCGCCAGCGGATGACCTTGGTGCGGACAGCGGTCGACATAGCCGGCCACCTGTCCCTGTTTTCGCACGACGAAGCCATGGAAATACGCCTCGCCGATCTGCAGCACGAAGCCGCGCGACCCGGGATCGGCGATGTCCGTCTCGGCACACAGGGTCACGCCGGGCGGCGTCTTCCAGACCCGTTTGCGATCAACCGGAATTGCCGCGTCCATCAGTGCCGCTCGACCTTCAGCGGGCGCGACAGCAGATTGCCGATCATCGCGTCCACCGTGGTTTCGCCGTTCAGCAGGGCGGCGACCGCTTCCGAGATCGGCATCTCCACGCCCAGCTTCGCCGCCAGTTGGCGCACAGCGGGGGCGCTTTCATAGCCTTCAGCCACCGACCGTTTGCCGTCCAGCGCCTGTTCGACGGTCTGGCCCTGACCCAGGGCCAGACCCAGGCTCATGTTGCGCGACTGCGGACTGGAGCAGGTAAGCACCAGATCACCGAGCCCGCACAGGCCCGCCACCGTCTCCGGCCGACCGCCCATGGCTACGCCCAGCCGGGTCATCTCGGCAAAGCCGCGGGTGATCAGGGCCGCATGGGCGCTGCGCCCCAGACCCCGGCCCTCACTGATACCGCAGGCGATGGCCAGCACATTCTTGATCGCCCCCCCGACCTCGGCCCCGATCAGGTCGGTGGCCAGATAAGGCCGGAAGGTCGGGGCCGACAGGGCCACCATCAGCTTCTGACCGAGAGCCTCGTCGGCGCAGGCCAGGGTCACCGCACTGGGCAGGCCGCGAGCGACCTCTCCGGCGAAGCTTGGGCCTGACAGCACCGCCGCCGGGGCGTTAGGCAGGGTCTCGGCCAGGACCTCGGTCATCAGCTTCAGCGAGCCACGTTCGATGCCCTTGGCGCACAGCACCACCGGCACACCGGCACGGTGGAAGGGGGCGAAGGCCGCGAGAGTGGCCCGCATATATTGCGCCGGAGGCACGGCCAGGATCACGTCACACGCCCCCAGGTCGGCCAGATCGCCAGTCACCTTCACATGGTCGTCGAGGGTGACGCCCGGCAGGAAGGCCTCATTGACCTGGTGGTCGCGGATACTGTCGACCACCTCGGATTCGCGCGCGTGCAACAGGGTGTCCAGCCCGGCCCAGCCAGTTACCTGGGCCAGGGCGGTGCCCCAGGCACCGGCGCCGATCACCCCTGCGGTACGAAATTCCATCGATCGTTTCCCTAGGCCTTGGCCCCCTTGCGACCCGGCTTGTGCATCGGGTCGCTGAGCGCCTTGTTTTCATCCAGCGGCCATCGCGGGCGCGCTGCCGTATCGATATCCGAAACGAGACCCTGCTGCAGGCGTTCCGCCCCGGCCAGGGCGATCATCGCCGCGTTGTCGGTGCAATAGGCCATCGGCGGGGCCAGAAAATCAAAGCCGTTCTTCGCCGCCGCCGCTTCCAGCACGGCCCGCACCGTCCGGTTGGCCGCCACCCCGCCGGCGACCACAAACATCGGCCGGGTCGCCGCGGTGCCGTGGCTGTCGATCCAGTCCTGCATGGCCCGGTGCGAACGTTCGGCCAGTTGGCGGGCGATGGCGCTCTGGACCGCATCGGCCAGATCGGCCCGGTCCTGATCGGTCTCGCAGGTTTGAGCGAGGCGCGAGGCCGCCGTCTTCAGCCCGGAAAAGGAAAAGTCGCAGTCCTTGCGCCCCAGCAGGGCCCGCGGCAGGTCGAAGCGGCTGCCGTCGCCGGTCTCGGCCAGCCGTTCCAGCGCCGGGCCGCCGGGATAGCCAAGCCCCAGGGCCTTGGCGATCTTGTCGAAGGCCTCACCGGCGGCGTCGTCGATGGTCGAGCCCAGCCGGCTCATGTCGCCGATGCCGCGCACCTCCAGCAACTGGCAGTGGCCGCCCGAGGCCAGCAGCAGCAGGAAGGGATAGGCCAGGTTGCGCCCCAACCGCGCCGACACCGCATGACCCTCCAGATGATTGACCGCCACCAGCGGCAGGCCCCGCGCCAAGGCGACGGCCTTGCCGAAGCCCAGGCCGACCATGACCCCACCGACCAGGCCGGGCCCGGCCGTGGCCGCGACCCCGTCGAGGCCGTCATAGCCGAGGCCCGCCTCGGTCATGGCCCGGCCGGTCACCCCGGCGATCATCTCGACATGGCTGCGCGCGGCGATCTCGGGCACGACCCCGCCGAAGGCCGCATGGTCGTCGATCTGGCTGTGCACCACTGAGGACAGAACCGTGGCAGTGCCGTCCGGATCCAGCCGCACCACGGCGGCGGCGGTCTCGTCACAGCTGGTTTCCAGACCCAGCACGGTCAGCGTCCGTGCCGGTTCGGTTGCCCGCCCTGCCTCGCTGCTATAGTCCGCCACCATGTTCATCGGGTCCAGCTAACGACCCCTTCCCCCGTGCGCAACGCCTCATGACCTTCCCGATCCGTATCGGCACCCGACGTTCCGCCCTGGCCATGACGCAGTCAGGCATGATGCAGCGCGCCATCGCCGCCGCCATGGGCGTGCCCGAGGCCGAGATCGCCAGCGCCGTGCCCCTGGTCGAGATCGTGACGACCGGCGACCGGATCCAGGACCGTCGCCTGCTCGAGATCGGCGGCAAGGCGCTGTTCACCAAGGAGATCGAGGAGGCCCTGATCGATGGCCGTGTCGACGTCGCCGTCCATTCGATGAAGGATGTCCCGGCCGAACAGCCACCCGGCCTGTGTATCGCGGCCGTGCCCGAGCGCGAGGACTCGCGCGACGCCTTCATCAGCGAGGCCTTCGCCTCCTTCGCCGACCTGCCCGAAGGGGCCCGGCTGGGCACCGCCAGCCTGCGCCGCCAGGCCCAGGCCCTGGCCCTGCGCCCGGACCTGCGTATCGAGATGTTGCGCGGCAATGTTGATACCCGATTGCGCCGGCTGGCTGAGGGCGATTTCGACGCCATCCTGCTGGCCACAGCCGGCCTCAACCGCCTCGGCCGCGCCGGGGTCATTCGCGAGCGCCTGTCGCTCGACCAATTCCTGCCTGCCCCGGGCCAGGGGGCCCTGGCCCTGCAGACCCGCGCCGGCGAGACCGCAGCCGCCTGGGTCGCGGCCCTCGACCACCCCTTGACTGCCCTGGCCGTGGCCGCCGAACGCGGGGCCATGACGGCGCTGGAGGGCTCGTGCCGCTCGGCCATCGGGGCCCATGCCACCCGGGCCGACGGCCGATTGCTGTTGACCGCCGAACTGCTCAGCCCCGACGGTTCGGCCCGCTGGCGGCGATCCGGGGAGCTGGGCGACATCACCGCCGCCGACGTCGTCCCGGCTGCCCACGCCATGGGCCTGGCCGTCGGCCGCCAGATCCATGACGCCGCCGGCGACCAGCGGATCGACCTCTGACCATGGCCGGGGCAGACGAGGCCGGCCCCCGCGTCTGGATCACCCGGGCCTGTCCCGGGACCGAACGCACGGCAGCGGTCCTGACGGCGCGGGGCTTCACCCCGATCAGCGCGCCGGTCATCGCCCTGGTGCCGCTCGACACGCCCCTCGACCTGAGCGATGTGGCCGGCTTGGCCTTCACCAGCCGCAATGGCGTCGCCGCCTTCGCCGCCCGGACCGGGCGTCGCGACTGGCCGGTTTTCGCCGTCGGCGACGCCACTGCCGACGCGACCCGGGCCTGCGGTTTTGCCCGGGTGCGTTCGGCCGGCGGGGCGCTGGACGATCTCGTCGCCCTGATCGCCGCCGCCTGGCCCGCGGACGGTGGCCTGATCCTGGCCCCGGGCGCACGCGAGCCGGCGGGCGACCTGACCGGGCAACTCGCCGGACGGGTGGCAGTGCGCACCGTGGCCCTCTATGCCGCCGTCGATACCGACGTTTCCGTACCCGAAAACCTTGATGTCGTGCTGATACACTCGCCGCGTGCGGCCCGGTCCCTGGCGGCCAGCCTGACCCCGGCCGACGGCCGAAATCGCCTGCTGGTGGCGATTTCAGCCGCCGCCGCCGCGCCGCTGGCGCAGGCCGGCTTCGCCGAAATCCGTATCGCGGCCCGTCCGACCGAAGACTCGCTGCTCGCGGCGCTTGGCAACCCCGTCCGGCCCGTATAAACAGCGCTCCTCGCGCCGGGCCCCGTCGTCCGCGCACTGAGGCCGCTTTAGCTCAGCTGGTAGAGCATCGCATTCGTAATGCGGGGGTCAGGTGTTCAAGTCACCTAAGCGGCACCACCACTCCAATGGCACTCTAGGTAGGAAGCCGGCAGGCGAGCGGCGGACGGGCCGTGAGCCGGGAAGCCGCATGGGTCCGGGCTGGGAGGCTTCTAACGTGTCAGTTCTGCCGGTCCGGTAAGAGAACACCCGTCACCGGTCCGCCACCGGTATGAATCGCCCTCTTTTCCATGACAGGCCAAGCAGCACCAGGCTCGCCAGAAGCGATATGATCAGCGCCGCCCATGAGGACTCAGGACCAAAACCGCCCCCACTCAGCGTCGCTGCGACACCCTCAACCGGACGGGTCAGCAGGGGGCCACCGGCGAAAACATCCAGGCCCGAAACCGCGCCGCCAAAGAGCCAGCCTTGGGCAAAATTCCAGCCCGCGTGCATGCCGATCGACATCCAGACCCGGCCGGTCAGCAGATAGAGTCCGGTGCCGATTCCCTCGCCGGCGAGCAGACACAGGGCTGAAAAGACGGTCGCGTCGGGATTTGACAGGTGAAGCCCGGAAAACAGCAGGGCGGTGACGATGAGGGCGGGAAGCACGCCGACGGCGCGCCAAAGCAGGCGGAAGATGATGATCCGCATCAGCACTTCCTCGATCACCCCCGATTGCACGGATTGCTTCAGGGACTCGGCGACCTCCGTAATCGGCGTCGAGACCACGGTGACCCAGCCGGCGGCCCACAGGATGCCGATGATCGCGGCGATGAGCAGTCCGCCGATGGCGGTCCCGCCCGCAAGGTCGGGGAGCATGCGGCGAAGTCCGAGTTCAGGGATCTGGCGGCGTTCGACGACGCGGACGGCCAAGGCATAGATGGCCAGCATCCCGACCGAACCGACGAGTACAGCGAGCAGCCGCGCGCCGGTCGGGGCCTCGGCGCGCGAGGTGAACACGCTGCCCGACGTCATGGCGGAGAGGCGCAGGGTGGCATCGGCGGCGACATTGAACGCCAATATGCACAGGACCGCCAGAACCAGCATCCAGCTGAGGGCTTTCAGCCAGCGAAGCCGGCCCGGTGCCAACCACCCCGCATTGCCCAGAATAATGTCCGTCGCCATTGCCAGCCCCCTTGGTTTTCAGCTGATTTATCTTCATATGAAGGTTTCTGAGTCAACAACTATCTTCATGTGAAGATAACCCCCCTGTCAGATGGCCCTCCGGGGCTATGCCGGATTGAGCGTGCCAATGAAGAAGACTCTCGCGACCGACCGGGTCGATGCGCTGGTTGCGGACTGGCACCGGGAGAACCCCGCCCTGCGCACCGGTGCCATGCAGGTTGTGGGTCGCATCATCCGTCTGGGCCGGGCCTATCAGGATGAGGTTTCGGCCATGCTTCGACCCTACGGATTGTCCTATTCCGACTTCGACGTGATCGCGACGCTCCGCCGCGCCGGCCCGCCCTACGCCCGGACGCCCACACAGTTGCAGCAGAGCGTCCTGCTCACGTCTGGCGCGATGACGGCCTGTCTCGGACGACTCGAGCGACAGTCGCTGATCAGCCGGTCCGAAGATGCGGAAGACCGACGGCGCTCGAAGGCAGCGCTGACCCAAAAAGGTCAGGACCTGGTCGACCAACTGATTTCGCGCCGGTTCGCCCTTGCTGAAAATGCGCTTGTTGACCTCAGCGGAAAGCAGACAGATAATTTGATCGCGCTACTGCGCCGACTAGATCCTGAGTAGGGGCCGCAATCCCATCGATCGCATCGCCTTGAGGTGATGCGTGCCGGTGCTTGTCACGTGCTTCAAATAAATGTTGGCAATCAGACATAAAATGTCTGGTAAATAATCATCAACGTCAGGCTGCGTATTTATTTGTCGGTTTCTGAGCCGACAAAAGTATGGCTGTCCCTGAATATCAATTTCTTGTAGTTCCAGCGATCTCTTTGATGGGGTCAGTTCATCGTGCGTTTTCGAAACCGCGTACTTTCATCTATCAAGGAAGAAGATATTGTCGCCCTGCGACCACATCTGCGCGAAATCTGCGTGTCACGCGGGCAGATCCTGATCGCTGAGAACACGCAGGTCACCCAGGTCTATTTTCCCAGCAGTGCGGTCCTCTCGAGCGTCATCGTTCTGCAGGACGGACGTCAGTGTGAGGTCTCCACGCTCGGAACCGAAGGGCTCGGCGGCGGACTGGCGTGTCTGACCGGCGAACCTTCGAACGAGCGTCTGTTCGCCCAGATCGCCGGCGGATTGATCACCCTGCCCGCAGACGCCCTGAAGGCGCGGGCGCTCATCAGCCCCGCCCTGTTGAATCTGCTACTCCAGCGTCTTCAGGCGAGTCAGGTCGAGGCGGGGCAGGGCGTGGCCTGCAACGCCCTGCACGAGGCACCCGCCCGGCTGGCGCGCTGGCTGCTGATGACGATGGATCGCATCGGCGCGTCGGAGTTCCCCCTGACCCAGACCTATCTCGCGGTCATGGTGGGGGTCCAGCGCACCACGATCAGCGGCGTGGCCAACCGACTCAAGCAGAAGGGTTTGATCGGCTACAGTCGTGGTCAGGTGACGATTCTGGACCCGGCCGGCCTTGAGGTCGAGGCGTGTGAATGCTACGCAGTTATCCGTAGTCGTTCCGACGCCCTAGGGCTGGTTGATCGCCACGACTAGCCGCACATCGATCTTCCCCTCCCGCTCGGTCCGGTCCATATCATGAACCGGCTGACCCCCTTGGCTTGCATTCCGATAGGCGATTGATTTTGTCCTCGTTGACCGCGCGTCAGGAAGAATGCCTGCGCCTGACGACATTCCGGACCGACAAGGAAATCGCCGCCGAACTGGGCTTGTCCGAAGCGACGGTGAAAAAGCACGTCCACGCCGCCTGCCAGCGCCTGGGGGTCAACCGGCGCAAGGCGGCCCTGGCCCTTCTGGAACCAAAGGTACCAACGGCTACGAAGGACCCCATGGACGAATTTCCAGGGCCGGCGCTTGATGCGTCGACACCAACGGAAATCCACCATGCCCCCGATGACACAACCCCTGCCGCATTGGACCTGGGACGACCTGGAAACGGCCCTCGGTCAGTTCGATCAGACACGCCAGCTCGAGATGCTGCGCAGCCACTTGCTGGACGGCCTGCGCTCGGACGCGAGCTCGACGACACCGCCGGACCTGCTGGCCCAGGTGCTGAGCACGGCCTGGGTCCTGGCTCAGGTCGGCGCCTCGGCTACAGACCCCCACCCGGCGGCTGGGCGCTCCGTCTGCTGATCATCGGACTCATCATCGTGTTCGGCACCGTGATGCTGGTCGGTGTCTTCGAAATGCTGGTTCGCTATCAGCACCAGGTCAGCGAGATTGACCTTAGTGTCACCCAAGCCACTCATCCGATCGATCCCGCATCACCCTGACGGTAGAGGTCGCTCGCCGAACCGGACTGAACCTTCATGGACCCGCTTCCGGCCTTCTTTTTGGTCTCCATCCTGGTGGTCTTCCCCCTGGCCTGGCTGGGGGGTGGGCATACCGAACGGGCGGGCGTAGCCCTGTACCTGTGCCTGTATATTCTCGGTCGCCTGACCCAGCATATCCAGATCGGCAACCCGCTGTTGGCTCCAGCCCTGATCGATCTCACCTTCCTGATCGGAGTGGTGTGGCTGGCCTTGAAGCGGGAACGTTGGTGGCCGTTGGTGGCCTCGGCCCTCCAGGTCATGGTCATGCTGGTCTATGTCGGCGCGATGCTGGTTCCGGGCTTCAGCACCCGGTCCGGGATTGTCGCCATCATGGTCCTCGGCGTCCTGGGTCTCTACTGCCTGCTGGGCGGTGTACTGGAGCGTATCCTGGCCGGCGAGACCCCCGCCAGCGCTTCCGCAGTCTGGAGGCGCCGCCGTCCGCCGCCGCGCCAGCCGAAGCCTTAACTCCAGCGCGCTTGAACATATAAGCATATCTTTATATGTTTGCCGGATTCCCCGATGGATCCCCCCGGCCAGGAGCCCTTGCTTGTCCCGTTCCTCTTTCCTCTTCACCTCCGAAAGCGTTTCCGAGGGCCATCCCGACAAGGTCGCGGACCGCATTTCCGACACCGTCGTCGACCTGTTCCTGACCAAGGACCCCGAGGCCCGGGTGGCCTGCGAGACCCTGACCACGACCAATCTGGTGGTGCTGGCCGGCGAGATCCGCGGCAACGGCATCATGGGCAAGGACGGCCAGTGGGCCCCCGGCGTCGAGAAAGAGATCGAGGACGCCGTCCGCGCCGCCGTGCGCGACATCGGCTATGAACAGACCGGCTTCCACTGGGAGACGTTTGAATTCATCAACCGCCTGCATGGCCAGTCGGCCGACATCGCCGTCGGCGTCGACGCCGCCGGCAACAAGGATGAAGGGGCCGGCGACCAGGGCATCATGTTCGGCTATGCCTCGAACGAGACCCCCGAATTGATGCCAGCCACCCTGCAATACAGCCACAACATCCTCAAACGTCTGGCCGAAGTGCGCCACGCCGGCGGCTCGAAGCTGGAGCCCGACGCGAAGAGCCAGGTCACCATCCTGTACGAGAACGGCGTGCCCGTGCGCGCCACCTCGATCGTGCTGTCGACCCAACACGCGGCGGGACTGTCGGCCGGAGAGGTCGCGGCCATCGTCAAGCCGCACATTCTCGCGGTTCTGCCGGAAGGCTTTACCGACGACGCCACTGAATGGCACATCAATCCGACCGGCATCTTCGAGATCGGCGGACCCGATGGTGACGCCGGGGTGACCGGGCGCAAGATCATCGTCGACACCTACGGCGGCGCGGCTCCACACGGCGGCGGGGCCTTCTCGGGCAAGGATCCGACCAAGGTCGACCGTTCGGCCGCCTATGCCTGCCGCTACCTGGCCAAGAACGTCGTCGCCGCCGGCCTGGCCGACCGCTGCACCATCCAGATCAGCTATGCCATCGGCGTGTCCAAGCCGCTGTCGGTCCACGTCGACCTGCACGGCACCGGCAAGATCGCTGAGGCGGCGCTGGAAACAGCCCTGCCGGAAATGATCGGCGGAGCCACGCCCCGCGCCATCCGCGAGCACCTGGGCCTGAACCGGCCTATCTATGCCCGCACCGCCGCCTATGGCCATTTCGGTCGCGAGCCGGACGCCGACGGCGGCTTCAGCTGGGAAAAGACCGATCTGGTCGATCGCCTCAAGGCACTGGTCTAGCACCAGCGCCAGGCGCCCCTCCCCTTCGCGGGGCGGGGGCGCTATAGGCCGCCCATGTCCTCCGACCCCGACAACCCATTCATCGACCGTCCGCTGCGCTCCTTCGGGCGCATCAAGTCGCGCGCGATCAAGCCGCGTCAGGCGGCCCTGTTCGACACCCTGCTGCCGGACATCGTCGTACCCGATCCCAAGACAGGCCCGCTCGACCCCGACGCCCTGATGCCCGGTGCGAGGGCGGTCTGGCTGGAGATCGGTTTCGGCGGCGGCGAACATCTGGCCGAACAGGCCGCCCGGCATCCGGACACCCTGATGATCGGCTGTGAGCCGTTCCTCAATGGGGTGGCCTCGGCCCTGCGCCATATCGATGATCGTGGCCTGAAGAATGTCCGGCTGCACGCCGACGATGCCCGCGATGTGCTGGACGCCCTGCCCGATGCGTCGCTGGACCGGGTCATGATCCTGTTCCCCGACCCCTGGCACAAGGTGCGCCACAACAAGCGCCGCCTGTTGAATGATGAAACCGCCGCGGTCATCGCCCGGGTGCTGAAACCCGGCGGGCGGGTGCGGTTCGTCACTGACTGGGCCGACTATGCCGACTGGGCGCTGGAGCGGCTGCAGCGCACCCCCGGCCTGACCGAGATTGAAGTGGGCGAGGGCGACTGGCCGCAACGGGCCATGACCCCGCCCGCCGACCATGTCGTGACCCGCTATGAGGAAAAGAAGCTGGGCGACACTGCCCCCATCTTCCTGGAATTCAGCCGCGCCTGAACCACGACGTCCGGTGCAGGACGGCGGCACCGGCCACCACCGCGATCGACTTGACCACGGCTCCGACAAGGAAGGGCGTCAAGCCCGCCGCTATCGCCGCCGACACCCCGATCCGGGTTGCCAGCCAGCCGGTGCCGAGTCCGAGAATCAGCAGATGCGCCCCGATCATCAGGGCGACGCCGGCCGCGGGGGCGGCGAACATCGGCCGGCGGGCCAAGCTCCCGGCGACGAAGGCCGCGGTCGGGAAGGCGATCAGATAGCCGGCTGTCGGACCCGCGAAACGCTGCCAGCCCCCGGCTCCGTCCGACAGCACCGGCAGGCCGAGCGCCGCGAGCGCCAGATAAATCAGGACCGCCACAGCGCCCCAACCTCCACCCAGCACCGCCCCGGCCAGCAGGACGGCGAAAGTCTGTAGCGTCATCGGAACCGGAACCATCGGCACCGCGACCTGGGCGCAAAGCGCCATCAGCCCGGCAAACCCGGCCACGGCAAACAATCGACGGATCAGCGTCTGCCACTTTGCATTTGTCAGAAAGGCCATCTATACCGCCTCCCACATCGTTAGACCGGCGTCCAACGGCGTCGTTCACAGCGGCGGCCCGGGGACGGCCAGCCGCTTTTTTATTGAGTAATGCCCGCCTTGCGCGCCAAGACCCCCGAAGACCGCAAACTGCTCGAGATGATCGACCCGATCGCTGAAAGCCTCGGGTTGGAGATCGTACGCGTGCGCCTGATGGGCGGCACCCTGCGCCGACGGCTGCAGATCATGGCCGAGCGGGCCGTAGACAACGACATCGCCGTCGAGGAATGCGCCCGTCTCAGCCGCGCCGTGTCCGAAGTGCTGGACGCCGCCGACCCGATCGCCGGTGAATATCTGCTGGAAGTGTCGTCGCCCGGCGTCGACCGCCCGCTGACCCGCCTCAAGGATTTCGACCTGTTCGAGGGCTTCGAGGCCCGGATCGAGACCGACCGGATGGTCGAGGGCCGCAAACGCTTCAAGGGCATCCTGGCCGGGACCGAGGGTGACACGGTCGCCATCGACCTCGACGGCGAGGACGACACCGCCCTGCTGCCGTTCGAATGGCTGTTCGACGCCAAACTGGTTCTGACCGACGCCCTGCTCAACCGCGGGGCCGCCCTGCGCGCCGCGCGCGGTGAATCCGACGAGCCCGGCGGTGGCCCGGCTGACGATCCGGACCTGCCGCAGCGCGGCGTGGCCCAGCCCAAGAAGACCTTTCTCAAGACCCCTTCCCCCAAGACAACCAAGACCAAAAGGGACAAAGCCTGATGGCCGTCACCGGTATTTCCGCCAACCGCCTCGAACTTCTGCAGATCGCGGACGCTGTCGCGCGTGAGAAGAACATCGACAAGGAGATCGTCGTCGAGGCGATCGAGGAAGCGATCCAGAAGGGCGCCAAGTCGCGCTACGGGGCGCATCACGACATCCGCGCCAAGATCGACATCAAGACCGGTGAGATGCTGCTGACCCGTCACGTCACCATCGTCGAGGACGACTGGCAGCCGGAAGACGAGCTGGAAGAATTCAACGACAGCGCCATGGTGCGCCTGACCGACGCGATGAAGCGCGACCCCGAGGCCGTGGTCGGCAAGGAATATGTCGAGGTCCTGCCGCCGTTCGAATTTGGCCGGGTCCAGACCCAGATGGCCCGCCAGGTCGTGACCGGCAAGGTCCGCGAGGCCGAGCGCGCCAACCAGTACGAAGAGTTCAAGGATCGCGTCGGCGAGATCGTCAACGGCACGGTCAAGCGCGTCGAATACGGCAACACTATCGTCGATCTGGGCCGGGGCGAGGGCATCATGCGCCGCAACGACTCGATCCCGCGCGAGGTGTTCAACATCGGCGACCGCATCCGCACCTACATCTATGATGTCCGCGCCGAGGCCAAGGGCCCGCAGGTCATGCTGTCGCGGGCCCATCCGGGCTTCATGGCCAAGCTGTTCGCCCAGGAAGTGCCCGAGGTCTACGATGGCGTCATCGAGATCCGCGCCGCTGCCCGCGACGCCGGCTCGCGCGCCAAGATGGCCGTCCTGTCCAATGACTCCTCGATCGATCCGGTCGGGGCCTGCGTCGGTATGCGCGGCTCGCGCGTCCAGGCCGTGGTCGCCGAGCTTCAGGGCGAGAAGATCGACATCATCCAGTGGAACCCCGACGAGCCGACCTTCATCGTCAACGCCCTGGCCCCGGCCGAGGTCTCCAAGGTCGTGCTGGACGAGGAAGCTGACCGCGTTGAGGTCGTGGTACCCGACGAGCAGCTGTCGCTGGCCATCGGTCGTCGCGGCCAGAACGTGCGTCTCGCCTCCCAGCTGACCGGCTGGCAGATCGACATCATCACCGAGTCCCAGGACTCCGAGCGTCGCCAGCGCGAGTTCGCCGAACGCACCCAGCTGTTCCAGGACGCGCTGGACGTCGACGAGGTCATCGCCCAGCTGCTGGTCACCGAAGGCTTCGCCACGGTCGAGGATCTGGCCTTTGTCGAGGCCTATGAAATCTCCGAGATCGAAGGCTTCGACGAGGACACGGCCGAGGAACTGCAGGCTCGCGCCGCCGACTATCTGGCCAAACAGGCCGCCGTGCTGGATGCCAAACGCATCGAGCTGGGCGTCGAAGACGCCGTGCTGCAGGTTCCGGGCGTGACCCTGCCGATGGCCGTGGCCCTCGGCGAGGGTGGCGTGAAGACGGTCGACGATCTGGCTGACCTGGCCACCGACGAGATCCGCGGCGGCTTCGACATCAAGGATGGCGAACGGATCAAGCTCCCGGGCGTGCTGGAAAGCTTCAACCTGGTCCAGGCCGACGCCGAAATGCTGATCCTCCAGGCCCGTGTGGCCGCCGGCTGGATCGACGCTTCGGAACTGCCGCAGCCGGAACCCGAGCCTGAATACGAAGACACCGGCGAAGATGCGGTGCTCGACGCTGAAGCGGTGTTCGAGACCCCGGCCGAGGCTGACGCTGACGCTGAGACGGAAGCCGAAGTCAAAGCCGAAGACGACATCGAAACGGAGGTCCCCGCCGGGGATCCCGAAACCCCCAGCGACGCGTGATGGGAAGCCGGGCCGTTCATGGGATTGCGCGACGCAACGATCGATAGGGAACGCCGCGACCTGGTCACGCACCAGGTCATGGAGGAATCTCGCCTGATCCGTTTCGTCGCCGCCCCGGACGGCTCGGTCGCCCCCGACCTAGGGCGCAAATTGCCCGGCCGCGGCCTTTGGGTCGCCGCTGACAGGGTCTCGATTGAGGCCGCAGTAAAGAAAAACCTGTTCTCGCGGGCCGCCAAGGCCCCGCTGAAGCCGGCCGCTGACCTGGCCGACACGGTAGAAACCCTGCTGGTGCGCCGGGTTCTCGACCAGCTGGGCCTTGCCCGGCGCGAAGGTGTGCTTATCTCCGGGTTCGAAAAATCGGCGGCGGCGATCCGCTCCGGCAAGGCGGCCTGGCTGGTCGAGGCCAGCGACGGTTCACAGGACGGTCGCGGCAAGCTTCTGGGCCTCGCCCGGCACCAGCAACCGCCTCCCAAAGTCTGCGGCACCTTCAGCGCGGACGATTTGAGTTTGGCCCTTGGGCTGGAAAATGCGATACACGCCGTCCTGCTTGTGGGCGGGCGGGCCGATCGCTGGACCGTAGAGGTCGAGCGACTGGCGGGATTTCGACCGCTCCACCCTCGGGACTGGCTCCAGGAACGTCCTGGAACCGAGACCGAGAGCGGGTCGGACGAGACCCCTGGAATGGGTTTTGACGGGCGGGGTTCCGCCTCCTGAACGGGGAGGTGGGGCAGCGCGCGGCTATTTGTGTTTGAACGAGACGATGGCGGGATTCTCCGCCCCGAGTAAAGCGACCGGATGAGCGACGAGATCGACAAGACCAACGAAGGCCAGGACCCGGGCACCCCGGCACCGGGCGGCACGACGCCGTCCCAGACGGGCCCCCGCGCGCCGCTGAGCCTGAAACCGCGCCCGACGGGCTCGGTCTCGACCGGCACCGTGCGCCAGAGCTTCAGTCACGGCCGGACCAAGACGGTCGTGGTCGAGACCAAGCGTCGTCCCGGCGCGACGCCCGGACATCAACGCCCCCAGGGCTTTGACGTCGCCCGTCCGCGTACCGAAATCCCGGCACCCCAGGCCCCGCGTCCGACGGCAGCCCAGCCCGCCGGCGGCAGTCTGTCATCCGAGGAGCAGGAAGCCCGCCGCCGCGCCATCGAACTGGCCACCAAGGCCCAGGCCGAACGCGCCGAGGCCGCGGCTGCGGAACAGGCCCGCCGCGACGCGGCCGCCCGCGAACAGGCGTCTGCGACCGAGAAGGCCGCCGCCGCCGCCCAGGCTGACGCCGCCGCCGCTCGCGCCGCCGCCGAGGCTGCGCGCGCCGAGGCCGCCAAGCACGCCCCGGCCGCCAAGGCCCCGGCCCGCGCCCCCAAGGCTCTGGTCCCGGCCAAGGCCGCGCCCGCCGCACCGCCTGTCGAGACTCCGGTCGCGCCGCCCCCGGAGGCTGCGGCCCCTGTGGCGGCCGCCCCGGTTGCCGAAACGCCGGCTCCACCTGCCCGCCCGGCCCCCCCGGCTCGTCCGGTGGTCAATTTCGGTCAACGCGTGCCCAAGGCTCCGGCCGCACCGCGCGCGCCGGCCGATCGTCCGGCCTTCGGGGGCCGCTCGGCCCGTGAAGAAGCCATGGGCGGCGGTGAACGCGCCTATTCCGATCGTCCGCAGGCAGCCCGCCCGCAAGGCGCGGCCGGACGTCCGGCCGAACCGGTCCGCTATTCGGCCCTGACGCCGCGACCGGCACCCGGTGCCACCCGCCCCGGAGCCGCCCGTCCGGGTGCCGCCGGTCCGCGTGGTGCCAACCAGCCGCCGTCGACGCCCGAGGTGGCCCGTCCCAGCCGCGCCCCCGGTGGCGGCTTCGGTCGTCCGATCCGGCCCGAGGATGACCGCGACAAGCGCTTCTCCGACGCCGGCAAGGCCGTGTCCCGGACCCGTGGCGAGCCCAAGCGCCGCGAAGGCCGCCTGACCATCCAGGCCCTGGCCGGTGACGGCGATACTGCCGAGCGCATGCGGTCGCTGGCCTCGGTCCGCCGCGCCCGCGAACGCGAGAAGGAAAAGCGCAAGGGTGGATCCACCGATGCGCCGAACCGCCCGCGTGAAGTCATCATTCCCGACATCATCACCGTTGGCGACCTGGCCAACCGGATGGCCGTGCGCGGTGTCGACATCGTCAAATTCCTGATGCGTCAGGGCCTGATGGTGAAGATCACCGACGTCATCGACACCGACACCGCCGAACTGGTGGCCGACGAATTCGGCATGACCGTGCGTCGCGTCTCGGAAAGCGACGTCGAGACCGGCTTCCTCGCCCCCGACGACGACAGCGGTGCGACCACGCCGCGTGCGCCGGTCGTGGCCATCATGGGCCACGTCGACCACGGCAAGACCTCGCTGCTGGACGCCCTGCGCACCACCGACGTCGCTTCAGGCGAGGCCGGTGGCATCACCCAGCACATCGGGGCCTACCAGGTTCGTCTGCCCAACGACGCCCGCGTCACCTTCCTCGACACCCCGGGTCACGCGGCATTCAGCGCCATGCGGGCCCGCGGGGCCCATGTCACCGACATCGTGGTCCTGGTTGTGGCTGCCGACGACGGCGTCATGCCCCAGACCATCGAGGCCATCCAGCACGCCAAGGCGGCCGGGGCTCCGATGATCGTGGCGGTCAACAAGATCGACAAGCCGGACGCCAATTCGCAGAAGGTCATCAACGAGCTGCTGCAGCACGAGGTCATCTCCGAGAGCCTGGGTGGTGACACCCAGATCATCGAGGTTTCGGCCAAGAACCGCACCAATCTGGACGGTCTGATCGAGGCCATCCTGGTCCAGGCCGAGATGATGGACCTGCGCGCCAATCCGGAACGTTCGGCCGAAGGCGTGGTCATCGAATCCAAGCTCGACAAGGGTCGCGGCCCGGTCGGTACCGTCCTGGTCAAGCGCGGCACGCTGAAGCGCGGCGACATCGTCGTGGCCGGCTCCGCCTGGGGCAAGGTTCGCGCCCTGCTCAACGAGCGTGGCGAACAACTGGACGCTGCCGGTCCCGCCATCCCGGTCGAGATCCTCGGCCTCGATGAGGCCCCCGGCCCCGGTGAACCCTTCGCCGTGGTCGAATCCGAGGCTCGCGCCCGCGAGCTGACCGACTATCGTGACCGTCTGCGTCGCGACAAGGCCACCGGCGGCATCAACCAGGTGTCGCTGGTCGACATGATGTCCAAGCTGCAGTCCAAGAAGGTCTCGGAACTGCCGGTCCTCATCAAGGCCGACGTCCAGGGTTCGGCCGAGGCCATCGTCGGGTCGCTCGACAAGATGGGCAACGACGAGGTTCGCGCCCGCACCATCATGTCCGGTGCCGGCGGTATCACCGAAAGCGATGTCCAGTTGGCCAAGTCGGCCGGCGCGCCCATCCTCGGCTTCAACGTCCGTGCCTCGAAACAGGCCCGCGAACTCGCCGAGCGTGAAGGCGTCGAGATCCGCTACTACGCGATCATCTACGACCTGCTGGACGACATCAAAGGCGTGCTCTCGGGCATGCTGGCTCCGCTCCAGCGCGAAACCTTCCTCGGCAATGCCGCGGTGCTCCAGGTGTTCGACATTTCCAAGACCGGCAAGATCGCCGGTTGCCGGGTGTCCGAGGGCGTGGTCCGCAAGGGGGCCAAGGTCCGTATCATCCGCGACGACGTGGTGGTGCTGGAACTGGGCACGCTCGCGACGCTCAAACGCTTCAAGGATGAGGTCAACGAAGTCCCGGCGGGCCAGGAGTGCGGTATGCATTTCCAGGGCTTCCACGACATCAAGGCCGGCGACTACATCGAGTGTTTCACCGTCGAAGAGATCCAGCGCACGCTGTAATCCGGCTGGCCTCCCCGTCACAACGCGGCGGGGAGGCCCCGCCCGACTTCCGCCGCAACCGGACCGGATGATGATGTCATGCGTCCCCTGCTGATCCTTGCCCTGCTCCTGACGATCCCGGCCGGCCCCGCCGCCGCCGCCGAGACCCGCTATCTCGCCTATGACGCCGCCGATCGCGTAACCCAGGCCCTGACCCGCGGTGTGACCCTCGAGGTCGAGCGCAGCCTGTTCGGATCCATCAGCGTGCGTCGCCTGATCTCTACGTCCCAGCGCGGCTCGGCCGAGATCCGCCACGGCGGCCCCGACCGCGTGCGTCAGGCCCTGCCTGAGGGTGTCAACGCCCCGAACATCTACAGCATCGCTCCGGAAGGCGACGGCCGCGGCCTCAGCCGGGCCCTGTGCCCCGGGGCCGACGAGACCTGGCTAGCGGTCGGTCGCGTGCGCCTGGCCCGCCCGCTCGAGATGCACGCCGTCGGCCGCTGGTCTGACGGCACCCTGCGGCACTGCGTGCGACTGGCCTACAACTGGCGCGGGGAGTGGTCGATGCCGCCGGCCGGCCCCAGCCTCGACGAGCCTGCCCCTCTGCCCGCCAAGCGCTAGACGGCCGGATGACGAAATTGGACAGGGCGGCCCGTGGGGACTAGACCCCGCCCCTTCGCTTTTCCGTCCGGGTCCGATCCCCGGCGAGCGTGGAGGACATCGCATGAGTAATCGCAAGCCCAAGGGTGCCAAGCCTGCCGCCAAGGCCGGCACCGTCAGCCAGCGCCAGCTGCGCGCCTCGGAAATGATCCGCCACGCCCTCGTCGAGGTGATGCGCGAAAACGAGATTCGCGATCCGGCCCTGACCGGCGTGTCGATCACCGTCACCGAGGTGCGGCTGTCACCCGACCTGAAACACGCCACCTGTTTCGTCGAACCGCTCGGAGCCGGCATTGAGACCGACCCCGTCGCCGGCCATGTCGATGAGATCGTCAAGGCCCTCAACGTCCACGCCAAATTCCTGCGCGGCGCCCTGGGTCGCCATATCGACATGCGCTTCACCCCGGACCTGCGCTTCCGCCACGATGTCAGCTTCGCCGCCGCCGAACGGCTGAACCGCATCCTCGACAACCCGCGCGTCCAGGCCGATGTGTTCCGCGTCCCGGTCGAAGACGACGAAACCCAAGATGGCCCTCAAGCAGCGCAAGGCGCGGTAGGGGCAAAGGAAGACGGTCCTCAAGTAGCGCGAAGCGCGATAGGGCCAAAGGAAGACTTCTGATGGGTCGCACCAAGAAGGGCGATCCGATCCACGGCTGGGTCTGTCTCGACAAGCCGTTCGGGATGGGCTCGACCGAGGCCGTCACCCGGGTACGCCGCCTGTTCAACGCCCAAAAGGCCGGCCACGCCGGAACCCTCGACCCGCTGGCCAGTGGCATCCTGCCCATCGCCTTGGGCGAGGCGACCAAGACCGTGTCGCAGATGATGGAGGCGCAGAAGGTCTATCGCTTCACGATCAACTGGGGCACCTCGACCGACAGCCTCGATCGTGAGGGCGAGATCATCGGCCGTTCGGACGTGCGGCCGGCCATCGAGGCCGTGCGCGCCGCCCTACCCGCCTTCGTCGGCGAGATCGACCAGACCCCGCCGCGCTTCTCGGCCATCAAGGTCGACGGCCAGCGCGCCTATGACCTGGCCCGCGACGGGGCCGAGTTCGAACTGGCCAGCCGCCGCGTCACCATCCATGAGGCGGCCGTCTCGGCCAGTCCTGACGCTGACCATGTCGAGATCACCATCCGCACCGGTAAGGGCGTCTATGTCCGGTCCCTGGCGCGCGACCTGGCCGTGATGCTGGGGGCCGAAGGGCATGTTTCGGCCCTGCGTCGCGAGCGGGTCGGTCCGTTCTCGACCGATAACGCGGTGACACTGGATATTCTCGCCGATCTGGTGCATAGGGACGCCGCCTTGGAAGGTCTTCTTCCCGTGGCGACCGCCCTGGACGACATCCCGGAGCTGGCCGTTACGGATCAAGATGCCTTCTCGCTTCGGCAGGGACGGCCGATCGTACTGCTCCCCAGACAGGTCGAAACACTCAAGAGCCGCCTTCGGGAGGGCTCAAGAACTGTTTCCGCCTTTCAGGGTCAGACGCTCGTGGCGCTCTGCGAGATGCGGGCCGGTCGGCTTGAACCCGACCGCGTATTTAACCTCTAGCCTGCCCGTCTCCGCCTCAAGTAGCGCGGCGCGCGATAGGCCCATCAAGGAGCCACCCGATGTCGATTACTGCTGAACGCAAGGGCGAAGTTATCGCCGACAACGCCCGCACCTCGGGCGACACCGGCTCCGCCGAAGTCCAGGTCGCGATCCTCACCGAGCGCATCGCCAACCTGACCGAGCACTTCAAGACCCACAAGAAGGACAACCACTCGCGCCGCGGCCTGCTCAAGATGGTCTCGCAGCGTCGTCGCCTTCTTGACCACCTGACCAAGGTCGATCGCGAGCGTTACACCGCCCTGATCGGCAAGCTGAACCTGCGCCGCTAGGCCCCGGTTCTCCGCGGAAACATTTCTCGAGGCGCGCGACGGTCACGTCCGCGCCTCGTTCCGCACCTACGACCTCCCTGCGCGCCGCAGGTTTTTTCCGGCGCATGACGCGAGGGCCAGACCGGTCCTCTTTTACTCCCGGGTCTTCCGCGATGGCGCGGCGACCTCCGGATCGAAGGACTGAACGCCCGACGCTCCACCCGATTATGGGACCCCGCGCGGAATCCGCCCGCGGGACGACGAAAGACAAATCATGTTCGACATCAAACGCAAGACGATCGACTGGGCCGGACGCCCGCTTACGCTGGAGACGGGCCGTATCGCCCGCCAGGCCGACGGCGCCGTTCTGGCTACCTACGGCGAGACCGTCGTGCTCGCCACGGTCGTTTACGGTCGCGCGCCCAAGCCCGGCCTCGACTTCTTCCCCCTGACCGTCAACTACCAGGAAAAGACCTTCGCCGCCGGCAAGATCCCGGGTGGCTATTTCAAGCGTGAAGGTCGCCCGACCGAGAAAGAGACCCTGGTCTCGCGCCTGATCGACCGTCCGATCCGGCCGCTGTTCGTCAAGGGCTTCAAGAACGAGACCCAGGTCGTCATCACCGTGCTGCAGCACGACATGGAAAACGATCCGGACGTGCTGGGCATGATCGCCGCCTCGGCCGCCCTGACCATCTCGGGCGTCCCGTTCATGGGCCCGATCGGTGCCGCGCGCGTCGGCTATATCGACGGTGAGTACATCCTCAACCCGACCCTCGACCAGCTCCCGGACAGCCAGCTCGACCTCGTCGTCGCCGGCACCCAGGACGCGCTGATGATGGTCGAGTCCGAGGCCAAGGAACTGTCGGAAGACATCATGCTCAATGCCCTGATGTTCGCGCATCGCGGCATGCAGCCGGTGATCGACGCGATCATCGACCTGGCCGAGCACGCCGCCAAGGAGCCGTTCGACTTCCAGGCCGATGACGTCTCCGCCATCGTCACCGACATCAAGAAGCTGGTCGGAAACGACATCAAGGCCGCCTACACCCACGTCGCCAAACACGCCCGCCACGAAGCGGTCGGCACGGCCAAGAAGAAGGCCTCCGCTGCCCTGGTGAAGACCGACGAGAACCCCGACGGCGTCGACGCCTCGCGGTTCGGCGTGGCCTTCAAGGAATGCGAAGCCAACGTCCTGCGTCGCGACATTATCGACAACAGCCACCGCGTCGACGGCCGTGCCCTCGACAAGGTGCGTTCGATCGTCTCGGAAGTCGGCATCTTCCCGCGGACCCACGGTTCGGCCCTGTTCACCCGTGGTGAGACCCAGGCCATAGTGGTCGCCACCCTGGGCACCGGCGAGGACGAGCAATACGTCGACGCCCTGGCAGGGACCTACAAAGAGAAGTTCCTGCTGCACTACAACTTCCCTCCCTATTCGGTCGGCGAGACCGGTCGGATGGGCGGCGCGGGTCGTCGGGAAATCGGTCACGGCAAGCTGGCCTGGCGGGCCATCCGTCCGATGCTGCCGACCTCGGAAGACTTCCCCTACACCATCCGTCTGGTGTCCGAGATCACCGAGTCCAACGGCTCGTCCTCGATGGCTACGGTCTGCGGGGCCTCGCTGGCCCTGATGGATGCCGGCGTTCCGCTGGTGCGTCCGGTCTCCGGCATCGCCATGGGCCTGATCCTCGAGCCCACCGGTGAGTTCGCCATCCTGTCCGACATCCTGGGTGACGAAGATCACCTGGGTGACATGGACTTCAAGGTGGCCGGCACGCGCGAAGGCATCACCAGCCTGCAGATGGACATCAAGGTCGCCGGCATCACCGAAGAGATCATGCGCAAGGCGATCGCCCAGGCTTCGGCCGGCCGTCTGCACATCCTCGACGAGATGGACAAGGCCATCGACGGTGCTCGCACCGAGCTCGGCGAGTACGCGCCCAAGATCGAGTCGATCAAGGTCCCGACCGACAAGATCCGCGACATCATCGGCACCGGTGGCAAGATCATCCGCGAAATCGTCGAAAAGACCGGCGCCAAGGTCAACATCGAGGACGACGGCACCGTCAAGATCGCCGCTTCGGACCAGGAAAAGATCGACGCCGCCAAGGCCTGGATCTCGTCGATCGTGTCCGAGCCCGAGCCCGGCACCATCTATTCCGGCAAGGTCGTGAAGGTCGTCGACTTCGGTGCCTTCGTGAACTTCTTCGGGGCCAAGGACGGTCTGGTTCACGTGTCCCAGATCGCTCTGGAACGCGTCGCCAACCCGACTGACGTCCTGTCCGAAGGCCAGGATGTCAAAGTGAAGTTCCTCGGCTTCGACGATCGCGGCAAGACCAAGCTGTCGATGAAGGTCGTCGACCAGACCACCGGTGAGGACCTGACCGACAAGATCAACGCCGACCGCGCCGAACGTGGCGAACCGGCGCTGACCGAGGACACCGGCGGTGGTGGCCGCAAGCGTGAAGGCGGTGGCGGTGATCGCGGTCGCAGCCGTCCGCGTCGCGACTAGGACACTATCGGACCGGTATCCGGTCTGAATTGACGAAGGCCCCGCCGGTGACGGCGGGGCCTTTTTCATACGCGACGAGCCGTCTCGATCAGGAGTGGGCCGACCCCGCATCGGTCGAACGGCACAGGGCCATGGACCAGAAGGCAAAGCCGAGTGTGAGCACAGTCGCTGCGGCGACCACCACCATGGCCATGGTGTCGGCGACGGTCAGGGGCGCGAAGGCCCACAGGCCCGCATGCGCCAGACCGGCCAGGGTCAGGGACCAGCCGCCGACCCGGAGCGCCCGCTGTTCGCGGATGTCGGCCTGTTCCCCGCGCCAGCGCCGGATCTGCTTGGGCATGCGGTTGGCAAAGGCGGCCAGGATCAGACCGATGGCCACCTGGACGCCACGTCGGGCGGTTTCGCCATCGATCATGCCATTGCCCTCGGCCAGGCGCAGGCCCGCGGCCAGCGCCAGCAGCAGTCCCGCGAGGATCAGGGCAGGTAACAGGGTCTTGAAGGTCATGGGACAGGTCCTTTGAGGGGGTTGACGCGCGGCGGTGCCGGATCCGACCCGGCCCCGATGCCGAAACTCTGGGAAAAGCCCAGCAGGGCCTCTTCCAGCACCGATAATTTGAGCCGGTAGGTGACGGTGGTGCCCTGTTTGCGGCTGTCGACCAGGTCGGCCTCGCGCAGGACCGCGAAATGGGCCGACATGGTCGGCTTCGATACCGGGAAATGGTCGCACAGGGCCCCCGCCGTCATGGGCTGTGCCCGCAACAACTCCAGCACCTTGCGGCGCGTCGGATCAGCCAGTGCCTTGAATACCCGGTTCATGCATCAATGATTAGCTAATCATCGAACAATGTCAAATGGTCATTTGCATGCCCGTCTGACATCTCACCCGTCGGGGAACCCTGCTTCCCGCCCGACGGAATGTCTCGCTGAGACGCCGTCGGTCAGGCCGTGCATTCGGGCGGGCGGGTCTCGTCCGGTCCGAACATGGCGCAGGACCGGTCGATTTCACCCTGGATCAGGGCACAGCTGTTCTGGACGTTACACGGCGGATGGGTGGCCGGACTGACCTGGATGCACCGTTCGACCAGACGGGCAGAGGCCGCAGCCCCGACCTCGGACAGGCAGGACCCCTTGATCCCCGCCGCGGCCGGGGTCAGGCCGGGATCGACCTCTTCCTGGGGCGGGGCGTCCGCCGGCATCACGGTCGTCGGCACCGGCGCGACCTCGACGGCATCGACCGGGGTCTCGGCGGGTTTGTCGCAAGCCGACAGGATCAACAGGCCGGCGAGAAGGGCGAAGGCGGGGGCAAGGCGCATGGCGGGTCTCCGGTCGATCGGGTCCCCCACGATGCCCCGGTTCGCCGCACGACGATACCCCGAAGCCGCAAGCCGGGTCCGCCGACCCCTCTAGCGCTTCAGGGCGGCGCGCTGCAGGGCGAACAGATCGGCGCAACCGCCCTCGGCCAGCTGGAACAGCCGGTCGAACTCGGGCCGCGAAAAGCCGCGCTTCTCGCCGGTGGCCTGGATTTCGACGATCTGGCCGGCGCCGGTCAGGACGAAGTTGGAATCGGCCTCGGCGTTGGAATCCTCTTCATAGTCGAGGTCCAGCACCGGCAGGTCCTGGAACACGCCACACGACACGGCCGCGACCTGGTCGAGGATCGGATCGGTCTTCATCACCCCCTCGGCGCGCAGATAGTCAAAGGCACTGGCCATGGCCACCCAGGCCCCGGTGATCGCTGCTGTACGGGTGCCGCCGTCGGCCTGGATCACATCGCAGTCCAGCACCACCTGACGCTCGCCCAGCGCCTTCATGTCGACCACGGCCCGCATCGAGCGGCCGATCAGGCGCTGAATCTCCTGGGTGCGGCCGGACTGTTTACCGCTGGCGGCCTCGCGCCGGCCCCGCGTATGCGTCGCCCGCGGCAGCATGCCGTACTCGGCCGTGACCCAGCCCTGGCCGCTGTTGCGCATCCAGCCCGGCACCTTGTCCTCGACCGAGGCCGTGACCAGTACCTTCGTATGGCCGAACGTCACCAGGCACGAACCCTCGGCATAGCGGTTGACGCCGGTTTCCAGCGTCACGGTACGCAGTTGGTCGGGTTGACGTTCCGAGGGGCGGATCGAAGTCATTTGACGTTCCTTCTGGCAAGCGGCAGCGGCGCTGCTTATCCTGAAAGGGTGAGCCTGTATGCCCCCAACCGTTCGCCGTTCGGCCCCACCCCCCTCGCCGCAGGGGGCGGACTGGCCGCGCTTGACGGTCGGGCCCGCGATATTTTCCGCCGGATCGTCGAATCCTATCTCGAGACCGGCGACCCGGTCGGATCGCGCACCCTGTCGCGCGGCGGTGTGCATCTGTCCCCGGCCTCGATCCGCAACACCATGCAGGACCTGACCCTGTCCGGCCTGCTGGCCGCCTCGCACAGTTCGGCCGGTCGCATTCCGACCCACGCCGGTCTGCGCCTGTTCGTCGACGGCCTGCTCGAGATCGGTGACATCGGTCAGGAAGAGCGGCGCGAAATCGACGGCCGCCTCGCCGGACGGGGTCGCGACTTCGAGGACGCCCTGGACGAGGCCTCCAACCTGTTGTCCGGCCTTGCCGGTGGTGCCGGGATCGTGGCCTCGCCGGTGCGCGACGCCGGCGTCAAACACGTCGAGTTCGTCGCCCTCGGCCATGATCAGGCGCTGGCCGTGCTGGTCGGCGATGACGGCTCGGTCGAGAACCGCATCATGCCCCTGTCGGCCGGGGTCACCCCCTCGACCCTGCAGGAGGCGTCCAATTTCCTCAATGCCCGGCTGAAGGGCCGTCCGCTGGCCGAGGCCCGCAGCGAGATGGGGGCCGAACTGGCCGCCGCCCGTCAGGCCCTGGACGCCGCCGCCGCCCGTCTGGTCGAGGACGGCATGGCCGCCTGGTCCGGCGGGGCCGAGCGCGACCGCGCGCTGATCGTGCGGGGACGCGCCAACCTGCTGCACAATCGCGAGACGGCCGAGGATCTGGAACGGGTACGGGTCCTGTTCGACGATCTGGAACAGAAAGAACAGCTGATCGGTTTGCTCGACGGCGTCTCCGAGGCCCAGGGGGTGCGCATTTTTATCGGGGCAGAAACACGGTTGTTTTCATTGTCGGGTTCCGCCTTGATCGCCGCACCCTATATGACGGGCCGACAACGGGTCGTCGGTGCCATCGGCGTCATCGGCCCCGCGCGACTGAATTACGCCCGAGTCATCCCGCTGGTGGACTATACCGCCCGGGTGCTGGGAAGAATGCTGGACGGACAAGACACGTGAACGACATCAACGACACCGACTTCGACCCCGAGATTGAGGCCAACGCCGAGGCCGGACTGGACGCGCACCCGGCCGACCACAACGACGACGGACTCGGCCCGATCGACGCCCTGATCGCCGAACGCGATGAGTGGAAGGACCGCGCCCTGCGCGCCGCCGCCGAGGCCGACAACACCCGCCGCCGCGCCGAGGGCCAGATGAACGACGCGCGGGCCTATGCCATCCAGCGCTTCTCCAAGGACCTGCTGGGCGTGGCCGACAGCCTGCAGCGGGCCCTGACCGCCGCACCGCGCGACGCCGATCCGGTGGCCACCAATCTGGTGACCGGCCTGGAGTTGATCGAGAAATCCCTGCTCTCGGCCTTTGACGCCAACGGCCTGAAGCGGGTGGCCCCCGAGGCCGGCGAGACCTTCGACCCGCATCAGCATCAGGCGGTGATGGAACAGCCTTCCGACACGGTTGCGGGCGGGACGGTCGTCCAGACGCTGCAGCCCGGCTACGCCCTGTTCGGCCGCACCGTGCGTCCGGCCATGGTCGTCGTGGCGGCCCGCGGTTCGGGCCCGACGGCGGGAACGGGTGCTGCGGGCTCCAACCCCTATGACAAGGCCGATGAAACCGGCGGTCAGTTCGACGAGACCGCCTGAGGTCAGGCCCTGAGCTTCGCTGCGAACAGGGCGAGCAACCGGTGCCACCCGTCCGCTGCGGCTTCGGGCGTATAGCTGGCCCGGTAGTCGGCATGAAAACCATGCGGCGCACCGGGATAGACGGTGATCTCGTCGCCACCGGCCCCGGCCCGGGCCAGGGCCGAGCGCATGGTCTCGACGCTCGACAGGGGAATACCCCGGTCCAGCTCGCCATAGAGGCCAATGACCTGACCCTTGAGGTCGGCGGCCAGATCGACCGGCCAGGGCGCGCCCGCCGCCCTTTGATCCGGCGTCGCGCTGTCCGGCGGCGCCAGGCGCCCGTACCAGGCGACCCCGGCGTCGATCGCGGCGAACCGGGCCGCCGCCTGCCACACGACCTTGCCGCCCCAGCAGAAGCCGGTGATCCCGACCCGGTCGCTGTTGGCCCAGAGCTGCTGGCTGGCCCAGTCGAGGGTCGCCGCCACATCGCCCATCACCTGCTCATAACCGGCGGCGGCGACGATGGCCTGGACCTGCTGCATGTCGTCCAGCGGAGCCGGGTCCGCGACCCGAACGAAGAAGGCCGGCGCGATCGCGGCATAACCGGCCTGCGCCAGGCGGCGACAGACGTCGCGAATATATTCATGCACCCCGAAGATCTCGGAGACGACGATGACCACGGGGAAGGGCCCCTCCCCGTCGGGGCGGGCGACATAGGCGGGCAATTCGAAACCGTCAGGCGCGCGATAGCTGACATCGGCCAGCGTCAGTCCGTCGGCACTGGTCGTCACCGGTTGGGCGTCCCGGGCCAGGGCCGCGGTGGCATAGCCCGCGAAGAACAGACCACCGAGGGCGCGGCGGCTGAAACGGAAATCATCGGACGTCTGGCCTTCCGGCCGGATCAGCACAGTCATCAGGGAAGCTCCGGACACGGACGGGAACACCGACAGTGACCCTGACCCGGTCCGGGTGTCGAGTCACGAACCCCTGATCCAAGGCCCGGATCCCGGCCCTTGATCCCGGTCCGGACCTAACGCGCCCGGCGCAGGGTCAGGTTCAGTCGCCCACCGCCGGTCAGCAGCCGGGACGTCGCCGGCAGGGTCCGGTCGATTCCGTGGCGGGCCAGACGCGCCGGTCCGGTCAGGGCACAGACGTCCCCGGATGCCAGCCGCACCACGCGGGTCGCACCGCCGGCCGCCGGCCCGATACGGAACATGGCCGTGTCGCCGAGCGAGACCGACAGGACCGGGGCCGTCAGGTCGGCCTCATCCCGGTCCTGGTGCAGCCCCATCCGGGCCGGACCCCGGTACAGATTGACCAGACAGGCGTCCGGCGGTGACTCAAGACCGGTCAGACGGTCCCACAGGGCCAGCAGCAGCGGCGGAATCGGCGGCCACGGCCGCCCGGTCAGCGGATGGAGCGGCTGATAGCGATAGCCTGTCCGGTCAGAGACCCAGCCCAGCGGACCGCAATTGGTCATCAATACCGAAAACGGCCGCCCGCCCGGGGTTTCGGGACGATAGAAGGGGGCCTGGGCCACAGCCGCCCGGACCTGCGCCAACAGACAGGTCTGGTCCAGCGGCCCCAGCGCACCGGGCCAGAACCGGAAGCCCTCCAGACCCGTCTCAAGCTGACCGGGCGTCTCCATTCGCGACCTCCTGGCACGCCGCACGGCGCTTCATCAGGGAAAACCGCAACAGGGCGATCAAATAGGTCCTGGAATCGCGCTGCATTGTCACGAAGCCCTTGCGACCCCTGAGGTCTTTCCCATATCCGCAACAACCGGAGAAGGCCCCGAATGTCTCGGGACTTTCCCTCCGGATCATCCTGACCCCTGAACCAAATGGGGGCGATCCTGTGCCGCGCTTCCTTGAAGGCCGCCGCATCGCCCGCCGCTGGAGTGAAAGAAAGAGCCCATGGCCAAGATCATCGGCATCGACCTCGGCACGACCAACTCGTGCGTCGCCGTCATGGACGGCAAGAATCCGAAGGTCATCGAAAACGCGGAGGGCAACCGCACGACCCCGTCGGTCGTGGCCATCCAGGACGGAGGCGAGACCCTCGTCGGCCAGCCGGCCCGCCGTCAGGCGGTGACCAACCCGACCAACACCCTGTTCGCGATCAAGCGCCTGATCGGGCGGAGTTTCGACGACCCGGTGGTGGCCAAGGACAAGAAGATGGTCCCCTACGAGATCGTCAAGGGACCGAATGGCGACGCCTGGGTGCGCGCCAACGGCAAGGACTATTCACCGCAGCAGATCTCGGCCTTCACGCTCGGCAAGATGAAGGAATCCGCCGAGGCCTATCTGGGCGAGACGGTGACCCAGGCGGTTATCACCGTTCCGGCCTATTTCAACGACGCCCAGCGTCAGGCCACCAAGGACGCCGGCAAGATCGCCGGGCTTGAGGTGCTGCGCATCATCAACGAGCCGACCGCGGCAGCCCTGGCCTATGGTCTCGAGAAGAACGAAGGCCAGAAGATCGCGGTCTATGACCTCGGCGGCGGCACCTTCGACGTCTCGATCCTTGAGATCGGCGACGGCGTTTTCGAGGTCAAGTCGACCAATGGCGACACCTTCCTCGGCGGCGAGGACTTCGACCTGCGTCTGGTCGACTACCTGGCCGACGAGTTCAAGAAGGAACAGGGCGTCGACCTGCGCTCCGACAAACTGGCCCTGCAGCGCCTCAAGGAAGAGGCCGAAAAGGCCAAGAAGGAGCTCAGCTCCACGACCCAGTACGAGGTCAACCTGCCGTTCATCACCATGAACGCCTCGGGCCCGCTGCACCTGAACATCAAGCTGTCGCGCGCCAAGCTGGAAGCCCTGGTCGACGATCTGGTCCAGCGCACCATCGAGCCGTGCGCCAAGGCCCTGAAGGACGCGGGCCTCAAGGCCTCGGACATCGACGAAGTGGTGCTGGTCGGCGGCATGACCCGTATGCCGATGGTCCAGGAAGCCGTGAAGAAATTCTTCGGCAAGGAGCCCCACAAGGGTGTGAACCCCGATGAGGTCGTGGCGCTGGGTGCCGCGGTTCAGGCCGGCGTGCTGCAGGGCGACGTCAAGGACGTGCTGCTGCTGGACGTGACCCCCCTGACCCTGGGCATCGAGACCCTGGGCGGCGTGTTCACCCCGCTGATCGAGCGCAACACCACCATCCCGACCAAGAAGAGCCAGGTGTTCTCCACCGCCGACGACAACCAGTCGGCCGTGACCATCCGGGTCTTTCAGGGCGAGCGGCCGATGGCGTCCGACAACAAGGTGCTGGGCCAGTTCGACCTGATGGGCATTCCGCCCGCACCGCGCGGCATGCCCCAGATCGAGGTCGCTTTCGACATCGACGCCAACGGCATCGTTCACGTGACCGCCAAGGACAAGGCGACCAGCAAGGAACAGTCGATCCGGATCCAGGCCAACGGCGGCCTGTCGGACGACGACATCGAGAAGATGGTCAAGGAAGCCGAATCCAATGCGGCGGCCGACAAGACCCGCAAGGATCTGGTCGAGGCCGTGAACGCGGCCGACAGCCTGGTCCACTCGACCGAAAAGGCCATGGCTGAACACGGCGACAAGGTCGGCGCGGACGAGAAGGCGGCGATCGAAACCGCCCTGACCGAGCTGAAAGCAGCCAAGGACGGTACCGACGCCGAGGACATCCGGACCAAGACCAATACCCTGGTCCAGGCCTCGATGAAGCTGGGTGAGGCCATGTACGCCAATCAGCAGGGCGAGGGTGCCGCCGATGAGGCCCCCGCCGACGACGGCGTGGTCGATGCCGAGTTCGAGGAAGTTCCGGGCGAAGGTGACGACAACGACGACGAGAAGAAGAGCGCCTGATCAGGCCCTCAGCATGAACAGGGCCCCGCTTGTCAGTCGGCAGGCGGGGCCTTTTCATGGAACTTGCATCATTTGACCCGGCCCCCATGTCAGTGGGGTCGACCGATCCGGACCAAGGCCCGACAAGAGGCACGTTCCGTCGGCACGGGGTAAGAGGACAAACGCCTGATGGCGCGTGATTATTATGAAATTCTGGGCGTCGAACGCACGATCGACGCACCCGGCCTCAAGTCGGCCTATCGCAAGCTGGCGATGGAGCACCATCCAGACCGCAACGGCGGCTGTGACGAGTCCATGGCCCGTTTCAAGGAAATTTCCGAGGCCTATACGGTCCTGTCGGACGAGCAGAAGCGCGCCGCCTATGACCGGTTCGGCCATGCCGGGGTCAACGGTGGCGGCGGCGGTGGCGGTCAGCAGGGCTTCCACGACGTCAACGACATCTTCTCCCAGGTCTTCGGCGACGCTTTCGGCGACGTGTTCGGCGGCCGCGGCGGCCGTCAGCAGCAGAGCGGCCCGCGCCGCGGCTCCGATCTGCGCTACGATCTCGAAATCACCCTGGAACAGGCCTATCGCGGGGCCGACGTCGAGATCGGCGTGCCCTCGACCGCCACCTGCGACGGCTGCGAGGGGTCGGGCGCGAAAAAGGGCACCCGCCCGGTCACCTGCACCACCTGCCAGGGGGCGGGTCGCGTACGTCAGGCCAATGGTTTCTTCCAGGTGGAACGGACCTGTCCCCGCTGTGGCGGCGGCGGCGAAATGATCGCCGAACCCTGCACCACCTGCCACGGCCATGGTCAGGTGCGCAAAACCCGCAAGCTGGCGCTGAAGGTTCCGGCCGGGGTCGACGACGGCTCGCGCATCCGCCTGTCGGGCGAGGGCGACGCCGGCCTGCGCGGCGGCCCGCGCGGCGATCTCTATGTCTTCCTGTCGGTCACGCCGCACGAGCTGTTCGAGCGTGACAATCTCGACCTGCTGGTAACGGTGCCCGTGCCGATGACCACCGCGGCCCTGGGCGGCGATATCGACGCCCCCTGCCTGGTGTCCGAAGCCTGCGACGGCCAGTGCAAGGCCCGGGTCCAGGTCCCGGCCGGGGCCCAGACCGGCAAGACGGTCCGCATCAAGGGCAAGGGCATGCCGCACCTGAACGGTCGTCAGCGCGGTGACCTGCTGGTCGAACTTTTCGTCGAGACCCCGACCGACCTGACCGCGCGCCAGCGCGAGCTGATGGAAGAACTGGCCACCACCTTCGGGGCCGACCAAAGTCCGCGGAACTCCAATTTCGCCGGCAAGGCCAAACGCTTCTGGGCCGACATTCTCGGCAGCGACTCCCCGCCCCCCGGCGCCGGTACGGGTTCGAAAGAAACCACCGCGTGACCGCCCTGTTCCACGCCGGAATTTCGGGGGCCCGGGGGCGAATGGGTCGTGCGGTTTCCCAGGTCCTGGACGCCCGCGACGATGTCGTGGTTGCCGCCCGTTTCGACCGCGGCGAGACCCCCGACCTGTCACTCTGCGACGTGATCATCGATTTTTCGACCCCCGACGCCTCAATCGAACTGGCCCGGGCCTGCGCCGCCCGCGGCGGGCCGGCCCTGGTGATCGGCTCGACCGGCTTCAGCGAAACCCAGGAAGTCGAGCTGGCCGCCGCCGCCGCCAGCGTCGCCATCGTCCGCAGCGGCAATTTCTCGCTGGGGGTCAATGTCCTGATCGGTCTCGTCGAACAGGCGGCCCTGCGTCTCGATGCGCAGGACTGGGACATCGAGGTGCTGGAGGCCCACCATCGCCGCAAGGTCGACGCCCCCTCGGGCACGGCCCTGATGCTGGGCGAGGCCGCCGCCGCCGGACGCGGCGGCGATCTGTCCAGTCTGAAGAGCCCGCCCTATGACGGCCTGACCGGCGAACGCGAGGCGGGCCGGATCGGCTTTGCCACCCTGCGGGCCGGCGGCATCGTCGGCGAACACACGGTGCTGTTCGCCTCGGAGGACGAAGTCGTGACCCTCAGCCACAAGGCCATCGACCGCTCGCTGTTCGCGCGCGGAGCCGTGGCCGCCGCCGCCTGGGTGCGCCGCCGCAAGCCGGGTCTCTACGACATGCAGGACGTACTGGGGTTCAGACAGGCGTGAGGACGTTCGCGCCGGTCCACGGCGCTTCTCGCGGCATCCTGCTGCGCATCGCCTCGGCGGGCTGTTTCTCGCTGATGGCCGCGATGATGAAATTCGCCACCACCCTCGAGCCGGTGACCGCACCCGAGATGGTGTTCTATCGGGCCCTGTTCGGCCTGCCGGTCGTTCTGGTCTGGGTGATGAGCGCCCCGGCGGGACTGTCGGCCCTGAAGACGCGCCGGCCCATGGTGCACCTGTGGCGCTGCGCGCTGGGCGTCACCGGCATCCTGCTGATCTTCCAGACGCTGAGAATGCTGCCGCTGGCGGACGCCACCACCATCGGCTTCACCGCCCCGATCTTCGCCACCCTGCTGTCCGTCGTGGTGCTGAAGGAGGTGGTCGGGGCCCGGCGCTGGACCGCTGTGGTCCTCGGCTTCATCGGCGTGGCCGTGATGGTGCAGCCCGGCACCGGCGGCGGCCCGCCCCTCACCGGGCTGCTGATCGGCCTCGCCGGGGCCTTCATGGCGGCGGCGGTGACCGTGACCCTGCGCCAGCTCGGCAAGACCGAGACCACGGCCTCGATCGTGTTCTGGTTCTTCGTGGCCTGCGCCGTCGTCGGCGGCGGCCTGATGGTCTTCACCGCCGAATGGCGCGCCTGGCCGACCTACGCCGTGCTGGCCGCCGGCGGGGTGGCCGGCGGGGTGGCCCAGCTGTTCATGACCAATTCGCTGCGCCACGCCCCGGTCGGGGTGGTGGCCCCGTTCGACTATCTGCAGATCGTCGGCGCCGTATTGTTCGGCTGGTGGCTGATGCACGCCTCACCGACGGTTTCGACCCTGATCGGGGCCGCCCTGATCGCGGCCTCGGGCCTCTACACTGCCTGGCGCGAACAGGTCCGGCGTCGCGAGACCACCCCGGCCACCCCGCCGCCGATCTGAACGTCCGGGGCGCCGGGTTGCTAGCGCCCCGTCGAGCCGAACCCGCCGGCCCCGCGCGCCGTCTCGTCCAGGGTCTCGACCTCGACCATGGTCGCCTGGGCATAGCGGGCGATAACCATCTGGGCGATGCGGTCGCCGCGCCGGATGACGAAGGCGTCAGCCCCCAGATTGGCCAGGATGACCCCGACCTCGCCGCGATAGTCGCTGTCGACGGTCCCGGGCGCGTTCAGACAGGTGATGCCGTGTTTGAGGGCCAGACCCGAGCGCGGGCGCACCTGGGCCTCATAGCCCGCCTCCAGCGCGATCTTCAGCCCGGTCGGCACCAGGGCCCGTCCCCCCGGGGCCAGGGTCATGGGCTGGTCGTCAGCGAGCGCGGCGCGCAGATCCATCCCGGCCGAACCGGCGGTCTCATAGGCCGGCAGCGGCAGGCCCGCGGCGTGGGGCAGGCGTTCGATACGCACGGTCGTCATGGACGGCAGGCTCCGGTCGGGATCAGGCGAAATGGTCAACGATGCGGTCGACGAGGGAACGGGCGATATCGGCCTTGGACTGGCGCGGCCAGCTTTCCCCGGTCCCGCCGCGCTGGAACAGGGTCACGGCATTGCTGTCAGCCCCGAACACATCGCCCGAAACGTCATTGGCGATGATCCAGTCACAGCCCTTGCGGGACAGTTTGGCCCGGGCATTGACCTCCAGGTCGGTGGTTTCCGCGGCAAAGCCGATCACCAGGGTCGGTCGGTTCGAACCGGGCGCGGACAGGTCCGCCAGGATGTCGGGATTTTCGATCAGGGCCAGAGACGGCGGACCGCCCGGGGCCTTCTTGATCTTGCCGCTGGCCACGCCGTCGACCCGCCAGTCGGCGACGGCGGCGCTCATCACGGCAATATCGGCGGGCAGGGCCGCATCGACCGCCGCCTTCATCTCCACCGCCGTCTCGACCTGGACCCGCTGCACGCCGTCGGGTGCGGCCAGACCCACCGGCCCCGAGACCAGGGTCACGCTGGCCCCGCGCGCGGCCAGGGCGGCGGCGATAGCATAGCCCTGTTTGCCACTGGAACGATTGGTCAGGCCGCGAACCGGATCGATCGGCTCGAAGGTCGGCCCC
>TARA_R110001606_G_scaffold364986_1_pt1 | contig 47009 bp, 69 predicted proteins | sample TARA_R110001606 | Tara Oceans TARA_R110001606 (sample SAMEA4398315) | marine metagenome | biome: Polar Biome; feature: [SRF] surface water layer (ENVO:00010504); material: water (ENVO:00002006), including particulate matter (ENVO:01000060) such as... | depth 5 m
AGCGATGAACAAGCGATGATGGATCAGTGTGGTAATGATTTTACCGCCTATATTGTGTCATTTAATGATGGATATTTTTATTGTAGTGCTGGCATGCCATGGAGTTATGCGGTACCGATTAAGATAAGCGCTGTTATGCCATTCGAAGTATCGATATAAACGAGCTCGGAATTTATTAAAACAAATATAAATAATAAGCACAAAAAAACCTCCGATAAAGGAGGCTAATTTGTACTAAATATTGGTACCAGTGGTCGGACTCGAACATAGCAGATAAACTATTGATTTAATTGACTTGTTATTTTAGTTAATGGTCAATTACTGTTAATTTTACTGTTATTAATCAATATCAAGCCGTTTCTTCTTCGTTTTCAGTCACTGTCTCTAAGTGCAAATCATGCACTTTTATTAGCCATGCGTCAAGCTCATGCTCGAACCAAAAAGACGAGCTACCATCTTTGTATTGCTTTGGAAAGGTACCGGCTTTGATTTTCTCATAAATCGTTGACCTCGGCAAAGCTACCTTGTCAGCCACTTGGTCAATCCGTAGTCGTCGTAAGTTAGTCACATCACTCTCCTTGTTTGCTTAAATCGCTAGCCAACATCCAAGCGACAATCTTAAACGGATGCCAACCTTGTTTCTCAGTCCAACCGTGCAAGTACCATGCGTCAGGCTTGATGTGCATATTGTAGAAACCAGTCCAAACCTTACCGCATTTAGTTAACACTACGCATTTATCCTTATCAGATAGCAGCTCTTTGCGCTCAGGCAATCGCTTATCAACATCAATCCAAGTCGGTGATGGCACAACATACGGCTGCATACTCCGTTGATAATGCGCCCATGCCCAATCTTGAGCTTCTTTTGCCGTGTCAAAATATGGCATAAACTCAGACTTCTTATCAGGTCGGCTCAAGCGTGTTTTCTTTAGCTCAAACTTGCCTTGCTTTGGCTCTGTTATTTCATACTCATGCAATGCGCTGTATGCGGTCAGCTCAAGTTCAGCAAGTGGATTAAGGTTCTTTTGTGTCCACTTCAACGGCTGTAAATTATTCATCATCTGCCCCATATTTATTATGATAGTTTTGCGCCCACTGCTTTGCGGCTTGTACGCTGTCAAACTCGCTTGACTTGAAAGAAGGGTAGTCGCCTTTTGCGTTATAGATCACAAAGTGGCTGCTACTGATAATCTCAATTCTACAAGTGTGCGATTTGGTATTAGCGACATCGTTTTTTGTCCAGTTTAGTTTTTTGGTCATTCTTATTATCCTCATTAGTAAATAGATGACCTGTCTCGTAGGTCAATCGGCTTTGCCTCGACTGCTTTTTCAGAGCAACATGCTTTCACACGTAAGGAGTGTCAATCTTGGCTGCTAGTAGTTGTACGCCACCATCTAGCTATGCGCGTCAGTGTATTAGCCCGCACTGCTCGGTGTAACTTTATAAACATAGCCCCGCTCTGGATTTTCACCAATGCGACTTACTAAACCTAACTCAGTTAGCAGTTTTGCTTGACGCTGTACTCGTCGCTTGTCAAATCCAGTTTTATCCATCATGGAATTGACACTTATAGCAAAATCGCTATCTCTAATAATTTTAAATGTCTCAAGTGTTGCTTTGACTTCGCTCATGATGTCACCTATTGGACCGTATCAGGTATTTTGGTGGCAGCCTTAGCAATGGCATCGTTAAGGCCCGCATTAGTTACCGTTTCAGTTGGCATATCAAAGAAGTCAGCAACCGATGAGTAACCACTATTAATGCCGTTACCAATATTTAGCAGGTCCACAACTTGCGCAGGTTGCATTTTTTCAGCTCGGCATTTAATGCGTTTTTCAATCATCGCCTTGGTAACACCTATCGATGCAAAACTCTCTAACAACTGCTTAATTCCGTCTGGCGATGTATCGGCTTGAGCTTGTATTGTTAGCTGACATTGATTTACCGCGGCATCAATAACATCACCTGGTATCACACCTAATATACAGGCCCTTAAACGTCTGGCCCCGTTATTAGCTACAGTCTCGTAAATATCACGCGGGTCCGTAAGTTTGGTAACGCCATTGCGAGTGTATCTGACATGCGGGACCTGAAAAACCTTGACTTGTTTTGTGTTGGTTTCAATATCCCATGCAAAGGCCTCGACCGTGCTTTCACCGTTACCCTGTGATAACTCTCTGATACCGTATTGAATATTTCCCCATTGTTGGGCCATTGCCTCAGCGAGTCTAATGCTAGGGCCTGATACTTGTTGCCCGCCACGAGGGTATTGATACATGGCAGTTTTGGCTAGTGTGGCCCGTTGGCATGAGTTGATAATTTTATCCATGGCCTCAACTTCGTTACGTGGAAAGCGTTTTGCTATTGCCATAGCTGCTTGGACCTCAGCTATGGACCGTTGGCTTTCGCTCTCAATCATCGCGTTAGCTTGTTGAGGCTTGGTGATTTGGTTGCCGCTAAATGGGCTAGCTACTTGATTATTCATGTTGTTATTCCTTTTTAGGCCCATGCGGGCAGATTGATATCTAAAACATCGGTGGAATAGGCGGGCCACTCATCGGCAGCCATACAATCAGCGATAAGCTGTAGTGCCTCACGCTTTTTATCATCGCCTTTTTGCATCGTTTCAAAGTTTGGTGAATAGGCTATTACTGCATAAGGCGCGTCACGCTCACCAACTAGCCATATATAAGCGGGGGCCTGTTCTGTCTCGTAAAGCTGCATAAACCCATCACAGTACATCGCCGCACTAATGTGATAGCCAAAATTAACAATGGTGCGATTAAATCGCGTGTAGCTTGCGTTATCGGTTGTCTTTAGATCGACAATCAAACCGTTAGGGAAGGCGTCACATGGCGGTAAATGAAAGTCAGGCCTAATGCGACACTTCAAACCAGTTTCAGAGTCAGCGTAAAATATACTGGCCTCAGCTATCATGTCAGGCAGTCGTAGCAGTGTTGATACTGAGTGCTTTTCTAGTTGGGCTGTTATCGCCTTGGCCTCACGGTATAGCTCGGCATCAATAACCAGTTTGTGAGCATTCGCCTTGTCAAATTCCGCAGCATCAACCTTACCTTGCTTGGTCCGTCTATCAAACTTTTTCGATATTGCGTACTCACTATCAAAGCTGTCAGGCTCTAGTAGTAAACTATGGACCACGGTGCCAAGCAACATATTAGGTGTTGGGTCTTTGTGGCCCCTGTCGTCTGCCAAGTGCTTAGCGTAGAAGTGGGCTGGTGTGCGTAGTACGTCTTTTATCTGAGTGCTGCTAAATTCAGGCATAGCATGATACTCATCGTTTGGCAGCCCTAACTCTATTCGTGGTCTCATCGTCTTATTCCTTATGAAATCTCGTTCAAATATTCAATTAAGTCACCAAAACCTTTATACCATCTACCCATGCGCTGCCATTTCTCGCTAGTAGGGTAGTAGTTGATTTCGTGACCTGTTGGCGCTGTCAGTCTTATGTGATACAGATCGTTAAATGATTTAATATCAAGGCTGAATGGCGCCAGTTGGTCAAAGTCTCGCTGTCTTTTCGACAACGGTACTGAGTGCTTAGCCATGTCAGCCTCCTATAAACCTACATCTGATTGGGCGAGGGGTTCGCCTTTATGGTCAATCGGCACAGCATAACGCCAAGTCATATCGCCACATTTGAATCTACCGTCGCTCGTGATACCCGTCACAACAATAGCTCTTTGGTGAAACTCGGCAGTCGCATCGTTTTCATCGCTAACCACAGCTAAAACCCAATGCTTCCTGCTTTTTATATATCGACACAAATCACTACCTGTCAGCTCTACCTTGTCGCGCTCAATTAGCGAGTTTTGCCAGTTTGATGTGTCGTAGCCGTGGTCAATAAAACGACAAGTTTTATAAAGGCATACATCCCACTCACAACTCATAAGATCAGGCTTGGTATCAAACACAAAAGCACGACCATCTGCAACGACAGCAGCAAACCGCCATTTCGCATCCAAACCATCAAACACTGACTGGTCGAGCTGCTTTGGCTTTGGTTCGCTTGGTTCGTAGAATTTTCCGTGAAATGGGTTGTCAGGCTCTAGCGCAATCAACCTTTTAGTATGACTATGACCGCACTCAATCAAGCTATTAATCTGTGTCTGCATAACCATTAACTTTGACTCTAAGTCAGCAATACGCGCATTTTTGGTAACCTTTTCCATTAGTTGCTCCTTATTCTTTTTAGTGACTCATTCGCAGCCTTAACCACTTGATACTGCTCAGACTGCAAATACTCGTCTGTATAGCCACTCTCGCTGACTGGCTTCCACTCATTACTCACAAGCAATTGACCGTCAATCTCGACTAGCTGATAGGCTTTGTCATCGACAATGACCGTTTGAGCAAGTGCTAGAGACGCAGCCATTGCGCCCCATGCAAAGTAAATCGCCATTGTTATGATTAGTTGTTTCATTGGGCGACCTCGCTCAAGTTGTTGATGCCAAAACCATCATCTAGCGACTCAATAGCGTCTTCTAAGCAGTCGTACACTTCGTAATCCCAATTTTCTAACTCATCGTTAATTAGTAGCTTTTCTGCCTTTGGTCTATTCAATTTTTCGGTCTTAGCCCACTTATCTTTTTTATCGCGTTCTACGATGTAGCTACCTTCTAATTCCTCGTAGTCCTCGCCATAACCTTTTAGTATCCGAGCAATCCAAAACACTTTAGTATCGCAGCATAAAAAAATGCGCTCATAGCTGTTTGCTTGATATTCAGGATTAACCTTGAAAGCTAGCTCCGTAACTTCGGTATATTTCGCAAATTCAAATATCATCACGCCACCTCGCTTTCATCAATAACGCGCACAACTTCAAACTTCACTTGACGCTTTAAGCGATGAACAACACAGCCTTGCGCTTGCATACGTGTCACGGCATAGTGGTGTTCTTCCATGTAAACACCGTTGTCGTAGTAACCTACTTCCCAAAGTTTCATGATGTGCTCCTTATGCGTAAACTTCGTGGTAAAAATCGGTATCAATCGCGTTATCTTCATCGAGCAGCTTGTAATGCACCGCGTCATGGATAATGCGTTTGCCTTCGAGTAGTAGGGCGCTGTAGTCGCCTTCGTCTATCTCGTAAACACCTTCGTCGCTGTCAGCTTCTACGTGGCGTATGCTGATGTCTGTCAGCGTGTGGCGGTCATACTCAGTGTTGAATACCACAGTTAAATCGGTATCGCGGTCTAGCTCGAAGAAGATCACAATCTCGTTTTTATCAACTTCCATGTCTAGCAGTGGCTTGGCTCGTAGATGCTCAAGAAATCCGCCTTTGTTAAATTCGGCTTGAAGTAGTTGCAAATGCTCTGCTACTTCTTCGATGTTGATTTGCTCTATAATTGCTGCCATAATTACCTCGCTTATTTAAGTAAAGCCGCTTTGATTTCCAGTCGAGAGCGGCTTTTTATTGCCTAAAATTTGATGGTCACGTTGCTAATTTTGTTTGCATGAATTAGCTTGATGACCGCTTTGGCTGTTTCTTCATCAATACCGTTTGCAGTCAAGTCGTCTTTTGCTTTAAAGAAAACGGCTTCGCGGTGCTTCTTATTCGCCTGGCGCTTAGCTTCTAAACGCTCGGCTTCCAGTCTTTCTGCTTCGATAGCGTCACGTTCGCGCTTGGCTGCATCTTCGGCTTGTTGCTTAGCTCTTAGCTCGGCTGACTCCTTCTCAGCAATCAAACGCGCTTCACGCTCTTTTGCTTCACGCTCTTTGCGTTCTGACTCTTGAGCGATTTGCTGTGCTTGGCGTTCTGCGTCAGCTTTAGCCTTGGCTGTAGCTTCTCTTGCAATGCGTTCTTCACGCTCTTGCTGCTCACGTTGAGCTTGCTCGGCTCTTAATCTTGCAAGTTCTGCCTGTTCATCTTCGCGCTGCTTGGTTTCAGCAAGCTGTGAACGTAACGCCTTTAAAGTAAAGTCTTTAGCTTCTAACGCTTGGCTCTTGTATTCTTCCCAGTCATCACCAATCACCTTGTCTTGCAGGGCGGTTAGGCGTTCGCTGATAGCTGAGCTGTTAGCGCCAACTAGAGCTGATAAATCAACCATTTCATCAAGTTTCGCTTCATGCTGTGCTTGGCGCTGCTTTTCTCGTTGCTCTAGCTCAGTCAACGGCTGTCTGATTTCATCTTGTAGTGCCTGTAATCGACTCTTAGTAAGATTGCGATCAGCATCAATCAGCTTAGTAGTGACGGTATATTCGTCTTTTCGAGCCTTACCTGCTTTGTCTAACGTAGATTTGGCACTGGCAATCTTGGCAGCCAATGAACGACAAGTTGCTTGACCTTCTTTGGTTTCAATGTCAAAAGTGATTGAGCGAGACTCAAATTCAATCTTGCTGATAATTTCTTCAATCGCTGCTTGGTTCTCGATACGCTTGCCAAACAGTTGCGGTAAATCTTCACGCTGAATAATGATACTTAGTGCTTTTTCTGTCATAATGGTTTCCTTAGTAAGTGAATAGCCCTGTATGTCTTTGGTCGGATTGCAGGGCTTTTTTACGTCTTGAATTTGGTATCGCTTGCATCGTCTGCGTTGTTCGTTTGCGATGATTAATTATAAGTAAACTTTTAAAAGAAGTCAAAAGAATACTTATAAATATAAGCAAAATAAATGTAAGTTTGTGTAAACTTGTATTTTTTATAGGTGAATTATAAGTAGGCACAAAAAAACCACTCGTGACGAGTGGCTGATTTGCGTATTGGGGTGGGGTGGTTGCTTAGAGCATACCTGATTTCCAAACTACGCGACCTTGAATGTCGATACTACTAAACTTTTCATTCTCGATAACGAAGTCAGGATAGTTACTCTTGTTAGGATTGTCTGAGCGCATAATCCATCCGTTGGGCGTATATATTAGGCGCTTGATGAATAGCTTGCCGTCGATACAGATTAAATAAATCTTGGTGCTCTTTGGTTCGATGTCCACAGTGTTCACAATCAATGTCTGACCGTCCTCAATGGTCGGTTGCATACTGTCACCGCTTGCCTCTATTACCGCTAGCAAATGAGCCTCTGGTAGGTTCTGCGCTCTTAGCCAAGCTACTGGCATAGGCATACCATCAACTATAGTAACTTCATTAACATCAATACCTTCACCGCATGAACCGCGCACATCATAGCGAGGAATCATGACGTATTCTTTTGGATCAGCAACTTCTCCGTTTTGACCACCAATAATCACGATGTCGCTATTATCAGCCACTTGTCTTGATATGTTTTCTTTGCCGTCAGTTAAATAGCTAACATCAACCTTAAAAGCCTTAGCTATAGGTATGACCAGTCCGCTAGATTTTGGCACGTCGCGTTCAATCTCAGATATAGCTGCCTGAGATACACCAACCTTTACGCCTAAATCAGCTTGTGACCAACGGCGTTTTTTGCGTTCTTCTTTAACACGCTCGCCTAATGTTTTCATGAAAATACCCATATGTTTATAAGTCCTGTAGTAAATATAACAAACAAATTACAAGTAAACTGGTAATATGTCAACAAGTAAAGTTATAAAAGGGTTGTTTTTTACAAGTATTCTTATATAATGAGTGAAAAGGAGGAAACAACGATGCAAACCAAATGGCAAGAAATTATTGCTGAGCTTAAAAAAGCAGGTTGGACTCAGACTGCCATTGGCAAAGAGTGCAACGTATCTCAGTCAGCAATCAATCAGTTAAAACTTGGACAAACCAAAGAACCAGCTCATAGCGTAGGCGAAAAAATGATTGAGCTATTAAACGCAACAACAGAGGAGGGTTAAAAGATGGAATTAATACTTAGTGATTTATTCAACAGCGACTTAAAGATGAGCAGTCGTGAAATTGCAGAACTAACAGGCAAAGAACACAAGAACGTTAAACGTGATTGCGCCCTTATGTTGAATGAGCTTGAAGTAGATACGCTCAGATTTGAGCGTATCTATTTAGATGGTATGAACCGCCAACAAACTGAGTATGTTTTAGATGAAGAACTAACTCTTACTTTGGTCACTGGTTACAGCGTCAAGTTGAGAAACGCGGTCATAAAAAGATGGAAGCAGCTAGAAAACCAAACGGTATCGCTGCAAGACGAAATCAACAAAATCTGCGCTAAAGAAAACTTTGATAAAGCACTTGGATCAATTCACGGCAAAGGCTTGGCAGAACGCAAGAAAACCAAAAAGGCGAATAGTAATGTGTTTCAAAGCCTTTTAAGTCAAGCGCAACTAAAACTGGGGCTTCGATATGACTAAAACAGAAACAGTAACTTTCGCAGACGGTAGCAGCTACCAAGTGCCAGTTAAGGAGATTAAGCGATGAGCCTTAGCCAGAGTTATGACGAAGAAGAATTTATCCAAGAGGTGCAAACGGCTCATAAAAAATACCGCGACTACTACAAACACGAAGTTAATAAAAGGAATGAGCAAATGGCATGGAATGAAGCGCAAGCAAACGAATCAATGGCAGCGACGATTGAGCAAGATAAAAAGTACGTGGCAAGACCATACAGAGCGCAAGAAAGATCGCTAAAGAACTCGGTAGAAAACATAAGAGGGGATGTTATGCGAGCAAGAAGCGCTAGACAGAAAGATATGGATGACACTATTCAAGCGTGTATATACAACATTAAGCGTCGAAATTTAGATAACAAAATAAAAAATGGTTTGGACGATGGATTGCCTGTAATTAAAACCATCAACAAAGAATCAGGACACAAGCAGTCAGTCAATCAGCAATTTTGGCACAGCATCAAGAGCCTTGTGTTTGTTATCTCATGTGCAGCAATCGCGGTTTATACATTAATTCATTTTGCGTAGGAGTAAGTCATGTCATTAGCAGAACAGTATTTTCCACCGTTAAGCCGTTACAACCGTACTCATGAGGGTATGCCAGTCAATGAGGTAGAAGCATGGCTTGACCAGTTCCCACAGAAACGCGCTGAGAATAAACCGAATGGCGGCCTCATTCGCAGTGTTGCAGATACTAGCAGATTGGATCTGCGAGAAATGAGCCCTAAAGAGCGCAAGGTGGCAATAGCCAAAGCTCAGCGCGAGCATAGACAGGCACTTAAAAACCTAGCCAACCAAGAAAAGCAAGACGCTAAAGAAATCGCTAAGCAGTTAGCGGCATGGCGAAAAGGTAGCAAAGCAAAAAGAAGAAACAGCGAGTTTCAAAACGAGAAAACCCAAGAATTTTTGGACGAGTTAAAAAGAAGCGGTTTTTACGAAGTTGCAAACTTTGGTATGTCAAAGCCGTATCTACAAAAGATAGTTAGAGATATTAGGGCGGCTGGTTATCAAGTTGATCCAGTGCGCAAAAGCGGCGTGATTATCAAATACAAACTAATCAAGTAATAAAAAAGCCCATCAGAGGCAACTGACAGGCTTTCAACAAACTTAACTGGAGTATTACGACATGAATATCAGCAATCAAGTTATCCACAACCAAACTACCGACAACCAAACTACCAACAACGGAGATTATGCCATGCAATTACCTACTATTCAAGAAAATAAAGATTTACAGCAAGCGGTTGACGCTAAAGAGCTTTATCAATCGCTAGGTTTAGACTTGACGCAATGGGCCAGATGGTCAAAGCAAAACATCCAAGATAATCCGTTTGCGCTAGAAGGTACGGACTACGGGGTTTACGACTTGATGTCGAATACTAGAGGCGGCAGACCAACGACCAATTACCTACTGTCTATCGAGTTTGCCAAAAAGCTAGCAATGCAAGTACGCACCGAAATGGGCGAGCGGATTAGAAACTACTTTTTAGAGTGTGAACGCAAAGCGAGTCAACCAGTCGTAGCACTACCTGATTTTACTAATCCAGCCTTAGCAGCTAGAGCATGGGCAGACGAATACCAAGCCAAACAAGCAGCACAAGAGCAACTAGCCATTGCAGCACCAAAGGCGGCGGCACTAGACACGCTCAGTCACGCCAAAGGCTCGCTTGGCATACGTGAGACAGCAAACACGGTTGGCATACCTGAGCGCAAGTTTATAGCTCGCTGTACTGATGAAAACAAGCCTATCTCATCAAGATTTATGTACCGCGACGACAAAAACAAACTAAGAGCTTACGCGCACCGCATCAAGCAAGGTTTTATGACTCAGAAAATCACAAGCTATGCAGGTAGAGGTGGCAAAGACATTGTAACGGTACAGGTCAAGTTTACGGCAGCAGGTGTGGCTCACGTAGCAAAGCTAATGCAGAACAAGCCAGTTAATGAATTAAGAGTTTTGGAGGCGGTATGAAGTACAACAGCACTATAAACAACGTCAAATGCTTAGAGTGGGATTTAACTCTAAGCCAAGCCTTCTTGCTTGATTTGCTGACTTACGCGCCTCACTGGGCACAGACCGAAAAACTAGACGGTATTGATTATTACTGGGTATCTCGTAACAAGGTTTTAGACGAGATCCCAAACGCATTTAAAACTGCTGACACGGTTTATCGAGCACTTAAAGAATTGCATCAAAAAGGTGTTATCGAGCATCAAAAACTAGGTCGTAAAGACATGGTTAGATTTACCGAAAAAGGTCGTGAATGGGTCTTTAAAACAGAACCAATGCCTGACACGAAACTCGGAAATAAATCCGAGTTATGTCAAAAGTCGGAAAAAAATCCGAGCAAACTCGGAAATAAATCCGAAAAACAGCCCCAAAACTCGGAAATAAATCCGACAGATAATACTACTAATTCTAATAAGGGTACTAATGATAAAAAAGATAGTCCTGAGTTTAAACCTATGGATTATCCAATACCTGATTTTGTCAATGCAGAGGCTTGGACGGCTTACATTCAAATGAGAGTTGATAAGAAGAAAGCACCTACTGAATACGCACTTGGTTTGCTAGTTAAGAAACTTCGTAAATGGTACGACGATGGTTGGAATGTTGACGAGACTATCGAGAACTCAGCAATCAGTAATTATCCAAACATCTACGATCCAAAGAACAAACGTATTCAGCCACAGCAAACAAATTATCAGGGGAATAATAATGCAATCAATCAATCAGCTAACAGCCAACCTAACCACTTTGACCAACTCAGAGCAGAAGCAAGAGCTAAGTACGGAAACCCACAGCCAAGCGAACCAAGAACGGTCAATTAACCTTGTCATTGACTTGTTTGAAGATTGGTTACGAATGTATGGCAGCAAGCTAAAAGAGCGCCAAACGCTAGATTTGAGAACAGCAGAACTTTGGACACTTGCGATCAGAAACTCAGGTATCACTCTAGCAGGGTTTAAGACTGCAGCAGAGTTATCGCTAAACCTGAAATGGCCACCAACTGCAGCACAGGATTTTATCGAACTGGTCAAAGGCGATGTATCAAGCAATTACCCAGACATGAGAAAAGCATATATGTCTGCAGCACAAGGCAACTACAAGCACGAAGTCACGCTTGAGACAGCAAAACGAGTCGGTACGTGGGAACTCAAAACACAGCCTGAATCGATTAGCTACAAATCATGGCAAAAGCATTACGTTGATGTCTGCAAAGAACACAGCGAAGGCGCAGATTTTAAAGTACCAGAGTCGCGTCAAGTCGCTTATAGCCACACACCAGTACAAGCAGGCAGTGAAACGGATAAGCAGATTACAGCCAAATTAGCAGAATTACGGAGGATGGCGGTATGAAGAAATTGACGCAGAAGGAAGCAGAACACGCACCCGAATGGGCTAAGAGTATGGCTGTTGATAAAAACGGCATTGGGTTTTATCACAGCATTGAGAAAGCGAAACTTAAAAACGATGGCGGTCAATGGTGGCCAAACAACCACTTTGATTACAGCGAGTATATTTGCGGCGTTATGACAGGCGAAAAGAAAACAGGCAGTTATTTAGATGCAATCAATTTTGACGCCACAGATTGGCAAAACAGCGCAATAGACAGGGAGTTTGGCGAATGAGAACAGAGGATTTAAAAGTGGATTTGGTTAATTCGTACGCAGTTATTAGGGCTTAGACATGAAAGATAAAAGAAACACAAAGAGCTTTGTTAGAGATACCCGGGTGGGAAAGCGAGTAGAAACCAAAACGCACAAGCAAGCCATGTTTAGAGCTGGGGTTAATACCGATGATGTGAACGGGATTATCTGCGGCGATTCAGATATTAAGTTTATGGCTGCACTGTTTTATGACGGCAGACCCCAGGGTCGTAGTTTTTGGGCGAGAAATGACCTGGAGATATACGGAATGGCAGACAAGCTGAAAGCCGAGTTTATCGACAATAGCCACGAATGGCAGTATCAGGACGAAATGCTTTGGGAGGTAAGGATTTATGACTAAGAAAAACATAGCAAACAATAAAACAGTACAGCGCATGGAATGGATAAAGACAAACACGGTTGTGATTACTTACGAGGATGGTAAGAAAGAAACCATGAGCAGAGCCACGTTTAATCAGATTATTAAGGGGTAGGTGATGCACAAATCAAGTTTAGCGGCAGCGATATTGGCAGCGCATGGCAAGCATAAGTGGTTTACGTCTAAGGACTTCAAGGGTCAAGACCGAATACCGCACAATCCGCGCAATAATCGTAAGACGAAAAAAGGTGGCAAGCGATGATGCACATGGAGGCGAACGAGTTGGTTGTTAGGTTGGCAATGTTTGCAGTTGCTTTTGTTCTGTTTGTTATTTTTATTAGGTGGATGGACAAATGACCGAACTATCAGAACAGCAGATACAAAACAAGATTATCCGCGATGCTCGAGATATACCGTACAAGGGCAGAACGCTATCGGATTACATCGTTCATGCAGCAAATGGCGGTAAGCGACCAAAAAGAACAGCAGCAGGTCTTAAACATGGTGGGGTGCGAAAAGGTTACCCAGACTTGATTATAGACATAGCTCGTAATGGCTACCACGGCTTGCGTATTGAGCTTAAAGATGAAAGTGGTGGCGTGGTATCAAAAGAGCAAAAGGAACGCTTACAGATGCTCTCAGACGAGGGGTATCTAGCGGTGATACGAAGTGGTTATCAGGCAGCGTTTGACGAGATATTGGATTACATGGGGATAGGTCGATGATTGAGTCAGGCAATGAGATAACGATTAAACAAGGACAAGGGAGATTAACAATTGATATTGATACGGGCGATATATTTATCCATGACGATATTAATAACGAGTCGATTTTTATAAACCCGTCAGTTTGGGGTGAGGTTAAGTCGGCTGTAGATGGATTGCTAGGGAGTAAAGCCGATGATTGATCCAAAAATAACAATGATGAGTTATCGAGACGGCAAGGTGCTAGGTAGAGTGGTCGTAAACGGTCACGAGATAGCCGTACAGCCGTTTCAAGTTGCAAGTGATGCAAGTCCTAGTGAGAAAGAAAACAAGCTGATTGAGCGAGCGATTAGGAGTAGCGAGTTATGAGCAAGGTTAAGCTAAGACGAACCATTGCAGTCGGTCAAGAGTGGGTACACAAGGGCGAGAATTTAGTTTGTGAGGTTGTGGCTATTTGGATTAATTGCGGAGGCTTGGCAGTGATTGAGTCGATGGCAGCAGATGATAATGCTGAGACTTGCGTTGATAGCGTAGAGAGCTTTCTTGATAAATATAGATTTAAGGGGTAGGTGATGGCTAGTTTATGGGATTGTGAGAAGTGCGGTTATAACCACTATGATGAATCGTCAGAGTGCAAGAATTGCGGAACAGAGAGCAACTTGCCTGACATGGTAAACCACCCACCACACTACAAAGATGCAAGCGGTGTTGGATGCACAGAGGTTGTTAAGCACATGATGTACTTCGGTGGAGCGTGTTTTAAGTATCTCTATCGCTGCGGTAACAAGTGGGATGATATTGAGGATTTAAAGAAAGCGGTTCGATGTGCTGAGTTGGCAGATGACGACAGATCTATAACAGATGAGTCTTGGCTCCGAGCAATGTATCAGGTTGCTAGTCATCGAGACGGGAATATTCGGGACGCAATGTTTAACATTCGGTCGCAGCAATGGGAGTACGTAATCGAATATATCAAAGCTGAAATCGCAAGGCTAGAAAGTGAGGCCGTCGATGACTAAATCAAAAAAGATAACGCGCATTGTCCGCAATGATGACGAACGCCTAAAGCACATGAGTTATCTAGCGCAAAGACCGCTACCTTACACAGCCACAGACGAGGACGGTGAAAAGGTGAAGCGTAGCACCCCACAGAACAGCTTATTGCACCATTATCTAACAGAAGTACATCAACAAAAGCCACAACACTCATACGAGGAGTACAGAGGGCTTTGCAAGTTGTTTTTTGGTGTACCAATACTTTGCGAAGATGATCCGGATTATGCACAGGTTATGCAAGAGGAGTTTTACGCCAAGCTGTCTTATGAAATGCAGGTTAAGTACATGATGAAGCCGATAGACGTAGCAGTAACTAGGGAAATGAACAAAGGGCAGATGCAGCGATACTTAGACGCTATCTATCATCACTTTACAGTTAATCGCGGATTACGCTTAACACAGCCAATGGACGGTATCTATCATGAGTAAGCTACGCAAATCAGCAAGAGGCCAGAGCTGTACGTTACGGCTAACAGGATGCAACTACAATCCTGAGACGGTGGTACTCGCTCATATCAGAAACAACCAGTTTTGCGGTGTCGGCTTGAAGCCGCCCGATTATATGAGCTGCTTTGCGTGTAGTAGCTGTCACGACACCATAGATGGCAGGGTAAAGAGTGATAGCACATACCAAGATATTTTAAGAGCGCATTTTGAGACGATGCAAATTTGGGTTGATAACGGACTGGTGGAGATTAAGTAGATGAGCGACTTATCAATAACAGAATTACTTTTTGCCTATGGTGCATGGGTAAACGATGACCAGACAAGCCTTAATTGCAAGTCACCGTCACTTATGCTTATCAAGTCAGCGCCTAAGCTGTGCAAGGATAGCTTAAAGCCGTCTAGTCGTCGCACAGTGGCTTTCATTAGTGATGATGATGCACTAGCCATCGATAAGGCAATGAACAAGCTCCTACGCCATTCTGTTCACTTGCATAATATCGTGACTTACTTCTTTATCTATAATTGGAGTGAGCGCAAGATTGCAAGGGATTACTGGTCAGACTTTGAATATCCAGACAGCGAGAAACAAGCAGGTGTCTATCATGTAAAGCCACTACTCAATCTAGGCATAGGGTTCGTAAGTGGTGTATTAGCAAGAGATATAGCGTAGATAGGGCTTGCATTGTTAAACAGTGTAGTATAGTATTGATATACGCTGAACAGAATAGTGTAAAGCGGTGTAATAATACAGCCGTAACGCCTATCAAAGAAGCGCAAATCTACGGTTATTCTATATCAGTAATTCCACTTTAGGGTTTGAGGTTATTGAATTAACGTCTGTAATAGTTCCTATTTGGTTTGATACCTAATGTTCGTAAGGCGTGCTATATCGGCATGTTAAGCGTCCATTGAACAGATTAAGCACGGGTTGCTGTATAAACTAACCAGTGATTTATGCGATATACCGGAGACGACTCTCTCGCTTTGCTTGGGTCTCAAGAACGTTCGACTCGTTGATATCGCAAACCTATTCAAGCCCTACATTAATTTGTGGGGCTTTTTTTATGCCTATAATTTAGCAGGGATGCTATGTGTGACTTATCAAACGCTGAGATATACAACCGATGGAAGTTTGCAAAGAAGCAGACAGCCAAAGACTATTGGTATGACTTCATGGTTAAACGTGCTCAGTGTGGTCGTAAAGGCGCACAAGACACGGTTGATGCTATGGATGCGGTAGGCAATAAATAACGAGGTGAGTAATGATTGATAATGATGATGTGCGTCAGATTGATGAGCGCAAAGAAGGTGATAGCGATAACCCACCAAAAACAGAAGAAGAAATTTGGTGCGACTATCGAGAGATTATGTATAACGCATGGGCTGAGCAACAAAAGAATAAATAACCATTTTTGCCCACATTGATTTGATGGGTGTTTTTTATATTAACGCTGGAGGTGTTATGTCAAACGATACGCCTAACAGCGTTACACCTGTATTAGATTCACTAGAAGAACAACAGCAGCTATTTGTTCGTGAGCTAATGAGGGACTTAAATCAAAAACAAGCAGCGATTAGGGCAGGTTATAGCGAAAATACAGCAGCAGCACAAGCAAGTCGCCTGTTAACAAATGTTAATGTCAAGGCGGCGTTTGACGAGCTTAAAGCCATACGCAATCGGCAGCTAGGCGTCGATTCAGGTTATGTTTTGCAAAGACTACTCACAGTAGATCAGCTAGATGTAGCAGACATACTTGATAATAGCGGTGCAATCAAACCAATTAACGAATGGCCTAAAGAATGGAGACAGAACATATCTTCATTCGAGGTCGCCAGTGATGGTCAAGGCACGTCAGTTGTTAAGCTCAAATTCCCTGATAAGGTCAAAAACCTTGAGTTGATCGGTAGGCATGTTGATGTAGCTGCATGGACAAGCAATCAAACGATAGACCTTAACGCTAATGTGAAAGCGGAGGTTGCCACGCTTAGCAGCCTTATGGATGAATTGAGCGATGAAACCTGAATATAAAGCGAAGTTCAAAAACAAGTTATGGCGATTAAATAATCTCTATTGGATCAAGGATAAGAACGGCAAGAAAGTGAAATTCAAGATGACAGCAGAGCAGCTGTATTATTTTGAGAACTTGCATTACTTCAACATCATCTTGAAAGCTCGACAGCTTGGCTTTACGACTGAGGTTTGTATTATCCAGTTAGACGCTGCATTGTTTGAGAGTTCAGCTTGTGCCTTGATTGCTCATACCAAGCCCGACGCACAGCGCCTATTTAGAAACAAGGTTAAATACGCTTACGATAATCTACCGCTGATTATACGTGACGCTAACCCATTGCTAGTTAATAACACTGATGAATATGTATTTACTAAAGGCGGATCGGTCACGGTTAGTACATCATTCCGTGGTGGCACGTTGCAATGGTTGCACGTTAGCGAGTTTGGCAAGATATGTGCTAAGCAGCCTGAGAAAGCGCGTGAGATTGTCACTGGTGCATTTGAAGCTGTGGCAGCAGGTGGTTATACAACACTGGAAAGCACAGCAGAAGGTAGGCAAGGTTACTTCTTTGATTACTCGCAAGAAGCCGAGAAGTTACAATTATCAGGCAAAGAGCTTGGTGATGGTGATTGGCGTTTCTTCTTCTTTGCTTGGTGGCAGATGGATGAATACGTCCTAAAAGCTCAAAAGATACCTGAACGCCTAACAGAATATTTTAATACATTAGAGTATAAGCACGGCATTAAACTAACAGATGAGCAAAAGAGCTGGTACTACTCAAAAGAGAAGCGTTTAGGCGCTGACATGAAACGTGAGTATCCAAGTTTGCCAAAAGAAGCGTTTGAACAAGCCATTGCTGGCGCTTATTACAGTAAACAATTTGCAGATCTTTACGCTAAAGGTTTAATTGATAGTCCATTACCAAGCAACGATCACTTACCGGTTAGCACTTACTGGGATTTAGGCGTGGGCGATAGTACAACGATATGGTTTGTCCGCAAGGTTGGCGCACGATATCAGGTTATCAAATCCTACAGCAACTCAGGTGAAGGCCTTAATCACTACTTTAAGGTTTTAAAAGACACTGGTTACACGTTTGAGCGCCACGTAGCACCACATGATATTGATAACCGTAGTTTAGGCGCAAAAGACGCTAAGTCGCTCAAGCAGCTAGCGCGTGACGGTTATTTGATTGATGGTGAAATTTACAGCGTTAGCTTTGAAACAGTGCCAAGAACATCAAACGTGAGTGCTGACATTCAAACCGTGAGGGATATATTACCTTTATGTGAGTTTGATAGCGTTGAGTGTGAGGACGGATTGACCGCATTAGAGTCTTATCAAAAGCAATGGGATAGCAATAACGGCATGTGGAAGGATAAACCATTACATGACTGGGCCAGTGACTATGCCGATGGATTTAGAACATTCGCAGTCTATGAGACCAAACCGAAACCAGTTGTTTCATCAAACATAATAATGAGTATGTAACATGCCAATTAACACGACACACCCACAGTATGATGCACTAGCCCCAAGATGGCAGCGCATGACAGACGTGTGCAATGGTGAGGATGCTATCAAGGCAGCAGGTGAGCGTTACTTGCCTATGCCTAACAAAGACATTCGCACCGTTGAAGCATTGGCACGTTATGACCTATACAAAGACCGCGCTGTATTCGTTGAGGTCACAAAAGACACGTTGGATAAATATACAGGTCAGGCTTTCAAAGATGATCCAGTATTAAACGTGGACAAGCAGCTTGATTACATGAAACGTGATGCCAATGGCGCTGGTCTATCTATCTATCAAGTGGCTCAGAAATGTTTTGAGGCACAATTAGAACGTGGTCGATTTGGCTTGTTTGTCGATTATCCTGCAACCAATGATGAAGTGAGTCAGGCTGACGTTGAGCGTAACGCATTGCGTCCAACTATCACCTATTACCCACCTGAGAGCATCATCAACTGGCGTACAACGGTCATCGGTGGTCAAACAGTCACTAACATGATTGTGCTGCATGAGACGGTCTACGAGACTGACCCAGAGGATATATTCAGCAGTAAGCAGATTGAGCAATGGCGCTATCTTGGCTTAGATGAGACAGGTTACTTTGTTGAGGTGAGACGCAAGGCTACCACTGGACAACAGGGCGATAATGACGGCTTTGTTATCCATCAAAAGCGCGTCTATCCAACTAAAAGCGGCAATACTAAGTTTGACCGCATACCGTTTATCATTGGTGGCTCAGATAGCAATGACTGGTGTGAGCAAAACATACCGCTTGAGTCGTTAGCTAAGATGAATTTAGCGCACTATCGCAACAGCGCAGACTATGAGCAGTCAGCGTTTATCTGTGGTCAGGTTCAGCCGTGGATGAGCGGCGTATCTGAGCAGCGTATGGAGGCACTGGAAAAGAAGCAAATCCGTATCGGTAGCGGTGCGCTCATCATGCTAGAGGAGAACGGCAAGTTTGGGTTTGCACAGGCTGAACCTAACGGCTTGGCTGGTGAGGCGATGGAGAAAAAATATCTCATCATGCAAGCGTTAGGGGCTAAGCTCGCTGAGGCGCAAACAAGTGGCTCAAGCTCAACCAAGACCGCTACACAAGCAAGTCATGAGGCAGGGGTTCAAAACTCAACCGCTTCTATGTGTGTCTCAAATTTGAACGAAATTATGCACGATGCAATATTATTATGTTACGAGTATTTAGGTATTAACTACACAGCTAAAGACGGTGAGTATCTATTCAAGGCCAAGCAAGACTTTGTTAGTGCAACAGCAGACAATAACATCATGACCGCTATTGGCAGTTGGACATCATCAGGGCTTGCGCCTAAGTCTGTGGCTTACAACTATATGCGTAAGTACAACTTGATAGATGCTGAGCTTAAAGATGACGAGATTGACGACTTGATAGATAGCGAATTGCCTAGTGCTGTGGCTAATGCTTTTGAGGAGTAGGTTGTGGAAGCTATAAATAAAGAAATTGCGCTATGTCAGCAGTGTTTAATAGCTTGGGATATGTTCACAGCTCAAGAGGAGCGTGAAACGATATACAGGCTTAATATGCTAAATAAAATAAAGCAGGAGTTGAGTCGTGGAGCAATTAATACTTCATCTAATCGGTGATTATGTAACACAAACCGACCGAATGTCTAAGCAGAAAGTAATAGACATTAGATTTGCACTTCTACATGCTTTTGTTTATTCATTACCGTTTTTAATACTAGATATATCGCTAATTGCTTTTATGGTTATATTTTTAAGCCATGCGGTGATTGATAGGTATCGACTCGCAAAGTATGTCGTATATGGTAAAAACTGGCTACACGATAGGTCGCTTAAGTGGGATGACTGCAAGGGTACTGGTTATCATAAAGACGTACCTGCATGGCTGTCAGTATGGTTGATGATTATCGCGGACAACACGCTACATTTAAGTATTAACTATCTAGCGATTGCGTATTTATAGGCGGTCAAAATGAACGAGCAATATCTCAACCAAACAATCAGACGCATTGTCTACCTTGAGAGCCTAAAACAGTCTGAGATTAATAATCTATCAGCGCACCTCAAAGAGATTGACGACTTAATAAAGTCACTCATGCTTGATGAGGAAATGACCGACTTAACACTGGCAGAGTTTAATAAAGTGCTAACATCGGTCAAGACAGGTGTTGCAACGTCACTTAGTGGCTACACAGTTGCCGTAGGTGCGTCATTAACTGCTATTGCTATAGATACATACCAGTTTGAGACTAAGAGCCTTAATAACGCATTTGAGGACGTTAAGCTATCGACCAAGATTGACGATGCAAAGAAAGCTAAGATTGCAAGGATAGTCAAAAACACGCCTTTATCTGTCACTGGCAGCGAGGGCAAGACGGTCACTGACCTATTCAGTGAGTTAGCCAACAACGAATCAAACAAGTACATCAATCATATCAAGCTCGCAAGGTATGAGGGTAAGACAAATCAGCAAATCGTGCAGATGATACGAGGCACACGTAAGAACGGTTATAAAGACGGCTTGATGGAAGTCACAGCACGTCAAGCTAAAACCATTGTACGAACGACTGTGCAACACGCAGCAATGCAAGGTAAAGCTGAGTTTGCTAATGACAATGCGGATATTATCAAAGGTGAGCAGTGGCTCAGTACTTTGGATGGGCGCACCAGTAGTCAATGTCGTACTTTGGATCAACAAGTATTCGAGATAGGCAAAGGCCCACGGCCACCATTGCATCATAATTGCCGGTCAACAATCTTAATCGTACTTAAAGATGAGTATGCAGGTCGTGGCAATATCAATAAGCGAGCTAGTAAAGACGGTCCAGTCGCTAATGAGTCTTACTACTCATGGTTAAACAAGCAGCCTAAAGACTTTCAAGATGATGTACTAGGTGAGACTAGAGGGCAGTTATTACGCTCAGGTGGTCTAAGCGCTGACAAGTTCGCAGCATTACAGCTAGATAAAAACTTTAAGCCGTTGACGCTCGATGAAATGAGAAGTAGAGAGCCAATGGCATTTAAAAAGGCGGGGTTATGACATGAGCGCACCTCTAGGTTATTTTGCTATTGATTTTTTTGTATTCGGATCAGATCGGCAGTTTAGTCGCTGCATACTCTCGCAGGTTCCAAGTAGAGGTGATTTAATAGTCTTTAAAAGCACTCGCTATAAAGTAGAAACGATTAAGTGGTACTTAGATACTGATAGCGAGTATCAAGCAACTATAAGCATAGGATTGACGCAACAACCATTTATGTAGTTGGGCATCAAAAAACCAAACGACCTCACTTTTTAGTGGGGTTTTTTATTATCCGCAATCTGTGATTGCAAACGTAACGACTCAGAGAGTCAAACAATGAGAGGCAGAGCCTAATGACACTAGCATTAACACTAGATGCTGAAAAGCACAGCGCACTTGATAGCGCATTACAGCCATTCTACGTCAAACAAGACGATGGTAACTATCGACTAGATGCAGATATTCCAGACAGCAGCGGTCTAAAAGCCAAGGCTGACGAGCTACTAGGTGAGACTAAGCGAGAGCGTGAGCTACGCAAGGCGGCTGAGGATAGAGCAAAGGCGTTAGAAGATGAGCGACAAAAGGCGTTAGACGACAATGCTCGTGCAAAGGGCGACGTTGAGAGTTTAGAGAAGTCCTACCAAGAGCGCATTGCAAAGCTCAATGAGGACAGCACAGGTAAAGTCTCAACACTGCAAAAACAGATTTACGATTTAACAGTAGGGCAAGCAGCGAACAATCTAGCCAATGAGCTATCGATTAAAGGTTCGGCAAAAGCATTGCTGCCACATATTCAAAACCGATTGACATTGACAGAAGATGAAAACGGCAAGCAGGTTGTCAAAGTTTTAGACGCTAATGGCGGCAAAACACTAATGACAATCGAAGATTTAAAACAAGAATTTCGCAGTGACGAGGCATTTAAGCCTCTTATTGCAGCGAATGGCGCATCAGGTAGCGGGGCTAACGGTGCAAACGGCGGAGCTGGACAAATTACTAAGGCAGATATGAGCGAAGCTGAACGTATCGAGCTTGCAAAAACTAACCCTGAATTATTCAGAAAATTATTTACTTAGGAGTAGCTAATGGCTGCATTAAGAGAAGTTTTTAACCGCGATGTGATGCTGTCATATCGTACAGACGAACCATTGCTTGAATCACCAATGCTGCAATCAGGTGCTTTTGTTACTGATTCTGCTATTGAAGCTAGGTTACGTGGTGGTGACATTGAGTTCAGTATTCCACACGTTACGCCTATTGATATGGCGTTAGAAGCTAACTACAGCAACACGATTTACACTGATGTTGCATCGCCACGTCAAATCACAGGTCGTAAGAGTAAAGCGCGTGCAGCTTGGTTGAACGAGGGCTTTTTAGAGTCAACGCTAGAGCGCCACTTACTAGGTGTATCACCATTGCAAATGATGCAAGGCATGATTAACACCTACTGGCAGCAGCAAGCAGAACATCGTGCAGTCGCTACCGTGTTTGGTCTTAAAAACCTAGTGATGAACAATGCAGGTCTTAAAGAGAAGTTTGTGCTTGATGTGTCAAAAACTAGCTCACCAACTGCTGCTAGCTCATGGGACGTAAACCAGTTTATCGATGCTGAGTCATTGATGCACAAAAACAATCGTGGTCGTGGCTCAATCGTTGTTCACTCAAAGATTGCCGCTAAGATGCGTATGCAACAATTAGTTGAGCGTGTAACAACCAGTGCAAACCTGCCGCCACTTGAATACTACAATGATCGCTTGATTATCGAAGATAACGAAATCACTGTTATTGGTACAGGCGCAAGTGCTCAGTATATTACCTACCTATTGGGCGCAGGTTCGTTTGCCGTTGGCTCTGTAGCTGGTCCTGAAGACTTAGAGCTTGAGCGCACCGCTGCTACTGGTAACGGTTCAGGTCACACTGCATTGTGGACACGCCGCGATATGCTGATTCAACCGCAGGGCTTTGACTTCATTGCTGATGAATCCACCTTAACTGGTGGTACGTCGCGTGAAGCTATCAGTGCATCATGGACTGACCTGCAGAAAAAAGAAAACTGGGCGCTAACTGGTGAAGCAAATCAAACCAGTGTTCGTTTCCTAATCACAAACCTATAAGGGGTAAATCATGGGATTGCCAAAAGATTTAGTCGAATATGATGTTAAAGTGACGTTTCCATCTGAGCGTGACTACAAGGACACAAGCAAATCAACACTGCTTGAAGCTAAGATGACCGACCCTGCTAAGTCGGGTGCAGATTACGGCATTGAGGATGTCGAAGTTACTAAGCCTATCGAAGTGCCAGATACAGGTGCTTAATATTTAGACCTATAGTTATTGCACATTGCTCAGGCAGTGTGTAATGCCGATACGTTTGACAATAGAGAGCTAGGTAATGATTAACCCAAAAAGGACTTTTGCTATTGGTGATGTTCATGGTTGCTACGACGAATTAGTGCGCCTAATTGATATTATTAAACCGCAGGCTAACGACACACTGGTTTTTGTAGGTGATTATATTGATAGAGGTGTTAATTCATCGGCTGTGCTTGATTTTATTATTGAGCTTGGTAAGCGGTGTAAGGTAATTGCACTCAAAGGTAATCATGAGTCTATGATGCAAAGCGCATTCTTAGAACGCGACAAAAGCATACGCGCTAAGTGGATTTTTAACTGGCTGAGGAATGGCGGAAGTGAGACGTTGCAGTCTTACGGTTTGGAGTTGGATTGTTTTGACGACAAAGAGTTATTGCCGACCAAGGTAAAGCAGCACCTTAATTTTATCAACTCAATGCCTACTTATCATATTACAGATACGCATATTTTTGTCCACGCTACACCAAGACCTGATATTGAGATTAGCGAGCAGGATGAAATGGATTTGCTTTGGCGTAGAGAGGGCAAGATTGATAAGTACCTAGGCTACAATCATATTAGCGGCAAGACGGTTATCAGTGGTCATACAGCGCAAGCTAACGGCAAACCAAAGTCTTTGTCAGATAAAAACATCATTATCGACAGCGGTTGTTTTCATACTGGCTGGCTCACTGCTTTAAATGTTGACACAGGCGAGTTTATACAAGCTAGCAAGTCTGAAGGTAGGAAGCTACGACAATAAAAAGGCTAAACCATGAACTACGTAACAAGTGAAACGATAGCAGCCTCGCTAAATGATGTTGATTGGTCAGCATCCGGTAACGATCAGCAAGCCGTACTTATGGCTAATGCTTGGCTCAATGAGCAGCGATTACCTGATTATGACGTTGTGCCTACTGAGATACTGGCAGCAGGTGCTTACATTGCTCAAGAGGTGATTGCGGGTACTATGTATCAAGGTCGCAAAGATGGCTTAATCACATCAAAGAGCGTTAAGTCTGGACCAGTGTCATCAAGCAAGACTTACGCGTCAGGCGTAGATGGTCAAGCAATGAGCGCAGGTGAGAGCATGGCACTGGTATTGATTAAGCCATTCAAGGTATGCACACCGATTGTCGTGCCGCTAGGGAGGTTCTGATGGGCTTACGCGATGATTTACAAGCTGACCTAGCCGAAGCGTTTGACGATGACCTTAGCGACGCTGTGACAGCGTTTGTAGGTACGCGAACTACCGCTAGTGATACTGATAGCGGTATTGATGACTGGATGTTGCCGCCTGATGCAGTGACAGACAGCACATTGACCTACTCAGGCCGTGGCGTATTCACTGACTACTCAAAGTACGAGCTTGATAGCGACATTATCGATGTGACAGACGTTAAATTGATTGTGCTACAGAATGAGATCACAAACGAGCCGATAGCTGACGATAAGATAAACGGCTATAGCGTGGTGATGGTCAATAAAGACCCTGCTAATGCGACATACGAGATTCAATTAAGGCAGGTGTAATATGTCAGGTTGGGATAGAGCGCCATTTCTGTTTGCTGACGACATCATGACAGATGCTCATAAGTTGCAGCGCGGTATGGCTATAACGGTGCTGAATAACTTGCAGTTGTTGTCACCCGTACTTTCTGGCCGCTACAGGGCAAACCATACAGTCTCATTCGGTTCGCCTGATTATCGATACACAGATAACAAAGACGGCATGAGCTTAGCGTTTAGCGCGATTGACAGCCTAACGCCTAACGAGTTACCAGTGGTTTATATCCAGAACAACTTGCCATACGCTCAAGCGTTGGAAGATGGTTGGTCTAAACAGGCTAAAAATATATACGCGCTTTCATACGAGGGTATGGTCGCAGCCTACACTTAACGAGGTGCTCACATGAAATGGTTGTTGATTGCAATGGTTGTCATAGCTGACAAGATTTATGATAAATACTTTGACGAGGCAGACGATGAAACTTAATCTAAGTTTAAGCATAGTAGCAATACGAATGCCTTTAGACACCTATGAGTTAACCAAAAAGGTTGAAGGTATCAAATACAATGCCGAAACCGACACAATGTTTTTTGGCGCAACTAAAGTTATTGCTGATGGCAGTATTGATGATATTAAGGTAGATTTTGACCACTCAGTATCAGAGGTTCGCGATGAATAACGCACTAATTGATAGCCTCATACGTGAGCATATGGCAGCGTGGAGTGGCTTTGTTGCTCAGCGTTATGCAACTGACAATGTGAACTTTAAAACACCGTCAGACGGCATCTGGTACAGACTGACAGTGCAGCATGGTATTAATATCGTAGTGGGAATGGGCAGCAAGCCATGCGTTAGAGAGACTGGGATTGTGACAATACAGGTATTCTACCCGAACAACAAAAACACGCTCTCAGTAAAAAGACTTACCGATAGTTTAGGCGGGCATTTTCAGCATCACCATATCGGCAAATTAAAACTAAGAACGGCATCAATTATCGACGTACCTGAGCGTGAAGATGGTTATCAGATAAACGTAAACATACCTTACTGGTTTAATTAGTCAGAGCGTGAGAACGGCTATCAGCTTAATGTGCGCATACCGTATCGGTTTAATTAGTGGTATTATTAATTTATATTAATTGCGGAAAATGCTTCTTATGAAATCCCTTAAAAGCACAGTAGGCAAAAGACTGTTTATTAAAAATATTAAATCGCTCACATCGATGCAAGAGTACCAAAACCGACAGATGCTTGCAGATGGACGTTATCAAGAGACTCTAGGTTATGCGGTAAGAGAGTTGGCGATGAAGCGATGCGTATTTATTAACAATCTATATGTTGTCATCTTTGGGTTTGATAGCGACTACAGTATAAGCGACTAACAGAACAAATATTCAACAAACGGCTCACCTAATCGTTGGGCTTTTTTTATGCCTAAATTAAACCTATGCCCTCCATTGTGAGGGCTTTTTTTTGGAGAAAGACATGTCCTCAGGCGCTAAAGTAAAAACCTCTTATGCCCCACAAACTGCTGTCGGCACAACGCCAACGACAGGGTGGAAAACATTACCTAACATCACCAATGGCCTTAATAACGCCACAACGCTCACTGACAGCGAAATGCTGAACGGTACAAGGGTTAAGAGTTCAGGTCAAGTCACCAGTGGCGAAATATCAGGCGATATTGAAGCTGAATTGATGTATGGCCCTTATGATGACCTTATGGCTGCAGCCTTTTGGAACGACTGGACGGTTAAGTCGTCAGGCTCGCCAAGCAAGCTAGTTATTGGTGACATTCGTAAAATGTTTGCCTTTACCAAAGACTTTGAAGATATTAAAGCGCATTACTTGTTCAAAGGCGTCCATGTTAATAGCCTAAAGATTGATGTTGGCACAGATGCTATCGTTAAAGTCACGTTTGGCTTGATGGGGCTAGGTTATGAAGCGTCTAAGACGGTATCGTTTGCAAAGACTCCGGCGGCGGCGGTTAGTACCGCTAAAGCCAGTGGCATGAGTATTGGTGATATTAAGCATGACGGTACAGCTATCGGTGTTTGTGTCGAAGCATTTAGCTTTGAGATGGACAACCAAGCTGAGATTCAAAAGTGTTTAGGTAATAACTTATATGGCGGTAACTTATTCGCCATGATTGCCAATATCAGCGGTTCGATGACTATTGCATTTAGTAGCAAGGCTTACGATATTTTAGAGCTACAGCGCACAGGTGGCACGCTATCAATCGAGGTGCCTATCATGTTCAATGCAACCGATGGTTATACGATTACCATTCCAAAAGCACAGATTAGCGGTGACATTCCAAGCCCAACAGGCAATGAGCTTGTGACAGCCGAAGTTACTTACACCGTGGTGGATGAGTCACCAATTTTAACGCGCAATGCAGCATAGGATAATAAGAAATGGCTATTACTTTAAAAGATTTGAAACCTAAAAAGCTGGGCGAAGTGGTGCGTGAGCTTAACTATAAAGACCTTGTATCGTTCACCATGCGTATCAGTGATGACAAAGACTACGTGTCAGCTATCAAGCAAATTCAAAAGCCTGATAAGCCGCTGACCAAAGACTCACTGTCTAAAGCTAATAACGCTGTGGAAACCTTGTCACAAGGCGAGGCGATGATGATTATCATTGGTGAGTACGTCATTACCGAGTGGGATGTAAAAACCAGTGACGGCAAAGTAGCGCCAATTAACGGTGACAACTTCATGGCCTTATGTGCGTCAGTCGGTGACGATGACGAGAACGCTGAGTTTGTCGGCTTTATCTCTGATAACTTCCACGAAATGGCAAAAGAGTTTGCGTCACAAGCGAGTGAGACTAAAAAAAAGCTCTCGAAGTGTTCGACTGGCACCAAAAAAGCAGCGAGCTAACACCTAAGCGGATTGAGATATATAAACGGCTTGGGGTGCAAATCCCTGAGCCGCCTACTTATGACATTGATATTCAATCGATCATAGAGGTTTACTATCTGGCTTCTAGGGGTCGCAATTACACAGAGGGGCAACCATTGCCGCTAAGCGTTAGAAACGTCACAGAGGTCATTGAGGCGCACCCTATCGCTATTTGTCGTAGCTTACTTGACCCTATCATCTTTGCTATTGATGATTTGGTATTGGCTGAGCAGCGAAAACCGAAATCAGATGGTTAATTCGGCAATAATCGGTTATTATTGAGAGATATAATTGACTGGTGATAATAAGATGAAAGCCTTGAAATGGGTTGGTATTGCTTTTGCTTTAATGATGGCTTTAGGTGTCGTATTGGTTTTGTTTGAGACTGACGAGCAAGCAGCCGCTAGAGAGGCTGAGTATAAGCAAGCCGAAGTAGAAAAAGCTCAAGTTAAGGCTGAGAAGTTACAAGCCAAAGCGGATAAGCAGACTGCAAAAGAAAAATCTGAACCGATTGACGATGGTAGAATGTCAAAAATAGAGTTGTACGTTGAATGCCAAGTAAAGGTGCAAAATAGTTTAAAAAACCCTCGCTCATTCGATCCAGAGAGAAGGTCGTTAAAACACATGGTTAAAGAGGATGGTAATCAGCTAATAGGTTTTGATTTCTATGCTGCAAACTCTTTTGGTGGTGAGGAGATACACCAAGCTATTTGCGAGTTCGATAAAAACGACAAAATAACATCAGCAGGCTACAAATAAATCTGCTTGAGTTAAAACAAAAACCCACCGATTAATGGTGGGTTTTTGTTTGCAAGCTATATGTAGTATGCAGTCTGCAAATATGCAGAGTGGCTTTATGGCTGACCAAACATATTAAGTGATGCCTTATCACGCAATGCTAAATCATCACGATTTATTGCATCGATAAGATTAAGCCTAGCTTGGTTGTATTCGTTATATACGTCCCTTATGTCGCCGTGCTTAACTTCATTATCGAAAGATGCTTGTAGGCGATTAACAATCTCGCTAGTGGTTGAGCGAACATTAATGCTTGCGGCTTCTTCAAGTTTATCTTTTAGTGACTGGGGTAGTCTAAAATTAACCTGTGCGATTTTATTACTCATGATTAATACCTTATGTGCTTTATTGATGTTGCATATATTGAGTTAGTGATATAGACTATACCTGCTTTACTGATAAAGCACAATATCAGCAGGGCAATAAAAAGCCCCATACAGACCGTCGAAAGTATTGTATGAGGCTACTAACACAACTCTCAAGAGGTATTAGTATGTCTAGTTTAACAGCTTACGCACCAAAAATCACTATCCTTGACCATGCGATTAATATGGTTGATGGGCTTTACTCACTTAATGATATGCACAAAGCAAGCGGTGGAGATAAGAAGCACCAACCTTCATTTTTTGTTCGTAACCAAGAAGTTAGTGATTTAGCAAGAGAAATAGAGGACTCTGCAAACTTGCCTACCACTCAGGTATTAAGGAAGGTTAATGGCGGAGATAAGCGCGGTACTTATGCTTGTAAAGAGATAGTATATCGCTATGCAATGTGGATAAGCCCGAAATTTGCTTTACTTGTAATTCGCACTTTTGACAAGTTGGTAACTGGAGAGCTAAAAGTTCAGAGCAACCAACTCACGGCAGAGCAAACACTACCATTGCGCAATGCGGTGAATAAGCTGGTTACTAAGTCAGGGATTATGTACCCAGAGGCTTACAAGATAGTGCATCAGCAATTTAATGTTAAGCATATTAAGGACTTGACGCATGAGCAGTTAGCAAAGGCTATCGAGTACATTCATGATCGTATTCTTAGCTTGAGTGTGGAGCAGACACCAATATCCAGCTTTACCCACAATCAATACATTATGAATGTAAAGCATGAGGTGATGGATTATGTGTATTCTTTGCAGAAGGCAATAGTAGACAGTGGCAGCCCTTTACCGAAATACCCAAGATTCGACAAAGAAGAAATATGCCAAGCGTTTATTGTCAGTATGATACAACACAACCGTATGATGCTAAGTTTTAGCTATGATGGCAAGCCGAACATAGGTTTTGTGCCCCAAGAGCATGCTGTTGTTAGTAGTGAAAATATATCTGATGTCGTGCAGTTTGCGGATAAATCGCAACTACCTAGTATTATCAATGAGGCGGTTAGACGCTTAGGTCAATAACAACCAAACAAAACAGTAAAAACAGAGAGCCTTACATTAATTTGTGAGGCTTTTTTTATGCCTAAAATAAGGGGTCGCTATCATGGCGCAGGAAAGTAGATTATCCATCGTAATTGATAGCGCGGCTGCTGAGGCTCGTATTAAAGAGCTTAGAAAGCAATTACGAGAGCTTGGCGGTGCAGCAGACCAAGCGGCAGATGATACAGGGGATTTGGGCAACCGAGCAGACCGAGCAAGCCGTGATACCAACAGGCTAAACGCATCGGCTGCTAGCGGTAAAAAAGCGTTAGACGGCATGGCTAAAGCGGCGGCATTGGCAGGTGCAGCACTCGCAGGTGGTTTGGCTTTATCGATTAACAAAGCTCAATCTTGGGAGTCGTCACTTGCCGAGATTAACAAGACCGTTGAGTTTGCTACCGAAGACGGCCTTGCAAATATGCGTAAAGGCTTGCAAGAGTTATCGACTCAGATACCACAGACATTTGAGGAATTGGCAGCCGTTACCGCTACAGGTGGTCAGCTAGGTATTGCAGAAGAAAACCTGATTGGCTTTACCGAGACCATGGCAAAAATGGGTGTGGCGTTCGACATACCAGCACAACAAGCCGCTGACTCCATGGCTAAAATTGCAAACGTGTTTCAGATACCGATTGAGAATATCAGCAATCTAGGTGATGCGATCAACACGCTATCGAATAACACACCAGCCACAGCCGCACAGCTTATTGACTCGCTACAGCGTGTCGGTGGTGTGGCTAAAGTATTCGGTCTATCTGCTGATGCTACGCTAGGTTTGACAGGTGCGCTCATTGCTATGGGCAAACCTGCTGAGGTGGCATCAACGGCGGTCAACTCACTATTAACATCATTCTCAACACTGGACAACGCTACCAAGTCGCAGTTAATCGGCTTTGAACAGCTAGGCTTAGATATTGACAAGTTTAGTGACCTAGTGGCGGTAGATGGTAAGCAAGCGATTATCACTTACCTTGAGGCTATTAATGAGCTAGATAAGTCGCAGCGAATTGGTACGAACGCCCTAATTCTTGGCAAAGAGTTTGGCGATGATATAACCATGCTTGCCGGTAGTGTTGGCGTACTTGAAAACAACTGGGCGCTGCTTGGTGAAACAGCTAACACGACTAAAGATTATTTTGGCTCGATGGATGCTGAGTTTGTAAAAATCAGCGAAACATCAGCAAATAAGATGCAATTATTTAAAAACAATATTGACGGTGTGGTTGCTGGCGTTGGCGAGGCGTTTATACCAGCGTTAAATGACCTACTTGCAACCATGACACCGTTTATTGCAACCATGAGTATATGGGTATCTGAAAACCCCGAGCTGATTCAGCAGATTGTGACCATTGGTGGTTCACTAGCCGCATCTATCGTCAGCCTAAAGTTATTCGCCGATGGCGTTAATGCAGCCAAAACAACTATTGATGGCTTAAAGCTCGCTTATACCGCCTTAGCTAGTCCTATGGCGCTTACCGTACTAGCGTTAGGCGCATTGGTCGTGGCTGGTGTCTTGGTTTACGAAAACTGGGATTTAATCAGTAAGACTATCAGTGAGAATAAAGCACTGTTTACAGTTATCGGCGGTGTGATCGGTGGCGTATCAGCAATACTACTTATTCATAATGCCGCACTCATTGCAACATCGGTAGCAGCAGCGGCAAGCGCGGTCTCTACAGGTGTTATGACAGCGGCAACAGCAGTCTGGACTACAGTAACCACAGTTGCAGCTACAGCAACATGGGCGTTCGGTGCAGCAGTGGCATTTTTGACCAGTCCTATCGGTATTGTTGTTATTGCTATAGGTGCACTGGTAGCGGCTGGGGTTCTGCTTTATAAAAACTGGGATAAGATAAGCGAATGGGCTAACACTAAATGGGCTGCTATTGAGTCCACGATACGCGGTAAGGTCAATGCAGCAAAAGAAGCTATTTCTAATGCGTGGGCAGCAGCCAAAACAGCGACGGTCAACAAGTTTAATGAAATAAAAAGCAGCATTACCACTACGCTTGCTGAACTACCTAAGAAAATGCTAACTATCGGAAAGCAAGTTGTTCAAGGCTTGATTGATGGCATAACAGGTGGCGCGAGCAAGGTTATATCTGCTATAGGCGATATGGCAGCCAGTGCAATCGCTACCGCTAAGAGTGTGCTCAATATTCGCAGTCCATCGCGGGTAATGACTACGATAGGTTTGCAGACTGCCAAAGGCATGGAAAACGGTATAAAAAAAGGCGCTAAAACAGTCAAGTCCGAAGCTCAAAAGATGGCTGAAGGCGCAATTGAAGCAGTGCAAGCTGGCATTGATCGCATTAAAAAAGAGTTGGCACTATTTGGTAGCAACAGCAACTTAGCTGACCTTGAGTACGACATAAAGATTGGCAAGTACAACGGCGCTAGTGATGCAAGTAAAAACGAGTATCGTAACCTAGTTGCTGAGCTTGAAGCCAAAACCAAACTGGCAGCCGCTAACAAGTCAGTGCAAGACAGTATTGACGGGCTTATCAGGCAGCAAGCGTTGTTTGGTAATGACAGCTCGCTTGCCGCGCTCATGTACGATATTGAGCACACCGACAAGTTTAAAGATGCCACTAAGGAGCTGACTGACGAGCTAATCAAACAAACAACAGCGTGGGAGCGTATGGGTGCGGTAGCTAAAGCAACGGCAGCCATACAAGCAAGGTTTACACAGCTTGGCAAAGACAAAGAATCGTCTAGCACAAATCTACAAGGCATGTTGTCAGGCATTGAGCAAGAGTCGCCAATGGGTAAGATTCAAGCTGATTATGAGGCGCGTAACGCACTGATTGAGAAGTACGAGCAAACCCATACTGATATGGTTAATGTGGCTAATGAGGCAAGGTTAGCGAGCGACCAAGCATATATGGATGCTAAGCGTAATCTAATGCTTGACCAAGGTGAGGCGTTATTCGGCAACTTGGCTGGATTATCAAAGGTGTTTTTGGGTGAGCAAGCAGGAATGTATAAGGCGCTATTTGCAATCGAGAAAGGTTACACGTTGGCAAAAGTGCTACTCAAAAACAAAGAGGCTATCGCTGAGGCTTGGGCTAGTGCGCCATTCCCCTACAATATACCAGCAGTTGCTACAACGGTAGCAGGTACAGCAGGTCTAGCATCGGCGGTATCTAGCATCGTGCCAGGCTTCAAACAAGGCGGCTACACTGGCAACATAGGCGTTAATCAAGTTGCAGGTCCAGTGCATGGTCAGGAGTACGTGTTCGATGCCGCATCAACTAAGCGTATTGGTGTCGATAACCTCAATGCTATGCGGAGTGGTAAAGCGGCTAATGATAGCGGTGGCGATGTGAATATCAGTGTCACAGTGACAGGCGATAACGCCACAGTATCAGGCGATAACGAGAAGATGGGTCGTCAAATGGCAAACGGTATCAAAGCCGTGGTCATGGACGTTATGCGTAAAGAGAAACGTCAAGGAGGTATGCTGTATGGCGCTTAGAACTTTTGAGTGGTGCGTCGATGCTGGAGCGTCACGCACCACCGCCTTGAAAACCAATACTGTGAGCTTTGGTGATGGCTATGAGCAGGTGTCTAGCTTTGGCATTAACAATGCTCGGGAGTCGTGGCCGGTCACAAAGACTGGCTACAAGGCTGAGATTGACGCTATCTATGACTTTATCGTTGAGCATAAGAATGTAACGCCATTTTATGTTGAGATTGCAGGTGAAACCAAGACATACCGAACGGACAGCAATCCCACCACATCACATATTGGCGCTGGCGTTTGGCAAATCTCTTTTAATTTAAAACAAGCATTTATACCTTAACCCCTTAATTGGGGTTTTTTATTATCTAATTTTGAGGTGAGTATGACTATTCAGATTCCTAATCCAGGAACGGGCAACGGCGCAACAGGCGACAACGAGTTTGTGTTGTGGAGCAAAGTTAAAGATAATTTCAACGACCAAACGAATGCAGCTAATCGGCTAGTTGGCACAGCAAATGGCAATGTACCCGCATATTCAGCAGCTAATGGGCTGAGCAGTCTGGGTTACGGTGGTAAGTGCGCTCAACTTGCAAACGCAACCAATTTATTTAGCAAAACATGGGTGACAGGGTTTTACAACGCCAACAACTTGGTTAATGCACCAAATGACTCGTCAGGTTGGTTTTTTATTGAGGCAATAGCTGGCACTCAAGCAGATAGAGTGACGCTCAGGCTAACACATTACGTGTCAGGCGATACATACATTTCGATGGGCGACAATGGTGTGGAAACATCGTGGTCAGCATGGAATAAAGCCTACACTACAAAAAACACAACTATTGAAGCCGGTACAGGCTACCTAGTCGCATCAAGTCCTGTCTTGAAAGTGCAGCACAACAGCTTTGAGAAAGTACATGAAGCTGAAAAAATGGATATTGCAGTAGAAAATCCGTCTGTGGGGGTGTATGAAATCACAGGAACGACAGGATTGCGTGAGAATGATGGTTGGAATCTCAAGCCACCTAAAGACATTAACGGCAACGTGTTGTGCATCTGCGAAGTGACACAAGATGGTGAGGTTATCACGCTCAAGACTTATAAGAAAAAGTTTGACTCTGAAACAGCATCTATTGTTGCAGACTACGAGCAGCCTACTGATATCCCCGATGGTGCTGAGGTGATGCTACGCTTTAACGATTTGCCTGCCGAACCTATGCCGCAGGGGGTCTAAATGCTCTCATCGGACTTACAAAAACTATCAGTCACAGGGCTTGTTACGCTCTATGAGCTTGATGCTACCCAATTAGGTGCTGGCATTATGCGTTGGCATGGTCACATGTCATACGAGGACTGGCAGTATTTATTCAAGTTTGCCAATCAAGCCGAGTTTACTGATAGCGCATATCGAATCACAAACACGGGCACAGAGGACATCGTTAAACGCGACATTATTTGGCAAGGTCAGACGTATAGCCCAATTCCAATTCAATCAGACGGTTTAGAGATGCGCGGCGATGGTCGTGCATCAACACCAAGCCTTGCACTGGCTAACAATATTGACGGTGTGCAAGGTGCGATTAGTGCTATGTGTCTGCAATTTGATGATTTTGCAGGTGCAAAGCTGACCGTCATTAATACACTGGCCAAATATTTGGACGCCGAAAATTTCACTGATGGCAATCCACAAGCTGCCAACGAGTATCGCAAGCAGCTCTGGTATGTCGAGCAAAAAACGTCTGAGAACGCAAGCGCGGTGACGTTTGAATTATCGAATCCTGTCGATTTTGAGGGCGCGAGAATACCATCGAGAGAAATCACCTCGTTTTGTCATTGGGCAGTACATGGTCGCTATCGAGGCGCAGAATGTCAGTACATGGGTACGGCGCGATTTACTGAGGACGGCACACCAACTGATGATGCTGCTAAGGATGCTTGTGGTGGTAGGCTCTCAGATTGCCGCCTGCGTTTTGGTGATAATAATCCGCTTCCGTTTGGGGGCTTCCCTTCAAGCTCGCTCGTATCAGGATAAATCATGCTTACAACTAAGATAAAAAAGGCTATCAATGCTCATGCTAACGCTGAATACCCGCGTGAGGCTTGCGGTGTGATAATCGGCAAAGAATACATACCATGCAAAAACATAGCAGCCGATGATGCTCAGTTTGAAATATGTCCTTATGACTTAGTGCGTGCTGAAAAAGAGGGTAAAATCAAGGCATACGTGCATTCGCACCCAGACGGTAATGTTTTGCCGAGTATGCCAGACCGTGTGCAGATGAATTTGCATGGCTTGCCGTGGATAATCACAAACGGTACTGAGTGTGCCCTACACAAGCCTGATGGTTATCAAGCACCACTACTAGGGCGTGAGTATCATCATGGGCTTATGGATTGTTATAGCCTCGTTAAAGACTACTATCAGCGTGAGCTTGATATAACGCTTGGCGATTACGAGCGCTCAGATGCTTGGTGGGAATCAGCAGACAGCAAGCCCTTATACCTTGATAACTTTAAAAAAGAGGGTTTTGTCGAAGTCGATACAATCCAAAAGCATGACCTGATACTCGCAAGGCTAGGGCGCACAGCCCATGTGAACCATGCCCTAGTCTTTATCGGTGATGGTAAGCTCAAATCTGAGCGTACAGACGATGTTATCGGTGATAGCTTAGTGTTGCACCACCCATACGGTCGTGAGTCGCTACGTGAGATATACGGAGAACAATGGCAACGTCGAGCAGCGATTATCATCAGGCATAAATCATTATTGTGATATAATAGGTTATCTATAAAGAGGTCTATCATGAGTGAAAACAGCCTAAAAATTTACAGCCAATACGACTATGATCGTGAGATTAAAGTCTGCGAAGCTAGAATAAAAATTTCCTGCGTAGATAGCTGCTTTCTACTAGAACCTTTGGACGTATCAACATTCCAAATGGGCTTTAGTGGTTACGGTGCAACAGATAAAGAAGCTACCACCAGTCTTATAGAAAAGATTGAGGGTAACGCTAAGGTGCTCCAAGAGATCGCAGATAGACTGAAAAAATAAAACCTAAAGCAATAACCACAAGTCACCTAACGGTGGCTTTTTTTATGGGCGCAAATTATGAAAGTTATCCATCTGCACGGCGTACTTGCTGACAAATTCGGTGAGTTTTTTAAACTCGATGTTATGTCAGCAGCCGAGGCAACACACGCTATTGCTTGCCAATTGCCTGAATTTAAAATGTTTATGCTAAAAGCTGAGCAAGAAGGTATGCGCTTTGCCGTGTTTGCCGATGAAATAAATGAGCAAGGCAATTTGGGTGAAAGCGATCTCGACAATATGACAGCAGCAAGTGTTATTCATATCGTGCCTAAAATTATGGGCGCAGGTGGTGATACTTTTGGTTGGTTGCAAGTCATAGCAGGGTCGGTGCTAGTGGGTGTGGGTGTATTTACAGCAAACCCATACTTAGTTAGCGCAGGCGCAGGCTTAATGGTCGGCGGTGCTGCATCGTTATTAATGCCAACGCCTGAACTTGGCAATCAAGACGAGGACGGCAACAGGGCAAACTATGGCTTTGGGGGTGCGGTCACAACCGTGGCTCAAGGTAATCCAGTGCCAATATTGATTGGTGAGCGTTACATAGGCGGTTTTATCGTGTCAGCAGGTATATATACAGAGGACAATCAATAATGACAACTATCGCAATCAAAGGCGCAAAAGCAGGACAAGACAAATCACGTAAGCCATCTATTGCAAAAGACTCTGTGGCAAGTACCAGTACCGCAAAACTATTATACGGCTTAGCCGAGGGCGAAGTATGGGGTTTGGTTGATGGCGGTAAATCTATTCGCTTGGATGGTACGCCACTGCTAGACGACAATGGTAATGCCAACTTTGAGGGTGTGACGTGGGATTTTCGCGCAGGTACAAATGAGCAAGAATATATCAAGGGCTTTCCTGATGTGTCTAATGAGACACCCATTAATGTTGAGTTACGCAGCGATAATCCGTGGATTAAGGCGTTTACTGACACGCAGTTAAGTGCTGTTCGTGTGCGTTTTAAATGGAATCGTTTATCTAAAACCGATCCTGATAATGGCGACGTTAAAGGCTATAAAATTCAGTACGCCATCGACTTACAGACCAATGGTGGTGCATACGTCGAAGTGCTTAATACTAAAATTGAGGACAAGACCAGCGCAGGTTACGAGCGCACGCACCGTATCGACTTACCACGCTCAACGACTGGCTGGCAGATACGTGTGCGTCGCTTAACAGCTAATGATTCAAGTGAATATGTGCAAGATGATATGTTTATTGATGCCGTTGCTGAGGTTATCGACGTAAAACTGCGTTATCCAAACACCGCTTTGCTAGGCATACAGTATAACGCTGAGACATTTAGCAGTATCGCAAAATTAGAAGCCCATATACGCGGTGCAATTATGCGTGTGCCTAGTAACTATGATGCGGTAGCACGTACTTACACAGGCATCTGGGATGGCACATTCAAGGATGCTTATAGCAACAATCCAGCATGGGCTTATTTTTACTTATGCACACAATGGCGCGGCGGTCTAGGTGAGCGTCTTGATATCACTATGATTGATAAATGGTCGTTATATGCGCTTGGTCAATATTGCGATCAGATGGTCAGTGATGGTCAAGGCGGTTTAGAGCCACGCTTTACGTGTAACGTCTATCTACAAAAACAAGCCGATGCCTATCAAGTGCTACAAAATATCGGTGGCATCTTCCGAGCTATGAGCTACTGGAATGGTGAGCGCATTGTATTAGACGCTGACGTACCGCAAGACCCTGTTTATACATTCTCACGCGCTAACGTCATTGATGGCAACTTTGAATACACAGGCACACGAGCGCGTGACCGTCATACTCTAGCAAAAGTTGCTTGGGATAATCCGCTTAATAGATTTGAAACCGAATACGAGTATATTCGTGACGAAAAAGCAATGGCTAAGTTCGGCGTTAAAGTGCTTGATTTGGCCGCGTTTGGCTGCACCTCACAAGCACAGGCTCAACGTGCAGGGTTATGGGCGCTCAAAACCGAGCAGTTAGAAACACGTCAGGTATCGTTTGGCGTTGGTCTTGATGGCTTTATACCGCAAGTCGGTAACATCATCAATGTATCAGATGAGCTGTTTGCAGGACGCGCTAACGGTGGTCGTGTGTCTGAGGTATCAGGTCGCAGGGTCAAGATTGACCGTGATGCAGTTGTCAATATTGGCGATGTGCTAACGCTTAACTGCTCTGATGGTATTAATCGCAGTCGCGTTGTGACTGCGGTTGAAGGTCGTTACATCTATACATCAACATCTATACCAAACGCGGAGAGCGAAAACGTATGGGCGATTGAAACGGCTGACCTGAAGCTCATGCGCTTCCGTGTCATGTCAATTACTCAGAACGACGACACGACATTCGCAATCACAGCCATTCAGCATGAGCCACAAAAGTATGATGCGATTGATTATGGTGCTGATGTAAAGCCAACCAATATCACTATCGTCAATCCTGATGTGGTCGATGCGCCTAGTAGTGTGTCTGTCAGTAGTCGCCACCGTGTCGTGCAAGGTCAGACAGTTACCACGCTTGTTATCGAGTGGTCACAAGTCATTGGTGCGGTAGCTTATGATGTGGAATGGCGCAAAGACGACGGTACATGGATTAAACTACCGCGAACTGGCAATGTCTCAGTTGAGATTGAGGGTGTGTATAGTGGCAATTATATGGCTCGTGTGCGCTCAGTATCAGCGTTTGACGTGCAGTCACAAGCTACAACGTCAACCCTGACAGCAATCGAAGGCAAGGTAGGATTACCGCCTACAGTGGTCGGCTTAACTGCCACAGGCGTGTTGTTTGGCATGGATTTAAAATGGGGCTTTCAGCAGGGTTCAGGCGATGCGGACTACACAGAAATACAAGTAGGAAGTGCACCCAATGTCAATGTGGCAACGCTAGGACAATACAGCTATCCAACTAACACCCATACCATTAACGGCTTGCAAGGCAACTTGTCGCAGTCTTATCGTGCGCGTTTAGTTGATAAGCTCGGCTTTAAATCGCCATGGTCAGCATGGGTGACAGGTACGACAGACGCTAATGCTGATAAAATCATGGACTTGATACAAGGTCAGATTGACGAGAGCGCCTTTAGCAACATAATGAAGGGTAAGATTGACGATATTGAAATCAATAAAGAGGCTATCGGTCAAGAAACACAAGACCGCATTGCTGCAATCACTGCTGCTAATAAGCTAGTTGAAGCTGAGGCAGAAGCTAGAGTTGAGGATATACGCTTAGCTGCTGAGTCTCAAAGAGGTTTACAGGAATTTGCTGACAACTTAGCAGAGGATGTTAATACAGTAACATTGGCTCAGGTAGAAACCGACCAAGGCGTAGCGGCAGTCAAAGAGCGCACAGAGGCTATTGAGATCGAAAATGGCTTACAGGCTAGCAAGCTGACTTATCTGTCATCAGAGATAGACTTTGGTTATGCAGACAAAACACAGTATGCGGACAAGAGTAGGGCTACAGTTTGGACATTTGCCAAGACAGTAGCACATGCTGACTATACAAACTCTCAAATGATAACTGGTCTTTCTGCTGACTACAAAGATTCATCTGCAAGATTTACTGAAAAAATCGAGCTATTAGCAACTAAAAATGAGGCAACAGCAACTAAGACGAGCAATCTATCAGCGCAGATTGTGGGCGGCTATGACGGCAACGATTTAACCAAACTTAACTCAGGATTATTATTTGAGGAAAGCACCGCACGAGCAAATGACGTTGAGGGATTGGCTGAGCAGATTAGTTTATTGTCAGCAGGTGTTGGTGAACAGTTTGACAGCTTTGAGATATGGCACTTCAACAAAAATAAAGACGGTTGGACGGGTGGTACCTACAATGGCGGTGGCTGGTTAAATGTACGTGCTGAAACCATTACAAGCCCTACTATCGAAGACTTAGACGGTACAGCATACAAACACATTAAATTGCGTATTAAAAAAGTCGGTACACCTACGTGGCAGGGATTGTTGTCTTATGCAGGGGGCAGTAAAACCATTGCTGAGCCAAGCTATGACACTGATGGTATTGCGCTAGTAAATTGGCAGATGGAGTGGTCAGGAGATATAACATCGTTTAACTTAAAACTTGCAAGTGCAGGGGATAATCTCAACTACTATAGCATCGACTGGATTGCAGTTGGCAGACCATCGCCGGGTGCTAGTAATGCTTCGTTATTGCGTGAATCAAAAGTACGAGCAAGTGAGACAAGTGCTAATGCTAGTGACTTGGTTACTTTGCGCTCAAAAATCGAAGGAGGAAATGGCGTACCGATTGAGTCATCTATCACTCGTAAGTTAGACACTACGGCAAATTTAGCAAGCACCACTGCTGAAGAAGTCAGCACGTTAAAATCTGAATACGAAGACGAAATGTACGGCTATGAAGGCACTGTACAGACCACGGCTCGGACGCTAGGAGAGGCGACACGAGCCGAGGCTGAGCGCCTTGATTTACTGTCTGCTAACGTACTACCGAGCTATGCAGACAAAACACAGTATGCAAGCTCAACACGATCAACGCAGTGGACTTATGCGAAAACGGTAGCAGCAGACAACTATGCAGCAAATCAGCGTATTACCAACCTGCAATCTGAGTTTGCAGACAGCAATGCTAACTTTACTAATGAGCTGTTTACACTAGCAACTAAAGACAAGTCGATAGCGGCAGACATAACACAGCTATATGCTGAAACAGGTGAAAACTACGGCCTAATTCAAGACGTTAGCATTGCCATATCAACACCTAACACTGGTTTGGCAGCTAAAGTCACTGAGTTGCAATCGTCGGCACAAATCAATGCTGGCGCAGCAAGTGCAGCACAACAAGCAGCTAATGCAGCAGCTACAGCAGCAGGCAATAAAGGTGAGGTCATCTATAGCAGCACAGCGCCAAGTGCTGACAAGCAAAAAGCGCAGAACTTATGGATTGATACATCGGGCGGTAACAACACGCCTAAGCGGTGGTCAGGAAGCGCATGGTTATCTGTCACAGATAAAGCAGCAACTGATGCAGCCTCAGCAGCCTCAGCAGCCCAAGGCACAGCAAATAGCGCGCTCGGTCAAGCTCAAGCAGCACAGCAAGCAGCCACCGCCTCTACTGTCAAACTTGCTGAAATTGCAGCAGATAACAAACTCACGCCTACTGAGAAAAAGCAGGTCAAAACGATATGGGAGGAAATCAAAAAGACCGATACAAGCATCAGGGAGCAGGCAGAAAAATACAATGTGTCTACTGCCAACTATGATTATGTCTACACTGCGCTGACAGATTATCTAACACCACTAATGGGTAATATGGGTCAAACCAATACAATCGTTCGAGACACATTTGACGGTAGATTTGCGAACCTATACGAGCGTCGTGCGGAGCTATATGCAGCAATTACTAGCGCTACTGAGCAAGCCACTAGCTTAGCTAATAGTAACGCAGCAACAGCGCAGCAAGCAGCAGATGCAGCGGCTCAGGTAGCGGCAACTGCAACCGTAAAGCTAACTGACATAGCATCGGACGACAAATTAACTCCACTTGAGAAGAACCAAGTACAGACTATATGGGAGGAAATAAAGAGCACAGATGCTAGCGTTAGGGCAAGTGCTGCAAAATATGGCATCTCTACGGTCGCCTACGATAACGTCTATACAGCACTAAATACTTATCTAACACCGTTGATGAACGTACCTGAGCAGACAAGCACCATTGTCAGAAGTACTTTCGATGGTCGTTTCGCTAATTTGTACGCTAGACGAGCTGAGCTTAACAATGCGATTGTAGCAGCAACGAAGGCGCTTGCTGATAGCACTGCTGACAAACTAGAACCTGAGAACTTAGCTGTTTTGGTTGAGGGCAGTGGTGCGTTTTCAGATGAGTTTGGTGGCATCTCAGGGCAGTTTGCTAACTTTCAGGGTGTTGTTGATGGTCAAAAGTCAGCGATTGAAACGGTGACTGCTGTTGGTAATGTCGAGAAGTTAAAAAACGAGATTGCCAAGGCGCGTTTAGATAAGAGTGTTACGAGTCTAAATGCTCAAACCACAGCACTGCAAACTGCGATAGATAACTACACAACCAAGATAGCGGAATTAGTGGTGTTGCGTGACGCATTACCATCTAGTGAGAACGCACTTCGAGCGCAATACAATCAGCAGATGGATCAATTGAGGGATGCACGTACTGACGCTTATGCACAGCAAAGTGTTATTGCAGACCAAGTGGCTCAGTTAAACAGCGAGAAAGCAGTTCTTGACTCGCTTAAAATAACTGAGTCAGATGTTAAAGCACAGCACACTATCAAGATTGACGCAGGGGGAAAAATCGCAGGGTATGGCTTGGTTGTGCAAAAGAACAACTTTAGCGCATTTGATGTGAGAGCCGATAGATTTAGCATATCAGCACCAGTCGGCAAGCCTAACGATGTGAACGGTGACAGCCCATTTATGGTGCTGACAACACCGCAAGTGATTGATGGCGTAACTGTACCGGCTGGTACTTATATGCGTAACTTCTACGCGCCTAGAGGTTCTATTGATACGCTGCAAGTCGCTGACGGGGCTATTAAATCAGCTCAGATTGACGACTTAGCGGTGACTAGCGCAAAAATTGGAGATGCGCAAGTTAATACACTAAAGATAAAGAAAGATTCGGTTATTGTGCCTAGAGTGCAGACCTTTTCTGGCAATGTGGATCTCATTGGTTCTGACGCTGCCACGGGCTATACTTTTGGTAGCATATCTTTAGACCCTGAAGGCGGTAATGTTTCTATTCAAGTTACTTTCGCTAGGGTTGGTCTAGTCAGGGGCGTTGGAGGTAGTAGTATAAACGGAGCAATCGTCTTTGAGGTTCTTAGGGACGGTAGTACAGTCGTTGGTAGCTTTTCAAGAAATGTTGATGCTGATACCTACTTTGACATGGCGACAATCCCTACTATGGTTGATTCAAATATATCTGGCACTCACACCTACAGCGTTAGGGTTAGACATAACAGCACTAGAGGGAATACGACTTTGTACTTTAGGGAAGACCGTTCTATACACGTAATGGGAGCTAAGCGATAGTGATTTTATATATATACTCAAAAGATAGCGGCATTTATCTGTACCGAGACAACGGTAATGTTGACGGAGCTTTATATGATATGGGCGAAGATAAAGATTTCACGCTCACACCACCGCCTGATTACGATAAACCGTGGTACTGGGTAGACGCAGAATGGACAACCGAACAACCCTCTTAACGAGGGTTTTTTATTATCTAAATTAGGGGGTTAGATGCTTAAAATTAAGTTTTGGCAGCTATGGTGGGCTTGCATAGCTGCTCTAGCTGCATCGTACCCGATTAGCGCATGGGCTGCTGACCAACTCATAGAGGCAAGGGTGTTACCTGCGCCTTTTCTGCTGAGTTGGACGGGCGTTTGGGTGTTTTCAACAGCAGGTGGTCTATGTGCTGCGTTTGTCAAAATACCTGAGATTGATAAGAGCTTTTATTATCCAAGCCTAGCGAAAGCATTAATCGGTGTATTTATGGGTGTTGCATTAAGTTTGGCAGTCAATACCTTTAATGAGTCGCAATCAGGTGCTTTGCCGTTGTTTGCATTGTTGGCAGGTCTATTTAGTGCGCCATTGGTTGCCGGTACGATGGTATGGATCAGCAACCAAAAACGCATAAACAAAACGCTCAACCAAGCGGTACGCAATCGCACTGGACTGGACACGTCAGTAGATGACGACTTTCAAATTGACACAGCTTACAAAAAAGGAGACAGCGATGATAGCGCCAATCTATCTTGATTTAACGATGGCGCTATGCGCTGTCATCTTAGGCTTGTTCGTCATGCTCACACGCATGAGAGTTGTTGATGATGGAGTTTATACGCCAATACTTGAGCTAGCTGTGGTATGTGCAGGTGCGCTCAGTTGGGCGATATATGGCTTTTTAGCATTGTCGGCTATTACCTCGTACCCTCCATTACACACGTTGGGTTATCAAGGGCACTGGGGTTACACGCTCGCAAGGTTTCTCAGCTTCATTATGTGGGTGCTAGCTCTGCTGTTAATAACTAGGTACAGCGCATACATGCAAGTCAGGAAGGTATCAAATAAATGCAAACACCACGCCCCGTAATGGGGCTTTTTTTGGAGCTAAAAATGAGTGTAAAAGATAGCGTAAAAATACTACAGACCGCTATAGGTATTGACCCAGACGGTTATTGGGGCGGCTTATCTCAAGAAGTCTTGGAGGGCGGTTATAAGTTAGATTTTGATTTTGCTAAATTCAAAAAGGTTTTTGGCGTCAGCTCAATCAGTCAGGGCTTTGTAGATGGCGTAAACGGCTTGTTTGCAGCTTTTAACGAATACAAAGATTTAGATGCAAACAATCCGCTATACGTGAGCTACAATCTCGCCACGGCGTATCATGAGACAGCGTTTACAATGCAAGCCATTACTGAGTATGGCGGTGTTAGATACTTTGATAAGTACGACACAGGGGGATTGGCTGAGCGACTAGGTAACACGCCAGAGCCTGATGGTGATGGATATAAATATCGTGGGCGCGGTCATGTCATGATTACAGGCTATGGCAACTATAAAAAGTTTACCGATATTCTAGGTATCGACTTAGTTAACAGTCCTGATCTAGCGTTAGACCCCGTTGTCAGCGCAAAGATACTGACTATCGGCTCACTAAATGGTACGTTTACAACTCGCAGATTAAACCAGTATATCAAGTACGGTTTAGAATATAACGAGTGGGTAAATGCTCGTAGGGTTATTAATGGCGTTGATGACAATAAGGCGATTGCCGATTATGCGATTAAGTTTTTGCAGTGCATTAAAGTTGTTGTAGTAAAAAATAGTGCTGTGTGTGAGTGTTGTGGACAGTCTATTTAGCTTCATCTAGCCACGTTTAGCTGCTATAATACAAACAGGTTATGTATCTCAGTTGGTAGATTCTTGTGTCGCAGGTTCGAGTCCTGCCATAACCGTAAGCCCCGTCATTAATTTGGCGGGGCGTTTTTTGTGTCTAGGTTTTGAGGTTGTCCAAATAGTCAGCCCAAGCGTTCATCATGTCACGTCTTTTGTCCAACCAGGTCAAACGATTATAAGCGCGACCATTGCCGTCAACCACCTTATGCGCTAGTTGCATATCAATCAGCGCGTATTCAAACTCTAGACGTTCCTCTAGCAGCGTTCTGGCGATTGCTCTAAAGCCTTGACTCGTTTGCTCGCTACTATCAAAGCCCATTCGCTTGAGTGCTTGATTAAGTGTATTCTCAGATAAGACCCTGCTTTTTGACATAGACGAAGGGAAAACATATTCACCAGTTGCATACTCGCGCATTTCATCAATGACTTGCAATGTCTGTGTCGATAGCGGAGACACCATATCAACGCCAGTGCTTTTCTTTGTCTTTGGTGGCGTGTAAATCCAAACGCCCTTATCTAAGTCTAAATCAGACCATTTAAGGTGCCGTACTTCGCCGACACGCGCAAACGTCAGGATTGCAAAGCGCAAGGCTCTACGAGTTGAGAAGTTGCCATGATAGCCGTCTATGGCTGTTACTAACTCACCTAATCGACGCTCATCTAATATAGCAGGTGCGTGTTTTACCTCACCAGTCGCAAAAACACCGCGCAGGTGTAAGGCTGGGTTTTGTGTAGCTCGACCAGTAGCGATAGCATGAGTCATAACTTGGCTAATCTTAGTGCGCGTTTTCTGCAGCTTCGTGTAGTGTCCTGCAGCTTCAATCGGTTTTAATACCATCATGCAGTCTGCAGTAGTAATCTCGCTTACTGGCTTACTGCCAATCACAGCTATTATCTCGTTTACTGCAGTACGAGTTTTGCTAAGCGTCGTCTCTGAATAGTTTTTAGTCTGCAGCCATTCATCAAACACCGATTTAAAGTCATTCGCTATCTTATTTCGCTCAGTTGCTATCTGATTTTGATTTTCAGTCTTTGGATCAATGTTGTTTTCTATCAGCGCGTCACACTCAGCACGTTTTTTGCGAGCATTAGCTAACGATAGTGCAGGGTAGCGACCAAGTTTGAACATATCAGCGATGCCGGTATAAGGTCGGCTATATTGATAATACCAAGTCTTAGTGCCAGACTTTGCGATATTCAACACTAGACCGTTGCCGTCATAGAGTCGATAAGGTTTATCTTTAGGCTTAGCTTTGGCGACCTCGGTATTGGTCAGCGGATTAGTGATGCGAGCCATAACAGTAAATTCCAGTCAGAAATACAGTAAAAACGGTAATTACTGCCAAGTTTACTGTTAATAATCTCGGTTTACAACAGACAAGTACAGACACATACAGACATAAAAAAGCCCCTATGCTATGAAACATAAGGGCTAATTGGACGTTCTCGGACTTGCTTGTACTGCTATATGGTACCAGTGGTCGGACTCGAAC
>TARA_R110001606_G_scaffold66971_2_pt1 | contig 46684 bp, 75 predicted proteins | sample TARA_R110001606 | Tara Oceans TARA_R110001606 (sample SAMEA4398315) | marine metagenome | biome: Polar Biome; feature: [SRF] surface water layer (ENVO:00010504); material: water (ENVO:00002006), including particulate matter (ENVO:01000060) such as... | depth 5 m
GGTGATACGCCCTGTTGAGCCGTTAAGATCCTCTGCGTGCTGAGGCTTCCTGAGAAGCTTCTTACCTATCAACGTCGAGCCTGCCTGTCATGAGGTCTCGATTCGCAGAGTTGGAAATGACGACGCATGGGCAGATCCACACCGATACGACAGCTCTACTGCTCCCAGTGCAGGCTCGCAGAAGCCGGGCCGTTCCGGGCTGGGGATGTTCGTAGGGTCAGCTACAACGTGGAGATCCAGTCCCTTGATCGGTCGAGCAACGGCGTGGCCTGTGAGTGTCGGAACTGCGGTCACCGGTGGGTATCGAGATCCAAAGCTGGTATCCGGGCTGGCAGGCGGCTCCAGCAACAACAAAGGAATGAGCGATGAACCTGGACCCACGAATTGGTGTGTTGAGCAGTGGGAAGCACTACGCCTATATCGGCGGTGATTACACCCGGGAACCAATCGTTGGTTCTCGGAGCGAGGTTGAGTCAGCTCTCGGTCTGAGCCCAACAGTTGTTGATGGCCTCGGTACCGAGCGGCAGCGTCAGAAGGATCACCCTGTGGAAGGCCCGTCGCCGGCGAGGTGGTCGGTCAAGATCACCTACAAGTACCCGGCCTACGACGAAGTGGACGGTGTTTGGCTTCATGGCGTACCGGGGCAGTCGAAGGCAGAGGCGATCCGAAATGCCAGGCGGCGAGGTGAGGATGAGGGCCACCTGATCGGTCGCGGCATGTACTGGCTGAAAGCATTCAGGAGTTGATCATCACGAGTCCGGGGAGCTGCAGCGAAACCCGACTTTTCGTCACGTTGAGCAAAGTGCATCACATGAAGTGAATAAGGATACTGGGGTCGTTACTATCAGATTCGACAGTGTAAAACTCCATCGCATTACTTCACCGGGCCGAACGGGATATTTTCGGAAAGGATTAGCGCGTTCGTACCTTCGAGCGAAACACGCGAAGCATGGCAGCAGATATTGATCCTCCATCTGCGGGCCATCCAGATCGCTATAGACCCATACCAGCTGGGGAGTGGGATAGCGCATTTGGTCGCCACACAGCCGGGGATGACCGGCATTCCGAGCGTTAGCTCAGATGGATAGAGCACCCGCCTTCTAAGCGGGTGGTCGCGGGTTCGAATCCTGCACGCTCGGCCATCTTGGTTTCACAATGTGGGATTTTATCGGGGCTATGCCCCCATTCTCACGATCGCCCACCCAAAGCGTCGTGGTCCATCAGCCCTGATCATTCAAGCGAGAACGATCACATTTAGGTCATTGGAATGGACCGATGACACAACCGTTCTCATGGGATGATCTGTTCAGTCCCAACACATGAGATTGCTCACATGGATCTGTCGAATTACGTGCCCTGCAACTCCCGCAAGCTGACAGGCCCAGCGCTCAATTGGGCTGTGGCTCGGTCATTGAATATGGCTGTCTCAGTTCTCCCGCCAAATTACGGTTCCACGCATCGCGTTTTTGTCAGTGTTGGCGCGGACTTGGCGCGAGTGGTTCCATTCCGCCCGACGAGCAACTGGGATGACTGTGGCCAGCTGATCAGCCGCTTCAACATGTCATTTACAGCCATGAGTGACGGCGTTGAGGCAATGGCCGAACGAATGCATGGCATTGGCAGCGACCACAAGGAAGCTGCCTGTCGTGCGGTTGTATCCGCATTGATGGGCGAGACGATTTTGGTACCAGAGGATCTTTGCGGCTTTGAACAAGGCTGGGTATCAACCGCCCAAGCAAGCTGAACCCCGCTGTCGTGATTGACGGCAAGAAACTTTATTACTCGGGCATGGTTAATGCCTTCTAACAACGAAACAAGGACAGACAACATATGCTGATTGTTACTCGCACCCCCGGTGAAACTATTTGTATCGACGACGGCAATGGCAACCTGGTGAAAGTTACTGTGCTGGGCGTCAAAGGAAATCAGGTACGGGTAGGTGTCGTGGCACCGAAAACCATGGCTGTAGATCGTGAAGAGATTTACAAGCGCAAGAAAGCTGGCGTGCCGGTGGGGGCTTGATTATGGCTATCGAGTTGGTTGCGCCTTCCAGAACTATCGACATGATTGGGCCTAACCTTGCAGCCAAGGTGACCTGCCCATTCTGCAACCTGGAGAACGTTTTCCGTCGTTTGGAGGGACCTGTCAGTCCGGTTAGATCTATTGATATCTGCGAACACATCCGAGCCCACGTTATCGACGATGATGGCGAAAGGATGTTTGAACACATGCTCGCGCATTCCCCTTGCTAGGCTGTGAGCCAGGAGGGGGTCAAGCGAGCGGTTTGGATGGTGATATTTTCAAGTAATGCGCAGTTAAAAGAATCGAAATGCAACGACGCAAGGTCACATTCAAGCTTTACCCTACTGATGCTCAGTTGGCTCGGCTGGATGGTTGGGTGCGGCTGCATGCCGAGTTGTACAATGCCGCGCTCCAGGAGCGGATCGAGGCGTACCGCAAAGCTGGCGTGTCGATCAGCTACTACGACCAGCAGAACTCGCTTCCCGCCATCAAGCAGTTCAGGCCGGAGCTGGTAGAGCTTGGCAGTCATGCGCTGCAGGAGACACTGCGCAAGCTGGATCGCGCATTTCAGGCGTTCTTTCGTCGGGTCAAGGCAGGCCAGTCGCCGGGTTTTCCGCGCTTCAAAGCCAGCACCCGATTTGCCGGATTTTGCTATCCCGATCCGGCAGGCTGGAAGCTCCATCAGTTGGGTAATCGCGGCGCAAGTATTCGTCTGGGTAGCGGCAAGGGAGCCATGGTGATTCGTGCCCGTGGCAAGCACCGCTTTGATCAGGTCAAGCCCAACGATCTGACGTTGATGCGCAAACGCAACCACGCGACCGGGAAGGACCAGTGGTATGCCTCTGTCACCCTCAGAGTCAGCGATGAGAGCTGCCAGCGCACCCGCACAGGCGATGATCAAGTGGGTCTCGACTTTGGGGTAAACCACTGGGCTACCTTTGATGACGGTAGCCAGATCGGTAACCCACGTTGGCTGCGCGAATGGCTGCCCAAGCTGGCTGATCTGCAGCAGCAGCGGGCCAGAAAGAAACGCGGTTCGCACCGTTACCAGCAGCTCACGCACAAGATTGGTCGATTGCACCAGCGCATCACCAACGTGCGCCGCGACTTTCTGCACAAACAAACCACAGCCTTGGTTCAGCGCTGCGCGCTGATTGCCACCGAAGAGCTGACACCCAAGAACATGAGCCGCAGCGCGAAAGGAACGGTCGAATCACCTGGCCGTCGCGTTCGGCAGAAGGCAGGACTTAACCGGGAAATCCTTTCGGCTTCGTTCGGCATGTCTCACCAGATGCTCCAGTACAAAGCGGAAGAAGCTGGTACTCGGCTGCATCTGGCAAAGACGCGACAACTCAAACCCTCGCAGCGCTGTTCAGTTTGTTGGGCCGTCGTGCCCAAGACGCTAAATGTTCGCACCCACACTTGTTTGTGTGGCTGCACGCTTCCGAGGGACGAAAACAGCGCTAAGGTCGTTCTGTTCGACGCTTGGACACCGAATAACACGCCTGGGACGGGCGTGACGGCGAGACTGGAGCCCCTGTCAGCTAACACTGACAAGCCAAGGCCGAAGACCCGTGAAACCCCCACTACAACCGCAATAGCGGTTTAGTGGCGGGAGAGTTCATTTTGAGAACTGAGCGACTAGGAACCCAGCATGACCACTCTGCCACCAAATGCGGTTGAGATATCCCGAGACACCCTTGAGGCGACAGCACGTATCCTTGGCCCAGAGAGCGCTGCCGCTCAGACCCTGGCCGAGGGTGCACGCCGAGAAAGCGCCGGCGAGATCGTCGTATTCTTCCAAGCGGACAACCGGCTGTTTGTAGGTCCGAGGATCAACGTCCGGGCCTAACGGTCGCCCTCGCTTCCCTGTTTGCGGTTTGGCGCCGTGCCCTGCTTTTCTCTCGTTATCGTCCCTGAGTGCCCGATGACACAGGCTCTTGGGGCTGATACTGGCTCCATCAATCACATGGAGCCCCATCTCATGCCTATCAACGCCCGGAAGTACAAAGCCATCAAATCTGCTGTTGTCGGTGAACTGGTAAAGCAGGGTTGGACAGCGCCACGTGAGTTCGACATGGAGCATACCTACCACTGCGGGTCGATGGAGTTTGAGACTGCTGTAGGGGGCAAGGACGCGACGGTTCGTCTTGAGCCGTTCTTCGGTGAGCTTTCTCTCTTTGGACAATACGAGTGCAAAGGCCAAGACGTACTGAGCACCTCGCGCATTTCGATCCCGCTGGAGATTGACCAGCCGCGTTATGCCGAGCTGATCGAGCAGTTCACCAAGGATGTGATTGCCATAGTGGATCAGAGTTATGCGCGCCGCCTCCATCTGTCCCGCATCGCTTAATTTGTTTCTGCAGGCGCATAGCCGGGGCTGAGCTTTCGGCCTTCGGTTGTTGCCACCCAGTACGGCGCGCGGGACTCCCTCTCTACCAGCCCTTTACGCTCCAGCACTTCCATGGTGCTGACGGTGCACACCCGCTTACCGTTGATCTCTACAGCCGATCCGGAGCTGACCCTGGCGGACCACCCCTGACTGATCCAAAGCATGACCTGTTGCTGAGTGCGGGTTAGCGCTGACTTCTTCATATCGGTTTCCAGAATCGTGTCTCGGATAGGTGGTCTTCTGCGTTTCACTATAACGTGATGGGCCTGACAAACACCTGATCCCATAACACATTTCTAGCCAGAATTTAGTGCTTAAAACACTCAAATTCGGCGTTCTTACGGCCAAATATGGGCTTCCAGATATGGATAATAGGTCTGGTAGTAGCGCTGGCATCGCACCATAAGATTTTTGTGCTGGAGCCGCAGTGACACAGCCCGAGCTAGAGGAAACTGGCAGGGAATCAACGACGGAGATTTTCACATGCAGTATGTGTTTGCAGGGCTTGTTTACGGCCTGATCGGAGCAGTGCTTTGGATGCTGTTCAAGTTTGATCTGAGCTTGGGTGAGCAGGGAGTTCGCTTCCTGGTGGGCAGCGGATTCGGGATGACGATGGCGCTGGGCTACTGGCGGATCTCATGCCCAACTGATCAGGCCCGCCCTATCGGGTTTAGCCCATTTGGGATTTGGCCGGTATTTGCCATGTTTGTGGTTTCTGGCGGGTTGCTGCTGATCCCCGCTGAGGCGGTGTATGCCAGCGAGGGTTACTACTGGTGGACCCAAACCTGGGTACGGGTTCTGGCCTCAATGGTGGTTCTGGTCGGCGGTTACCTGACGAATATCTGGATTGATCGTAGTCCCCGACTGATCGTCATCTGAGCGGGATAGCCAATACAAATTGCATCGTGCCGGCGCTTGCCGGCACTAACCAGAAGGAGGTGTTGAGATGGATGTCAGTGTTTCGCAAGTCGCGGTTGGTGATCAGTTGGAGGTATGGCCGATGGGATGCGATGCGCCATCCCGAGCGAAAGTGCTGGAGATTTCAGAGGGTGAGCGGATTCGCAGCCTGGTCGTGCAGCTCGACGGCGCTGAGGTTGAGATCCACGTTCCGCACTCGAACACCGTCAAACTGCTCTGCTAGCGCGTCACTCAAGTCCCTCAACCAGTTTGGCCCTGTAGCGCGCTTGCCGGGCCGCCGCCGAAGATTCCTCAGCAAACGACTCCAGCAGCCCCGATCGCGGGGTCGATAGTCCCATCTCCCGCCGGCGCTTCTTCAGCGCGCTCAGGCTTAGCGGCAGAATGAAGCTCAGCCGCAGTTCATCCCAAGGGTTTTTGAGACAGGCCATGGGGTCGATCCGGCTCAGGATCGAGTTCCCTACATAGGTTTTGATGCCCCGAGAGTGCAGCTCGACAGGGATATCGCTCACCGACAATCCAGTGATATTGACGATGTCCAAGATGCTATCAGTGGTGAGGTAGAGACAAACGTTCGCCTCCTCTTCCTGATCCAGCGCGCAAACAGTTGAGTGCAACTCGTAGAGCTCAAGCCCCATGGATTTAGCCAACGATGGCCCGCTCCTTCGATCAGGGGCGAACCGGTGCCGGGGCGGGATGTAGGACAACCTGATACCCCTCCCCTGGTGCAAAGGGATCTCAACTGGCTGGCTATCCCCGCTGCTACTCCCCTTCAGTTCCGATCGGAGCAATTCGACTTCCCCTGAAAGCTCCTCACGATCCAGCCAAAAGCGCTCGTGGTTCAGGGCAATCAGGTCGTCGATGATGTTTGGCATGTTGGCCGCCATTGCGTCAAAGCACCACTGCTGCATTTCTGCTTGCCGGGCGGAATAGTCCTCTTTTGCCAGATACTGGATTACCTGTGCCTGGTTGTAGCGGGCAAGGAAGTACATGTCCCGCCGTACCCGCTCAGGGGTACTTAGGGCCGTTACATCGGTAGGAACCAAGCTGAGTACGTTCGGCCGGTAAAATGGGGTGCTTTCGGCCTGCTTTGGAACCAGCTTTATGCCGTCGGCATCCTTGATGAGATCCGCTCTGCCCTCGCTGATTTCCATTGCCGCCGTTGGGATATAGAGAGCCTCGACCGGAACCTCTGCACCAAACCGCCTTTCCATCCAACGGTTAGGGTTGGGCTTCGTCGCCCAGCCTGGCTCCAGTGACGTCATGAATTCGGTTGTGAGCTGTGCGCTCGGCACGCGATCTAGCTGGACCTCGTATTGCGCCGGTACCGGCAGTTGTTCGGCGTTGGAATCGCCGATCCAGCTGTGCGGAATTCGGGCCATGGACCCCAGCGCAATAGGGGGTTCCGACCGGGCGTCATCGAAGTACCGCTTAATGCATTGGTCGATGAACATGTGCAGCCACAGCAGATCCCAGTTGTTCAAGTCGGCAAGGGTCCCGAGTGACCAAAGGCTACTCTCTGTTGCTAGCTGGTTGCGGGGTGCGTCGGCCCGAGAATCCCGGCCATTGTCGGACCACTTCAGGTTCAGAAGGTCGTAAGGGAAGTGACTCCGGTCTATTCGTTCGTGGTTATAGCGGTCATTCCGCTGCCGCATCCTGGCCTCTTGCAGGGGGTGCGTGTAGTTCCCCTTGTCTGTCAGAGCGATGATGCGATCGCCATTGCGCACGACCATGACAAAGTAGCTGTCGCTGACGTGCGGCCGGAGGATACAGCACAGGGAGAATCCCGTTGGGATCTGGTGTGCAAGGGAGATAAGGTCCTCGATCGAGTCGAAGCCAAGAACCAGATGGTTTACCTTTGCCTGGTCCTTGGTCGATAAGGCGCCGTCTTGGACCATTAACCGGGTCAGCTTATCGGTTGCGTGATAGGCATCAAGCCCCACAAACACCGCTGACTCCAGCACAAATGCCCTCTCCTCCTCCCCCGGTTCCCGTCCTCGGTAGTGAGCCAATGCACCCTCGCAGTAGTCGTAGAACTGCTGGTGCAGCGACTGCACCTCAGGTGCCCTGAAGTAGGCATTCAGCTCATGAACAATCGCCAGCTTCGAATTCAGCCGCTCATCTTCGGACATGATGTCGGCGAGGGTGAACTTTTCAGCTTCTGCGACCTGCTTGATTAGGCTATTGATCGACAACGAGACGCTGGCCGCGTCCACTTCGATGGCCTCTTTGATTCGCTTGTTCGCGGTATAGAGATTGAAGTGGTTGCCATTCATGCGAAAGGTAAAGCTGTCTGAGTGCAGAGCCTGTTCTGTCAGTTGCTCCCAGAGGGTTATCAACCGTTCGGTATTAGGATTTGGGAGTTCACTCATTGTGATGAGGCCTCCTCAACGAAGGTGCACATCCTGGAGATCATCAGCCCTACGCCAGCAATCTTGTGCTCGTGACTCGGAGCGGCCGATATGAGGTGTGCTTTGACGGCGCGGTCCAGCATTGCGGGCGTGAACCCTTCGTGAATCTCAATCTGGGAATTGGTTACCGGGCGGCCAAAGAACAAGTCAGCTGCCAGCTGGGTGTACCGGTTACCGGTATGAAACTCGGCGGGGATGTCATTCCACAGCGGCAGAAGCCTGATTGTGCCAAAGGCGATATCTACATCACTGATAGCGTTGGCCTGTTCCGGTGTGAGGATATAGGTCATGCGACGGGGCCTTTAAGTGTATTGGATTCAAAACGACTATAACGGGCGACCCCCATGTGTCACTTGTCCACTCCCTGCAGTTTCCTAACCCAGATCCGTCGGACCCTGCAGTGTGCCTTCAACAAACCCGGCCATCGCGAAGCAACCTCTTGATGGTTGGGGAGTCTGTCGCGCTGTACAGCTCCTGCAGTGAGCCCATTAACGCCTGACGCTCGGCAGCCTCACTCTCATCTCGCGCGAATTTCATGTAAAGGGGCAAAAACTTGCTGGCAAAGCAGGTCTCTATTTCCTGGTCTGACGCTGCTGGTTTCCCAGTCTCGGCGAGTCTCCATTGCACAGCATGTGTGTAGGCTGGAAGTAGGCCATAGCGCCTGACTGCCCATGACCTCGATTTCGACTTCCCATCGGGGAGTGGTACCTGGGCTCGAAAAAAATGGACCACGCTATCTGGCTTGTGGCTAACGGTACGGCAATGCATTGCAACACCAACCCACCCGGTATTGTTCAGCCAATTCTCACTCTGATATGAGTGCCCGCCCGATAATTTTTCGACAAGCTGATCCCGATAGGCTCGGGCCTGCATGAGGGCCTGCTCCATGCTTCCAGCCTTGGCAGAGCTGAAGAATTGTTGGTGTTGAATGCCGTTTTTCGACTTGCGAACGATGTACCCAGATTTCAGTTTTGATATGTACTTCATGCACCACCCCGCGCGATTTTGTTTCGTCGTACACCATGGTACCGAGGACCCTATTATCCCGAAGTAAGGGCGCCTAATTTCCCGGCAAATGGACAAAAATCGACGTTTTGAGCGGAATTTTCCTGCGGGCAATCGGCGAGGATGGAGCGTCAGTTCCGAGAGTGAGTTTCGAGGCCTGCTTCCCGGCTCGCGCCTGGTAATGACCCACAACAGCCAGTCCTTCGAGCTGGCTTTGACGTAGGTCTCATGCCCTTTCGTGCGGGTTTAAGGGGTTCCAATCTGCTGGAGTGTGGGGAAGTGCCTGGACTTAGCTGGAATTTCGACCGTGGTCGTTATCATCTAAGCACTTCTTGCTTAGCCACCTGATGACACACTGAGTTGTGCGTGAGAATACACCTATTCCGCTCTGCTGTGGCCGTGGTCGGGATATGGTTTTCAAAGGCCACCATAAAGATGCCAGTCATAGGAACACTAACGGAGATCACCACATGGACTATGGAAACACAAACTCAGTTATTCAGTCTGTTGCAAGAAAAGGATTTTTTTCAACGACAAATCCGACTTTGACAAAGCAGGAGTTTGTTGATCAGGCAATTGGCTGCTGGTGGTTAGGGGTTGGCAATTATTTCACTCTCGAAACTGAGAAGCATGTAGATAAGGCCGAGTCGCTTTACGATCTTCTTTATAAACAGTTCCGCGAGTTTGTTGATAGCCACAACGTAGCCAATCTCGCCAACATTAAAGCGCCACGGTTCAATCACCTTCTCGTTCAAGGGCGCCTTGACGCGGCTATTGTGGCTTTCAACGAGTGGAAAAGTGAGATTCTGGAAGTAAAAATGGAGCAGCAACGCCCAAAACAGAGCGGCGTTGAAATCAGTGTATTGGAAGAGATGGACGACAAGCAACGTCAGCTTGATGACCTAAAATCCAGCATCAATGAAATCGAACGAGAGCAAGACCGTCTGGCCTCAAAGGGCCGGGTGGCCGAAGCCAATGTACACAGGCATGAAGACTTGTCAAAAGCCCGGCGTCAAGCAAGTGATCTGGTTCGTCGTATCCGAGAGATAAAAGACATGATGCAATAAGGGAAAGGAAAATGACCATGAAGACACTAGAGGCAATCCGGGCGCAGCCCCATGTAATGCATGTCGATGATGAACGTGAAATTGGCAATAGCATCATCGTTACATTGGAGGACGGTTGGTTCTTTTCCAACGACCCTGGCTGTGGTGTGCAGGGCTTTGATACGGTAAGTGCCGCAAAGTTGGGGACTGCTAAGAAAGCAGTGGTTTATAAAGCGGTCGCTTAGTCCAGGGGAGAAACAGCGTTGCGCGTACATAAGATCGAAAGTTTGGAAAGCAGGCTCGCTCGATACCAGCAAAAGCGACTGCGTTTCTTCTTAATGGAAGTCCCGTCAATTTTAACGCTCGGCGTCCTCGTAGTGAGTGGCATGATGTACGCCATGAACTTCTGGTTCGGGGGATATGAGAACTGGCTGATTGTTGGTGCAGTTCTCGGCGCATGCCTTTCAATGCCCCTCTTGCTTGAGTCAATGCCCAAGCGCCCGACTATCGAAGACGTGCATGCCGACCAAAGCATTCGCCGCGCCTTTGGCATGGATGACACTGTTGACGATTAACCAAGGAAAGCCATGGTGGGGGTTCAGTTAATCGTGCGGGCCATCGGGAGTCGTATGTCACCCCTCGGCTTGGGGTTTGGGGATTGAGTTTGTCCGGATCTGGGTTTGTGTGTAGTTGACCGGAGGGTATTCGCAGTGGTGCCTGAAGTACCACCAGAGAAGCTGGCCTTCCGCTGTCCGGAGGTCGGGGCCGTAGCGGTTATAAGGGGCGATCGTGATCCTGATCGGCCCGTAGGTCTCCAAAATATGCCTGTACTTGGCCTTATTTGCGGCTGAGGTTGCGTGAAGGCTCGCATGCTTCAGATAGCGGTTTCTGTAGGTCCCCTTGGTCATGCCGATGTAGATCACATCGCTCTCGCCCTTCAGTCGTGGAATCGGATTCTGGGAGCGCAGGACGTACACAATTCCCCTATCGAGGTTCGCCGCCTCTTGGCCGTAGGCCCTCTTGAAGGAGTCCACATTTGCAGTGTGGATCTGCTCTGGCAGGACCCGGAAGGAATCAAGCTCTGCGTAGAAATCGTCAGTCGTGATCAGCACAGTCGGTCCCCATCAAAAGACCTCGGCTACGAAGAACTGATCAGGGGTCTCGAAAAGCCCCACGACCAAATCACGCCCTGGTCTAGCAGCGTCGTAGGCCGCCATTGGATCATCGAAGCGCTTGGCCCGGCCGGGGGATTTGCACCAAAGCCTGTTGATGGAGTCAGCAGTCTCATTCAGGTCCAATAGGAACTCATCGGACTCTGGGATGTGCACGACATAGCCAAGAAATGGCGACCCAGCCGGTATACCAAACTCTTGCCGGATGTCGTCGAGAGAACGTTTCTCCAGTCCCTGAAATGCCTCTTGCCGTTTGAGCTTCGCCTGTTCGATCCGCTCTTCTCTGCTACCCCGGTTGCGTGCTTGACCCATGATGTCCTACCTCCTTGATTCCCCAAATGGGGATCGGCCTTTTGGCCGTGTCCTATGGATTACGCCACTGAATCGACAGAGTGCTGAACGGCGTTGTCTTGTCGTTGTGGCTGTCCAATTGGCACTGAGCCAGCTTCTCGCTCAGGGCGCTTTGCTGCAGCGAATTCAAGCAGCCACTTTGTAGCACTGCGTTGATCTGGTTTTCCAGCTCAGCCCAGTTCTCGGCGCGGGCATCTTCTACGTTCATCGCTAGCTCAAGACGGGTGCGGACCTCCGCTGAGATGCTTGCAGATCGGGCGGCTGCAGCTGCGGTGATTAGATCGTACAAGTCTTTGTCGAAGCGTAAGGGCAGCCGACAAGTTACGCCATCAGGTGAGATATATAGGGATGTGTCCTCATGCTCCGGGAGCACTGGTTCCCGCTGTAGGCTGCTGGCGACCAGGTACTGGACCTGCATGTTCAGGGTTCGGTATGCACCCTCTGAAGAACGCTCCAGGCGCTCACGCATCTTTGGTGGGATGGTGATGTGGGCAACCTGGGTTCTGGTGCGAGTTTTCTTCCTCAATGTAGGCCCATCCATGTTGCTACGTTTCAGAAGATTATACGGGCAGCGTAGCAATTGAGATAAGCGCTGAGAGCAAACTTCAAACTCCCATAATGGGTACCCGCACGGGATGGGCGCGCCCTGCAGATAATGGGATCGGCCGGCCGGTGACACACCCCTCCTACTTGCATACTGTCCCTATCAGCTTGGGTGCTGCGGCCAGGCAAATTCGCCGCATCCATAGGACTTGCTCTGGAGGACCAGAATGCGATTCAAGCCATATCTTCACCGACCTGAGAAGCTCGAATTCAACAGCCGCAAGGAATCGCTCTTTGCACGCAAGCAACAGCGTGAGGCGAACGCACTTCCACTGTTCAGCGATCAGATTCGCGAGCAGCAGCACGACTGGGAGTCAGAGAAGCGCAAGCGTCAGTCGAAAAGTGACGGGATTATTGTGGCTTGGCGTGCCCGTGAGGCAGCTCTTTGGCGCAAGGCCCGCAAGATGTATTTCGCGCTGCCGGAGGATCTGCGCGCCCAGTGTAAGCAAGACTGGGTGACTATTTTCCGAGGCGCGTGGACGAACACAAACCTCATCTACGTGGTTGAGAAATACAACGGTATTGGCGACCAACGCCGGTCAAAATTCAACGCAGAGAAACGGGCGATGGATCTGCGCATTCAAGACCGCCTCTCTCGACAGTCCGCACTGATTTAGTCCAGCCCAGTAACGCCTGCGCCTCCTGCATTGTTGACGGGGCACGGGCGTTTCGCCATTCGCTTTGAAGGCGTGATTTCCCCTCATCATTCGATCACGCGCCTTTGAAATCCCATTCCTGGAGCCAGTTATCTGCGGGCTCTTCCTCCTGAGATCGAGCATACAAATTTGTTTGATCAACGCCGGTGACACACCAACCCGGCTTGCATACTTACTCCATCAACTGCAAGGCACTACCGCCGAGCAACCCTTACAGATGGAGCATCAACCATGTCGAATCCAACTCCGCTCGAAGCACTGGTCCAGAAAGGCATTGGCCTTCCCTGTCAGATCAAAGAAGGTGATGTGGTCTTCTACCAGCCTGACCCGGGCCGACATGGCCCGATCAAAGTGATCAAGGCCGGCCAACGCGTTGTGGGCTACGCCACAGCCCAAGACATGGAGCTGGAATTTTGCAGCCGGGATCTCATTACGGCTGAGCGTATGGCAGCCGGTATTGCATCGTTGATCAAAGAGTCCACTGATCATCTGTACTGGGAAGAGAAGATTGTTTCCCGCATCACAGCGCTTGCAGACATGGCAAAACTGGCGGCTCAGGCCGCCTGAGTCCAATCGGAGGAATGCCCCATGATCACTTTGTTCTCCCGCACAACTGATCCGGAGGATGTATCTGTTCTGCTGAATGCTTTGACTGAGCGCGGCAGCACAGAGCTGGACTGTCAGGGCCTGCAGCAGCTTGCCGAGGGTGCTGCTGCAGCCGTTGCAGAGCTTTTCGACCAAACCGACACCTCCAGCCACGACCTTTGGTTTGCTCGCTTGAGTGACACCGGTGAGGACGGCCTCGCCGCTGCGCTCTGCGCCGCCGGTGATCGTGATGTTCGCGAGGTTGTTGCCAGCTGGTTGCTGAGTTTCGGTTGGGTGCAGTTCTCCCGGGCCGGGCAGGTGTGGCAGTTCAATACGGATGAGCTTTGCTACTGGGACCAGGATTCCAAGGAGTTCCACTGGAGCTGTAATCACCAGATCGAGGATCTGAGCTTGGCCGTTATGTGTCAGTACATCGACAAGCAATGCGGACTCCGCTGATGTTCGCAAGGGGAATGATGGGACAGGTAGACAACTCGCGTATCAGTTCGGCGCTGACTCAGGAGCAGGTGGATGCCCTGACACGGTTCAAGGCCGCAAAGGGGCGCACCTGGAAGAATCGCTTAATTGAACTCTGGTCCAGCGGTCAGGACGCATCTAGCCAAGACGGCGCTCTTCTCCGCCAGATCCGGAACACGCTTGGCCCAAGTGGCTTAGCCAAACTGAAGCTCTAAACCTGAATTCATAGGCCGGGGGATCAGCACTGCTCCGCCGGTCTGTAGCGAACCACTCAGCGCCTGTGCGGCGTACAACGAATCCCGAGGTGACCAGATGGAACAGATCATGTCTATGCAGGACTCAGGGCGAGCTGCGCAGCTATCCCAAGCTGAGGCTCAGCTGGAGAACTACCGGCACCCCGTGTTCAACGTTTATTTGAGCGACGTAGTGCGGCTCACTGAGAACTATCGGTCGCTGCGCGAAGAGCGTCCCCCAGTGGGACTGGATGAGGTGCAAAGCACGCTGACTGAGATGAAAGACAACGACGTGATTTCGTACCAAACCGGTTCCGCGATGCAAGAGGTGCTGGACATGGCGCTCAGCAAGATTGCCGTTGCCTAAGGCAGGATCTCAAGCACGTGGATGACGTACCCGCCGGTTGCGTTTATTGGCTTCAAATCGGCTCTGAACCGCATAGTTGAGAGCCCTTTGATGTCGCCAGCCAGGGCGCGGAAAACGTCCATCTCAGCATCCAGCTCGAAGATGCCATAGGGCTTGCATTCTATTCCGTGCCCCATCGGCCCGCCCTCATTTCCCAAAACCGTGATCTTCGCGACGTCCTTCCCGTCTGCCTTGAACGTGTAGGCCCCGACGACTTCAGCTGTGATTTCGATCTGCACAATCCATCCCCGTTCATTGGTACACCGCAGCCGCCAGCCGGTGACACAGCCGCCTCTCAAATACCATTGTCACCATAACTCAAGGAGAAGCGCTATGACCCAACTGATTGAGATTGAGCCAACTGATGACCTCAACGCTCTCGGCGTTCAGCCTGGCTGGTTTGCCCGCTACGGATCGTGCTCGATTTGGTTCGAAGTGCTGTGGGTTAGCTCCAACATGGTTGGAGTCGTCTCCCGCGATCCCAAGAAAGGAACTGACATCTTCTCGGTGGGAAGGCACTTCAGTGCCTTGGCAAGGGTGACGGATACGCGTCCGAAGCACGAGAACTGGATTGCCGCTGACCGGATGAAGAACTTTCGCGATAAGTTCTATCCCAACGACGGAAAAATCTCGGTTTAACGACTTGGGATTCGGAGATTCTGCCGCTATATGAACATCAGGCCGGGCATTCCGCCTGGTCTGCACATAAGGATTCTCTACCTGATGACTAAACCGTTGACCATTACCATCTTCACTTTGACCATGCTGTTTTGCGCCTACCAGCTTTACCTCTCTATGGGTCATGTTGATACAGCGAAAGAGAATGTGATTTCTTCCGCCCAGGCAGAGTAACCTGCTGGTGGCGGCCCCGGTCGCCACCTCTAAGCCCCCTGTTCCTCTGTACCGCACACCTTCCTCACGGCCCAGCTTGGCTGTTGGCAAATTGGCTTTTCCTAACCACTCACAATCCGCAGCCCTACGCCGGTGACACAGCCCCGGGTCAGGCAACAATTGCTCCCACATTGAGTGACAAACGCGGCGTAAGCGATATGCGCCCGATCTACAGATAAGGGGCACCACTATGAAACACACACTGACATTTTCCGTGACGGTCACTGTTGACGCGGACAACGCCGACGCTTTGACCAATGCAGAGATGGAGCTAGTCGCTGAACTCAACTCGGCCATTGAGGAGCTGAGCGACGACGCAGAAAGCCCTGTCATCGTCATTGACCACGATGTGGAACGCGTGACCTCAGAGTAGTTGGCGGGTCAATGAGGGCTACCAGAACGCCCTCATTGCAGCATTAAAGGGTGCCGCTGATAGGCGCTCTATCTATCGACTGGAAGGAGTGCACGCATGAAGACTGACTATGAGCTGGAAATCGAACAGAGGGTACGTGAGTACGGCTTTACACTGATGGATGAAGCCTTGCCTGAGATCGGCAAAGAAGTTGAAGCCGTGCGGGTTGTCCAGGACCGGGGTTTTGGAGGCGTGATTCTCAATACGAAGCGGATCGTGGTTCCTATTGTTCGAACTGGCGATTACGAATACACGGATCTGTTGAACGAGTCACGGACGCTTTCCCAGAGCGAGTTTCTCGGTTGGCGTGAGCCAGAAACAAACTTCGAGTCACCCAGCACCTCAGGTGAAGGCGCTAGCCAAGGTGCCACGGCGGCTGAGTGACAGGGCTTGGCACTGGGTATCTGCTCCCCGGCACCAGCGTCGGGGAGTAATTCCCATCACCCAGTCTCGGACTCGAGACTTTCCTCTCTCCTTCAAAAATCTTTGCATTGGTACCGGTGACACAGCTGCTCAGCGCTGAACATAGACAGCGTTCGAGGGCGATAGACCGCCTGATACTGTCTCCTACTGAGGGTAAACACATGTCGTATGTAGCCGTTGAAATCACTGTTCGCAAAGCCGATAGCGAGCGCTTTGAGGCCTTGGCATCCGATTACCAGAGCCGCCTTGAAACCAACTCTTGCAAATTCCCTTGGCAGCGCCCCGGAGTCACCAATCAAGGGGCAGGTGTTCAGCTGGTCACCTACGGTTGGGAAGCGGTGAAGTTTGCGGTCCTTGGCTTTGAAGAGGAGCTGCAGAATGACCTAATCCCGTACTCGAAGACATGGAGCGAGGAGGAAGGCATCAACCAGGCAGAGGAACACTTCCGGTTCGATGCAAACCATACCCCCCGGCTGATCCAGTTGACCGATGAGGATCGGTCCATTTCGGTACAGGACCTCAATGAAGCTCGCCTTGCTGGGATGCTTGAAACGGTCATCAATGAGCGCCTTGAGGCTCTCGACGGCCTGAGCTGGGAGCAGCAGGAAGCCGTTCTGATGCCACTCCCCCCGACAAAGATGTTCGCGGAGAAGCGCCCCGGGCTGGTGTTTAATGTGCCAACCTGGTTCGAAGATCCCCGGTTCATCTCGTGGCTGAACAGCCGTGAGAACCCGGTGATGACATGGCATACCCCGGGTGAAGAGGTTGGCGAGTATTCCGACTGCGTTGTTTTTGTTGACCCAAGTCTGGATGGTGACGGCTCCGATCAAGGAGCTATGCCTGACGTCTTTTGGAATGCCATTGTCGAGATGTGCAAGCAGCACTTTTCGCCTGACTTCAGCTACAGCATCGCGGTTCAACTGACCAACCTTCAGGAAGACTGAACCCTGATTCTGGGGCCTCAGCATAGGCCCCATCCCTCTCTAAAAAATGACTGATTCTTCTGGCCGCCGACCGATGACACAGGGGGTGGCCGGGCGACCATAGCTCCATCAGATTTCAAGACGGAGCCAGTCATGACCGCCATGTTCAAACCAGCCGCTGCAAAGTTCTTCGAGGACCAACTGAGCCTCTTCCCGGAGCAGCCTGCACCGGTACCAGCAACGCCCGTCTCTGATGTCCGTGGTTACAGCGAGAAGGTCGCTGACGCCCTTCTGTCGATCAAGCAAGCCATCCTGGACGGCTGGGTCCCCTGCGCAAATTATAGCGGAGGGAAGGATTCGTCCGTGCTGCTGGCACTTTCCTTCAAAGCCATTGAGGAGCTTAAAGCTGAGGGTTTTGATGTCCCGATGCTGCATATCCTTCACAGCGATACGCTTATTGAGAACCCTTACATCAAGGCCTACAACCAACACCAGATCCGCCAGATCCGAGCCTACGCTGAAGCCAGCGGGATTGCCGCCAAGGTGTGGGTCGCCTCCCCCGGCCTGAGCAACGATTATCTCGTTTCACTGATCGGCGGCCGCACTATCGCTTCGGTGGGCAGCAATTCGAAGTGCCAGCAGCTCATGAAGGCGGCCCCGCTTCAGCGGTTGCGCAGCCAGGTAAAGCGCTTTGTGGCCGAGCAGCAGGGCATCAAGCCACGGAAAGTAAAGACTCTGGCGTTGATCGGTACCCGCTTTGACGAATCGGTACAGCGTGGCGTGCAGATGCGTAAGCGTGGCGAAAGCACCTTCACACCGGTTGAATCCCCAAACAGTAAGGGTGAGTTCATCCTCAGCCCGATTGCGGAGCTGACGGCATTCGATGTGTTCGAGTTCATCGGCCACGTGCGCTCTGGCAAGTTCGCTACCTACGACAGCTTCGACAAGCTGGTAGAGGTCTATCGAGAAATGAATCAGGGGGACTGCATGGTTACGGTCTACATGGCCGGGAAGGAGGCCCCGCGCGCGCCGTGCTCCGCCCGCACCGGCTGCTGGGGTTGCCTGCGTGTCAGCCGAGATCAGTCCGCAGAGAACCTGATCGCATCAGACAACGGCGAATTCCTCTGGATGAAACCGCTCAACGACCTGCGCGAGTTCATCAAGAAGATGCACTTCAACCCGTCTGCCCGTTGTTGGCTGGGCCGCAGCGTGGATGCTGATGGGATGGTGAGCATATCGCCGAACGCGTACAGCCCTGCTTATACAAAGCAGCTGCTGGAAGTCATTCTGACCATCCAGGCGCGCGAAGGTCTGGCTGCTCGCAAGCTGGGCATAAAGCCTCGATTCAAAATCCTGACTTTGAAGCAGGTGATGGCCGTGGATCTACTCTGGTCACGATACGGTTATCAGGCCCCGTTTACGGCCCTTCGCACTTACATCGACATCTACCAACACGGGAAGCGCTATAACCTGCCCGATATCGCCTCTATGCCGGAGTTCACCTCGAAGGATGTGGCGTTCTCGACCCGGGTGCCGTTTACCGATGACTCCTATCACCATCCATTCAACGGCCTGCGCAACATTGATTGGGCTGCTGCTGGCGCTGAAGAAGTGGTTGAAACCGCAAGCGGAAAACTGATGACTGACGTGGTCACCGGCGATGAGTTCGATATTGACGATGAAGGTTTGGCGATGTTCGTTGAGTTCGAGATGGAGCGTGCACTCACCCGGATCTCTATTGACGACGCCCCGTCCAGCGCCGCGCACTATCTGCTGGGGCTTGGGACTGTCCAGTTGGCGAAAGGCAAGCACCAGGACTGGGACCGCATGTTCCGCATGTCCAATCGCGTTCACCGCGCCGGGCTGCGCCAACATCTGCACGACCCTCATGCCCTGATCAAAGCGATTGAGGCGTCCAATACCGAGGTTGCGAACTGAAAGTGCTGGCAGCTGGGGGATGATCTGCAGCAGCGAGTAGCGTTGTCGCTGCTGCAGCCGTCCCTCACGCCTGATTAGAGTATGCGTTCGCCGAAGCTCGTGGTGTTGTAGAAGCGAGTAGCCTGAGCCCGCGCGTCCAAGAAATGGATTCGAGTTGACACTATTGCCCGATCCAGCTTTTGGAACTGAGCCTCACACCACGCGAGCAGGTATTCGTCAGACTCGTTGTGAGTCCCGGTGCGCTTTGGAGCCTCGATACTGACACCTAGGGATACCTCCCAAACTTCTCGCGACACCCACACAGGTTTGATGAAGTCCGAGTCCTGATACTCAACCCTTGAGCAATGCTCGCGGACCTTGTCGTGTTCGGCTGACACCTGAGGGTTGGTATTCAGCTGGCTCAGGAAGTGGGCTTCATAGAATGGCTGAACGTGGTCGAGATAGAAATCGTCCTCTGACATGTAGAGCGGTCCAGCAGGAAGAGATCTCAATTCATCTACAAGCAGCTCAACGTTCTGCTTGGCTGCCTTGAAGTTTGCGTGGTCATCGCCCAGAAGGCGGTAGGCTCTCCGGTTTGCACTACCAACGTCCAGTATCAGGGCCGCATCAGCACGTTTTAGTCCGCTCTCAATGCCAGGCAGGCTTGGTTTCATCAACTTGTACTGCTCGTATCCGAAAAGGCTGGCTGCGACTTCCAGATACTGGGAACGAGAAAGGACTGGGATACCAAGGGTCTTGGCTTTTTGTTGGGCCGATAACGCAGGGGTGCTAAGGAAATTGCTCATAACGGTTACCTCAATGCTTGAATAATGGGGACATCAATCTCAGATGGCTGCGATTTCCCTCATCAACTTTTGAGGTTGCATGACGGAAAGACGTACTGCGTGTTGCCTGTTTAAGTCGCAACGTCTTCGGCGGGCGCCGTTTCACAAAACTATGCATGCTTAGAAATGGTCTGTCTAGCCAGGAGACGGTTGGGTCTCAACGTCGTGCCGTGACACAGGACGGGCGGGACGTAGGATCTACCCAGTTCAACAAAGGAGGCAGTATGCAAAATCGGATCTGGGTAATTGTGCGTTTCCCGAATGGCAGCTGGTCTGGTGGTGGCCGGGCGGATGATCCCGACTACGCCAATTGCGAGATCTTCAAGGTCTCGGCGCAGAGCTATGAGCAGGCCCGGAAGAAGGCTCAGGGACAGCGTCGCGCACAGCAGCGGAAGCTGCAGCAGACAGCGAGCTAGCGTCACCGGTGACACAGACTTCCCTCCTTCACTATGGGGCATGAATCTATGTCACCGGTTGAAGGGGGGAAACGTGAAAAGACTGACCAAGGGTCTCGACGCCGAGCAGCTGGATCTGTTCGGCAGTACCATCAAGGCTTATCTCAAGAACCCGGATGGGGAGCTGACGAATAGCCAGCTGTATTCAGCTGTTGGTAGCGCCGTGGGCACCGATCCGGACGCGGCTTCCCATCACCAGCCGGTCGGCAAGTCTGGTGCTGTTCGCAACCTCTTCCATCGCCAGATCCGGTGGTATCAGCAGACGCTGAAGAGTATGGGCATTCTGGAACGAGTGAATGATAAACGTGGTGTCTGGCGCTTGTCGGATAAGGCCCAGAAAGAGCTTCTGCCGGTGCGCCGTACCGTCAAGGTGCTGGGGTTCTCAACTGAACTGGGTGTTGCGCTGTGGAGCCACGCTGAAGATGGCTTTGAGAACCTGGATCAGGAAGTGATGCTGTGCTTCACCTCTTCCCCCTACCCACTGAGTAGCCCACGGGCCTACGGTAATGTTCGGGTTGAAGACTTTGTCGATTTCATCTGCGAATCCCTGAAGCCGGTCATTGAACGCCTCAGCGATGAAGGGTCACTGGTCCTTAACCTCTCCAATGACATATTCCTCAGCAAGTCCCCGGGCCGCTCGACGTATTTGGAACGCGTGATGCTGGCTCTGGAGGACCGCATGGGGCTGACACTCATGGACCGAATACCGTGGATCAACCCCAGCAAGCCCCCCGGGCCTACCCGTTGGGCGAGCATCACCCGGCAGCAGCTGAACGTATCCTGGGAACCGATCCTGTGGTTTGCAAAGAACCCTCTGAAGGTTAAAAGCGACAACCGAAGGGTTCTTGTGCCTCACACAGAGCGCCATGCTCGCTTGATAGCACAGGGCGGCGAGTCCAGAACGACAGATTACGGCGACGGCGCCTACCGCCTGCGCGCTGGCAGTTTCTCGAATCCGACTGCCGGTGCGATCCCCAAGAACGTGATCAATCGCTCTCATCGCTGTGCGTGGGGCGACCAGTACAAGCGCTACGCAGAGGCGAACGGCTTGCCCTCCCATGGAGCGGGCATGCCCTACTCGATAGCTGAGTTCTTTATCGCACTGCTGACCGACGTAGGCGACCTGGTAGCAGATCCGTTCGGCGGGAGGATTATGACTGGCCGGGCAGCTGAGTCGCTCGGCAGGCGCTGGTGGGTCACCGAGCGCATGCTCCAGTATGTGGCGGGTGGCGCTGGGCTGTTCAGGGATGCAAAGGGGTTCGAGGCAAACCCTGTCTTATCGCTTGCATCTCGCTGAGTCGGTTATTTGGTTGCGTGGATTCAGGGCGGCTCTTCACCGACCTAATGACGCGACAGATTATCCTGCCTGTGAGGGTGGTTTTCAGTCGCTATCGAACTGGCTTAGCAGCGAGGCATGTTGAGCTGGCGAGTTCGTTTGGAGCAGCTTACCGACGTGTTCGACAAGAACGGCTTGTTCCTTGGGGGCCAGTGACCGGAACGCCAGCAGCAGATCTGATTCGTCCGAGGTCAGGGAATCATCATCCGTCGAAAAGTAAGGTGGGATTTGGGATTTTCCGCATTCCTTGCACTGCGCATCGCGTTGTTCCGGGGTGTGGTCGCCCCACTTTGCTTCACAGGATGGGCATCGGTAGAAGTTCAGAGCCATGAACATACTCTCCATGTTTGATAAGGCTGATCATTGTCCCACTGTCAGAAACTCATAGGGCCTCAACTGGATGCACTTACTCCATGACCTGACCGATGACACGGGTGCCTAGGCCATACGATTGAGTTGCTACCGAATAAGCCATTTGGTGTTTACGAGTCTCGGAGAACTACTCAATGAACGCATTTCGAAAGCCCGCACCGCTGAGCCTGAAGGAGTTGGTCCGTCGGGTGTTGCACCGCCTTTACCTTGTCGGGTACCAAGGCAGGGATCTGCCCCGACCGGTTCGGAAGATGATCGCCAGGACACAGTTTCATCGTGCTTGGTTTGCCGGGCGGCTTGGCGTGTTTGAGGAGTGTGACGTGATGGCGATTTCGTCAGATGGGCGTGGCGTAGATGCGCTTGATATCCCATTCTGAGATTTTCGCGCACCAACCTACAGCAGCAAGCAGCCGATCTATTTTATTTCCCAAGGGGGATCTATGACAGCCGAAACTTCTATCCGTCCAAAGGTACGCGTGGAGAAGGTATTTTGTGATCGAGGCGTTGATATCATCCACTGCCTTGTTCACGTCGGGGGTAAGTCCTACAAGGCGCCGTTTGATGAGTTCAGCTCGACTCTCAGCGACCGAATCTTCGATGACTGCGGCGTAGAGCTGACTGTGAGTGAGGTGATGACGGTCACAAACGCATCTCGGGAGCAGCTGGAGAATGAGGCCTCTTACCTGCGTGACTACCTCATGACTCAGCCAGCAGGAACCATCGCAGTTCTCGTAAATGACTTAGCCCTATGGTTGGCTGCAGGTAAAGAAATTGTCTGGGCTCAGGATGTTACTTTGGGGCAGACCCGACCCGATGAAGTGTTCCCAACTCCGATTGAGGATATCGGACAAATCGACACCGAAGAACTCTACGAGCTTTCTCAGAACATCCGCAATTGGTTGAAGGCTCCAACCCCGTTGTTTGAATACGCAGAGTGGGTAGCTGGGGTTAATGCAGAGTACGCATCCCATGACCTTGGCTAGATAGCCATTCCCGGGTCCGGGTATAGGGTTCGGCAAAAACTGCATTGCCACCCTATCCCACCCGATGACACAGCATTCCCTATAGGAAACTGGACACCTGAAACGAGCAACCACTGCCAAACAGGTGACCCAATGTCCAAACAAATCTTTGCCCATGAACTTGCTGAAATCGTAACTGGCCTTCTGATCAAGCCTGAGCTCCTCGGCGAGCTGGATAGCGCCGATCGCCACGCAGACTTCCTTGGCGCCATCGCAGGAGTTGTTGCCGATTTTTGTGGCGGTGAAGTGTCCATGGTTGAAGCAAGCCGGAGCGCTGACCCGATCAAGTCAACGGTCTATCTCCGAGTCAACGACTCCCTCCCGGCTGTATGCCGCAATGTTTGGTCTAATCACGACCTGACCGGTTGGGAGAAAGAGGAGGCAGAGTCACAGGCCTCTGGTGAAGAACTGGAACCCATGAGTCGGGCTGAAGCAAAAGCGACTCGCAAAGCTCTTCAGAAGCTGCTCACGCAAGCTGCCAAATCCTTTTCTGCTTAACGGCCAGGAGCGCACATGATGACCATCGACCTGAAAACTGCAGCAGCTGATCAACTGGCCTCTTGGTATGTCGAAGCCGTTGGCTACAACCCTCTTGAGGACGCCCCGGATATGCCGACCGATGAGCTGAGAGCTCTTTGCCTTGAGGTTCAGGAGGAGCATGCCAATTGCCCGAATCCACCAGAACATGAGCCTAACGATGGGAGCGACGTTGTTTCGCTTCTCCAACGGGCAGAGGCGTTTATTAGCGGCTTTGAGGACGATGAGGATCAGGAAGGCGTTCCGGAGCTGCTACGCGACCTACGCAAAGCAATTCAGGGCGTTGAAGAGTCAACTACCAGTTTCCCGGAGGGTGCCTAACCATGAGCGTTGTGATCGAACTGCGTTGTGTAAACTACTCAGCGCCGCTGACAGATGAGTGTTTCTCGCTCATCGACAAAGGGGTCTTTGCGCATGCTGAAGACTCGCAAAAGAGCGTGGCCAGCGCGTACAAGCTGGCGCTTGATTTCGCATTCAACAGGGGGTGGGTTGAGGCCCCCAAGGTCAATGGCCGGACGGGGATGATATGCCCAAACTGCGCCAAGCTCCTCGAAGCTCAGTCTAGTAGCTGAGCTTTAATATCCGGCACTCACTCAACCGGAAAGTGTTTCAGATAGTAATACGCCGGTACCCTTGTTTCATCGTCCACTATTTCTTCAGGGTCTCCCCCCAGAGTGCGTTCAGCTACTTTCTGTGATGCCTCATTGTCACGGCCAACAATGGCTTCCACGTAGAACCCTTGGCCTGGGTAAAGTCTCTTGCAGATGGTCTTTAGCTCCTGCAAACCCGCGTTAACAATTTTGACGGCATGCCCTTTATTGCGTGCCCGTTCGTCAGTGGCATAGCCCAGTCCCCAGCATGGGACCCCGTTAATTGGCTCGACGAGGATGAAGACGGCATATGCCGGGGTTCGCTTGTTATTTACGAAAGCGAATGTGATTCGCAAAACACTTGGATCAGGGCTGTCCGTTTCAACGAACAGGCTTGGTGCAGATGTGCATCGCTTTGGCTTAATCCCCCCCTTTTTCAGCTCTTGTTGAAAGCTCTTCAACCCGATTGCGGGGTCAACTAATCCAGGCATAACGTCTCCTTCCATTGATTCATTCCACTCATGGGCATCCAAGGGATGCCTCAATCTGCGCGCATCTACACTGCCTCGGCGGTCTGCTCCTGTCCATGTTCTCGTTCCCCATCTTCTCAACCGAGAATGTGGCTTCTACCATCCGTGACACACGGGTTTAGTGCGTGATCATTGGTTTCGACAACAGAGGAGCGACACCATGAAACAGATTGCACCCTACACCCAGAACCGCGCCTTGGCGCAGGGCTTTTCTTATAGCCGTGAAGATTTCTACGCTTACCCAACCTGGTACCGATCGCTGATCGCTGGCGCAATCGCTGCAGGCCTGTTTGCTTTGTGCGCCTTCGTCTACCTGCAGCTGCATGGGGCGGATCTGAGCCGCTCATTCCCGGGGTCTGAGGCTGAGCTGAAGGTGGCTGCGTTGGGGGTAATGTTTGCAGCCCTCACCTACGCCATGATCAACCTGTTCGGAAGCGTCTGCGATGATGCTGACGGTCGTACACGATCGGCGCGCGTGAACTTCTGGCTCGATAACGGAGTGCTTGAGCACGGGGATTCTACTGGCGCCCTGCTCCAGATGTCGGATGTTCAACTTTCCTTCGTTGGGATCTTGGATTACCCGGGTGGCGTTGAGGTGACCGCTGTTGGGATGACTGACGATCGCGGTCCATTCCTGATCCGGGCAGATCTGGCGGATGTCCAGCTTTCTCACCTGGGACATTACTTTGATGATCCTTCGCTGATTCGCAAACAGCTTTCCGGTGCTGCCAGCATCTGGGCCGACACAGTCAGCATGGCGCTGTATTCCCCGCAGGCGGCGCTGGAGGAAGAGACTGATATCGAATTTGATTTCGACGTTGACCAGCTGCGTGAAGATGCGGAGCTCGCCTCTAGTCCATCAGCGCGTGCCGGGCATGTTCGTAGCCGTGAGAACCCATTCCAGCGCATGCAATCCAGCTCCGCTGATGCTTCGTTTAACTGAGGCTCTGACTATGAATCTGCGTCAATCAGCAGTGATGAGCCGTGAACTGGTCGAAGAGTGGGCAGACACCCTGCCCATCCACTTTGCGCGCATGGCTGCCGTGTGCGTCCATGGTGACCTGGCAGATCCTCGCGTAGTTCGAGAGATCAAGGAAGTTTGTATTCCCCGCCTGTCCCAGCATCGGCGAGAGCTCCTCGCAGGCAGTTATCTGAAGCGGCACGACCGGCCTCAGGGTTTCATCAGCGCAATTCTGTACAAGAGCGCAACGATTCAGGGTGCCTTGAATACCGCTCACCGGCGCCTGATGACACAGGGGCCAAGCAACGTAATCTCACTATTCCGTTGATTAAGGGGGGTTACCTGCAATGAGTGAAGAGCAACTGATTACCAAGGTCTCTCAGATACTTACTCGACCCGACGGGTCCGAGTGCAAGATTGTCGCCGAACGGTTCTTTGGGCCGAGCTTCCAGGAGTACACAGGTATTTACGTCCTGCGGCGCGAGAGCCCTGAGCACAACTGGACGTTGCTCAATGACCGGCCAGCGCCGGGATGGCGTGAGATGTCGGTGGACGAATATGTCCAACACGGTCGATCAGAGCAGCTTCGGGCAGTCAGCCCCGGGGAGATCATGAGAGCGGCTAGCCTACTTGGGCAGCCAATGAGCAGTCTTCAGTGATCAGTTTAGGCTTGAGCTCACATGGTGGGCTTTGGCAATCAGGCCTCCAAGCCAAGCCTTGATCCTTAGCTGCTCTTCCACTGTGGCGCCATCCAGTATGGCGCGCAGCTCATCTACAGCTTCCATCAGGGCCTCAGGCTTCGTGGCGGCGAATTTGCCCCACTTCTCCATCGCACGGTAACTTCGCTGCATCCCATTCTGAGAGTTCAAGGTGGTGCCCCACATCCACCGGTCGTCCTTGCTTGGTACCAGTTCAATCCTGACCAGTGCAACTGCTCCCCGCTCCCCGTTGGCCCATCGTATGGGGCGCAGGATCTCTAGCATCTCACTGGACTGACTGAGGCCTTGAGGGGGGCAGAACAGGTCGATTTGGATCTCGCTCGGCTTCATTTACGCGCTGACTCAGGTTGATATCTCAAAAGCAATAATAACGGGCACTGGCTTGAGTTAACCCCCCCCGTTGTCACTATGGCAAACCCGCTGCTCAAGTCACGAGTAGCAGGGTAAATTCCGCGCATGCGCGGAAAGCTGCAGGAAGTCTAAAGTGAGTTTCGCGCGTCGAGATCCGCCAGTGCAGCCAGAAGGTCAGGCCGGTGTTCAGTTGTGTCATTTTTCAGAATAGCGTCCGCGCTCCAGCAGCACTCCCCGTCAAAGAAAACCCACTCGGATTCCGCCGGGAGAGTAGGCGCCGAAGTGCTCACGGGTAGCTGCTCTTGCTTACACTGAGACCACCGCATGAATCCGGCGTTGCCCTTGTAAACGAATTGCCATGCCTTGGCGCCATCGTAGTCGTTACCGCCGAATGCTCTCCATCGGTTGCCGTCTGGGGCTACAGCAATACAACCAGCCACCCAGGCCTCAGGCCTAGTCAGATCAATCGTCCAACCCTGAACTTCGCCATTGAAGAACACTACGAAGCCATCCGGGTTGTCCACCCACACTTCGCGGTACTCCCTGGCCAATCTCTCTAGATCTGGTTCCACAGCTGCACTACTCCCTGACTCAGAAACTGATCATGCCTGCAGGTAGGTCAAGGCTTCAAATCCAGACCTGCGGTTTGAGAAGGCTCTTCTGCCGTTCGATCCAGAACGTAGTCTAGCGCCAAGACGGAACCCATAGCCTCTTGGTTGACTGCTCCCCCACCTAATGGGAAGGGGATTCCCAATTCAATGAGAACAGGACACGGAGACTGACTCCATGCCACTTACACTCTCTCCAAGGGCTAACACCGCCAGACCAGCGGCTTTAATGTTGACTGCAGCGTTGTGGTCACGGTCGTGGTCTACCCCACATGCGGGGCAACGCCACTGCCGGACGGACAAAGGCAGGGTTGTCAAAGTATGGCCGCAATCCGAGCAGCGCTTGGAGCTTGGGAACCACTGGTCTATGGAGACCAGTGATCGGCCAGCCCAATCGGCCTTGTACCCCAGTTGGCGTACCAGCTCACCCCAGCCCGCATCAGCGATGGCTTTGCTCAGGGTTGGATTGCGGATCATGTTTTTCACTTTCAGGGATTCAACGCAGATCACTTGGTTATCGTTAATCAATCTGCGGGACAGCTTGTGCAAGTTGTCCTGTCGGCAATCGGAGATTTTGGCGTGAAGCCTCGCAACCTTCAGCCTCGCCTTTGCACGGTTAGCCGAACCGAGTTGTTTGCGGCTCAATCGGCGTTGCGCAAGGGCCAGCTTGGCAGCGTACTTGACGGTATGGCGGGGATTGCCAACCCGTTCACCCTGATCGGTGATAAACAGCTCTTTCAGGCCGAGGTCAATGCCGATCACGCTGGTACGGATCGGCAGCGAGGCGGGCTCAAACTCGCACAGGCAGCTGACAAAGTAGCGGCCTGCAGGGTCCATGGAAACGGTAACGGTACTGGGGGCGCACGGCAGTTCGCGGCTCCAGCGGATATCGAGCCGTGTTTTGCTCTTGGCCAGGTACAACTGGCCTTCCCGGTAGCTGAAGGCCGACCGGGTGAACTCAGCGGACTGGTGACCGCGTTTGCGCTTGAAGGCCGGGTACTGTGCTCGGCCTTCAAAGAAGTTTTTGAAAGCGGTCTGCTGGTGGCGAAGGCATTGTTGCAGCGGGACGCACGACACGTCGGCGAGAAAGGCCAATTCGGGGTCTCGCTTGAGCTGGGTCAGTCGAGCACTGGCTCCAGCGTAGCCGACTTTTTCTTGCCGTTGTCGGTAGGCGTCAGAACGCCAGCGCAGCACCGAGTTATAGACAAAACGCACACACCCAAAGGTCTGCGCAAGCAGCACAACCTGTTCGGGTGTTGGATAAAACCGGTACTTGTATGCGCGTTTAGCCATAGCAAGTAGACTACATTACCACTGTATAGATAGCCAGTTATAAGGAGAAGCGGGAACAGGGGCGGCTTACGCCGCCGCGCTATCCCTCCCTGACCTGAAGGACAGGGTTTCCCGCGCGAAAACTGATGACACAGCCAGTTCAGCTGTAGTCTGAAGCCTCAACAACTGACCAAGGAGATCCCCATGGGCTCGCTTAAAGATCGCTACGCAGTGTATGTTTCCTGTGCCAAGGCGCTTGGCTGGAAGGTGAAGACCTTCGACGAGTGGCTAGCATCCTGAGATGCTAACCCATACACCAACTCTTGTTTCTAGTGGTGCTGCGATGTCCATTTCTAAGAGAGCCCCCCTTCCCCCGGGGACGCAGATAGAATTTTGTGTGGACCTGGCCGAAGTCGTGCACGATGCTGGCGGCGACTTGAGAATGACGGTTAAGCATGACGGTATGCTCGACAAGTGGTACTGGAGCTTCGAAGGCGAAGAGTGCCGAGTGGTGAGTTTGCCTAAAGAGTGACCTGCTCTTGCTGCAGCTGGGAGTAAAGTCACCCAGTTGGGTGGCGCGCCTCATCAAGGCTTCGTTACATTTCGGTTTCACACGAACAGCAAAGGTTTCCTGATCCGATGTCTGCAGACGAATCGAAGAGCTATGACCGTATTATGCTCCGGTTGAACCAGACCCTTTTTGATTCACTGAGTAGGCTCGCCTCTAACCACCACCGAAGCTTCAACGGTGAGCTTTCAGCTGCATTCGCCAGCTGGATTTTTGAGCGTGACACCCTGACCTTGATGAAGGATCGCCTCCTCGCTTCAGCGGGGGAGGACATCATCCTCAGCGTTCACGGTCAGGTCCAGTCCTTTGACCTTAGAACGGGTACCGAGAAGGACAGCTGCAAGTTTCCAGTGCGCCTTCGAGAGGATCTGGCCCTTAGCTTGCGCGAAGCCTACAGCGAAGCCAACGAAGGCTGCGACGACGCTCTTTCTCTCAATGCCTACATGAAGATGGTGTTGAGTTGGTGGGTAAGCCATAGCTTCCAGGTTGAAGCGTGCTCAAAGGCGATTTACCGCGACTACAAGGATGGTGGGTTCAGTTCTCAACCCATTCGGGATTCGATGGGGTTTCGGGTCTTTACCCTCCCCTCCTACGCGCCCCGCTGCGCCTGAAAACTCTACTCCAGATCAAGCAGCTGTATGAGCAGGGCACATAGCCCTGCCATTGAGACGCAGAACCCTGCTGCCACTATCGCTCCGCGAAACCCATACTTCAGAATTGAGCACCCGCATGCTCCGGCCAGGCTTCCAGTCACTGCGCCGAGGAGATACGGCGCAACTTCCACTATCGTCGCCTCCGTTGAACTGACGACGCCCAAAGTCACGAATATGAACAGCGCCGACACCGCCGCCAGAGCTAAGAGATCCGTGGAAGTGGGTGTGTGGAGCTTTACGCCGATGATCTTCATCTTGAACCTTTGCTTATGAGCCGCTTGCAGACACTGTGTGGCTGGGCAGCTCACTAATCACCTTGTTGTTGGCGCCGTTCATCAACATATTTCTGCATGTACCGCTTAGCCCGGGCCAAAGCCGCTACTGCCCAGTCAGGGCAAGGGCGATAGCTCTTGTTTTCGGGATCTGTAAGCCAGGATCGTATTGCGCGCTCTGAGCACGGGCGGCCTGTCACAGCCGTCAGTAAAGTCGCCACCTTGGCATGAGTAACCTTCTTCCGGCCTTTTGTTGGGCCGAGCTGGGCGATGATCTCTAGGAAACGCTCGCTGTTGTCCATCTTCACTTCCAGTCAAAAGCGGCACATGTGCCGGAAACAGCAAAAACGGCACATGTGCCTATTTCTGGATGGTAACCCCAATCAGACCAATCTCGCTCCGGCTGTTCAATAATGCTGAGGCGCCAAGATAACTACTCAACGTCATGGCCTGGATTCTTTATCCACGAGACCGTGCGGTTTTGCGAGCCAACGCTGATTGGGACGCGCGATCTGCTCGACAAGAACCCGGGTTCTACGTTTCTCCTTGACCACAACCTGACCGACATCCGACAGCTGTGGATCTCGAAAAAAGAGGCGCTGACCAACTCGAATAGTCCCCATGGTGAGGATGCCTTCTGCAGCCTTCCCTTCCAGTATTGCGGAGACCGTTGCTTTGTTCACGCTGTTTGCCTGCAGGTCTATGCCAATATCCAAGCACCTTCGGGAAAGCTCATCGCGTAGCTGACCGGCTACCGGGCTCGCGTGTATTCGGTCCAGAATGGCGTAGAACTCATGGTTGTGAACTGAGGATTCGTACCTGCGGCCCAAGACAACCTGAACGACATGACCAAACTCATGAATGATGCAGTGAGCCAGGGCGTTCAAGAGGTTCAACTCTCCCCCGTAATACCCCCTCTCATGTAGCTCGACCGAGGTTCGCCACATGCACATCTCCATGGGATTTGCCTTGCTCTCAACCATGAGTGCACCAATGGTGAGGGTCATCCTGCAGTCTTTATCGCTTTTTTTTCGATGGGAGACGCATGTCCGCTTTCCGTCGCCAACACGGAGTTTGAGGTCAGCTGTTTGGTTGTGCTTGCGGGCCCACTCTATCCTCGGCTTCCAAAGCAGCTCATCGGTTAGGTCGCACATGATTCTCGCGATCAACCTGTGCTTCATTGCGTTCCCTCAAGTCTCAGGATTGGGGTTCAGAATCCAGCGGTGACACCGAAAAGTGGTTGGCATGCCTTGTTCGCATCAGAGCAATCAGGGCTCCAAGGGAACGAGCCGTTCTCGTCAGCAAAAACTAGCTGCACGGCCTGCATCTCATGCCGGCCGATCAAGGTGTAGTAGTCGCGGCAGACCTGCATAACCTCAAGGGAGTTCGGATCGTCAATCGGCAAGGCCATTACGTCAAAATTGAGGATCTGCTTTAGCCGCTCGCTCCGCAGGAACTCGCGATCAAAGTCGAGGCCCTCACTGAGAGCAGCAACGATATTCTGAACGACGTTGGATGGAACGCCGGAAAAGATAAGCTCAGGCAGATTGCGCCTATACATACCCACTGTGAGCGCGACACTTACCTCATTGCCTGCAGGTGATTTCTGAGTAAGGTGCCCGATGAAGATCTGGTCTTTGGAGATGGTTTCTTGGATAAAGTCGATGTCTTCTCGGTAGGCTGCGTTGTCGCGTACGAGAGCTTCGATTTCGGCTTTAGATCTGGTGATCTGCATTTTTGAGCTCACTGCTATTGGTCCCTTATTCAACCACGCGATTTCCCCAGTCGCACTTCAACTCATGACAGTTGCTTACAGTCCTTTCATTCGGCGGCTTAGGCCCGGCCCAAACGGCCTCGAATGCTCCGGGCGAAGAGCAGCACTGTGTGCCAGGAGAGATAGCTGATCATGAAACCAACAAGCCAAACGCCATGCCCTATCGTGGGATCTAACGATCCCCGAAGAAGGAAGGAGGAAAAAAGAAAGATCAGCGCGGGTGCGAGAACTCTGAACACCAAAGCGTGATCAGTTGAGCTGTTCGCAGGCGTATGGATTGGATCTGAGGTGTTTAGTTCTGATTGGTGGCGAGTATTCATCGTTGGGTTGGCTTTTTTCTGAAGCCCAAACCCTACAGAGTGTCAGGATGTGATTCCTCCCAACTCGGGGCATTTACCCATAGGTCTAGAGATCGGCCAATCAGGTCACCATTTCGAATGGCTCAAGGCTTTTGGTCGTGCTCAAGCGATGCATGAGGTGCCTTGCCTGGACATCTTGGGGAGCAGATGCTTGACCGATACAGGCTTTCCCTGGCTTTCGGCCTTTCCTAAAAGTGGATACGATTTTCCGTGAACGCCAGCAGCAGACAGAGGCCGAGTATTCCCCCGGTCTTTTCTTTGCCATACTATGTCAGGATAGATAGTAATAACCCACCAAGAGTGATAGATGCCGAAGACCATAGTTGTTGAGGATGACCAGCTGGAGCACGCGGTAAAAGTTGCCAAGATCAGCAGCGCCGAGAATGGCGTCAGGGACGCTGCTCTGCTGCTTGCCTGCTTTGGTACGGGAATGACGGTGACCGAGTTGTGCCTGCTGCGCGTGAGCGACTATCTGGCAGAGGACGGGAGTATTCTGCGCGACTCCCTAGTAAGGGCCGAGATTGCCTACAACCACAAGCCACGACCGCTGTGCTGGACGAACAAAAAGCTGACCAATGCCATAGATGCCCACTTGGCCGAGCGCCTAAAGCGCGGGCATGGGGTGTCGATCAGAAAGGTGGCCTATCGCGGCCTTGATCCGGCATCGCCGCTGTTTGTGTCTGGGCGCACAGGTGACGGGCTCAAGCTCAGCGCCAAACAGCGGGACGGCAAAACCTACTACAGTGCGACACAGCTCAGCCGGTTATTCACGCGGCTTTTCGAGCAGGCGGGGGTCGAGGGTGCGAGCGCCCAGTCAGGGCGGCGAACGCTCGCGGTGAAGCTAAAGCGCCGAGGCATTGACCTGCGGCATATCAGTGAGATTCTAGGCATCGAGAGCCTAGAGGCGGTTAAGAAGCTCTGCGCGGGCGATCCTGCCCGACTGGGCGACATAGTGCGGAGAATCCTTTAATGAAAGGCGCGGTGTATGACGCCCTGGTGAAACTGATGCGTGGGAGCCCTGAGAGCGCGGCTAACCGCGCCGCTAGAAGGGTACTGGTGGACGGGATAACCCAGGCCGAGGCAGTGCGAGAGACAGGCGCAACGCGCTCGACTGTGAGCGATGCGGTGACGCGGTACGAGGAAGCAGACCGCGCTATGAGAGACGCCTACGGGCTGAAAAATAAATAGGTGGAAGGGGTTGCGTGTACGTCTCTAGGGGCGTACATTAAGCCCATCGAAACGAATCACCGAGGAAAGCAATCACCATGTCGCAAACTATCGCAGAATTCATCTCTGAGTGGGACGGCGGTTTTCAAGTATGCACTCGATGCACCGTAGACCTGCTGACCGGTGCAGTCAGTCCAGAGGTTTCATTGGACGAAGAGGCTGAGGACGTTGAGGTTCTGGATCGCGAGTTCATCCAAACCCAGGATGGCCGGGAGTTCGAGCTACTGGAAGAAGAAGGCGCCTATACGCTGGCCGACCTACCGGCTTACGTCTCGCACGTAACTGCACCTTCCGCTTAGGCCCAGCCAGTGATCAACGATCATTGGACTGGCTGCGCTGGCATTATTGGTGGCCGAGTCCGATCCGAGGCAGAAGACACGCTGATCCCCCAGATCATGAACATGCTTGCCCCTGGTGGGCAGCCATCGAGAGCATAGGAAAACCATCATGGAAGGCCAACGTGAAATCCTGATCTACCAAGCGGACGATCATTCTGTCGAAGTGCGTCTTGAGGGGGAAACCGTCTGGCTCAGCCAACGGCAGATGGCCGAATTACTGGGTACGACCACCGACAATATCAGCCTGCATGTGAAGAACATTTACAGCGATGGCGAACTGGTCGAGACGGCAACTACCGAGGAAAGCTCGGTAGTTCAACAGGAAGGCAAGCGGCGTGTTACTCGCCGCCTCAAGCTCTACAACCTAGACGCCATTATCTCAGTGGCATATAGGGTTAACTCAAAACGCGGCGTTCAGTTTCGCCAGTGGGCCACTCGCGTGCTGCGCGAACACCTGACCCGTGGATTCACCCTCAGTCGCCAGCGTTTCGAGACCAACGCCCGCGAGCTGGAGGCTGCTCTGAGCATGGTGCGGCGACTCTCGGCTAACCCCGAGATAAACGCTGAGACAGGGCGAGGCTTGGCAGATATAGTCAGCCGCTATGCGCAAACCTTCCTGCTTTTACAGCGCTACGACGAGGGGCTGCTGACGGACCCTGTTGTACAGCCTGGGGGGAGCTTGCCCTCGACCGACGAGGCACGGCAAGCACTGGCGCACCTCAAGGCCAGCCTGATGTCACGTGGCGAGGCCACCGATCTGTTCGCCCGCGAGCGTGATGACGGTCTGGAAGCTTTGTTGGGCAATCTCGATCAAAGCGTTTTCGGCGAGCCCGCCTATCCCAGTGTAGAGGCTAAAGCTGCACATTTACTGTATTTCGTCATCAAGAACCATCCGTTTGCAGATGGCAACAAGCGCAGCGGAGCCTTCTTGTTTGTTGACTTCCTTCACCGGAACGGCTGCCTGCTGGATCAGAGTGGCCAGCCGGTGATCAACGACATCGGACTGGCGGCACTGGCACTGCTGGTGGCCGAGTCTGACCCCGCGCAGAAAGACACGCTGATCCGCCTAATCATGAACATGCTTGCCCATGTATCGGTATCAGGAACATAGGAAAACCACCATGAAAAGCATCACTCAGTTCGCCTCGCTGATCCTTATAGGAAACACGCTCATCATCCTTGCTCTGGTTGTCTTCGGATTTTGGATGATTCATACGCCAGACGCGATGCCGTCGTGGTTTGCCATTGCCGCCTCGATTTCTGGATCGCTCGGTTTTGGATACCAGCTTGGGAGGATAGTGGGCCGTAAAGAGAACGAATTAGCTAATTTCAAGGGGTTGCGATGACGATAATGGTGATCGTCGAACAAGAGCCACACCGGATCAGTCAAAGTCTTGAGGCGAGCATCAATCAAGACGCACTCGCCCAAGCAAGCGCATAGGAAAACACTATGGATATTATGACCGAACAAAGCTATAGCGCTGGAGTAATTGCAGGGCAGTCGGCCCTAACTGGGCGCAGAGGTGAAGACCTAATTGCCGAAATGCGCGGCTATTACGATTTGTGGTTATCGGATCTCACTACATCGCCATCTGATGAAATGACAGCTGCGTGGCTGATTGGATTTTCCGGAGCGCTTGCGAGGCATTACAGCCTCGTAGCTATCACAAGTAGCCAGCCCCCGGTTCTGAACTAAGGCATAAGAAGATGAAGCCTTTGAAGGGTTTGAAGGGTTTGAGAGTGCGCTTCGACGTACTCGTTGTAGGTGGATTGATCGTGATCTCGTTCACCGTATGGGCCGGTGCTCAGGGCTGGTTCAACTTCTGAATACAACCTGATGGCACGCACCGGCCAGCCCGATCATGGCCTTGCGTTTACCGCCTTCCGTGAGAGCCTGGAAGCATCAACCAGCTGTTTAGGGAAACCATCATGAGCCAGTCCCTGGATCAATTTGTTGCGGAGGTCAAAGCCGACATTGAGGGCTTTGCCGCCGAGTATCGCGCCCAGCACGCTGCCAATCCCGAGCACTATCCGCTGGAGTTGAGCACCGATAATGCCGGCCTGTGGATTGAGTTCTTTGTCGATTACATGACCCGTGGCAACGGGGCTGCTGAGTAGAAGGAAAACAGCTATGAAAACACTAGATGCAATCCGGGCGCTGCCCCATGTAATGCACGTCGATGACGAGCGCGGGCTAGACAACGGCATCATCGTAACACTCAAGGATGGTTGGGAATTTAAGCTCGATCCCGGCTGTGGTGTTCGAGGATTTGAAACAGCCACTGAGGCCAGGCAGGGAACAACCGCTAAAGCGGTCGCGCAGAAGGCACTCGCCAGCGCCTAACAAACAGTTAACGGAATTCATCATGCAGACCATCTACACCATCCACGCACCAGATAGCGAAAAACTGGAGCATGTGATCGCCGAAATGCGCGAGCGTGGTGCTCCGACGATTCGGGTTGTGGACTGCGGCGATTTCTTCATGGCCCTGGAGGGGTCGCATCGAGTGCCTGCCGCAGCAGTTCTTGGCATCACGCCAACTCTGGTGGTACTGGAGCAGGATGATCTGGTGGACGCCGACTCGCTGGATTGGCAGGACTATCTGCAAGCTGGCCAGCAATACACCGCCGCCGAACTGGCCGGGGAGGTTCGTGGCCACGGCAACTGCTCCTACAGCTTCGATAAGCTCTGATACCGAGGAAATCTCTACATGGCCGCAAAAGGCAGTTGCCACTTCAAGCAGAAGCTCACAGCGCTAAAAAGTAGCAATATCGCAATGAATCTGACCTGCAACATCCTGATTTTTTGTGGCGGCCTGCTGCTTTTGCCCGGAAGTGCAGCCCTTGCGTTTGTCTCAGTTCCCTTAATGCTGTGCGCGATTTTCATCGGGATAGTAATGATAGCGGCTGGGTGTGAGCTGGCCCTTCGTCGCCCCTCAAAGTCAGAGTGAGTATGCGGTTTGTGCAGCAGCTTGAGCCTTGACTGTTCGGACGGTGTGGCGCTCAGATACGCCACAGTTGAGTTGGTTCCGAGCATCGGAATTGATATGCCCGGCTTCAACCGAAGCTCCTAGCTTGTTTTGAATAGAAACAATATGAATATCTATGAAATGTATGTCTTCCATTGGAAGAAGCCAGGCTTTTGGGTGCGGCGCTCCACCTGGGGGAGCACTATTGCCAAGATCACCGACGTAGGGCCGCTCTCTGGACGAGCTCCATATTATGGCAACCCAGTGGTGAAAGCTGATGTCTTCGACATTCACACTGGCCAACGGAAAGACACAGATTTCATCATTGATACGGCTGGAACCCACAAGACATGGTACTGGGTGCAGCCCCCTGACTGGTCTGGAGAAGAACCATTCGACCCGAAAGCTGGACGTGTTTTGATTAACGTTCCTTTCGAGAAAAACAAAGTGGCCAGCAGGATGGGCGCTCGCTGGTCAGACATCCTAGATTCTTGGTGGATTCCTGAGGATGAAAAGCTAATAGGCAAAGCTCGTGATGAAGGGTTCTTCGAGCCAGTGCCGGGGCGTGTATTCTTCAAGCTGCCCTACGAAGACCGAGTCCTTGCTAACCGCGTCGGGGCAAAGTGGGAAGGCCACCTAAAGCTTTGGTCACTACCGGAAACCGCTGTTGAAGCGATAGCCACATTGGAGCAGGCTGGCTACCAACCAGTGCCTAATGATTAGGTTCAGGGGAACCAAGAATAGCCGCAGATGGCAGTCGATAAACCCTGGGCCTCTGGGGGCGTTTGGACGCGGTTCGGGTCATGCTTCCGAACATCAGTAAATCAGTCATCACAATGTTTAGTTGAGCGTGGTGGTCGTTATACTGAGCTGTAGTAGTGATGAACCGATATTTCAAACTCGGTTTCCTGATTAAGGATTTTCGTATGGGAACAATCTTAGCGTTTGCAGCCCTCACCTATCTGCTCACATGGGCTATGTTCGGCATTTACATGCTGTTTGCCCCGAGTGTGGAAGAGATCGAGAACGGGGGAGCTGGGCCTGCCGGCCGAATCCATTTGTTCGGCCAGCGTCAGTATCTGAGCAGCGCCGACGACAACCCCTTCAATCACGATGCCTTGGTTCCTATGCTTGCATCTGGGGATTACGGAGTGCTCATGCACGACGAACTCATGGGTGCAGAGTCCTACCAGACCGCACTCGTCGGTACGGTTCAGGTGTTCAAGCCGGAGCAAGAAAAAGGTAGTGTTGCAGGCATCATTGATAACGCCATCGCCCGTGGTCTGGGTCTGCGCCCCGTAGGGCTGACCGATCTTGCTAGCGACGTTGTGGCTTTCAAAATGCAGAATCCGACCCTGCACGGTTAGGGTCGGTATCCTCAGTTCCAATTATGGGTTGTGGCCTAGTGGGACTAGCCGCCCCTTACGCTGTTCTGACGTGGAGATTTACCGATGCTGCTTTCGATTTTCTACCGAGACGACTGCTTCAAAAGTTTCTTTTTGAGGGCGGTTCTTCGGGAGATGAGCTGGGAACTGCGGGAGCATGACGTTAAATCCCCTGAGTCAGCTGAAAAGCTGGTGCTGCTGAAGGAAAAGGTCGGTAGCGGTGAGGCTGTCATTACGCCGGCAATACAGACCACAGAGGCGTACAGCCACGAGATCTATGGCATTTTGGAGTACCTGAATGAACGCAACCCAGGCTCTCCGATGTACCCAGATCACCCTTCTGCCCGGTTGTTTACTCGCTCGGTCCTCTACAGAAGTATCAAGCCAATCATTCAGGCTTGGGATGAGACTATCGAAACTGGTGATGCCGCCGCTCTTCTCCAGCTGTTCGATGAGCAACAAGAGCTGCTTGAAGGAATCGTGAAAAGCAACAAGACCTTGCGCGGCTCCCCTGACATGCCCAATTACAGCGAGATCCTCTTTGGGGTTTTCACCCTGGCAGTGAGCCGTCACCGTCAGATCCAGGGCAAAGCGATCGCTACCTGGCTCAAAGAGCTGATGACTCGCCAGTCCTTCAAAGATCTAGCCCCAGAGATCGACAAATTGTTCGACTCATCGGTAAAGGCTTCTAGCCCATCACTCACCGGCGGGCATTAAACGTGACCCCGCACGCAAACCTTTACGGGGGTTGCTGGTAGTCTTTTCTGCCTGCTCGCAGCCCCCACGCGAGCGCTTCTGGACACCTACCCCAATTTCTGTCCGACCAAGGCCGCGTCATGCGGTCTTTGGCTTTCTGATGGATCTTGAATACCTGTCGTGACACCCCATATCTGTTGATTAACCTAGGATTGGACAATTTGCATATGAGGCGCTCCGACTTTAGCGGTAGAACCAGGGAACACTTAGAAAGAAGCACAGGTTATCGTTGTGCGAAGCCCGATTGCCAAGTTGCTACCTCTGGGCCCACCCTGGATATGACTAGAACAATATCTGTCGCTGATGCTGCGCATAAGTATTCAGCAACTGGCAGCCCCGGTTCTCCAAGGCCTGATGAGAGCATGACGGATGAGCAGAGAAAAGCAGTGGAGAATGGTATTTGGCTCTGTCCAAGGTGCGCTCGACTTATCGACAGGGACCCTAAAGGATACTCGGTCGAGGAGCTGCACGGGTGGCAGCACCAGGCGACCTTGTTTGCCCTGAGAGAGCTTCACCATCCCCTGGTTAGATCTAGCGCCACACCAGATCAGATCTCAGCAGCGCTCGACCGTTTTTTGCCGAGAGTTCGAAGCGTGCTGGACTTCCGCGTCCCTAAGTTCTATGGCCTCGTTCAAGTCGGCATTTCCCAGCTAAATGATATGAGCGTTCTGATCCAAGAGTGCTCAGGATATGGATGGTCACCGGCACACTCTCTTCACGCAAAAGCTGAACAGGTGGTTCGGATTCAGGATCACCTCGTGATGCTTCTGCAGCGGCTTTATGACTTAGTCGTAAATGATCAAAGTGGTTGTTGGCAAGTTCGATTCCAGACTTACGATTTTGCCCCACAGTGGACGACTCCTGAATCTGAGCATGCGTTCCAAAGCTTCGTTAAGTGCTATAGCGAATTACTCAATGCAGCCAATGCTTTGGAACCGTTCCGGAAAGGAGCCGCTTACTACTAAAGCTGCAGTAAGCAACGATGACACGCTGTCCGCCTGGGTATGATTCTCCCAACTTCAGCTTTCGGAGATTCAGAGCATGCCGCGCCAACTGTCGGAGAAGGAAAAACGGATTCACGACATCGTTAATCCGCTCAAGACTGCCAAATGGCAGGCAGATTACCGCTGGGATCGCCTGGAGCGTTCCTTGGAACGCATGGGCATTGACTACGGTGGGCTGGAGCTCTGTCCTGACTACCAGCGAGGACATGTTTGGACACGAGACCAGCAGGTGGCCTTTATTGAGGCTTGCTTGCGCGGGATAGTTTCAACTGCAGGGCTTTACCTCCAGTTTAACTGCGCCTCATGGAGTGAGTCTGGTGAGGATTCGGACCTTCCGCCCGGCCTCCAGTGTATTGATGGGCTGCAACGCTATACAGCCATCACTGAGTTTTGCAAAGGCAATGTCAAACCGTTCGGCCTTAGCTTGGAAGACCTGGCTGAAACGGCGTACTCGCCCAAACAATTTCATATCAAAATCGCTGTTCATGACTTCGTCAAACGCAGCGATCTCTTGAAGTCCTACCTATCCCTGAATAGTGGCGGAACCCAGCATTCGGCTTCCGAGATTGAGCGTGTGCGCGGGCTTCTGTCGGAGTGCTGAGATCGAGTTGATAGGTCATGATTTCCGCGCATGCGCGGAATCTTGATCGTCCAGGTAGTCTCGCGGGTTGATCATCAATATCTCCAGAACCCATTCGGGCGTTTCGCCGATCAACACCTCTTCCCCTTCATACCGCCAGTGTGAGAAAGCGTCCGGCGTGAACACTCCATGCGGGACTTCTTGATGAGGCCCTAGCCACATCCGAGCCCGGTAGTCGATCACCAACCCGCTATCGAGCTCCAGCCAGAAATGGGGGCTTATTCCTCGGTTCGGATTATCGCAACTCACAAGCACGCCACGCATGACCCGATGATCAATTCCGGCTGATGTCAGCCTGGAGTGCGCCAGACGTGCGAAGCCGTCGCACTCAACGGGCGCATCCACAATATCCGAAAGGATTTGAATCAGGTTCTCAGGTGCTTGATTTGGGGCAGAAGTTTTAGGGGGCATGCCTTGCATGATAGCCGATGACACACCCCTGTCGTGGTTGAAGATGTCTCTATCGAATCGGAGGACATCCCCATGACTGCATTTACTCAGACAGACATTTTCAGCACAGCCATCGAACCTGAGGTGCTGCCTTTTGAAGACCAAGCTGGCGAGATGGCGGCTGGTACTGGTGTTGTTGCTTCCGGTTTTATCGAGCTCATGCTGGCGCAGTATCAGGCCCGTGAGAAGCTGATTCAAGAGACCAAAGACCTGATTGATAACGCCAGCAGCATGGGCGTGCTTGGGTACTTTGCTGATGGTTTCAACATGGCCCACAGTGGTGAGTCCCGCTGGAACTTTGCACTGAACATTGAGCATGCGAAGGCTGCTCTTCGCGCCGAATATTGGGGTCGCCTGCTTAATGAGACTGACATCTTCGACATGATGCCGGCAGCGAAAAGAGAAGAGGCCAGAAGCCAATTCTTTGGCCTCGATTCCCCGCCATTTGAGGAGGCGACTGTTCGGCCTACGCTCACAGATCTTCTTGCGCAGCGTGCAAACTGGTTCGCTGAGAGAGTTGATGGCGTTTTCAGAACCCTGTCGAAAAGCCATTTCACCAACCAGCCGACTGGGTTTTGCAAGAAAATGATTTTGGCCAACGTTTTTGACCAGTTTGGCTATGTCGAAACCTACCAGCGTGAGCGGATCAACGACCTGCGCGCGGTCGTAGGCCGAATTCTTGGCCGGGGCGAGCCCGACGGTTCAACTACTGGGCGGGTCCTGCGCAGCATCTACACCAATCACCTCGGCAAAAAAGTCAGCATCGACAACGGCGCGTTCATTGTTACCGCGTACAAAGCAGGAACACTTCATCTGGAAGTGGCGCCTGAGGTTGCTCAAGAGCTGAACGAGCACCTGGCGCGACTTTATCCGGCGGCAATCCCGCACGCCACGCGAAAGCGCAAGAAAGAACGTCCGATCAAGAACTTCAACCACGAGAACCAAGCATTACCCTTCTCAGTTCTTCGGGTAATCGGCGAAGCTCGTTTTTACACCGACTCATGGATTTTCTCCGCAGGCTCACTGAGCAAACCAGAGCGGGACCTGATCGTTGAGGTGCTTGAGTCTATTGGCGGTGAAGTCCTTAACTCTTTGCCGTCAGGCAGCATGTACATTCGTTTCGACTATGACGCAAAGCCTGTTCTTGAGTACCTAGCTCGTGACGGGGCAGTCCCAGAAAAGGTCAGCCACCAGTTCTACTCTACTGCTGACGACCTCGCTGATCGTGCTGAAGAGCTGCTGGATCTGCAGGACGGTGACGAGTGTCTTGAGCCATCAGCGGGCACCGGTAAGCTTGCCAAGCGACTCCCAGCATCCACGACAACCTGCGTCGAGCTGGCCCGGTTGCGCTGCCAAGTGTTGAATGCAATGGGATACAAGACTGTCGAAGCTGATTTCTTGGCCTGGTCACGCAAGAACCCGAGCTACCGCGCTGATCGTATCTTGATGAACCCGCCCTTCTCCAAGAACCGCGCTCAGCTTCACACTGAGGCTGCTTTAGGGCATCTGAATGTGGGTGGGCGTCTGGTTGCGGTCCTGCCGGCGTCTATGCGTGAATCATTTAAGGTCGATGGGTTTAACTTCGAGTGGTCCGAGGTGCTCACAGACCAATTTGAAGGGACATCTGTCCGTGTCGTCCTGCTTAAGGCTGAGCACGCTTAGGGCGGATTGATGAGATGGTTGCTGGCAGGGCGTCAGCCTTGCCACTGCCTCACGCGGCCCACGTCTACGTGCACAAACCCGTTGTTTGGATAGATGCCAACCCCGCCAACACCGATCGCAAGCGCAAGCCTGTTCAAGGTGGCGATATCCACTCCCGGGATTCGGATGTCAGCGGCGTTCCCGTTTACATGCTCTGAGTTCCGTGCGGCGTTTGCCAGCGTCCGATTGTATTCCGGGGTGCGGTAACCACTTTGGATGATGATGTGGAATGGTTGCCGGTTTGCGCGAAGCCAGATCTGGATTATGTACAAGAGGTCGATCAGCTTTGGATTCATCCTGTAGGCGACTCCGCTTTTGACATCTCGCAACAGATGACAAGCTGTCAGGTAGCCTTCAGGATCGAACCCCCGGCCGAACCGGTAGTACAGAAACGTCGCCTTCTCGCCGGTGCTCGCGCGCTCAAGACTTAGCCACCGATCGCGGTCTAGGGCGACCTGACGCCAGTCCGCGCCCGTGGCTCCGTCCGGAAACGCACCCGCAAACAGCGCGGCCAGGCATGCTTGCGCGGCGCCTTTGATGAACTGTCTTCTGGTAGTTGGCTTTTGCAGGATCAAATCTCGGACTGGGAAGTGGGCCTCTTGATTCTATGAGCCAGCCAATTCGTCTCAACCGAACTCGCTGCACTTACTCCCCCCTGCCCCATTTTTGCCTGCCTCAAGGAAGTGCAGCCACTTAGGTTTACTTGACCTGGTACGCAGTGATAAAAAGGTGGTGTTCTATGCAGCAATCCTTTTGCCTGCACCGTGTCTAGAGTCACGTCATCGTGTCCCTTTACTCGGACCTTGTGCTTTCACGTCATCGTGATTGTTCCAGGTAGACAGTTCTAATCCATCATTTCCCAAGCTCGCCTCCGGCAAGATAAACCTCTTGCCTATGGCTTGGTGTTTGTCTCGCTTTGGCGTTTCAACACCACTTGCCCTAACAGGAACTTCGTTTCGCTGAGGGCTAGGAGCATCTATATGTCTACGTTGATCAACACCCATGTGTCTGAAGCTCGTTCCGTCTCTCGCGTATGGCTGGAGGGGGAAAAGCTTTTTCATGGTGGTCTAGAAATTGGTATGCGCTTCATGATGAACCCGTCGAAGGATCTCCATCGTGTCGAACTGCGCCCTGCGCCAGACGACTACGCCGGAAAGACTTTTACGGTTAGTAAGCGCACCAGAAATGGCCGAACCTATCCTCTGATTGAGATCCGCGACGCAATTCTTGCGGAGATCTTCGAGATCGGCTCAAAAATCAGGATCGCAATTCAGAAGGGCCGGTTGGTATTGACCCGGTCCCAGGTTGCGATGCGAGTTGCTGAGCGTGTTAAGCGCTTCAACGACAAAATGAAGAGTGGAGAGCCACTGAGCACGTTGTCCTGCTTTCATGGGGGCGGCGTACTCGACAAGGCCCTGCATAAGGGGCTTGCCAAGGCTGGCGTTAGCTCATACGTGAAGCTGGCTGTGGAGATGGAGAGCGAGTACATCGACTCCAGTCTTCGCAACAACCCAGAGCTTTGGCGAGAGGATTCGACGGTCGTGACCGGCGATATCCGTGAGCTGAACGTGATGGGGGCTTCAATCCCGCAATGTGATTTGGCGTGGGCGGGGGTACCTTGCACGGGGGCATCCAAGAGTGGAGTGTCGAAGCTCCAGTTATCTTGTGCTGAAGAGCATGAGGGGGCTGGCTCGATGTTCTATTACTTCTTGGACCTTGTCAGGGCGATGAACCCGGCGATCTGCTTGATTGAGAACGTTAAGGAGTACCTGAATACTGCGAGCATGACCGTTATCCGTCAGGTCCTGACGGCTTTGGGTTATGAGCTCAGCATAAAGGTTGTTTCAGGCTTCGAAATGGGCTCACTCGAAAAGCGCGATCGCATGTGTTTGGTGGCAACAACGCCAGGTGCATGTCTGCCGGTCGATTTTGACCAACTTAAGCCTATCCGTGAGCGAGAAGCACAACTTTCCGATGTACTGGAAGACGTGCCGGAGAGCAGCGAAAGCTGGAAACCCTACTCATACTTGGCTGACAAAGAAGTACGTGACAAGAAGGCAGGAAAAGGGTTCGCCAGGCAGCTTTTGACTGGTGAAGAGGATGGTTGCGGGGTGATCGGTCGGGGCTATGCCAAAGCGCGTAGCACTGAGCCGTTTATCGTCGCAAAACATAACCCAGAGTTGTCCCGGCTGCTCACAGTTCGGGAGCATGCTCGGGTTAAAACCATTCCTGAAAGCATGGTAGAGGGGCTGAGTGACACTAAGGCTCATGAGGTTCTCGGGCAATCCGTGATCTTCACTGTGTTTGAAGCTGTTGGTGAACTCATCGGCCGGACCATTCGTGGTCTATCCGCTCCGAGCAAACCTGCTGAAAACTTTGACCAAACCGGCATGCGACAACTGTCCATGACCGCATAACCGCTGCTTCGACAGCACCAACTCCCACTGGGGGGCACTTGCTCCCCTATGGGAGCAGTGCCTCAAATTTTTGAGGTATTGAATATGACTAGCTCTAACGTTGAAGTAAAAATCGTTGCCGATCGCGACGCTGAGTCGCCGCGCACCTGGGACAACCTTGGTGTGATGGTCTGTGCTCATCGGCGATATGATCTTGGGGATAAAAGCGGACTGCAGCAGGCCGTGGATTTCGTTGAGTCAATCTACTCAGAGCGTGAGCTCGAGCGGATGGGCTTCGATCGGAGCCATGTACCTAGTGTCCACGCGGCCATCGAGTCATGTGGCAAAGCAGTATTGCTTCCCCTATTTCTGTACGACCATAGCGGTATCACGATGAAAACTACGCCTTTCAGCTGTCGATGGGACAGCGGTCAGGTTGGGTTCATTTTTGTGTCCTATGAGACGCTTCGTTCGGAATACGGGTACGCCCGGATAACGCCGAAGCGAGTGCAGAAGGCGAAGGAGCATCTACGCGGTGAAGTCGAAACATATGATCAGTTTCTGACTGGTGATGTGTGGGGATTTGAGGTGGTCGAGGACGGTTCGGAGGACAGTTGCTGGGGGTTTTACGGTGGCGATCCAATGACCAACGGAATGTCTTCGCACTTTTCCTCCGCAGTAATAGCTGAAGTTGCTGCAGGTAACTTTCAGCGCATCTATTAAGCAGTATCACCCCCTCCGGCCTTAGCCTGAATTCAATCAGGCCGATGGCTTGTGCGGTTCAGGTTTAGGCCTGCATCAACCGCCAAGTCTTCGGGTACTTGGCGTCATTTTCTATCGCCTGTGCCCGACAGGTTGGAGCTTCAATATGAAACTGAAAGCAATTTTGGCATTCGCATTCCTCGTCTACTGCTTCGGCCAGGGCGGGTACGATGCCTACCAAGACCGCATGGCAGAAGTTAAGGCTCTGCGTGATCTGTGCAACAGTCAGCCAACCGCTACTCAGTGCGTCGCACGTGCTGAGGCTGCGCAGGCTCGCTCGGTTCAGTACGTCTTCAACGACGTGCAAGATCGAGCCGGTTCTCGCGTTACCTCCTATGCAGCTGCAGAGTGAGGCGAACATGAAAACTGACAATGCACGCAAAGAGTACGAGATCCGAGCAAGGGACCTCAGAAGCTTAGCCAAAGACGAAACAGACCCTGATGACGAGAGCCTCGTTTCAGACCTTTTTGTTGATGCGGCGAAAGCACTTGAGGCCAAGCAAGAAAAGCTTGATTTGATGTTCGAGCACTATGACCTGCATGGGCTGGGGTCAACGTTTGAGGACACTCATGGCCGCTGGGCCGTGGTGCTCCCTGACGCGACCTGCGCTGGCAAGTTTCGCTGCCAGTATTTCGATAAACGTGGCTTCTTTGGGCACACGACGCTCGCTTCGGCTGATGCGGTTGTGCTCGAAGTGTGTGACATGGGATATCGAAAGCCAGTCCCCAGTAGCACTCTCGACACTGTCTCTCAGAAGCCAGAATGGCACTTGGGGGTTCAGAGTTTGGCATTGCGCCAGGCGGTCGAGGATGGGCAGATGAGTCGTGACGAAGCTGAGCTGAAGTATAAGGCTCTGCTTTTGAAATACTCACCTGAGCAAGCAATTGCTGTTTGATGGATGTGAACGAGGTCCTCCCGCGATTTTCGCGGGGGGGCTTTTTTTTGGTTCTTCACGGAATCCCGGGAAAGACAGAAACAAGAACGCCGGTTT
>TARA_R110001606_G_scaffold344511_1_pt1 | contig 46355 bp, 36 predicted proteins | sample TARA_R110001606 | Tara Oceans TARA_R110001606 (sample SAMEA4398315) | marine metagenome | biome: Polar Biome; feature: [SRF] surface water layer (ENVO:00010504); material: water (ENVO:00002006), including particulate matter (ENVO:01000060) such as... | depth 5 m
CCGCAAGGTTGTCAAAGCCTCTAAGAGTAATCTTAGAGGCTTTTTTGCGTTTAGGATGATTTAGAGTCAAGCGGAAAATCTGGGGAGTATCGTGAAAGAGTATAATGGATCAAGCGATATTTCTGGGGAGTATCGAGAAAGGGTGTAAGTTAAGCCTGTCTGCGCCGATGGTAGACTGGCCGTCCGCCTGTGTGCAAGGTGGGAGAGTAGGTCGTTGCCTGATTTTATCAAACAACCCGCAAGGTTGTTACAAGCCTCTAAGAGTAATCTTAGAGGCTTTTTTGCGTTTAAGATGATTTTATTACCTTCAACGAAAAGCGTTAGGATGAAAAAGAAAGAATGTCCATCGTGTGCCATGGATGTTGATAGGAGCAGTAAAGTATGTCCTATCTGCGGACACAAGTTTGACCAGTACTCCCCAGTGGTTAAATGGATGGCTATATTCCTGGTGCTTCTGTTTCTCCTCTATTTGATTATCTAAGGCATTATTAGCCGGAGATCTTAAATGAGGTCATGCTGATAGGGCCCCACGAATCATCATTGAAAAATGAAATCTCATCTTTTTGTTCCTGCAAGCCCAATATGTAGAGCATTGGTAAATAGTGCTCAGGGGTGGGAATAGCCAGTTGGGCTTCTTTCCCCAGAGATTGATAGTTGATTAACGGGGCATGGTTTCTATCCGATATGAGGCTCTTGAATTGAGCATTGATTGACTCCGTCCAGTCATATTTGGCAAACATGTCACTCCAGTTGACAAGGCGCAGGTTGTGTACCATGTTACCACTGCCCAAAATAAGCACGCCCTTTTTTCTCAGGGTAGCCAGTTCTTTGGCCAAGTCGTAGTGCCACTGCGGCGACTTGAAGTGGTCTATGCTCATCTGGATAATGGGGATATCAGCATCCGTGTACATATTTTTGACCACGCTCCAGCAGCCATGGTCTAACCCCCAGTGATCATGGTCAAATAAAATGTCGGTTTTTTCAACAAGTTTTTTTGTCTCCTCTGCGAGTTCGGGGCTGCCAGGTGCTGCGTATTGAACGGCAAATAATTCCCTTGGAAATCCTCCAAAGTCATGAATGGTCTTCGGATGCTCCATCGCCGTCACAAAAGTGCCTTTTGTCTCCCAGTGCGCTGAAATGCAGAGGATAGCGGTTGGCTTCGGTAGCTCATAACCAAGCGAGTGCCACCCTTTTGTGTACGCATTTTCTTCAATAGCATTCATTGGGCTGCCATGCCCAACGAAAACTACTGGCATCTTTTCTGAAGCCTTCAGTGCTCCGCTAAACTTCCTTAGGTCATTCAAGCTTTTCATGGCAACGGAATTGGTTGGTGGTCTTTAAACGGTTTTTGATGTATATACATGAAATTACCTTGATTGGTTCCCGGCGTCATCAACATAAATCACTGACTTGTAGCAGATTAATATTTCTAGTAACCATTGGCCTGAAATGAAGTCTTTACTAAATTAACAATGCATTGGGCAAAAACTCTTCTGTTGATTCATCAACAGGCTTTTTAATTTTTGTTTATCAGGACTAATCAATCATGGTTAAAAATCTCATTATGGCTTCGTTTAGAAGCCTGCTGAAAAACCGTTTCTTTTCAGCACTCAACATCATTGGCCTTTCAATTGGTCTGGCGGTTTTCATGTTAATAGCTCAGTACGTGCACTTTGAACGGAGCTACGAAAATTTTATTCCAGAAGCCGATAATATTTACAGGGTCAAGCTTGACGTGTTCAGGAACGGTGAACAGATAATTTCTAGTGCCGAGAACTACCCAGGTGCCGGGCCTTCGTTTCTTCATGAATTTTCTGAAGTGACAAATTACGCCCGTCTCTACAATTTGGGCTATAAGAATAATGTCATTATTACCTATACGCCAGAGGCGGGCGAGCCGGTGGCTTTCAAGCAACGTAGATTTCTTTATGCTGACTCCTCATTTCTGTGGTTGATGGGATATGAGATGGTGTCAGGCGATGCTGCCATGGCATTGGCTGAGCCCTTTAAGGCCGTGATTTCTGAAACACAGGCGAAAAAGTATTTTGGGAACGATAATCCTATCGGGAAGTTGATACGGATGCAGGATGATGATTTCAACAATGAGCTTTGTGAGGTGACTGGCGTTTTCAGAGACCTTCCTCCAAATACCCATCTAAAGTTTGATGTGCTTTTTTCCTATAAAACATTATATGCAAGAGGAGAATATGCTCCCGGGCGATATAATACGAGTTGGGCTAGAAAGGATATGTACACTTTTGTAAAGCTAAGGCCAGGAACCGACCTGGAAACACTTGAGGCAAAATTTCCTGCTGTTGTTGATAAGTACAAGCCCAAGGATCAGACTATAGCAGTAGAAGATAAACTAAGTCTCCAGGCACTGCAAGATATTCACCTCCATAGCAATTTAGCGGACGAGCCGGAGACGAACGGTGATGCGGATATTGTTTTATTTCTCAGCTTAATTGGTGTTTTCGTCATCATAATTGCGTGGATTAATTACGTCAATCTGGCAACGGCCCGGGCGTTGGAAAGAGCCAGAGAAGTAGGCATCAGAAAAGTAATGGGGGCGTATAGAAATCAACTTATTGCTCAGTTTATGGTTGAGTCGGCCATTGTAAATCTGATTGCACTCGTTCTGGCGTTAATCATTTCGCTGGCTTGCCTGGGTATTTATAACAATGTGTCTGGCTTGTCACTTACAGCTTCTTATTTTGTGGCAGGCTGGTTTGTTTTGATGGTGGCAGTTATCTGGCTCGTTGGTACCATTCTTTCCGGCTTTTACCCTGCTTTTGTTTTGTCGTCGTTTGCTCCGGTTGAAGTTTTACGAGGAAAGATGGCGACCAGCCAGCGAGGTGTCATGCTTAGGAAAGGACTTGTTTTGCTCCAATTTGTTGCCTCTGTTTCACTCATTGCAGGTACTCTGATCGTGTTTAATCAGCTCAAGTACATGACGAGTCAGGACATTGGAGTTAATATTGATCAGGTACTTGTTGTAGAGAGGCCGGGGATAGCTCCAAGGGACAGGGAAGCATTCAATTCTTCCATCGACGTGTTTAGGAACGAGATAAGACAAAGCCCTGCGCTGAATGCTGTAAGCACGACTGCGACGGTTCCGGGGAAGCAGAGAGATTACATAGTGGGAGTAAAAAAATACGGAACGTCGGACGACAACGTTGTGCCACTGCGTTTCAATAGTATGGATTATGATTATCAGGATGTATTTGAACCCTCTCTGATAGCAGGCAGGTACTTCGCAAGGGAATTCACCGCAGACCAAGACACTTCCGTTATTATTACTGAGTCGGCGGTGTCACTGCTTGGGTTCAGCTCTCCGGCCGATGCAGTAGGGAAGTTTGTCGACATACCAGGGTTTCGTTGGGCACCCAAGATAGTGGGTGTGGTGAATGACTATCATCAAAAGTCATTCAAGAACGCCCTGGAGCCAAGTATTTTCTACTGCACATTATATGGCGGGGAGTTTTATTCTGTGCGGCTAGTAACGAATGACTTGCAGGGTGCAATCAAGGAGGTGCAAGAGGCATGGACAAGGGCATTTCCAGGCAATCCCTTTGACTTTTTTTTTCTTGATGACTACTTCAATGCACAGTATGAAAATGAGCGAAAGTTTGGCAAGCTTTTCACCACTTTTGCCGTGTTAGCCGTGCTGATAGGCTGCCTTGGCCTGCTTGGCCTGGCTACTTTCACTGCCCAGCAGCGCACCAAAGAAATTGCGATAAGAAAAGTGCTCGGTTCGAAAGTGGCGGGTATCTTCTTTTTACTATTAAAAGACTATCTCATCATCATTGGAATTGCCATTGTTGCATCTGCCCCAATTGTTTATTTTCTCATGCAGAACTGGATTAACGACTTTCCTTATCAAACGGAAATCGGCATAGATGTATTTGCACTGGCTGGTTTAGCCGTATTGGTGATTTCTGTACTTACAGTTAGTTTCCAAACGATGAAGGTAGCCACGGCCAACCCTGTAAGATCACTTAGGAATGAGTGAAGAAAAGCAGTTGCCTTTTTCTGCTGATGCAGCATCTTTTTAAGATCATTCGTATTTTGAGCTTCCATTAAAGGAAGCTCAAAAATTATGAAACGATTTCTACTGCCTCTCTTGTCTGTATTAGCCTTTGGTTGCTCTCAAAATGAAAGCAGCACGCAGGAAAGCAAGGAGGGAGTGCCGAAGCCCAATATTCTTTTTATCATGTCCGATGACCACGCTATGAAGGCTATTAGTGCCTATAGCAAGGAACTTATCAGGACGCCAAATATTGATCGGATTGCTCAGGAAGGTGCGCTGATGCGAAATGCCTTTGTTACAAACTCCATCTGCGCTCCCAGTCGTGCGGCCATTCTAACAGGAAAATACAGCCACCTGAATGGCTTGAGAGACAACCGGGATGAGTTTGATGGCAGTCAGATGATATTTCCGAAGCTGCTTAAAACAGCTGGCTACCAAACCTATCTGATAGGGAAATGGCATTTGAAGTCGAAGCCACAGGGATTTGATTTTTGGAAGATACTTATCGACCAGGGGGAGTATTATAACCCGAGACTGGTTTCAGAAAATGACACCACCGTCGTGAATGGCTATACCACAGATGTGATTACTGATGAGGGGCTCTCGGTTCTGCAAAGCAGAGATAAGTCAAAGCCTTTTGTCATGTTGCTTCAACACAAGGCCCCACATAGAAACTGGCAGCCAAACATTAAACATTTTAGGCTTTTTGAGGAAGATCTGCCTATTCCTGCGACGCTGTATGATGACTACAAAGGCAGGCAAGCCCTGGCTGAACAAGATCAGCAAATCACCAATATGTGGCTGTCTAACGACCTTAAATTGACGCCAGATTATTATGAAGAAGAAACCGGCACGGGTGGCGCTGTTGGCCCTTCTGACCCGGAATCTTCCTATGCGGCGATGTTGAATCGAATGACTGAGGAGCAGAGAGTGCCCTGGGACGCTTACTACGACTCCGTTGGGTTGGCTTTCAAGTCGGCTAATCTTTCCGGAAAGGAGCTATGGAACTGGAAGTACCAGAGGTACATTAAAGACTACCTGAAGTGCATTGTGTCTGTGGACGAAAATGTTGGAAGAGTGCTGGACTACCTTGAGGCGGAAGGCCTGGCGGAGAACACCATTGTTGTGTACACGTCGGATCAAGGGTTTTATTTGGGCGAGCATGGAATGTACGACAAGCGGTTTATGTACGAGGAATCGTTCAGAACGCCTATGCTTATCAAATATCCGAAGGGGATCAGGTCAGAAACCTCTATTGAGGAGCTGGTGATGAATATTGATTTTGCACCGACTTTTCTTGACTACGCTGGAGTAGAGATACCAAAAGAAATGCAGGGCCTGTCAATGCGACCTTTGTTTGAGGCCAGGGGTGAAAGACCCGAATGGCGGGAGTCGGTATACTATCATTATTATGAGTATCCTCATGGCTGGCACAAAGTAAAAAGACACTATGGCATTAGAAACTACAGGTATAAGCTTATTCATTTTTACCATGATGTCGACACCTGGGAGCTGTATGATTTACAACAAGATCCTCAGGAGATGAATAACCTCATTGATGATCCAAAATATGGGGATGTAGTCGAAGAGTTGAAAGCCAAACTGATAGAAAAGCAGATTGAGCTGAACGAACAGCCCGAAATCATTGACTTAACACGGGGTGAGGAGTTCATAGGCGGAGATCGCTTATAATTCTGTCTGGAGCGTGAGCTAAACTGAGCGGGTGGTGAGGCTGATTAGTTATTGTAAAGAACTTCCATAGCCCCCAGGAGGTAAACCAAAGGTGCGTTCCAGTTGATGGCAATTTCGTTGGATGCATAAGAGCAATCTGCATCGACAAACGACTCATCAGGAATATTTGAAGGGTAGCCTTCACAGCTATCCTGTTGTCCGGGGTTGGGGCCACCGGAAAGTAGGCCAGGAACAGGCTCGTCTACGCCATCGGCGACTGACGGTCGGTGGTGAGGATGCATAGGGGTCTTGTCGCCATGGCCCGTTACAAAGGAATACCCGGTTGCGTTTCTACCAAGCAGATAATCCATGTTACTCAGGGCCCCTTCCAGATACTTTTTGTCGTTGGTCAATCGGTAGGTTTGAAGCAAAGCCACACCCTGGTTCGCAGCTACGGCACTGCTACCCCAGACAAAGTCTTTTTCCGAACCACCCATTACCGTTTGCCAGGCGGCTGACCCATTTAGTAACCCGTCTGCAAAATTTATCAACTGAGCCCTTAAAGGAGTTATTTCCGAAAAGCTGGTGTGCGGAAGTTTATTGATAAAGCGGGCGAGCGAATAGTATCCCATTAGTCTCACATTTCCCCAAGAAGGTAAAGACAGATTCTCATAAGGAAATAGGTTGATGGCGGAATAGTAGGCCTCGTCACCTGTCGAAATATAAAGCTCACAAGCCGCCCAAATGAACTCGTCACTTACTGATTTGTCGCCGTAAGCTCCGGTTGTTATATCGGGGTCATAGGCCTTGTTGATTTCATTTTGATCGTAAAGCACTTTCGGATTTTGCTGTGCCCACTTCCACGCCTTTTTGGAGGCGGCCAGACAGCTGTCGGCAAGCCCTGGCAGCTGAGATTCGAAATTTGCAAAAATCCGGCTTGCCTGAGCAGTTACGGCAGCAAAATCCAGCGTGGCGGTGGTGCTTTTTTGCACAACCCATCTTTTGTTGGAAGCGTTTTCAGGCATCACCATGCCCTCAAATTTGGCTGTGGTCAGTTTGTGGTAAACCCCACCGTCGGTGTCTTGCATCCGCAGCATCCAGCGAAGATTCCAAAGTGTTTCGTCAAGAAGATCCGGAATATCATTGTTGCTTTCAGGAATATTCAGATCAAGCTTGCTGTAATAGGCAGGGAAGTCTTCATAAGCGGACAGTAAAGTACCCATTGTAATGCCGCTGTTGACAATGTATTTATTATAGTCGCCGGCATCGTACCAGCCTTTGGGGGCCGACAGCTTGAAGTCGGTAGGCCTTTCGGATGTTGCCGCCGAGGGGTGTACAAATACGGCAGTGTCGGGATGGCCACCCACCCTGGCCCATTTACCAGCATAAATTTCCGGCAGGTCAACTGACATGCGCTGATAGTAAAAGCCCTTTATGGAAGCTTTGCTGACTTCATTCAGCACGTTCGGCTCTATTTTAAAGGGGTACGAGTCGGCCAGGCCAGCTGCCTGAATGACATAGCTACCGGGCCTGTCGAGTATGGTGAAATCGGCGGCACGAGTGGTGTAATTGCCAAATGACGATTGGTTCGGCTCACCTAGCTGTCCTTCAAAAACGGCCTTGTTCGAGTTCAGGTCAACCACAGTGAATTTCTCCGCCGTTGCACCTCTAATGATGGCGATTTTAGGAGCGCCAACGTAAAACCCAATTTGGTTAAGGTAAATGCCAGAGCCCTCGGCAGGCTCTGACGTATTTTGTTGCTGACAGGCGAAAGAAATGGCCAATAACAAAATAAGGTTAAGGACACTTCCGGCGTATTTCATGCAGTTCCTGTTTTCAGGGGTGAAATTTTAGATCTTCTTGATCAGCTCAATCGCTTCTTTTGTTTTCTTTTCTAGTCCGGCGTAGTCTTTTGCATCGAGCAGGTCTTTGCTAACCAGTTTACTACCCATACCCACGGCACACACGCCTGATTTGAACCAGCCTTTGAGGTTGCTTTCTTCAGCCTCTACACCACCTGTTGGCATGAAAAGAAGATCGGAGAAAACTGCTTTGACCGCAGATACAAACTCAGGGCCCAGAAGGTTGCCTGGAAACAGTTTTACCAACTTAGCGCCATTTAGCTCGGCACCGGCAATTTCAGTTGGTGTCATACAGCCAGGGATCCATTGCAAACCAGCCTTGTGTGTCACTTCTGCCACATCTGGGTTCATGGCCGGGCAGATGATATAGTCGGCGCCGATGCCAATAAAGCTTCGAGCGGCTCCCACATCTTTTATGGTTCCTATGCCGAGGAGTAGCCCGGGAAAATCCTTCGACGATTGCTTCTTCAGGTATTCGAAAACACCGAAAGCTTCCGCTCCCCTGTTGGTGAATTCTATCGTACGAATTCCAGCTTTATAAAGGGCTTCAATGGCTCTGATGCTCACTTCTTTGTCGGAATGATAAAATAGTGGAAGCATTCTTTGGGCCTTAATAGCGGCTATGGCGTCTGGTCTATTGGACATGTCTCTTTTTTGATATGGATGCGTAAAACAAAGAAATAAAATTGTGCCGCCGAAACGGCACATTCACTAACGGGCTACTCTACCGGAAGCGTCGCCTCCCATGAGTTTTTCCACCTCGCTTTTGGTAGCCAGGTTGGCATCACCAACGATGGTATGCTTCAGACACGAAGCGGCAACTGCGAAATCAAGCGCATGCTGATCGTTGTCGGGATATTGGAGAAGGCCGTAAATCAGGCCACCCATGAAGGAATCACCACCACCAACACGGTCAACAATGTGTGTGATTTGATATTGCTTCGATTCGAACATCTTTTTGCCGTCGTACAATACCCCAGCCCAAGAATTGTGTGATGCAGAGATAGAACCTCTCAACGTAGTAATTACTTTCTTAGCCTTTGGGAACTTCACCATCATTTGCTTACACACCGAAAGAAAGGCTTGTGCTGTTACTTCATGTCCTTGTGTAGTCACATTCAGTCCTTCTGGCTTGATGCCAAAGTGCATTTCGGCGTCCTCTTCATTACCGAGGATAATATCGCAATAGGAAGTAAGCTCAGTCATGATGGGCTCGGAAGGCACGCCATATTTCCAAAGCTTGGCTCTGTAGTTCAGGTCAGTAGAAATAGTGATGCCCATGTCGCTGGCCACCTTAACGGCTTCAAGGCAAGCGTCGGCTGAGCCCTGCGAAATGGCGGGCGTAATACCAGTCCAGTGGAACCAGCCAGCTCCTTCAAATACCTTTTTCCAATCGATCATGCCAGGCTTGATGTCGGCCATAGAAGAGTGAGCTCTGTCGTAGACTACTTTGCTGCCACGACTCACGGCGCCGGTTTCCAGAAAGTAGATTCCCAGACGATCTCCCCCGAAAATGATGTTTTGCGTATTCACACCCCGCTTGCGCATCTCCATCAACGCACATTCGCCAAGATCGTTTTTGGGGAGCCTGGTGACAAAGTCAACAGGTACGCCATAGTTGGCCAGTGAAACGGCCACGTTTGATTCGCCGCCTCCATAAACCACGTCGAAGGAGTTGGCTTGTGAAAATCTAAGAAAACCCGGAGGTGATAACCTCAACATGATCTCGCCAAATGTTACTACTTTTTTCATTGTAGGAGTGAATTAATTCGGATGAAAGTTAAAACATTTTCTTTATTCTAATGCCCGATATGGTCATCTGGTTATTAGACGAAATTAAAGGGAAACACCCCTCTTCCAGGGAATAAAATCTTCCTGGCCATTTCGGTCGGCTGCACATTTTTCTTCGCCACTAGCCACTTTGATCAGGTATTCCAGGATACGCTCTCCAGTTTGTTCGATAGTTTCGCTGCCTTCGATAATGGGGCCAGTATTAATATCAATGATGTCAGGCATTTTTTCATACAGCTTGGTATTACTCGACAGCTTGATGACCGGGGCTATCGGATTGCCTGTGGGCGTACCCAGGCCGGTTGTGAAGAGGCAGATTGTTGCGCCGGAGCCAACCATGCCTGTTGTTGATTCCACATCATTGCCAGGTGTGCAAAGTAGCGTAAGGCCTTGCTTGCGCACCTTTTCGGGGTAGTCGAGCACATCCATTACCGGCGAAGTGCCGCCTTTTTTCGCTGCTCCTGCCGATTTGATAGCATCAGTGATCAGACCATCCTTGATGTTGCCTGGCGAGGGGTTCATGTCGAAGCCGGAACCTGCCTCGTGGGCTCGTTGGTTGTAGCGAGTCATCAGGTCGACAAATCGATTGGCTGTGGCTTCGTCAACACAGCGGTCGCAAAGCTCTTGTTCTACTCCGCAAAGCTCAGGAAACTCCGAAAGTATGACGGAGCCACCCAAGGCCGATATGAGATCGGACGTATACCCGATAGCAGGGTTGGCTGAGATGCCAGAGAATCCATCAGAACCGCCACATTCTAAGCCCACACAGAGTTTGCTCAGGGGTGCGGGTTCCCGATGCGCCTGGTTGGCGATGATCAGTCCTGTAAAGATCTGTTTCACTGCCTCGCCAATAAGGTCTGCTTCACGGCCCATTTTCTGCTGTTCAAACACCTGAAAAGGTTTGTTGAACTGAGGGGAGCGCTTGTCAATTTCTTCTTTCAAAATGCTGGCTTGCGCATTCTGACAGCCAAGGCTTAGCACCGTTGCACCTGCGACATTGGGGTTGGTGATGTAGCCAGCCAACAAACCGCAAAGTGCCTGCGCATCCTGACGGGTGCCGCCACAGCCCATGGAGTGGGTGAGGAAGCGGATACCATCTACATTGGGGAAAAGTGGGTTGTTGCTGACACCAATAGTGGTTTCGTCAAAAGCCACTTCCTGTATGTCGGAAACACTCTGCCCCGACTGGTACATGGAAATCAGTCTTTTTGTGAACTGTTTGTATTTTTTTGGACTGGAGAAGCCGAGTTCCTCCAGAAGTGCCTCTTTCAAAGAGTCAACGTTTTTGTTTTCACAAAAAACCATTGGCACCACTACCCAGTAGTTGGCCGTGCCTACGGAGCCGTCTGACCGGTGATAACCCATGAACGTTTTGCTTTTCCATTTGCTAACATCAGGTGCGATCCAGTTGGTCTTTTTCTCCCGGGCATGAAGATCGCCGACAGCATGAGTAGTGTTCTCGACAGAAATTCTCATTCCCTGCGGAATTGGATTCTTGGCGGTACCCACTACAAGCCCATACATTTTGATTTTATCCCCCTGAGCCATGTCATTCATGGTGAACTTGTGCTTGGCAGCAATGGGTTCTTTGAGTGTGTAGCTGGCCCCGTCCAGGCTCACTGTGTCGCCCTGGGCAAGATCGGTGAGGGCAACGATGACGTTGTCGGCTGGGTGTACTTTAAGGACTTTAGCGTTCATGGCAGAAATTTACAAAACAGTTTGCAGTGCAGCCCTCATTCCGCCGGAAGAAATAAGGGAGAGTTTTTCGGTGACGTCTTTTTCGAAGCCGGGTAGCCTGGTGAGATCGGTGCCCCAAAGGCTTTCGTCCCTGAGTACGGCATTGGCTATTTTCTCCTCACCATGCTTTTTCCAAAGGTCGCTCAGGTAGCCAGCTTTGTCATCCTGGATCAGGTATTCTTTTCGATTGGCGTTTCCATAGTACACCTCGCCTTTTGCTTCTGACTTCATAAAACGAATGAAAGCCGCAAAGCCGAGTGCGAACAACTTTGGCGCTTCCGAATTATGCTCGTAATGTTTGAGCAAAACAGGCACATCCCTCATCTTTATTTTGGAAGAATACTGCAATGTAATGCTGAGCCATTTGTGCTGGATAAATGGATTGCGGAAGCGATCAAGAACAGTTTGTCCATAGTCTCTGGCCTCGTCCACTGAAAGCGATGGGCCGCTGATGGCCGGTGCCAACTCCTGCATCATGAGGGTTTCAATGAAGCCAGACAATGCCTCGTCTTTCATGCCTTCTTTTACCGTTTCAATGCCGGCGAGCACTCCTATGCCACTTGAAAGGGTATGCGTTCCGTTGAGCAGTCGCAGCTTCAGTTCCCGGTACTTTGTGATGTCTGGTGAAATCACAACGCCTTTGTCTGCTTTGGCAAAAGAAAGCGCTTCGGCGACTCTTTGATGAGCTGCCTCAATAGCCCAGAGGCTGTAAGGTTCAGAAAGAATGGCCAGGTCATCAGCGTAGTCGAAATTGCGGTCAGTATCGGGAAGTTTGCCGGGCACAATTCTATCCACCAGAGAGCTACAGAACTGATTGGCTTCGGAGATCCACTTGATGAAAGCTGTATCCAGCTGGTTTTGTTTTGCCAATGCCAGCACGATGTCTTTCAGCTTTTGTCCGTTGTCGACAATGAGTTCTGTAGGCACGATGACAAACCCTGGCAGGCCAGCAGTGTAGCGAGCTTGTAATATGGCCAGCAGCTTACCAGGAAATGATGTTGGAGGCTTGGCTGTGATTTTATCTCCGTCAAGTAAAGCAATTCCCACTTCGGTAGTGTTGGAAACAATGACCTCTATGTCGGGATTGATCGTACATTTCATGATCTCTTCCCACTCGCTTTTAGCGGAAAGCACCCGACTGATGCTGCTGTTGACAATTGTTTGGTCAACAGTTTTTCCTTCTTGAATGCCTCTGACAACATGGGTATATAGTCCGTCCTGCTCCTGGAATTCGTCGGCACCTCCCCGGTCTGTAGACTTAATAACGACAACTCTACCGTTGAAAACTCCCTGTCTGTTGGCTTTGTCGATGAAGTAGTCGATAAGTCCACGAAGCAGGATGCCTGTGCCAAACTGAAGCACTTTTTCCGGGAGGGTAAAGATGTTGGAGGGAGGCACAGCTGTGCCTTTCGGGAATTCAATTTCTTGCAGGGTGTGTTTGCTAAGTTTCATGGAAATCGGTTGGGAGGTCGAAACGGCCCCTAGTTACATAATTTTAGAGAATGCTGAAAAACGGGTTTTACATCTCTACCATTGCTTTGATGACGCCTGTCTTTGGGTCGAGCCAGGAGTCGAAAGTTTTCTTTACTTTATCAAAGGCGACCCGGTGTGTGATATAGGTACCCGGGTCAATAAGCTTACTTTTCATGCAGGCCAGCACATGTTCAAAGTCTTCCCGGCTGGCATTGCGGCTGCTCATCAGGGTGCCTTCCCGTTTGTGAAACTCAGGATGGCTGAATGTGATGTCTCCTTTTTGCAGACCAACGAGTATGTACCGGGCACTGTGGGCCATGTAGCAAAAAGCTTTATTGATGGCAAACAGGCTACCGGTGGCGTCGAAAATCACTGTTGGCATGCTACCGGCTGTGATGTCCTTTATGGCTTCGGCGGGGTTTCCTCCTGAAGGATTAACCGTAAGGGCCACAATGTTTTTTTCTTTGCAAAAGGCTAGTCGCTGGTCGTTGATATCCATTGCTATGGCTTTGGCACCGGCTATTCTGGCAAACTCCATAATACCCAACCCAATAGGCCCGGCACCAATCACCAGCGCAAATTCGCCCTTTCTTATTTGCGCACGTCTTACTGCGTGGGCCCCTATCGCCAGCGGCTCCACCAGGGCCAGCTCTTCCAAGGTGTGATCGTTGCCATGCACCAAAGAATAAGAAGGGACAGAAAGGTACTCAGCCATGCCGCCGTCGATGTGCACACCACTTACTTTAAGGGTTTCGCAGCAGTTGGGCCTGCCAGAAGTGCAGGCAACGCATGTGCCGCAGTTGAAGTAGGGGATGAAGGTAACTTGCTCGCCTTTTGAGAAGCCTGGAGCGTCTGTTTCGACTATCTCAGCTGCGAGCTCGTGCCCCAGGATTCTAGGGTAATTGAAGTAGGGCTGTGTGCCTTCGTAGGCATGAAGATCAGTGCCACAGATGCCGATCCTTTTGATTTTCAGAATGGTGTTGCCTTTGGAAAAGGACGGTTTTGGACTATCCTGATAGTCGAATTGGCCGGGTGTGGTGCAAATAAGAGATTTCATCAGGAGTTGTTCTATTTCAGTTTAGAAGAGTCCATAGGTTGTCAAATAGATGACGAGATAGATGGCGTTGTCCCTTACTTGATTGCAGATCCTTACGAATTAAAGTGCTCTGTCCAGGTGAACGTAGCCGCCATCGACATGAATAAGTTGTCCGGTGGTGTGGCTCGATCTGTCAGAAAGCAAAAACGCAACTGTGTTGGCGATTTCTTCCGGCGTTGTCATTCGGTTTTCCAGCGGAATCCGGTCTGTTACTTTTTTTAGGTACTCTTTTGGGTTGGGCTGTTGGGCCACAAACCATTCGTACATAGGTGTCCAGCACTCAGACACCACCACGCCATTGACCCGAATACCGTATTTCAGCAGTTCAACAGCCCATTCCCGGGTGAGGGCATTGCGTCCGCCGTTGGCCGCTGCGTAGGCCGAGGTGCCACCCTGACCGGTTTCGGCGGTTTTCGACACGATGTTCACGATGGCACCTTTGTCCGCCTTAAGGTAGGGCAGGGCATAATGGGCAATCATATAGTAGTGCACCACGTTTTTATGGATGCTTGCCATGAACTTTTCGTAGCTGCCATGCTCCAGGTTCACACTGTCGTTAATGCCGGCGTTATTCACTACGCCGTCGATCCGTCCAGCTTTTTCAAAAGCAAATTGCACGGCTTTTTCGCATTCTTCCGGGCTGGTCAATTGCGTCGAGCGCTGGTAGGCTTTCCCTCCTGACTTCTCTATGTCTGCCACCACCTTCAGGTTGTCTTGCTCATCAAGACTTATGACGACGGGAATGGCACCTTCTTCCGCCAGGGTTTTGGAAATGGCTTCACCTATGCCTCTTCCGCCGCCGGTGACGATGATTACTTTGTCTTTTAGGTGTAGATTCATAATGCTTTACTCACTCCAAATTATAAAACCTCGCAGCATTTCCGCCCCAAAAAGCTGCTTGTTCACTCCTTGAAAAGCTGGAAAAATAATCGTCGATGAGGTCAACCACCTGCGTGTAGTCGGCTGCACAAAGGCAAACGGGCCAGTCGGAGCCGAACATCAGTCGATCCATCCCAAAGCTGTCAACTGCGGCATCAAGATAAGGGTGAAAGTCAGCCTTCTGCCAGTTTTTCCAATCAGCCTCGGTGACCATACCAGATACCTTGCACATAACGTTGTCGAACTGAGCCAGTGCACCAATGTCCTTTTTCCATTCCTCAATCTTGCCCGCCTTGATGTACGGCTTGGCAAGATGATCCAACACAAAGGACTGATCAGGAAACTCTTTGACTAACTCACAGGCGTTTTTCAGGTGCTTTGGGAAAATGAGAATGTCATAGGTGAAGCCAAATTTCCTGAGCTTCCCGATCCCATTTCGAAAGGCCGACCGCAACATAAAAGCGTCGTCGGCCTCTCCCTGGAGGATGTGACGAAAGCCTTTCAATTTTTTATGCTTGCTAAGCGAGGCGAGCTGCTGCTCAATGTCTTCAGCTTGTAAATCCACCCAGCCCACTACACCCTTGATAAAATCGTTGGCTTGTGCGTTCGCCAGCTGAAATTCATTTTCCTGCTGGTTTTGATCGACTTGTACGAGCACACAGCCATCGATGCCGTGCGCATGAAGCACCGGTTCCAGGTCATCGGGCATAAAATCACGCTGTATCACCTTCATGGAGTCGCCGATCCAGCCATGTCGGGCCGGATCGTACTTCCAAAAGTGCTGATGAGCGTCAATTTTTGGCATGGTTGCAGGCAGTCAGGCCCTCCACGCAACTACCTTCTGCTTCGACACGCCCATGCCGTCGATGCCCAGCTCCATCACGTCGCCTGGCTTCAGGTAAACTGGTGGATTGAAGCCGAGTCCTACGCCTTTAGGTGTCCCTGTAGAAATAACGTCGCCAGGAAGCAGGGTCATGAACTGGCTCAGGTAAGAGATGAGGAATGGCACCTTAAAAATCAGGTCTGAGGTGGAGCCGTCCTGCATCATTTTGCCGTTGACTGACAGCCAGAGACGCACATTGTTGATGTCTTTTATTTCATCTGGAGTGACCACATAGGGCCCGAGGGGGGCAAATGTGTCGCAGCCCTTGCCTTTGTCCCAGGTGCCACCACGCTCCAGCTGGAACTCACGTTCCGACACGTCGTTGTGCAAGCAGTAGCCAGCCACGTGTTTCATGGCATCTGCTTCTGAAACGTAGCTTGCCTTCGCTCCTATGATGACTGCCAGTTCCACCTCCCAGTCAGTTTTTACCGAGTTTTTCGGAATCATTACGTCATCATTTGGCCCAACAAGTGAGGTGGTTGATTTCATGAAAAGGATCGGTTCCTCAGGGATTTTGGCACCAGATTCCTTTGCATGATCGGCATAGTTGAGTCCAATGCAGACAATTTTGGAGGGACGAGCGATGGGGCTACCAATCCTGGCACCTGCCGGCACTTTGTCAAGAGAGGACTTATTTCTTTCAACAAAGCCTTTTAGCCTTTCCAACCCACCGGTTCCGAAGAATTTTTCGTCATAGTCCTCGCCGAGGGGTGATACGTCATAGTGCTGGCCGTCGATGGCTACACCTGGTTTTTCTTTGCCCGCCGGGCCAAATCGTAGTAGTTGCATGTATCTAGGTATTAAGTTTTATAAATCCGCCGTCAATTGGATAATCTGTTCCAGTAATAAAAGAAGCCTCATCGGAACACAAATACAAGACCAGGTGGGCAACTTCGTCGGGTGTGCCCATTCGGCCTATCGGCTGTGTTTTTGAAAGTTTGTCGAACATTTCCTGCTCTTTGCCTGGGTAGTTTTTGGCCAAAAACCCATCCACAAAAGGTGTGTGCACTCTGCCGGGAGAAACGCTGTTACACCGGATATTGTCGGCCAGGTAGTCTTTGGCGACAGACAATGTCATGGCATAGATAGCCCCCTTGCTGGTGGAATAGGCAAATCGATCAGCGATGCCCATTTGCGCAGCCACGCTGGCCATATTGAGAATTACACCGCCCCCAAGCTTTTTCATGATTGGTATGGCCTCATGAATACAATTGTAGACGCCTTTTACATTCACATCCATCACTCGTTGGAAATCGTCCTCGCTGGTTGTGTCGGCTCTGCCAATGTGGGCAATGCCGGCATTATTCACCAGAATATGGATGTCGCCAATGGTTGTAAAAAGCTTTCTTACCTCCGTTTGTTTGCTGATGTCGCAGATATGAGCAGTTGCAGTAAGCCCTTGAGATTTTAAATCGGCGAGGGTGGCGTCGACATTGGCTTGGTTGACGTCAATGATTTGCACGTTAGCACCGGCTTTTGCAAAAGCGAAAACGGTAGCTTTTCCAATACCACTGGCACCTCCTGTAATGATGGTTGTCCTATTTTTAAGATTGTACATTCTTCACATATTATTTTGAGGCATGGCAATGGTCATTGTTTGAATACTAAATAAACTATGAACATATTAAGGGTTTAAAGTATTATAGCTTCGTCATTTAAAATCGGTATGAAGTAGATGAGTCTGGGTGAAATTTTAATAGTTGGTTCTTTTGTATGTCTACTAATAGCCAGGTCTGTAATCAATTCAAAAATCTATAATAGGCTTCATGGCACTTCTCAAGAAATGATCTACTCAAGCATTAATACCAGCGATGAGGAGATCGATAAAAGCTCTGAGTCTATTTTATTTGCCATCTATTGCTCGTTGATAATTGTGTGGTTTAAATTTAGAAGGGAAGACTTGACGCTGGTTATTGCAAATTATGTATTGTCGGCCCTGTCGATTCTTCTAATCATTGTTTTTTTTAGGTATTAATTGTCTAAAGAAAATATTTTATCCATTAAAAGCCACTTTTCGCCAGGTTTAGCTGTGGGCAGCGCCTGCTGGTACTTCCACATCAATTTTTCCCATTCCTGTACTTTTGGGTTTGTGGCATCCATCGCAGCCTTCTTCTCGAAACTAAAAGTACTATTCACATTCATCACCATAAAGAGCCGGTTACCTGAGCGGTATATTTCCATCTGCTCTATTCCACTTTCTTTGATGCTGTCCAAAATTTCCGGCCACACATGCTGGTGATGCCTTTCATAGTCAGCTATGAGTTGTGGATCATCTTTCAGGTCAAGTGTCAGGTAGAAAGTCTGCATCTTCAGTCGTTTACGAAAGTGCTTTATTTCTTTTCATTACTCTCAGGCAATAGATGCCTACTAAAAGGAGGCAGAATAACGGTAAGATGAAAGAAAAGTTGACCTCAGGAATGGAGCCAAACAATTGCAAGTCATTTAATCCAGTTCCTCCCCAGTCGATGATGGCTCCCTGAAGAGGTGGCATCAAAGCACCTCCCACTATGGCCAGTATCAGTCCGGCCGACCCTAGTTTTGCCTCATCGCCCATGCCTCTGAGGGCAATGCCATAGATCGTTGGAAACATCAGCGACATGGCAAAGGAAACACCTACCAGGCAGTACAAGCCTACCATGCCATTAATAAGTATGGCGCCAATACAAAGCACAGACCCAAGCATAGCAAAAATGAGCATCAGTCTGGCCGAGTTGATATAGCGAAAGAGAAATGTGCATATCCAGCGGGCGGTCAGAAACAAGATGGTGGAAGCTACCACATAAACCGTTGCATTTAGCTGATCATCCAGCGGTCGTGACTCGTTCAAATTGGTCACGTACTGATAAATAAACGTCCACACCATGATTTGGCAGGCAACGTAGAAAAACTGAGCCAAAACGCCTTCGTAGTAGTCCTTGTTAGAGGATAGTTTTTTGAATGTCGTTCTTAAATCGAGCTTGTCCACATGTCTGGCGGGATCGTCAATTTTCACCACCATAAACAAAATCATGATAGCGAGCACCACGAAACCAAGCACTATATAAGGAGTACTTACAATGGAGAGGTCATGCTCAATGATTTGCTGTTTCTGTTCTAAAGACAGTAATTCAGTGGGGGCATCGGCGCCAATTTTTGTATCAAGCCTGTCGACGACATAAATCCGTGCAATCACCTGCCCTGTGAGCGCACCTATTGGGTTGAAAGCCTGTGACAGGTTCAATCGCTGCGTGGCTGTCTCAGCTGGCCCCAGCTCAAGGATCATTGGGTTAGCTGTGGTTTCCAGGAACGCCAGGCCAAACGTGAGGATATAGAATGATACTAGAAACAAGTTGTAGCTCACAAGCAGCGCCGACGGATACATGAGCAGCGACCCCAACATAAAAAGAAAGAGGCCGAGAATAATGCTCGATTTATAGCTGTACTTTCTAATGAACAGTGCTGCCGGGATGGCCATGGTGCCGTAGCCTCCGTAGAAGGCGAGTTGGACATAGGAGGCTTTTACATTGGAAATGTTTAGCACATTTTTAAACACCTCAACCATTGGGTTGGTAAGGTCGTTGGGGAAGCCCCACAAAAAGAACAGGGAAGTCACTAAGACAAACCCCAGGGTGTAGTTTTGCTTGCTCGACATAAATAGGTAGGTGTAATAAAAATGGCAGCTAACTGATCTGCCTCTCTAACATACTAAGAAAAGCGCCTCTTTCGAAGCGCTTTTCCTGTATAAGTTCATAAAATGGGGTCGATGGCTAATTATCCCGTAAAGCTGGTCATGATATAGACCACAATGGCCAGCACTACCAGCGAGAAAACAATATCCCAGGCGTTGTAACTGGCTCTGTTTTCGGTTTTTTGTTCAGCGCTCAAAGTGCTAAACGTAAGCCCTTTTATTTGTTCGGCCGATGGTGCGGCAGAAGTCATGCTGACGACCAGACAAACCAAAATGGAGAACAAAAAGAACCACGATGAAAACGTAAGGAAGTTCACGTTTCCGAAGGCATACAAGAAGCTGTCAGGGTTAAGCGAATCGCTTGCCAGCTCCAGTGAGAGTCTGATGAAAACCACAGCCATACCAACGATAAGTGTAGTTAATGCGCCCCTCGAATTGATTCTTTTGTGGAAGATGCCCAATAAGAACACAGCCGCAATTGGTGGTGCAATGTACGATTGTACCGACTGCAGGTATTCATACAATACACCCGAAATATTCTGCATGATCGGAATCCACAGGATGCCCAGCACAACGACAATCCCAGTGGCTATCCGGCCTACTTTCAGCAGCTTGTCGTCTGGGGTTTCGGGCTTTAGCTTTTTGTAAATATCAACCGTGAAAAGCGTGGAGCACGAATTAAACACTGAGGCAAGTGAACTCATCAGGGCGGCCAGCAAGCCTGCGGCCACAAGTCCTTTGAGGCCTACCGGCATCTTGGCCATCAACAACGTGGCAAAGGCCTGGTCAGGTGTGTCCCACGAAAGCTCGCCACGGTTTTTCAAGGCTAGTGCAACCACGCCCGGAATAAGAAACAGAAACACAGGAAGCAACTTTAGCAACCCGCCGAAAATGGTACCCCGGCGTCCTTCTTTGATGTTTTTGGCAGACAACACTCTTTGTACAATGTACTGGTCGGTGCACCAGTACCAAATGCCGACAATGGTGCTGGAGAAAACCAGACTTGGCCACGGAAAGTCAGGGTCGCTGGGTGGGCGCCACATATTGAGGTAGCCTGGCTCCAGCGCTGACCGCATGCCATCCCAACCGCCAACGGCATCAAGACCAATGAATGTAAGTGTACCTGCGCCAATAACAAGCACAATAGTTTGCAGCGCTTCGGTGTACACCACGGCCTTCATACCTCCAAGCACAGTGTAGATGCCTGTAAGAATAACTGTCATCAAGGCGCCAAACCAAAAATCAATTTGTAATAAAGAGGCGATCACAATTCCACCGGCATACACCGTTACCGAGACTTTGGTAAGTACATAGGCCACCAGCGAAAAGACGCTGAGAAACCATCGTGTTCCCGGGCTGAATCTTTTTTCGAGAAACTCGGGCATGGTAAAAACGCCACTGCGGATGTAGAAGGGAAGAAATACCCAGCCAAGCATGAGCACAATCCATGCATGCAACTCGTAAATGAGCATGGGTATTTTGTCGCCTGCTCCTGTGCCAGCAAGGCCGACCACATGCTCCGAACCGATGTTGGAAGCAAAAATGGAAGCGCCAACCACAAACCAACCGATGTTGCGGCCTGCAAGGAAGTAGTCTTCTGTAGTTTTTTGTTTTCGGGAAATGACCCAGGCGGCCAAGCCACCGATTACCACAAAATAGCCGACAATGACTATCCAGTCTAGCGTTTCAAAACTGTTCATAAGTAGGTTTAAGTAGAGTGTAAATGTTAAAATGCACTTTTTAATTATAAGTAGTGAGCGAAAGTAAAATTAAATGCTTAAAATGTGTATTGGAAAGCACTTTCCGATCAAAAGTTAGGGCCAGACTGGCTCTGATGCAATACCCTTGAGCATGTGAAACAGTGAATAGTTAATGTTATGTCTTTGTTTAATTTTCCCAAGTATACTTTATCTAATAAGAATTATAACTAATTTGAGTTTTACTCCAACAACCAGTTTACAATATAGTATATGGCGCTAACACCGTTATCAGGAACGCTGGGCAAGAAAAGGGCTGCACACCTACTGAGAAGGGCCTGTTTTGGTGCTACACTGACGCAGATGGATGAATTTGCTAGTCTCACTGCACAGGAAGCGATTGGCAGGTTATTTATGACTAATATTCCAGAACCTCCTTTGCCGGTAGACCCTTTGACAGGGCAGGAGTGGGTGGTGTCAGGCACTACCGATGCCAATAGCGAAGGGTTCGAGCTTGAACAGTACTTTTTAAGATGGCATATAGGCCAAATGCTCAGCGCAGGTATATCCAATGAGCAATCATTGGGCTATGCTTTCAGGGAACGATTGGTGGTTTTTATGCACACTCACTTTACCACAAAGAAATCGGTGGTGAATAGCAGCCGGGCACTTTATTTCCAGAATGCACTCTTTAGGTTCTACGCTTTTGACAAAGAAGATAGGCTGGTGCCGGGCGACCCGGAGTTGGTTATCCCTGATCGGATATTGGTTAAAAGCTTCAAAGGACTCACCAAAAAGATTTGCCTTGATAATGCCATGCTGGTGTTTCTGGATGGCAGACTGAACGTGAAGGGCAGCCCTAATGAGAACTATGCCAGGGAATTGATGGAGCTGTATTCCATTGGGCGAGGCCTGGAAGGAACATTGCCTGAAGCGGAATTTCAGGGCGACTACATTAACTACACCGAGGAAGATGTGCAGCAGGCGGCAAGAGTGCTTTCCGGGTTTAACACTGACGACAGCTTTTTAACTGTCGATGTGGACACAAATTTACCGAGAGGTGTAATAAAAGGCGGCGGCGGTAGCCATGACAACGGCATTAAGACTTTTAGTGCCAGAATGGGGGGAGCCACCATTCAGCCCGACATAACTCTTCAGCCAAACGGGCAACCCAATGAGGAAAGCATGATCGACGAGGTAGATCAGCTGATTGAAATGATCTATGCCCAGCCGGAGACGGCAAGAAATATCGCCAGGAAGATTTATCGGTTCTTTATTTACCACGAAATAAACGCCGGGATTCAGAGCGGGGTAATTCAGGACATCGCCGATGTTTTTACGGCCAATGATTTCAAGCTACAGCCAACGCTGGAGACACTTTTCACAAGCAGGGAGTTTTACGAGGCCGCAGATGGTGTTGACGATGATAGCTTTGGTGGTATCATCAAGTCACCTTTAGACATGGTTGTGGGTTTCATGCGCTCATTTGGTGTGCAAGCTCCTGACTATGCCACTGACCTTGAAGGGTTTTACTCATTCACGGGATCTCTGTTAGGTAGCGTGGATGTGCAGGGAATGGACTACTACGAGCCATTCGAAGTGGCTGGCTACTCTGCGTATCACCAGTTTCCTTTGTTCAACCGGGCCTGGATTACTACCAACTACCTGACCAATAGGTACAACTTTATCAGGCAACACCTTACCATGGAAACCCCCATGGAGCTTGGTGAAGTCAACGCACTTGAATTTGTACAGACCTATATACCAAATGCTACGGCGGCCAATGCCAGGGCTTTGGTCATTGCGCTGGCTGGGTACTTTCTGCCGATGTCTGAAAACCTAACTTTTGATGCCAATGCAACCAATGAAATAACTGTAGAGCGTCTCAATTTCTTTATGAATGCTTTTCTTTTTAGCCCGCAGATCGACCCCGACCCAGAAGCCTCCTGGACTTTCAGGTGGCAAAATGGAGTGGATACGGAAGTGATTTCAAACCAGCTCACCAATCTGTTGAATGCCATGTTGCAGTCACCGGAGTATCAATTGATGTAATTATGAGGAGGAGAAATTTTATCAGGAAACTAGGTTTTGCAGCTGGAATGCCCATCGCATTTCAGGGTGTACCTATCAAATTGCTTGCTTCCTACGAACCTCTTCAAAGGCTGGCAGCGCAAAGCGACAACGACAGGGTGTTGATTATTTTGCAGATGAACGGCGGTAACGACGGGCTCAACACTTTTATACCCATAGAGCAATACGATCAATACTACAGCAGGAGAGCCAATATTGCTATACCTAACAAAGTTGGCAACCGTACGCTGATTCCTCTCGATAGCACGCTGCTGTCTCCAGATCAGGTGGGGCTCCATCCGGACATGCTGGACTTTAAGTACATGTACGATGTTGGGAAGGCTGCCATGTTTCAGGGGGTGTCCTACAAAAATAACAACGGGTCTCACTTCCGTGGCACCGACATCTGGATGATGGGTGGCACATCCGACGACTACTTTAATTCAGGTTGGGCAGGACGTTATCTCACCAGCCTTTATAGCCCGCAGAAGTACCCGGAGGATTTCCCGAATGCGGCAATGCCAGACCCTTTGGCGCTTGAAATGGGCAATGATGTATCCTTGCTTTTTCACCAGGACGGCAACATTCCGACATCGATAGGACTGGGGGGAAGCCCCACCGGCTTGGCCAATCTTGTGGATCAGCTTTCAGGGTTTGAGGATCAGGGAATAGACCCAAGGGGTATTCCTCCTGAGTTCCTGAGAACTTCGCCCTACGGAAAGGAAATGGACTGGATACTCAGCCTTGAGGATAAATCAGAAACCTATATTAAACGACTACTACAGATTTACGAGAGTGCATCGGCAACAAGCGTTACTTACCCGGAAAGGTATCCCTTCAATGCACCTGGCGGCAGCAAGAGAAATCCGTTGAGTGGGCAATTTCAGCTCATAGCCAGGTTGCTTGGCGGTGGGCTGAAAACAAAGGTGTTCCTTGTGAAAATTGGTGGTTTCGACAGCCATGCTAATCAGGTGGAGGACTATGACTCGACCATGGGAGTGCACGGTGCTTTATTGTACCATATTACCTCAGCCATCAGGGCCTTTCAGCGAGACCTGCTTTCCCGAGGCATTGAGGATAAGGTACTTACAGTGACGCTATCGGAGTTTGGCAGAAGAATTGGCTCAAATGGCAGTTACGGTACCGACCATGGTACAGGTGGGCCGGTAATGATGTTTGGCAGCGGGGTGAAACCGGGTGTTTATGGTACAAACCCGGATTTAACCAAGAGTAATGTGGAAATGCAGCACGACTTCAGGCAGATCTATGCTAATATCCTGCATGAATGGATGGGTGTCGACAAGAGTGTTGTAGCAAACGATATCTTTTTTGAAGACCTGATAGAAGGCCCCAAGGAAACGGGAGGTAACTATGAGCCGATGGATCTTATCAAAGAGGTGATTCTTAGTGCTCCACAGAATCTTTCTGTTAACTTTAAAATTGAGAGCGTTTATCCCAATCCGGCATCTGATGTGGTGAACCTGAAAGTGAAAGTGAACGATGTGCAGGAGGCAGCTTTCAAACTTATTGACGAAACTGGCGCCACGGTTATGGCTTTCACGCAGCGTTTGGCGCCGGGGTCGCAGGAAATAAAAGTGCAATTGCCCAAGCTGTCGCCCGGGGTGTATCTTATAAAAGTTAATTCTGAAAAGTTGAATGATGCAAAAAGACTCATTATCAATTAGGCGGCTGTTGTTGCCCGGGCTGCTACTGTTTGTTATGGCAGTAGCCGAGGCGCAACCTGTGAAAAAGCCGAAGCCTAACAAACCCAAGTATGGGTTTCTTGATACACAATTCTGGCTGGGTGTTAAGTTTGGAACCAACTTTGCCAATCCCATGGCGCAGTCGCAGCTTTCTGGTTTTAGCCCGATCGACTACCCGTCGGATAGGCTGACGAAGACTTATGATAGCTACGCATTACCGGGTGGGCAGGCAGGCATTGAGATGACCTTTTACCACCGGGGCTTTTCTGTTGGGCTTCATCCTATGTATCAAAGAAGCAGGTACCGGTATACGAATAGTCTTGAATGGAATGGAGAGCAGGAGTCAGAAAGATTCGCCACTATCTATGAGTCGGAGCAAAGGGTCGATGTGATCAACGTGCCGATTTTTGTTAAGTATGACCTTATCCAGAATGGAAAGCTACGGCCGTTCGTGCTTGGGGGAGGCTTCTACTCCTTTCTTGTTGGCGCTGAGCGTCAGGTAAAGATTACGCAGACAGATTATTCCTTCGGGGCACCGCAAACCATCGATGGTGGTACGCTTAATCTAGGAGTGAAAGATGCTTTTCAAAACTACTACGGCTGGGTGGCTGGCGGTGGTGCCAGCTTTGACTACTGGAACATTCGCACAGTGATCGAGATTACCTACAACCAATCGCTTAATAGCGTGACCCGGGAGGGTACCAGCCAAAATGAACTGTCGTCACTGGGCGACCAGAATGATGATGTCCATTTGAGTCATATTGTAGGCAGCGTGAGCTTTGTATTCCCGCTCCGCTTTATCGACAAACAATTCCAGGCCCTTTGATTATGAAGAAACTATACTACTTAATTGCTCTGCTGGTATTGCTTGGGTGCAAAAAAGATGATGAGGTTCCGGTTACTTCTTTTACCCGGATTTACGATCATAGCAACTATAATGTTGACTACAGGCCGCTTGACGTGGAAGAGGGCACGGACAGCTATGTGATCCTTGCTACCACAACGCTGGACCGAACACAGTTTCCAGGTATCCAATTAGTTCAAGTCGACAAAGAAGGTGAGTTTGAGAGCAGCTACGAGTTTTCAGAAAACACCATTGCTCCCACTTCTGATCTGATGAAGATCGATACTTTTTTCTATTTCTTCGCCATGGATCCGGTAAGCCTTCAGGCCAGTCTGGTTTCTTTTACTCCAGGCTTCGGAAACATTACCGCTACACTATTGAATGGTTTGCTTTATCCCCTGGCGGGCTCATTAACATCCGACAATCAGTTTTTGCTGTTGAGCTACAATCCTGATGATAAGCTATCGGTAGTTTCAAAAGTCGACAGAACGGGAAGTGTTGGCTCAAGCGCAGCCTATACTATTGGCCCCGGCAGTGATGTGGAAGAAGCCATTATTAATCACTATACACAACCGGATGATAAATCGTTGCCCTTTTTCTGTGGCGAGGTATCCGGTTCGTTGGTTTATTTCAACGGCTTTTTCAATTACAGCATGTCACTGGTTTTCTCCAATTTCTCGGGCGACCCGGCTGGTGTTGTGCAGGGGCAGTTTACTGACGCCGGTGTCAGAAGCGTGCTCCCAATAAACGGAAGTACGTTTGCTATCTCGGGTTACCAGTTTGACGACAATTACATCTATCCATCGGTTACGCTGAGCACCGGAGGCCTTTCTTCGAGCGTTGATTTGTACACCAGCAATGCTGCTGAGTGGAGACCGCATACTCCAGTTGTGCTGAAGAACTATACGCTGAACGAAGTTGAGTATATTATTTACGCGGCGGAAACCAAGAGCAGGCAAATAGCACTCTATATGTACGAGAAGAATTCCGGCAACTTTGCTGGCCTTACCTACATTGGTTACGCCAATCCGTTTTCCCTGTCTTCATTAACCGTGGATGAAGAGAACCATTTGGTGGTGCTGGGTACGACGTACGTTGCGCGACGTTTCAGAAGAATATTTGTTGAGAAGATTTCTGAGACTGATATGGAGAAGAGGGTGCTGAAGACAGAGGACTAACTCCCTGGAGTGAGCACAAAAAAGCCTTACCTGATCACTCGGGTAAGGCTTTTTATTTGTGCGCTATTTACTTTGATAGCGTGAAATCCGGCATTTTAATTGGCTGGCCTCCTTTCATGGCAGATTCGTGCGCCAAAATACCCACACAAGTGATATTGGCTGACTGACGGGCATTTGGATATGGCTCTCTTTTCTCCTGCAAGGCATTTACAAATTCGTTGACCAGATGGGGATGAGAGCCTCCATGACCAGAGCCCTGTATAAAGGATAGGTGCTGGTTGTCGTCGGAGTCGTAGACGCCAGCAGTGGTGAACGACTGGATTTCTTTCGGGAGCAAATGTGCGTAGTCTGGAATGGTCACTTTTTCTGGCGTCTCACCGGTGTGGATCACACTTGGTTCGTGTTCGATCAACGTCCATTCGAATGACTTTTTGGAGCCATACACGTCGAAGCTCTCACGATACTGACGGGCAGTGTTGAACAGAGAACGGGTGATTTCAGCTGCCAGGTCCGAGTTTTTGAACTTGATGTGGCAGGTCTCGATAGCGAAAGGAGAGTTGTAGACAGGTATCAACTTCTCGTCGATGCGGCCTGAGCCCAGGCACGACACCTGCTCAGCCTCCCCTTTGGTGAGCGCCAGCACAGGGCCCACGCAGTGGGTGGCGTAATACATAGGAGGTAAGCCTTCCCAGTAGCCAGGCCAGCCAGCCATTTCCTGCTGGTGAGAGGCTCTAAGGAACTGGATGCGGCCCATTTCACCTTTCTCGTACATTTCTTTTACAAACAGAAATTCACGGCTGTAGATCACCGTTTCCATCATCATATAGGTGAGGCCGGTTGCCTTTACCAGCTCCACAATCTGACGACATTCGTCCACGGTGGTGGCCATGGGTACGGTGCAGGCTACATGCTTGCCAGCCTTGAGTGCCGCAATTGACTGCTTTGCATGGTCGGGAATGGGCGTGTTGATATGCACGGCGTCAACATTTGGGTCTTTCAGCAGCTCGTCGTAGTCGGTGTAGCGCTTTTCGATACCGAAGGCATCGCCGATTTCATTCAGCTTTTCTTTGTTGCGCTGACAAATGGCATACATGTTGGCGCCTGGCAGCTTTTGATAGATGGGAATGAATTCGGCGCCGAAGCCGAGTCCTATGATTGCGATGTTGATGGGTTTATTAGCCATGATTGTATGTGTTTGTACTGAGTAAATCTCAAAAATTACTATCTGATTACTTGGGATACTTGCCTTCCCTTCCAGGTCGGGCAGGCATGACGCTCAGAAAAATGTTTAGTGGAATAAAAGATAATTATTTTGCCCATTGCTTAAGAAATTTCAGCCCCTCTTCTGCAAATATGTCTTGTGTAGGAGCGAATGGCTTCCAAATGCAAACGGCGCCGGCAAGCTCCTGCACATTCGGAGTGAAACTTTCTATAGAAACCACGCCATTGTAGCCAACAGCTTCAAGTCCTGTTTTCAAATCATTCCAATTCGTCATACCAGTGCCTGGAATGCCTCTGTGGTTTTCTGAAACCTGCACGTGAATGAGCTTATCACCGACCGTTTTCACTGCATCGGCCAGGTTTTTTTCTTCTATCGTCATGTGGAAGCTGTCGATCAATACCCTTGCCGCCGGGTGATTGATGTCGTTGATCAGCTTCATCAGGTCCTCTGAATTATTGATGAGGTCGGTTTCGAAACGGTTCAGTGCCTCCAGTGCTATTGATAACCCTCGTTTCTGAGCACTTTCGCAGACCTTTCGCAGGTTAGTGACAGCCAGATCCCATTCTTTTTTTCTTTGTTCGGGAGGTACAAGTCGTGCTTTCCCAACTGCTGAATACATAGGCCCGGCTACGAACCTGGCTCCTACGGCTTCGCAGATATCGAAACATTGTTCTATGTAATTGAAGCAGTTTTTGTGAATAGCAGGATCTTCGTTGGTTAAGTCCCTCGTTGGCCCAAACGCTCCACAAATGATGGGCTTGATGTCATTGTCCTTAAGGGCACGGTTCAATATGCCGGTATCGATCAACGCAGGATCTTCCACGGCTATTTCTACCGCATCGAAACCTATTTTTCGGATTTTCGGAAAAAGCGATACAGAATCGGAACTGAAAGGACTCGTCCAAAGCCAGGTGCTTGCTGCAAATTGTACATTCATTAGCCTTTAATTCTTTTAGAAGCCTCAGGTTCCACCCCGGCATTTGCCGGGGTGGACGGTTCTGAGACCGGTAGGTAAGTTTGGTAATGGATAAAGGAAATCAAGACTCACGTCTGAAGCAAGTGCCTTGACGTGAGTTTGATATTTTCAATTTAGTCGGCTGATTTGCCGTTTGTTACTTTCAAAATGCCATTCATGATCCTCCAGTGGCCCGGGAAAGTACACAGGTACGGGTAGTTGCCTGGCTCCGATGGTGCAGTGAAGGTCAACACTACTTTTTCTCCCGGATTTACCAGCCTGGTTGAATAAAGCAGTTCCGGAACATCAGGTATGTAGCTCTTCTCAGCGCCGTTGGCATCAGCCGCCATTTTGTCTGCAGCGGCTCCCACGGTTTCCAGTGTGCCTGGTTTCACAATGAGCAGGTTATGCTGCATGAAGTCGACGTTTTCAAAAATAATAGCGATGGTCTGGCCTGCCTCTACTTCAAGTGTTTTGAGGTCATATTCCATTTTGTTTGGAATTGTCTTCAGCACGATCACCTTGTCGGCGTCAAGAGAAGCCGATAGGTTATTGTCGCCGCCCACTTCTGCCACCAGGTTGTAAATGCCCCGGGTGAAGCGTTCTATGGTGCCGCTTTTAACCCCGGTCATGCCATCAGCTTCCTTGTCGATGCGCAGCCCCTGTTTTAGCTCCTTGTCAAACAACCCTCCGGTTTTTACAGAAACCGCCGGGACATTATTCACGATAAAAGTGGCACCTGCCTCGGTTAGCTGAAACTCCCATTTGAAGCTCACCGGCATATCGGCCGTACCTTTTCCGGTATATGTTTTCCCATTCTGGTTGACCACGACAATGAAGTCATCGTTGTCGGCAAATACACCATAGCCGTTAACCTTGTCTCCGTGCTGGATAAGCATCCCGTTGAGTATGGTATTGCCTTTCCAGATATTGCCGCTGAGGTAAATCTCTTTGCCTACCACTGAAGGGAAGTCAGCTGCAGCTACATACTTGGTGCCGCCAAGGTTCAGGAGCGTGAAGCTGGTGCTGGAATAGATTTGCTCCGTGAGTCCTTCGGGCTTAAGTTCGGTTGTGTTTTGCAGGTAGGTTGCAATGAAACCGTTTTTGTGGGCTAGCGACCCGGCCCTTACAGCCTTGGATAGCCATTGATCGGCTGCATTTTCTTCGTTGAGGCTAGCTTCAAAGAACATTTTACCCAGCTCGTTGGAAGGAGCCATGTAACACGCCTCGATAAATGCAGCGAGTCTTGTGTTAAGATTAGGGTCATTAAATGACCCAGCGTTGAAATATGATTCCAATGTAGTAGCATTCTTTGGCAAAGCCTGAATGGCAGCTTTCCTAACGCCCGGATTTGCATTGCGTAAGGCGTTGGTCACTATTCGTGTAGCTTCCTCATTTGTTCCATTCAGTGCGCCAAGGCCTTCAATTGCCCAAATGGCATGAATGGCTGGTGCATTTACGCCTATCTCATCTTCTTTGGATGAGCCAATCAATTCATAAAGCTGTGGAAGGATGTTTTGGTCACCTTCCTCAACAATCAGACGCTGGGCAGTAAGCCTCCAAAACATATTGCTGCTTTTCAAGCCTTTGATGAGGGAAGCTGGTTCTTTGCGGTCGAGAACGATCTTTTCGGCCTCCGGGGCACCTTTGTAGGAAATCTTGTAAATCCGGCCATGGGTGCGGTCACGTAGTGGGTTCACATGCGCATTTCCTTTTCCATTTTCGAAGCCAGTCGGGGTAGGGTTGTGCTGAATGATGAAGTTGTACCAATCGAGTACCCACAGGTTGCCATCAGGGCCCACTTCCGCATGCACAGGTGACATGTACTCATCGGAGGCCGCCATCATGTTCCAGCCGTCGCTTTCTTTGAAGCCGGCGCCGTCTACTTCAAATATGCCTTTGTGTAGCAGCTTGCCGGTTGGCTCGGCTATGAAAGCAACCCTGTTCCAATATTCTTTCGGGAAGCGACGGGCAGTATAAAAGTTGTGCCCGGCTGCAGCTGTGAATCCGCCAAACACATCGACCTGCCTGTAGTTTTTGGTTACAGGATGCATGGCGTAGTGGCCGTCCAGTTTGGTGGCGAAGTCGTTCGAGAAGTTTTTCACTTTTTTGGTGAAGGCATAGGGTACATTGACATATGCCGTGTGGGTATTGTTGGCGGTCGAAACAAAAATGTCGTTGTTTTCGGTGAAGCCCAGTCCCCATGTGTTGTTGGTTGTGCGGGTGTGGTGCGACATGTGTTTGAAGTCACGGCTGAGGTTGAAGACTGCCTGGTCATACTCAAAATCATCGTCGCCAATTTTACCTTCAAAGCCAGAGTAGCCTACGGTGCCCCAAATTTTGTTGTTGAACCCGTATCTTAAGTTGGATGGTCCGGCATGAGTGTCAGATACTCCCCAGCCTCCCATTACTTCTTCTCTTACGTCTGCCTTGTCATCACCATCGGTGTCTTTCAAAAACAAGAACAATGGTGCTTGCGAAATCAGGATGCCCCCGTTCACAAATACTATACTGGTTGGTATGTTGAGCTTGTCGGCGAATACTGTGAACTTGTCGGCCTTGCCATCACCATTGGTGTCTTCCAGAATTTTGATTCTGTCGTCACCTACGCCGTCTTCGTCACGCACGGTGTTGGGATAGTCAACGGTTTCAACCACCCAAAGGCGGCCTTTTTCGTCCCAGGCCATGGCAATTGGGTTGATGATATCAGGCTCCGATGCGAAAAGCGACAGCTCGAACCCGGGAGGTATTTGGATATGGGTCATTGACGAATCGGGAGACAACGGTGCTTGAAGCTTTGGTGCCGGGTCTCTCTTTTCGTAGTTGGGTATTACGGCATCTGAATAGCTGAGCTTGGCTATTTTGTATTGTTTGGCTTTCTGTGCTGCCTCGTCGCCCACAGCCCAAAAAATCCCATTTGCTACAAGATCCTGGAAGCCAGGGTTATTCCATGTGCGCTCGTCGTGTCCGTAAGCGGTATAAAACACTCTGCCTTTGCCCTGGTTTCTTGCCCATGTCCATGGCTCGTGATGATCGCCTTCCACTCTTTCCATCAGAACGGTGTTGTCGCTGGCGAGCTTATCATGCACGTAGGTTTCATCCCATGTTTCAAATGGAGAGAGACCTTGCATCACGGGATGCTCCGGCATCAGGATATCGGCTGTAAAGGTGCCTGTTTCATGTGTCTTGAATTGGCCACCCATCAGATCGACCACTTTTGGCGAATTACGGAAACACCAGGTAGCGCAATGGATGGGGATGAAGCCTTTACCACCTTCAACAAAATCCAGCAATGCTTTTTCCTGTGAGGAAGTAATTGAATCGTGGTTGGCATAAAGGATAAGCCCATCAAATTTGGCCAGGTTGGTGGCATTCAAATCATTGGGATCGTTCGTGTAGGAAATGTTAATGCCCTTTTGTGCGACGGCCTGCGCCAGGATAGGAGCATATTTTTCTGAAGGATGGTGCTCACTTGCATGTCCCAGAAAAAGGATTTCCAGCCTCCTTGGGCCACTGTCATTGCTGCACGAGGTAAAGAACAAGGTCATTGCCAAACTGAGAAGCCCGAGAACTGCTCTGGCAGAGGTTAAAGTAGGTATTGTGTATTTCATTACTTAGTTGTTTTCGACTACCGATTACGCTCGGATGATTTTTATTTATTCAACAATGAGGCGTATTTAAAATGCATGTGATCTGTCAATCTGACAACCCAGTTCATTTTTGACTATCAATATTGCAAAATAGAATTCACTAATGCTCTCACTTTTTTGATCTGTTCTGACTTTATTTTAACTTACTTATCAGTCATTTATTCTTTTTTATGAGAAAATTGTGGCACTGAAACCAAGCCGTATCGCATTTCACCCATGAGAGTACCTATTCAAAAATCGGCCATTCCAGATTCCAGGGTATTTGTTATCAAAGACCTGCAGGATGCGTATTTCGACCCCAACTGGCATTTTCACCCGGAGTATCAACTCTTTGTAGTACTCAAGGGCCATGGAACCAGGTTTGTCGGGGATACGATCAAGCCCTTCAAGGAAGGCGACCTGTTACTTTCTGGTCCTAATCTGCCCCATCTGTGGCGGTGCCATGAGTCTTATTTTGCCAAGGACAGTCAGCTGTCAACAAGAGGTATTGTTATTTACTTCGATGAGAATTTTCTAGGCCATCAAATGTTGGAAAAAGAGGAACTTGCTGGTTTGAAGTATCTCTTCGAAAAAGCAAAGCGAGGGCTGGAATATTATGGACATACACGGAGTCAGGTAAAAGAGTGGATGCTCAAAATGGTGAATTCGGAGGGGATCGAAAGCGTTATTCAGTTTTTGAAGATACTTAGTGCACTTGCACATTCGAAGGAGTACAGATATGTGTCGTCGGGCCCGGCCAGTTTTCAATTGAAAGCGTCTGACGGAGACCGGATGAATCTGGTTCATCACTACGTCATTGACAACTTTAGGCAGAAGATTACGCTTGAAGAAGCGGCATCGCTGGCGAACCTAAGCCCGGTCGCTTTTAGTAGGTATTTTAAAACGAGGGCGAACAAGACTTTTTCGTCATTTGTAAGTGAGGTAAGAGTGGGGCAGGCCTGTCACATGCTTGTGGACGGTGAGCTTTCCGTGGCGGCCGTTGGCTTTGACTGCGGCTATAAAACGCTTTCGAACTTCAATCGTCAGTTCAGGGAGATCACGGGCATGGCTCCGCTGGAGTATAGAAAAGAGTATCGGAAAGTGATTTAACCTGGAGTCTCTTGAAAAAAGCTACATTGTTGCAACTAGATTATTGCAAAAAGCGTATATTAGTATTGCAAATGCAATAATCCCATAAGCTGGTGTAAGTAGGTAAGCAGTTGGAGTGGGCGAAAAGAAAACAATTTATGGCTGAGGAAAGCAATAGGTCTGAAAAGCGTTCGTGGCGGATAGCAAACGTGAATAACGAAGTGGCTACAATTAATGTAGATACGGAAGCTTACCATTTTCTCAAGCCTTATGCTCAGAATGATGATCCGCCGTTGATGGCCAAAGAGCCGGAGCTTGTTTTTGAACGCATTAAGCCAATGGTGCAATACCTGGGCTATAGTCAGCAGGAGTTATCCGGTGTGTTGGAAGTTGACCCCAGCACACTGTTCCGGTGGGATAAAGGTGATAAAACAATAGGTAAAATGAGATCTAAAGCCATGTATGATATTGACCACATCATTGCTAAGGGGGTGAAGGTTTTTGGGTCGGAGAGGCAATTGAAAGAATGGCTCTCTACTGTCAACCAGGCCTTGGGCAATCAAAAGCCTATTGAGTTAATCAAAAGCCCCTATGGAATAGAGCTGGTTGACAATGCTATGGAGGCGCTATTGTGGGGCAACGTTTTGTAGGTGAAATACTTTCGACTAATCAATAAGATATTTGACTCAACCCCATTGGGCTATGGAAGAGCCGGCGGTAGATGGAACTTTCCCGGCACCCCTATCATTTACGCCAGCAACGTCAGCGCCATCACGTTTATGGAGCTGCTGGCTATTAAGGGGCCAGTAGTGGCGAACGGGTCGTGGGTATTGATCACCATTCAGATAAATGCAGACGCTCCTCACCTGATGTCGGAGGACTTACCTCCTGACTGGGGGCGTCGACCTTACCCGACCTCGACTCAGGCGTTTGGTACCAATTGGGCGCAGCGTATGATGTCACCCTTTTTGAAGGTGCCCTCTTGCCGTATTCCATTGTCCAGCTATTCGGCGGAGCATAACCTGTTGATCAACCCCTTGCACCCGGAAGCTATGAAATCAATTAAGATTATAGCTACAGAAGAGGTGTCATTCGAGTTGAATGAATGGGGCTGACCAGAAAGTTCGGGTGGGTTTAGAGAAGTTTTATAGAAAAAAAGCACTGCCCTAAGGACAGTGCTTTTTGTTTCTGCACCAATGTGGTTACTACTCCATCAGGCTTATTTTGTACACGGTTGTTTCGTGGTATGTTTCCCCTGGCTTCAGTAGGGCGCTTGGAAAATCAGGCTTGTTGGGTGAGTCAGGGAAATGCTGCGTTTCCAGACAAAAGCCAGTGTTCCTGCTGTAAGGGATCCCGTCGTCACTTTTTACGTTGCCGTTCAGGAAGTTGCCGGTATAGAACTGGACGCCTGGTTGGGTGGTGGCCATGTCGAGCCTTCTGCCAGAAATAGAGTCGGTAGCGATGGCCCCTGGTCTTAATTTTCCCGGCTCTCCGTCAATTACGAAATTGTGATCGTAGCCGTAAGGATCGCCACCTGTATCTGCTATTCTGGAGCCAATTTTCATGGCCGGGCCAAAGTCGAACGGTGTTCCTGCCACGGGGGCCAATTCACCGGTAGGAATTAGCCCAGCATCCACAGGTGTGTACTTTTGTGCTTTAATCCTTAACTCATGGTTCAAGATGGTGTTGGCGGGGCTCCCGGTCAGGTTAAAGTAACTGTGGTTAGTGAGGTTGAGAACAGTAGCTTTATCAGTAGTGGCTGTGTAGTCGATCTTTAGCTCATTTTTGGCAGTCAAAGTATAAACTACTTTCACTTGCAGGTTGCCAGGATATCCTTCCTCTCCGTCGACACTCAAGTAGCTTAGTTCCAGCGAAGGCTCGTCTCCATCCACTGCCTTGGCCACCCACACTTGCTTATCAAAGCCTTTTTTGCCGCCGTGAAGGTGATTCTCTCCGTTGTTTTTAGCCAGAGTATAAGTTTCTCCATCAATGGTAAACTGACCTTTGGCTATTCTGTTAGCATATCGGCCTGCGATCGCCCCAAAAAACGGATGGCCGGCCAGGTATGTTTTCAAACTGTCGAAGCCCAAGACAATGGAAGAAACCTTTCCATTTTTGTCGGGGAAATTCCACTTAGTAACAATTCCGCCATAGTTGGTGATTTTCACTTCAGAACCGGCGTCGTTAGTCAGCGTGAATAGCTGAACCTTTTTGCCATCTACCTCACCCCAATCTGCAGCAGATATGTGGGAGGCGGTTGTAGTCTCCTCGGTCTTTTCTTTAGTAGGCATTGTGCAAGCGTTTAGGCCCAGGGCCAATAAGCAAAGTAGTATAGTAGGTTTCATATTGGTGAGGTAAAGCCAGAGCATCGCTTTTGATACTCTGGCTGGTTTTGGTCTAGATGTACCTGTTGATCAGGTTCTCGATATATTCCTGACGACCACTGGTCATGGCTGGCTCTCCGTTTTCGGCAGCATAGTTGCGAAGATCTTCCAAAGAGAGCTTACCCTGCTCAAACTCCTTGCCTTTTCCGCTATCGAATGAGGCATAACGGTCTTTGCGAATCTTCTTGTATTCCGACTTTTGCAAAATATTGTCGGCAGCTACCAGTGCACGGGCGAAGATGTCGACGCCACCAATGTGGGCATAGAACAAGTCCTCCATGTCAGTAGAGTTTCTTCTGATCTTAGCATCGAAGTTGATGCCACCACCACCAAAGCCACCGTTTTGCAGAATGATCATCATAGCTTCGGTCACCTCGGTGATATCGTTAGGGAACTGATCAGTATCCCAGCCGTTCTGGTAATCGCCTCTGTTGGCATCAATAGAACCAAGCAAGCCTGCATCGGATGCTACTTGTAGTTCATGGGTGAATGTATGACCAGCTAATGTAGCATGGTTTACTTCGATATTCAGTTTGAAATCTTTGAGCAAATCGTGCTGACGAAGGAAACCAATTACAGTGGCTGAGTCGTAGTCGTACTGATGCTTGGTGGGCTCGCATGGCTTAGGCTCAATGAAGAAGGTGCCTTTGAAGCCTTGCTTACGGGCATAGTCTTTGGCTTTGTGAAGGAACATCGCCAGGTGATCCTGCTCTCTCTTCATGTCCGTGTTCAGTAGCGACATGTAGCCTTCACGACCTCCCCAGAACACATAATTTTCGCCTCCAAGATAGATTGTCGCATCCAAAGCGGCTTTTACCTGCGCTGCACCGTGTGACAGCACATGGAAATCCGGGTTGGTAGAAGCGCCATTCATGTACCGGACATGAGAGAAAAGATTAGCTGTGCCCCAGAGTAATTTTACGCCGCTGGCCGCCTGTTTTTTCTTGGCATACTCAGCAAGGGCCTGAAGTCTTTTTTCATTTTCAACCACGTTGTTGCCATAGTCAACCACGTCCACGTCGTGGAAGCAATAGTATGGAAGGCCCAATTTTGTCATGAATTCGAAAGCAGCATCCATCTTGTCTTTTGCTCTTTCTACTGCATCGCCTTTCACGTCCCAGGGGAAAATATGCGTAGGTGCACCGAAAGGATCGGCACCACTGCCAACAAAGGAGTGCCAGTAGGCTACTGCAAACCGCAAGTGCTCCTTCATAGTTTTGCCTGCTACTACTTTGTTTTCGTCATACCAGCGGTAGGCCATAGGGTTGTCGGAGCCTTGTCCTTCAAATTTAATTTGACCTATGCCTTTAAAAAATTCTTTTTCTCCAAGAGTTATTGCCATGTTTCAAGTGTTTTTGGGGGTTTAAAAAACAGGGCGTTAAGTTAGCAGAATAATGAGATGAAGGCGAAATATTTTCCATTTTATAAGTTTTCCCAATTGTTATTCCACTGGGAATGGTAGCCTCAATTGCATCATGATCAAAAATTGTTTGCGGCATCTCCAACCTTTCGATTTCGATTTCCGTCTACTCTTCAGCTTTACTATCCACATCTACTGACCGAAACTTCTACCGGGTGAATTTTTTAAAGCGAGTACCAATATTTTTAATTTTCAAATAAACATGAAGGTCAAATTTCTTAACTTTTTTGCAGCCACTGCCCTGGTGGGTATGTTTGCTGCCTGTTCTGGCGACGACGATGCACTTCCAGGTGAAAATGAAAACCCAGGAAGTCAAAAAGCATCAATTAAGCTTTCTTTTAACCCGCCTCCACTTTTCAACGCTTCCGAAAGGCAACCAGCATATGCTGTAATTGCCATGACGGACAACAATCAGGTAGAGGTGGTGAGCAATAAGAAAGTAACACTTTCCCTCAAGGCAGGGAGTTATTTCACTGAGGAATTTGAAATGCCTTCGGCCACGTACCGGCTTTCCAGCTTTGTAGTTTTCAATGCAGAGGATAAAGTGGTGCTGGCAACTCCGCACGAAGGATCGCTGAAGGGAGGGGAGCTCCAGATGGGCTTGCCACTGGTGGTTGACGGAAAAGCAGGGGGTGCAATTGTGGCTAACACAGAAGTGGGTCAGGTCTTTGTGGTGGAGGATGCAGCTGACTTTGGTTACGCTGTCGAGGTTTTTGGCGGAAAGAGCGATGAAGTGACCCTTGTTTCCTTTAGTGCATCTGTCAATGTTGGTGGGTTTGTTTATGACGATGTCAAGCCGTCGGTATTAATTACGGCTACCGACGACGAAGGTAATTCGTGGTCAGTTGGCAGAGATATTGAAGGCGTGGAGAATATCAGTATTCCGACAAGATTCGACAATTATTACATTAGCTGGACGCACTGGGGCGATATTTACGAGAGAGAGCTGACAAGAGAGGAGCTTTTTGAGAAGCGTGCTGTGAAACTGGAAGGGCAAAAGGCAGCCAAAAGGCTGAAGAGTGAGACTGAGTTTATGCTGCTGGCTGAGGGTTCGAAGCTGGAAAGCCACGTAGATTACATTTACAATGAGGAAGGCAAGCTAGCCAGGAGAGATTTTTATCACTTCAATCACGATACCAATGAGTGGGTACTCCAGCTAATCACATGGTACGAGTATAAGAACGGCCGACTGGATAACGTCAAAAGGACTATGGACAACACGCTGCTTGATACGCAGCAGTACTATTACAGAAGCGATGGCAAGGTTTCAAAAGTTGTGCAAACAGGGTTAAACGGAGGTCAGGAAGCTGTCTGGTTATATAACTCGCAAACGGATACGTTTACTGGCATACGGTACAGTTTTGACAATGGGAATTTTTTCACCTATCACTACGAATTTGATAAAGGAAACATCGTTTCTGAATATTCGGGTGTGGGTGGTACAGCGGGATCTAGTTCCAGCCAAAAGCACTACGATTCTTTTATCAACCCACACTATTTGCTGGGAATTACCGACTATTTCCTTCGTGAGTCAAGTAAGAACAACGTGAATGGTCAGACTCAAAGTTATGCCGGGAGCTTCCCAATATATGTGCCTGGCCAGTACACCTATACTTATCAAAGCGGCTACCCTATGGAGAAACAGGTGAAGTATGTTGGCTACCAGAATCCAACTGCCACGTATACTTCAAAGACTGTGTACGAATACGAAAACTAACTGGCCAAATAACTAAAAGGGCTGCTATTGTTTAACGATAGCAGCCCTTTTCTATTAACCAAGATGGCTTTTCAGAATTCCAAGCCACTTTTCATAATGTGGCTCATAATCGATATTTTTTGAAGGTTCTACTACCCGAAGCCTTTTCATGTTCTTGAAGGCGTCTTTCTGGTCTGCGTAAACGCCAGAGCCCAAGCCGGCACCTACAGCGGCGCCCACACTGCCATCACCCTCATAGAGCTCTACAGGCACGCCTGTTACGTTCACAAATGCCTCTGTGAACACATCGCTCAGGAACATGTTGGCATAACTAGCCCTGATCACCTTAGGGCTCATGCCATTGTCTCTCATAATATCGAGTCCGTAACGGAACGAGAAAGCAATACCTTCCTGCGCTGCCCTGAACAATTCGTGTGGGCCGTGAGTGTTGAGGTCAATGGTGTGGATGTGGGCACCTATTAGTTTATTCTCGAGCATGCGTTCCACGCCGTTGCCAAAAGGCATCACATAGAGGCCCCGGCTGCCTGGCTTGGCTTTGGCCGCTTCTTCATTCATTTGCTCATAGGTGAGGTGCTGTCCGGCTACCGATTTTATCCAGCGGTTCATTATGCCCGTACCGTTGATGCACAGCAGCACGCCCAACCTCTTTTTCTCACTGGCGTAGTTTACGTGGGCAAACGTGTTTACCCTCGACTGCGGATCGTAGCTTACCTGATCAGTTACACCATAGATAACACCGGAGGTGCCTGCGGTGGCTGCCACTTCGCCCGGCTCAAATACATTGAGTGACAGGGCGTTGTTGGGCTGATCTCCGGCCTTGTAGGTGACAGGAATACCAGCTTTCAAGCCTAACGGTTCGGCAACGGCGTAGCTTACTGTGCCGTGTTCCGAGAAGACAGGCTTGATGTCGGGCACCATGCTTTTTGAAAAACCGAAATAGTTGAATACCGGGTCAGAAAGCTCGTCCTTTTGAAAGTCCCAGAAAATTCCTTCAGAAAGAGAGGAAACTGACGTGGTAATTTCGCCAGTGAACTTCATGGCAATGAAGTCACCTGGGAGCATGAGCTTGTAGGTTTTGTCGTACAAGAAAGGCTCATTTTCTTTGACCCAAGCCAGCTTGGAAGCTGTGAAGTTACCCGGAGAATTGAGCAAAGAGGAAAGGGCCACGCTTTTGCCGATGGCTTTGAACGCCTTATCGCCTATTTCTACCGCCCGGCTGTCGCACCAGATAATTGAGTCACGCAGCACTTTTTGGTCTTTGTCCACAATCACCAGCCCGTGCATTTGGTAGGCAATGCCAATAGCCCCAATGTCTTTGGGGTTATATTTTTTGGTAGCGTTAAGCTTTGTGATTGCCTGCTGCGTGTATTCCCACCACATGTTGGGGGATTGTTCCGCCCAACCTGGCTCTGGCGACAAAATCGTCGCCTCCGTTTCCGGATAATGAGTGGAAGCAATGCATTTTTGCGTTTGGGCGTCCACTACAGAAATTTTGACGGAAGAAGTTCCTATATCTATACCTAATAATAACATGGTGCAAATTTGATTAAATGTGTGCTAAAATAGCAAACCTATCCCAAATCCATTTCATTTTACGGATCGGGTGTTTGATTAAGTTTCGGTGATGTAAGCTACTAAATGGTTAACAGCAAGCCGTAGTTCTCATCAGTGTCAGAGAAGAAAGACTCGGAAAGGTTTTCCTTTCCCTGCGCTTTGTAGTCGGGCTGCTGTTTTTGATAGGAAGAATTTAGCAGTGGAGATGAAACAAGGAAGTCCGCTGTTGCTCTGTTGCAGGCAACGGGAATGTTCCAGGCCATGCCTATTCGCAGCAACGCCATCACTTCAGGGTCGCTTGGCAACTGTGCCAAAGGATCCCAGAAAAAGATGAGAATATCTATTTCTCCTTCGGAAATTTTGGTGGCTATTTGTTGATTACCACCCATAGAGCCACTTTTTACCTTGGTCACAGGTAAGTTAAGCTCTTTTTCTACAAGGTTCCCGGTAGCCTCGGTGGCGAAAAGAGAATGACCAGCTAATACACCCTTGTTAAAGAGTGCCCACTCAATCAGGTCTTTCTTTTTATAATCGTGCGCAACAAGCGCTATATTCTTTTTATCTATCGTATCCATTGTTGTGTCAACTTTCAAGTCAATCAATTTCCGTTCAAACACCATGCAGTGTCAACTTCTCAATGATTTGTACAAATTTAACCCTTTTTCTTAATAAAAGATTCGTTTCATTGCAACGTAATCAGGCCATTAGAGGTTGTGTTTTTCGGAGAAATCGATTGCAAAGTTCTTAACAAACCGTTGCAGAGAAATTTTGCTCAGTCATTTTTTTTTCACTGAAATGGGAACATCGAAGGTGCATCATCAAAAATGATTTTGTGGTGACCGTCAAAAGGTTTAACTATATCCTCAGGAGACGGTAGATTTGAATGATGTGAGATGGCAAAAAAAGATGGTGGAGTGAAAACAGGACTGACAAGGCAAATGGGCATTCTGGGCCTTGCAGCTACTGGCATTTGCTCGATGATGGGGGCGGGCATCAACGTGGTGCCTTTCATGATACAGCGAAATGTGCCCGGGATCGGCCCTTATGTGCTTCCGGCTTTTTTGGTGGCTGCCGTGCCTGCTATTCTTGCGGCCATGGCCTATGCCATACTCAGTTCGGCTATGCCCAGGGCGGGTGGCAGCTATGTCCATGTAAGCAGATCCCTCAATCCATATCTGGGTTTTGTTGCAAGCTTTTCCCAATGGTTTGGCCTTTCCGTGGCCATCGGCGTTGTGTCTTACGTGGTCGTTCCTTTCCTGAGAGATGTCGCCTTTGGCCTTGGGTGGCCGGAAATAGGAGAAATTTTGGAGTTGGGGTTGGTTCGCCTGGCTATTTCATTTGCCTTCCTTTGGATTTTTGTTCTTGTTAATATTCAGGGCATTAAACTTTATGAGCGTACATTGATTCCGCTGATGTTTTTGATGTTCGGTCTCGGTGCTATTGTAATTGTGGTGGGCTTTGCACATGACCAGGCCGACTTTGTTAGCGCCATTCAGGTAAAAGAAGGCAGGCAAATAGCAGAGGCGGCAAGCAAGGCTTTTGATTGGAAGATTTTTGTAACAGCCTCGGCCTTGCTGTTTTCCAGCTTTATCGGGTTCGACTCGATAGCGCAGGCAGGGGGAGAGGCGAAAAATCCGGGCAAGTCGCTGCCCATTGCGATAGCTATCGCTATTCTGACTGTGGGTGGGTTTTACTTCCTATTCACATGGGCTGTTTATCATACCGTGCCGTGGGATTTCATTGCCGCTGAATCTATGCAAAAAGATATTTCAGCGCCTGGCCTGTTGAGCTATGTGCTGCCCCCTGTTTGGGGTGTGCTTATTTTGGCTGGCGCTGCCATTGCGCTGATCAACGACTTGCCGGCCATGATCCTGTCGGTTTCCAGACTCATGTTTGCCTGGGCTGAGGACGGAATATTCCCCAGGAGTGTCGCTCGGGTACACCCCGTTCGGAAAACTCCTGCGACAGCCATTGTCGTCAGTGGAGTTATGGCTTCGATCGGTGTATTGGGGTGCCACCTTGCGAGCGATTTCTTTTTAGGGATAGATATTATGGTGACCTCCATGCTCGTTAACTTCCTTTTGATGGTGATCTCAGTTTACACTTTGCAGAAAAGAAACCCAACACTTGCAAACGGCATTGTGGTGGTGAAGGAGCGGTGGAAGCAGGTTTTCATTGCTGTGGCAGGCGCTGTTTTGCTGGGTAGCCTGCTTATAGTGCACGTCGTCAAAGACCTGGCAAGCAGTCCCGGCGCATGGTATTTCCATTCTACCTTTATATGGATAGTGGTGATGATTGTCGCTACAATGATTTATTTTCGTGAAAAAGGAAAACTCACCAAACAGGGCGTCAACCTGTCGGAGAGGTTTTCGCAACTACCCCCTGAATAAGATTTGCTATGAGTAATAGAGTGGAATATTGTGAACTGGCACCTGACCTTAAGATATCGAGAGTACTTACGGGGTTGTGGCAGGTAGCCGACATGGAAAGAGACGGCAAAACGCTGGATCTTGAAGTCGCTGCGAAGTCGATGAAAGCTTATGGAGATGCCGGGCTGGTCACTTTTGATATGGCTGATCATTATGGTTCAGCTGAAATAATTGCAGGCATCTACAAAAAGAAATACGCCGACTACCGGCCTGTGAACTTGTTGACAAAATGGGTGCCCAGGCCTGGTCAGGTGACAAAAAAGGACGTGAGAGAGGCTGTGGCCACTGCGCTTGTGCGCATGAATATGGAGCAGCTTGACCTGATGCAGTTTCATGCCTGGAACTACGCTGACCCTATCTGGCTCGATTGTCTTTATTGGCTGGAAGAGCTGAGAGAAGAGGGGCTGCTGAAGCAAATTGGCCTCACGAACTTCGATGCAGCCCATTTGAATATGGTGCTGGAAAGTGGGATCAAAGTGGTATCGAACCAGGTGTCTTATTCTCTGCTTGATCAAAGAGCAAAAGGAGACATGGCTGCTGTGTGTGAAAAGCATGGGGTGAAAATCCTGGCATTTGGCACATTGGCCGGCGGTTTCCTGACCGAGAAATGGCTGGGTAAGCCCGAGCCGAAGCAGGAGGCAAGCTTGACATGGTCGCAAATGAAGTACAAACGCTTTGTGGATGTCGCCGGAGGCTGGAAGAAACTGCAGGAGTTGCTACAGGTGCTTTCAAAACTTTCTGAAAAATACCATGTGTCAATGGCCAATGTGGCCACCCGCTACATGCTGGAGCAGCCTGCTGTGGGTGGGGTGATTGTGGGTGCCAGACTGGGAGAAAGTGAGCACGTGATGGACAACCTCAGGTTGTTTGACTTCCGGTTGGATGCTGACAGCAAGAAAGCTATTGAAAATGTGATTGCAGGGTTCAGTCCTATTCCCGGCGATTGTGGAGACGAGTACAGAAAACCACCGTTTTTAACAGCGTCAGGGGATCTTAGCCATCATGTTGAGGCGATCCCGGTTCCATATCCAACTACCGAAGGCAGTGATGGAAGAATAAAAGCATTGAGTGGCACGGAATGGGAAGATCTGGCAGGGTTTAGCCGTGCAGTGAAAAAGGGTAACAGAATCTTGATTTCAGGCACGACTGCTACTCATGGGGCCAAGGCTATAGGTGGAAATGACCCTGCAGCGCAGGCCACCTTCGCACTTGATAAAATAGAAGGTGCCTTGCAGTCGCTGGGCGCAACCATGGAAGAGGTAGTGAGGACCAGAATCTTTGTCAGAAATATAGATGACTGGGAGGCTGTGGCCAGAGTTCACGGAAAACGCTTCAAAGACATTCAGCCGGCCAATACACTGGTACAGGCCAATTTGGTTGGCAGGGAATATTTGGTGGAGATAGAAGCTGAGGCGATGGTGGAGTAGGTGCTTCTGGACAGGAGTGTCGTGCCCACAGCGCTAGCTGGTCGCAAGACCATGTGAAGAGTGGCGGCTGGTTAACTGACCGGTGTCTACATTCTGCGCTGAAGGCACAACGGTCGTCATTGGCGTACAGTGGTGCCCACAACTTGTTGGTGGCACCACATAGTATGAAACGAAACTGATCATATGGAACCAGATAAGCTCTTCCATATTTATAACAGGGGCAATAACTCTCAGACTATATTTTTGGAAAGAGATGATTACCTTGTTTTCCTGAAAAAAATTAGGAAACACCTGACTCCTCATTTGGATATTTTGGCCTATTGTCTAATGCCCAATCATTTTCATTTGTTGGCTTATGGCAAACAGCTTATTTCACTTCCAAGGTACCAACAGGACTTGCGAATGATGCTTAGTTCGTACACCAGGAAAATAAATTTTAGGACAAAGAGAACGGGTTCGCTTTTTCAGCAAAACAGCAAGGTCAAGCCTCTGGAAGCAAAGGATTATGCTTTTGTCTGTTTCCACTATATTCACCAGAACCCCTTGCGAGCTAAGCTAGTATCAAGGTTGGATAATTGGGAATTCAGCTCGTATTTGGACTATGCTGGATTCAGAACTGGGACGCTTTGTATCAAGGAAATGGCGTACCAATTACTCGATATTCCAAAAAGTGGAGAAGCTTTTATCGAGCAGTCGAAAATGGTGATCGATCCTTCAAAAGCGAAGGATTTCTTTTTATAGTTTGAAAGCACATTTCAATTGGCGTTTGTAGTTACACTTATAAGTCGTGCCACCAACAAGTTGTGGGCACGACAGCTGTCGGTCGGAGTTGTGTGGTGGCCACAGCGTAGCTGGTGGAGACAAATCTAAATCAGTACACTAATCCACATCTTTCATTCTGAGCGTCTACAATTGTGTTGTAGTCATCCGCACTGATGAATTGAGGCTCATAAGCGCCATTAATGCCTTCAAGTTGCTGGACAAAGTTCCTCAGGTGATTTCTTGAGCCACATTGTAAACTGGAGTACACCTCAAGGAGGTCAGCTTTTGTAGTGTGGCTGATATTGGTGCTGAGATCGTTGATGTCCAAATCTTCAATAGCGGCCCCAACTTTTAAAGCCGCCAGTAATGAAACAGATGATTGCGAGGCCAGGCTGTCGTATAAGTTTTGTAAAACCGCATTCTCAAACTCTCCCCTTTGTTTTCCTCCCGCCGGGTCGGATAGATTGTACTTCATGATCAGAGTATAGACACTGCTCATGTGTGTCTGTTCGCTGTTGGAGATGTTGTTAAAAATGATGTGCCTATACAAATCATAGGAAAACAAATACACATCCCTTGCTAGTTTTTCTTCCTCTCTCAGAAATAGGATGTCTGCCTTTTCTTGCGTGGTAAGTGGGGTAAGCATCACTTCACCTGAACCATCATTTGAGTTTTGGCACGATGCCGTTGCGGCAAGTATCGCCACGAATATCATTAGCTTTTTCATGAGTCGCTGATTTTGGATTTCCTTTCTCAAATATCAGCAGGGAGAGGAAGCTTTGCAGTGACTGTGGTCACAGAGGGGGTGATAGCTGAATTGGACGATTCGTAAGTCGTGCCACCAACAAGTTGTGGGCACGACGGCTGCACTTCGGAGCGCAGTGGTGCCCACAGCGATAGCTGGTGGCAACAAATTGATAGGGCAACGGCCTGTCTGCTCATAGATTCTTTTTGGCACCGAGTGATGTGGCTGAAGAAATCACAGCTTATTTAATTTTATTTCGCTTTTTAAAATTTACCAACATTAGCTCGTAGAATGGCTGAACCGATAACCCTGTGGCGAGTTCATAATGCTTTCTTGCCTCATGGATGAATTGACTCGACTCATATGTCAGCCCTAGACAGAAATGTTCCAACGCAGTATTTGCGTGGCAGGGAGTTGCATATCGAAAAGTGCTGCCGTAAA